>ERZ1090861.1576-NODE-1576-length-11415-cov-5.474296_pt1 | contig 11415 bp, 11 predicted proteins | sample MGYA00478482_ERZ1090861 | MGnify/ENA primary metagenome ERZ1090861 (study PRJEB33644, sample SAMEA5815744) | chicken gut metagenome | biome: Chicken; feature: Gastrointestinal Tract; material: Caecum | place: Ireland | collected 2019-01-01 | study: A study of... | reverse complement strand
GGCGCAGCCAGCAAAAGCGGCGATTGCAGCCGCCGATACCGAAGCAGGCGTGGACGAAATCTATCAAGCATTTTTGATAAAGACGGAAACGGCGGAAAAAGCTGTCAGACTGTACAGCTATAAAACCTTGCCCGACGGAATTTGGCACAGAGGCGGCGAGTTGTCTTTATACACGGGCACGCAGTATGCCTACGGCGGTTCGTCGGTAAAATGGACGCTCGATTCGGTTGCCGAATGGCCTGCTTTTATCTTTGCGGATAACCTCTTCCCTACGGCGGCGGAAAAGCCCGAACTGTATGCGGGCGCAAAGGCGCTGAAAATGAGCATCTATAATGCGGGAGATGCGGATGTGGAAATTTACTTCACCATCGGTTCAGACAGCAATACCAATTGGACAAGGCTCACCAAAGGGCAATGGACGGAAATTACCATCACCGAAAAGTTGGATGAAATCACCAATAAATTCGAGTTCTGGTTTAACGGAGAAGGCGCGCTTAAAGGTCAATCGCTGACGCTTTACATAGACGACGTCATCCTTGTAAAATAACTGTAAAATAATCGAAAATCAAGGTAACCATGTTAAAAATATCATTGTTTTCGTCTTCGGAAAAATTGATGCCGAATGCTCAACCGAAAACCCTTATCGAAGACGTCTCCATGCTTTTAAACGAAGTTTATTCATTCCAGGCGGCGATAAAAAATATCGGCGGCACGCCTTTGCGCACTCGTATCAGGGTATTGTCCGATCTGCCCGTCGAAATTTTTTCGGTGGAAAACGTCCCGGGAGTTTATACGGCGAGGGCGGATCACGATGACTATATTTTAGACGAATCGGCGCAGGTCTTTCCCGACGTTTTGAAAAAATACGGCGGGGAAGAACTTCTGGCGTCGGAATACGTTCAAAGGACATTTTTTCTTACGATCAATGGCAATAAACATTGCCTGAAACCGGGAAAATATTCTGTTAAATTCATCGTTGAAAATACGGTATCGGATGAAATTCTCGGTTTTTCGGAATTAAAATTAGAAGTTTTGCCCGTTAAACTCGGCGAAAACGATTTAAAAATCACCCGTTGGCTGCATTATGACTGCATTGCGGAAAAGAGCGGCACGGTTCCCTTTTCCGATGACTTTTTTGCCGCCGCGGGAAATTATATCCGCTCGGCGGCGGAGCACGGCCACACAATGATTTATCTTCCGATGTTTACGCCGTCTCTTGATACTGCCGTCGGCGGAGAACGGCGGACGGTGCAGGCAATACGGATAACTATGTCGGCGGCGGGATATACATACGATTTTTCCGATTTTGACCGATTGGTGGAAATTTGCTTAAAAGCGGGAATTCGATATTTTGAATTATCCCATCTGTTCACGCAATGGGGGGCGGAGCATTGTCCGAAAATCATTGTTTTCGATGAAAATGCCCGTCCCTTGAAGTTATACGGCTGGACGGCTTCCTCCGAAGGAGAAGAATATTTTGAGTTTTTAAAGAATTTCCTTCCCGTTTTGTGCGGACATCTGAAAGAATTGGGAATTTTCGAAAATACGTATCTGCACTTATCGGACGAACCCGAGCAAAAGCATATCCAACGCTATGCACGGCTTTGCCGCTTCGTAAAGAGGTATGCGCCCGATCTGAAAACCGTCGATGCAATGGCGACGTTCGAGCTTGCCGAGTCGGGCGGGGTTGATGTGCCCGTGATAGAGCTTGGCGGAGAAGGTAAATTTTTGGGTGGCGAAAAAGAATTTTGGGTATATTATGCGTGCAATACGTATAAGGAACATCATTCGAATATCTTTTTGAATATGCCTTTGCTTCGCACCCGCATCATCGGTATACAGTTGTATCTGACGGAAGTGAAAGGCTTTTTGCATTGGGGATATAATTTCTATAACAGCGCATATTCCTTATATCCCGTCGATCCCTTTCGCGAGACCTCGGCGGAGGGATATTATCCCGCGGGCGACGGCTTTATCGTCTATCCGAACGGACGGGAGGTTCTGTCCTCTTTGCGGCAGGAAGCTTTTTTCAACGGCATGCAGGACTATCGGGCGCTGAAAGCTCTGGAAAAGAAAATCGGCAGAGAAAAGACGGTTGCATTGGCAAACAGTTACGGAATCGGAAATAATTTCACCGATTACAGTACGGATGATAATAATTTTTTGAAAATGCGGGAAGAAATAAACCGCTTGCTCGGCGAGACGGAAACACAATCTATCAATGCTTTTGGAGAAAATGACTATGATTCGGTTCAATGGGTTGACGTTTGATGTGAAAGACGGTCGATGCGTTCTGGTAACAGATTGCGGCGAATACGGTTTTTCGGAAGTGCAGATCGCAGGAGAGAATAAAGACAGCCATTTCGGCAATAAAATGATTTGCTCTTCCGAGGGACGGAAGTTAAAATATCTTTCGCACGAAATCGGCGAAAACCGATTGGAAATTTTACAGGCAAGCGATTCAGTAAAAGTCAAGACCGTTTTTACGGGCTATACGGGCACCAATGCCGTGAGCGTATATACGGAAACGGAAAACATTTCGGACCGAGAAATCGTGTTGGAAGAAGTTTCCGCATTTGTCCATACGGGATTTTGCGGCAATGCGGCGGAGACGGATAAGACGTATTTTACCCGTTTCGTATCCGGACATCATTGCGAATGTCAACCGATAAAAAGCTCTTTAAGGGCTTTGGGACTGACTCCCTGCGAAGTGACCTCGCAAAAACGAATCTTCGGACTAAACGTCGGAAGCTGGTCGACCAAAGAGGAATTACCGCAAGGGATTCTCGAATGGAACGGGCGTTACACTATGTTTCAGATTGAGAGCAGTCACGGTTGGTATTACGAAATTTCGGACGACGGCAAGAGACTCTATTTATACCTCGGCGGCGTAAACACTCCTTTCGGCGGTTGGTGCAAGCGATTGACGGTCGGCGAGAGCTATCGTACGATTACCGTTGCGCTGTCTTTCGGCAATACTCTGAACGGCGTCATCGGAGCAATGACCGTCTATCGGCGGCACATCAAAGGCGTTTGTCCTGCCGATGAAGAATTGCCGACCGTATTCAACGAATACATGCACTTATCGTGGGACAACCCCTCGGAAGAAAACACAAAAAAATACCTTTCCGTAGTTTCCGGACTCGGAATAAATTACTACGTAATCGATTGCGGCTGGCATAACGAAGAGCCGAGCGATGAAATATATTCTTACGTCGGGCAATGGAAGGAAAGCAAAGTACGGTTTCCGCACGGTATTCGTGAAACAACCGATTCTATTCGCCGAGCGGGTATGAAAGCGGGACTTTGGATCGAGCCCGAGGTGGTCGGATATCTTTGCAAAGAAATGCTGGATTACTACGATGAAGAATGTTTTATCCGTCGAAACGGCAAAAAGGTATTGGTCATGGGCAGGTACTTTCTGGATTTCCGTCACCCCAAAGTAATTGCCTATTTGACGGAAACCGTTCGGCGCATGGTCGAAGATTACGGCGCAGACTATATAAAAATGGATTACAATCAGGACTTGGGCGCAGGTTGCGATCGGGATGCGGATTCCCCCGCTTCGGGCTTGGAAGCTCATTTGCAGGCGTTTTTAAATTGGATTGACGAAATAAGAAAAATGTATCCGAACGTTTTGTTCGAGACCTGCGCTTCGGGCGGGCTGCGAATGGATTATAATACTCTGCGCCATTTTTCCATTGTATCGACATCCGACCAGACCGATTACCGAAAATATCCGTATATCGCGGGGAATATTTTTTCGGCAGTTCTGCCCGAACAGGCGGCGGTTTGGAGCTATCCCGCTGTATTTTACCGTAAACAGGACGAAGCCCCGAGCTATGACGGCGATTGCTTGCGGAAATTTGTTTCCGACGATCAAATCGCCATGAACATGATCAATGCGTTATTGGGCAGAATCCATTTAGCAAGCCATTTAGAATTTCTTTCAAAGTCACAGCTGTCTTTGATTAAAGAAGGCCTGTGTTATTACGAGCGGCTACGGGATGTTAAACAAACAGGTATGCCCGTTTATCCCTTGGGCTTTAACGATTTTTCCCGAAAAAACGCCGTTTGCGGATTGTTCTGTGAAAACACACTCTATCTTGCAGTCTGGAATTTGGGAAACACGGAAAAGAAACTTTCGATTCCGTTGGAGGGACAGGCGAAAAAAGCGAAAATCTCCTATCCGAAAAACAGTGAAATCAAATATATAATTCAAAAAGACAAATTAGAAATAATATTTGCTAAAGATTATCAGGCGGGATTTTTCGAAATAGAAATCAATTTATAATATAAACTCCGAGTTCATTAAGCTCGGAGTTTATATTATCCTAAAATCGTTAATTGACCGTAAAATGTGTACCTGTGGTATCACAGGCTCTATGGAAACAGGAGGACTTCTGACAAATTCTGGTTTTAACGGTTCAATTGTTGTATTTACAAGTAATGCTACAGTAGTACCTTTTGTTGGAGGAATTATAGGAAAAGGTTCCATTGAAAATTGTTATGCAAAAGGAGAAATTTCTTTACAATGTAATATAGGAGAAAGTTACGTAAATTCCAATTCACTAGGAGTGCCTTGTAGGGTTGGTGGATTAGTTGGTGATGGGGCAGCAACTGAATGCTATGCAGAGATTGAAGTTAAAGGTGAATATACAACACTATATGATCAAGCTCAAAATCCTCTTTATGTCGGTGGACTTGTTGGAACAGGTAATGTTTTAAATAGTTATTCGGTAGGTACTGTCACATATTTTTACGGACACTTTTATTGTAGAGGTATGATCGGTTGCAGCATTGATATTATTATGCCGGCAAGTAAAATCCTGCGCTATTTTACCTGCGTTTCAAAGCCGTCGAATACAGGCTTTATGTTGTCAAATGTCAAAATATCCCTCGCGCGTAAGGCAGCTTAAAAGCGTTTCACCCTTTTTCAAAACCGTTTGCCGCCGCTGTTTATAAATCGGCGATATTCTTCATACTTTTTATCCGGCAGATTACCGGACGCAATCATTTTCGCCGCGCTCTCGTCCATTTCTTTGCCGTTGAAATCGTGCAGAAAACGACTGTACGAAATTTCGCTCGGCCGCCAACAGTCCGATGTTCTGTCGTACCGTTCAAAAAATTCATAATAGCTGCCATAGGCAAACAGCGCGGCACATTCTTCGACCCAGTAATAGACAAGCTCATAATCGCTATCGCCCATCTCATCCCTCCGATAAACCCGTAAATTTTCTTATAAAATCAAGTTCATCCTCATTGAGCGTGCCGTAGGGCGGCACATCCTTCAAAAACTGGTCAACGTCAACGCTGTCGCTTTCCTCATACATTTCGGCGAGCCTGTTCGAAAAAGCAAGCGTAATGTCGCTTATGGTCGACATATCTTCATAGCCCGTTCTGCCAAAATTTGCTTCGCATTCGTGATGGAAACGGCAAATGAGCGAAGCGACTTCGGCGGGAATTTTGAGGTTTACTGTCTTTTTATGATAGTTTTCAAAAAAGTATTTCACATATGCGAGCTGCCCGTCGTTGAGCCAGGAAAGGCGTTTTCCCACGCATTTTTTCAGCCATTCAAATCTGTATTGCCCCACAGTCATCTCCGGCCTGACCGCTTTTAACATCTTTTCGAACGCGGCGTAGCCGCTGGAACCGTAAGGGATATACGTAAGATAATCCGCTAGAACGAAAAACCAGGCCTCGTCTGCATTGTCGCTATCCAGAAAGTTGAAATCGTAAAAATATTGTGCCGTGCTCCTGGCGTCGCCCCACAGCAAAATAAGTTCTCCGCCTCTTCTTGTAGCAAAAAGAGGATCGAGTTTGTAGAGCATCCCCGCATTCATCATCATTGCCCGCATATTTTCCTTAAAAATCGCCATGCGCGTTTCAGCTCCTCATTCTTATTATCCTGTATGACGTTCGGGCGCGATCTCCCGACCGGTTGCGCCGCCCGCGATGAACTTACATACCGCCGTGAAACTTACTTATCCTGTCCAAATACATCAGATACGGGGTGCTCCAATCAAAACTCTTCATAAATTCGCCATTATAGTCGTTATTTTGCCCATCGATATAGTCCCAATAGTCGCAGACAATATTGGCCAGATCAAGGATCAGACAAGCCCTTTTGAAAGTGACGCACTCAAAATGCAGTTCCGCGAAAGTCTTCCTGAGGCGCCATACGGCGTCCCTGTACAGGATCTTGCTCTTATCGGTATCGGTATCCGGCCACAGCTGCGAAATGGCGTCCGTCATCGTGAGCGCCTTGCCGTGATAGGCGATCAGAAGCGCGAACAGTTCCTTTGATTTGGACGAAGAGAACTTTACCAGCCTGCCATCCAAAAAACAATCGAAGGTGCCGAACGTTTTGACGGTCATTTTAACCGCCTTGTGCGCTATCTCCGAAAGGTAGCGGCGCAGTTCGTCGCGATTATACGGCTTATACAAAAAGCCCAGCGTATTTGCCGCAACTGCAGCGGGCAGATCCTGCCGCGAAATATCGAGCCCGGTAGTAAATACGAGCTTTATTGAGGGCTGTGTGGCAACCAATTCGCCGGCAAGGTCGACGCCGTTTATCCCCGGCATGTTGATATCCAGAAATGCCGCCTCCGGCCTGTTCTCGGCAACATATTTCAGGATACCGTTTCTGTCGTCGTTAAAAAACCGATATTCGGCATCGTAGCCGATCAGATCCGCCAAAAAGAGCTGCAACGCGTGCATTTCATCGTCAACTATGATTATTTTCATTCATCTTCTCCAACGTCGCTATGTCGTAGCGGATCTTTATAGAAGTACCCTCGCCTATACCGCTCTCCAGCCGCGGCGACAGTCCGGTAAGCAGGCGGAAACGTTCAACGGAGTTGCGTATGCCGCACGATGAGGACGGGATACTGCTCACATCGAACCCCACGCCGTTATCGGTGATTTCCAATAATACCCCCTCATCGTCCCTGTGGGAGGATATCGTGATCGAGCCGTCCGGCTTTTCTTCTATCCGGCTGTACTTTATAGCGTTTTCTATGAACGGCTGCAATGACAGCGCGGGAATAAGAAAGTCGGAATACTCTATATCGAATACCACGTTCAGCTCGGTCTCCCTTCGCATCCCTTCGAGTTCTATATAGGTCTGAACGTTGTCAAGCTCCCTTTCAAGCGGGATGAGGTCGATATTGACCGCGCTTACCTGCGCGCGCAGGTGCCGCGAGAACAGATCGATCGCCTTGTCGCCCGATTCAACGTCACGATGATAGAGATTCTTTATGGATGAAAGCACGTTGAATACAAAGTGCGGCTTTATCTGCGCTTGAAGGGCGTCGATTTTAATGCTCTCGTAGCGGGCGCGGTACACAGCCTCGGCATACTCTCTCTTCTGCGTGAGGCGAATAAAATTGAGATAGATGAACGCATATGTCAGCGTTACGGCAACAAAATAAAATGCGGTAATCCCGAACGTATAGGATGCCAACCCGGAAGAGCAAATGACGTTTGCCGCAAGCAGCCCGCATACCGTAAAAACAAGAAACTGCGTAGGGGGGAAGGAGTGTGCATTGAGGTTTTCCGCATCCAGACGGCGGGATACATAGTGCGAAAGTTCAACGGGCACGAGCATGAACAGGAAAAAGGCTATGTAATGTAATTTTACGAAATACAGCGCGGAAAAAATTGCCGCCGAGGCTATGCCGGCGATAATATAGAAGCCCTTTCTTTTGCGGGACATTTTAAGACCGTAGGAAAAATCAAAAAAGAAGGCGACGATAATAGTGAAAACGATAAATACGCCGTATTGCAACAGAGCAGTCAGCGCATAGAGATACTCCCATTCGGGCAGCGGGAAGAGCGCGATGTAATCGGGCGACAGTATAAAAGAGATAAAGATAGCCAGCGCCATTAAGGAAGTACGGTATGTAGACGTTTTTATGACGAACGAGACGCAGAGATCTACGCAGCATATCACCGCAAAGAGACACGCCGTTATTATAGAAAAATACCCTAAAAAACCGACCTGGTACACCGAAGGATCGACATCTGCCGCAGACAGGGCGACGACGCAGATCATACCGACGGAAAACGCCAGCAAATCGGCAACAAATATAATGAATGTTTTAATTGAGATCCCCTGCTTAACCATAGCTAAATTTTACAACCGTATCAGATTTTCGTCAATATTTTTGATGATCCAGAGCAATTTTTTGCAAGCCAATATCCGGCGGAATTTTTCCCTTTTGTCCGCCTCGCAAAAAACAGCCCGAATGGCAGCGCTAAGGTCGCCATTCGGGCTGCATTTATTCCACCGTTAGAGGCATAGCGCAGCCGCGACCGTACTTTCTCTCCGTTTAAGCAGAAAAGGAGGCACTGATATTTTTTGCCGATACCGACCACTCACCGTCTAACCCCGAATACTTATCCATATAGTTCTCTATCGCCGAAATGGCACGCGAAACAAGATCTTCCACAGCATCATTTAAGTGCTCCTGCGCGTTCGAACGAATCGTATCGACGGAGCGACCGTCTGAAGTTTTGCAGACGAAACGGATACTGCCGCTCAGGCTCACTATGCGGGACGAGCCCCGTATGTCTACGCCGATGGAATCCAGATATATGTCGCCGTATCCCCACGAACCGAGATAGCTGCCAGAAGAAGGGAGCGCATTGAGAACCGCTCTTTTTAATTCACGCTCTGAACCAAGCGTACGGGTTTCGGATGAGCCGCCACCCGAATACGAAGAATGATAAGAACGAGAGGAAGATCCGCCGCCCGATGAGGAGCTGCTTTTGCGCGAAGAACGGCCGCCGATTTTCTTAACGGCGAGCATTCCTATAACGAAAATAGCAATGCCGACGAGTATGGCGAACAGCCAGGATACGGGAAGATAACCCACCGCTCCGCAGAGCACATACCCTATTGCGAGGCTGACCGGCACGATGACCATACAGCCGATCAGGTAGCCGTTTGTATCTTGTGCCGCCTTAAAATACATCAACATAATTGCGGCGGCGATCCACCACATACCGCCCAAAGCCAGGTACCACGGGCCGCAAACACTCACGTTCTCTTCTATCGCCATGCTGCCGAACAGGGCAAGGAGATCTGTGGCTGCAAGTATAACGATACCTAAAATTATAAGAACCATACGCAGCACTTTTTTTATGCCCGTCAGGCGATCGGGATCCCCGAACATACCATACGCAATATACAGAAGCACCGCCCCGAGCAATCCGATGGCCCCGCAGACCATATTGTCCAATCCCGGCATATCCGGATTTTTGGCATTTACCGCAAACATAACGACGACGGCTGCAATGAAATAAATAATATTCAGTCCCAGCCCGATCAGTTTTCCCTTTCTTTCCGACATACTATCTCCTACCTTTTACATTGAATTAATTGCTTTGTATTTTGCATAAACCGCACCGTCACATTTAAGTATTGTCGTGTACATGAACGTAGCGGATGTTATAGTCGCCGCGCAGCTCCTTTTTCAGAAAGTTCTGCACCTGCCGCTCGACGTCCGAACGATCCAGCCACGCAAATTTACCCAAGGGGTAATATACGTCGAGGTCTACCAAGCCGTCGCCCGCACGTCTGATCCAAAAATTCCCTTCGTACCCGTTATAGGTAAAGCTGCCGTCGCCGGCATGCGTCCTTGCGAACTCCTCGCTCTGCCGGCGGTTGAAATCCCGCTCCGCCTGTCTTGCCTTTTTCAGCATATGATCTCCTCCTTTATTCCATATTGCTGCCCAGCGCCAGCCGCGCGATCACCGCGACGAGCAGGCCGAGCGAACCGATGACGAAGTTAAAGACGAGCAACGCATGAAAGCTCATAAATATGTTCAAAATTGCGTTGACGATGAAAACAACGATGGAAGCGCCGTAAGTGACGGCAAACCCCGCCGCACCGCGGAAGGCGTTCCCGAACCACAGCGCCGCCTGCAATACCCCCGCCCAGCCGATGGCGATCGCCATGATAAAGTTCATTTCGCTTTCCGAAAGGGCGAGATACTGCGCCGAAACGATGTAGATGGGGATGATCTGCAACAGCATGCCGGGGAAATAAAAGAGGATTTCCCGTACGACGAAATTTTCGCACTCCCCCAACAGAACGGCGCCGATGTATTCGAGGACGGAGCCGATGATGAGGCATGCCAATATGCCGCCGCCAAAGTGGCAGAAGCCCTGCAAGAGGGCGATCATGGCGATTTTCAGAATTGTAAAGTAGACAAACATTGTGATATTCTCCTCCCCGGAGCATTATTTTTTCAGCGTTTTCTCCCTCTGTTTGAGTGCGTCTTCTTTCTTGGCGCTGAACCAGAGAACTTCGCCGGCGGTAACTTTTGCCGGTTTTGAAATGCTCTTCCCGCTCGGCGCGGCACACAGACCGTTGAGCATCGGCGTATGGTATGCCTTTCTTCCCTTTACGGAAACGCCGCAGGCGATGGCGAAGTCGGTCGCCTTTTTGCTGCTGTGCCCCTTTTCGCGCGCCCAGACGCCGGGAGTCAGCCGATACGCTTCCGAATAATAGCCGACGGTGTCGACCGGGCGCTGGTTCGAACCGGGAAAGGCGCCCTCGTCCTCGTCGCCGTAGCTCAGGCTTTCCAGCGCTTTTCCCGCCGGAGCCAAAACATGTTTTGAGGTACAATATATGTAATCCGACTTTTTGTGTTTTGTGACTTCGATGCCGCCCTTTTTCTTTTTTTCGCGGCTGAACATGTGCCCGCCCATCTCCCATACGAGCGGCTCGTATCTAAAATACGCCGTTTCGCCGTCGGCAGCCTTCTGCCCGTCCGAAAACACGACGTATTTTTTGCAGTGCACCGTCCGCGAAACGTACATCGCGCCGTCAGAACCTTCGAACAGTCCGGAATATTGCGTCTCCTTCAGCGTAACGGAAGGCGATTTGATGCTCTGCGGAAAGCTCCCGTATACGAACGTTTTGGGCCTTAAAAACTTAAAAAAGGTCACTGCTTTCACGATAGGGTCAATGAACGACATAACAGCCTCCTGTATCTGTGAACTTTGTATTAAAGTTTATCAAAGAAAGCGCTAAAAAAGTGCTTGAAATGCGTCTTTAAGCAAAAATTCCTATCAAAATTCCCTACTCCGCTCTCGCACAGATCTGCCGCTGCGCCAGGAATAAGTTTTGACAGCACAGAGAAACATGTCCCGCCGTCACAGTAGGCAATGCGTAGTGCGTTCGTGTCGTAATTTTTCGTCTTTTCCGTCCTTAGGCCTCCTTCTAAAATTTTGACGAATTTGATGCATTTCAATTTTATTTGGCACCGTGGCGTGTGCTTGGCAAAGACAAGTGGCGTCGCTGCGCTCCGCCAGACAAGCACACGCCGCTACAAAAATAATCAGGCTGAACGGAAAGCGAGAGCGAAGCGGAGTCGCCCGCTGAACCGCTTGGGCGAACTTCC
>ERZ1090861.1573-NODE-1573-length-11433-cov-16.540253_pt1 | contig 11433 bp, 5 predicted proteins | sample MGYA00478482_ERZ1090861 | MGnify/ENA primary metagenome ERZ1090861 (study PRJEB33644, sample SAMEA5815744) | chicken gut metagenome | biome: Chicken; feature: Gastrointestinal Tract; material: Caecum | place: Ireland | collected 2019-01-01 | study: A study of... | reverse complement strand
ATCCAAAGTTTAAAATTATATTATAAATAATTCATTATTAATTTCTTGAACTTGTTTATTTTTAATCAATTGTTTTAATGATTCTGTTAACTTTTCAACTATATTATTTCCTTTTCTCGTAAATCCAAGAAGATTTGCCATTGTCGTAAACAATCCTTCTTTAGATATACCAATGTTATTCTTAATAACTACCAACATGCCACTCGCAAGTTCATCATTTGATATCATAAGAATGTCTCTTGGTTCATCGCCATCTTTTGGAATTCTCATTTCTATCTTCATATTTTTATCAGCCACATAGTAATCTTTTATTTTAAATACATTTTTTACGCTTTTCATATTATAATTAAACTGCGATCTAACAACATTTGTTACCTTCTCACGATCAAAAAACATAACAGTTTTTTTCAGCAATAATTCTTCAGTGATTGGGGCTTCCATAGTAACTAGGTCGGGAACGGTATTCCAAAAACTTGGCAATTTTTTAGAATATATATCATAGTTGTTATAGGTTTTGAAAAGTGATTTTAATTCAGTATGATCAATTTCTTCTTCTACAATAAAATCTTGTTCTTCTTGTTGCTCTTGTGGTTGATTATTATCTTTTAAAGCTTTGCTATCAGAATCAATTTCTTCCTTTTTATCAAATATCTCAATTGCTTTTTCAACTGCTGATATAAGTTTTTTCTTTTCAATTTCTTTGTTTAAGAACCAATCAGTAGACCAGATACGATAGAATCTCCAGCCAAGTTTTTCTAACACTTCTTGTCTTAATCTATCTCTATCACGAGTTGTTTTCCCTGAATGGTAGGTTGCTCCATCGCATTCAATAGCAAGAACATAGTCTGCCTTGTTTGGATGTCTTACGCCAAGGTCAATTCTATAACCAGAACAACCAACTTGCATATCAACTTGATAGCCTGCTTCTTTTAGGATGTCATAAACTTCAATTTCAAAATCCGAATCTGCATCAATATTAGGATCAACAATTAAGTTTTTGTTAACATTAATCATACCATGTTCTGCACAGTCTAAATAATCTTTAAGAAGTTTTGCTCCAAGAGCCGATGTTTTACTTAAATCTATATCAAAAGACTTAATTGAAGAAACTAATTTTACATTATATTTTGCTCTTGTGATTGCAACATTCAGTCTGCGTTCTCCACCTTTTTTGTTTAATGGCCCGAAGTTGTGTAGGAATCTACCTAGAGAATCTTTTGCGTATGCAACACTGAAAATGATAGTATCTCGTTCATCTCCTTGAACAGTTTCAAGATTTTTAACAAAGAAAGGTTCAGGGCGCTTACTGTCAAAATATTCAGCAAACTTATCATCTTTTTCTCGGCGCTTTTGAATTATATCTTCAATTGCTTCTTGTTGTGAAATACTAAAAGCAACAACACCAAGGCTTCTATCAGGATGATTTTTAAAGTGTTCAAATACAAGATCTACAACTTTTTCAGCTTCTATCATATTGCATTTGGATTTTCTATCAAAAATACCATCAGGAACATAGTAGAAGTCAACACCTGTATCTGCATTGTCTTTGTGAGCAGATGGAAATGTTACCAACGTATTATCATAGAAATTTGCGTTTGAGAAAGAAATTAAATCTTCTGTTTTACTTCTATAATGCCAATTCAATCTATTTTGATCAAATGTAGTAGTACACAAGTCAAGGATAGACTCAAAGTCTAGTGAATCGTCATCATAATCTTCTTCATCAGAATCCTCATCAACAATACCCGCATTAAAGAAGTTGCTAGGTGGCATTTGTTTTGAATCTCCAACCACTATTACTTGCTTTCCCCTTGAAATTGCTCCAATAGCATCCCAAGGAAATATTTGTGATGCTTCGTCGAAAATTACAACATCAAATTTACAAGTATCTGAATCCAAATAAGTACTTACACTTAAAGGTGACATTAAGAAGCAAGGTTTTAATCTTTGAATTAGTTGTCCGACATCACGAAGTAACAAACGAACAGGTCTTTGTTTACTTTTCTTATTTGCTTCTCTAACCAAAGTGCTTATTTGACTGCCTGATGCCATATTATTGGTATTTGGCATATCTTTTGTTAATTTTGCAACTATTTCAGCCTTAGAGATTTCAAATTTCAGCTTATCTTTCTTTTTGAAATTTGCAACTGCTGTGTCTTGTGTAAGTCTTGAGAAATTGTGTAGAATATTGTTTTTATCAAGTATGTAATACATCCATTGAGTGTAAAACATAAGCTTAAATGTTTGATCAAGGGTTGCTCTTTCAATTTTTGAATCAATTGATTTATCAATAAATTCTATAAGTCCTAAATTATTAATTTCATGTAAAACACCATAGAATCTGATCCAATACTCAATGTTATCAAAACTATCTAATAGATTTTTGATCTTTTTAATCAAACTATCATAATTCATTTGATTAAAATCACAAATGTTTTTATTGAAAGATTCTTGCAACTTATCAATAATTTCCATTTGCTTTTCAGAATCTTCATACATAGCGATAAATTCAGTCAAATCAGTTTGCAAACTCTTAAATTCAGAATAGTCAACTTTCTTTAAAGATTCTATTTCCGTATTCATTGTTGAGTTTAGTTTATCTAAAGTATTCTCTAACTTTTTCCAATTGAAATCTTGTGATTTAATAGATAACAAATCAAAAATTTCTTGTTTATCTTTTGTCGTAGTAGCTTCTAATTGTTGAGTGTTTTTTGCTTCTTTAAGTAACTCAACAAGCTCAGAATATTTAAGTTTATATTTTTTGTCGTTTAAATATTGACTTAAAACTTTTTTATCTCGTCTATAATTACCATTAAAGAATCTAAATGCTGAAATATAATCATTTTTAAATCTTAAGTAGTAATCTTTGGTGTTTATCTCAAAAAGTTCATCGTTGAATACTGATTTAACCTTATTTTTACTTGCAACATAATTATTTGTGTCTTTGTTATAATTCTTTACTTTATCTACAAGTTTACTTAAAATGTCTTTATCAAAGAAATTATTATCAAAATATTCCAAGTTTGATAGTTCGGTGAGGTACGGAATATAGTCTTTTACTTTATTGTTATTCAATAGTTCTACACTTAACTTTTTAGATATCAATTTCAATTCTTTTAAATATTTTTGAGCAAATTCAAGGATTTGTGTTAATTGATTTTTTAAGCCAATTTTTGTTTGATATGTAGAATCTTCATTGATATATCCATACCAAGCATTTTTACGATAATCATAACCTACATTTTCTGAAAATTTTATAAAATAATCAAGTTGAACCAATACATCCTTTAAGTAGTCATTATCTTTCTCTTGGATATTATCAATAGCATATTCAAAAGTTGGGATATTGTGATATTTAGAAATTACTCCTAAAATTTGATATGGTGTTTTGTTAATGCAAGGTTGGAGAGTATGCATTGTATCAGCATACTTATCTAGTTGTTCCTTTGCTTTTTTTAATTCATCAAGTTCTGCTGATGCTGTTTCTTTTATTGATTTTTTATTGCTATTGAGAACCCTATATAATTCGCTTATAACATCTTTTTTATTTGTCTTATTACTATGTAATTCTAGACAAAAATCTGATAAACCTGCTTTTTTAAGGTTGTTAAAAACGACATTTAAGGCAGCAAGTTTTTCAGATACAAATAAAATCTTTTTACCATCATACAAAAACTCTGCAATTAAGTTGGTAATTGTTTGTGATTTACCTGTTCCGGGAGGGCCTTGTAAAACAAGGTTTTCCCCTGATTTTGCCTTAATAATGGCAGACATTTGGCTGGAATCGGCATCTACAACATTGTGCAGCGTTAATTCTTTGCCTTTTTTGAAGTAGTCGTCAATATCTATGTTTTCAATATTTTTATCTTCAGGAACTTCTCTATTAAGGAGTTTTTTAATAGTAGGATTGGCAAGTATTTTCTTTTCGTTTTCCTTTAAATCTTTATACATGTTAAGTTTAAGGAAAGAGAAAGTGCCTATTGCCATATTGTCTTTGACGGACCAGCCTTTCTTTTCTACGAGTTTTTGAACTCTTTCCAAATACTCTGTGATAGTTTCATCTTCGTTAGAATCTCTAAACTCAGGTAAAGTCATACCAAATTCATTTTTTAACTTATAAATTAATGTTGGGTTGGTATTAACTTCATCTTCATATTGTACTAATTCAAATGGAAGTGTTGTTGATTCATTGTTTAATGAAATAGGTATTAAAACGAGTGGTGAAGAATACCAAATTGCAGATTCTTCTTTTTCTTTCCAATTTAGAAAACCAAACGCTAAATAAAGAATATTAATACCTTTTTCTACAAGTGATGTGTTTGCTATCTTTTTAATGCTAGATAAAATTTTATGAATAGTAAAGCCTTTTTTATATGATAAAATTTGATTTTTCTTTAATTTATCTGAAAGAGCATCCACTACTTGTTGTTTTGTTACTTTATCAAATTTTCCTTGATTTTTATCTTCTTCGTTACAATCAATTTCATCGTCTTTAAGTCGTCTGATATAATCATCAACCTCGTAAAAATACAAAGTATCTCCACTTTCAACTTTGTTAAAAACACTTTGTGTATCTGGGGCTAAAATATCAATAGTTCTTAACTTTGACTCTTTAAAATTTATTAATCTATTCCCCTTACCTGTGTCTAATAATTTTTCACACCATTTCTCAAAAACAATGTCCATCTAGTTCTCCTTTGTATTAAGCGCACATTACAGCGCCATGTAATTGTTCAACAATCTTTTGAACAATATAAATCTTATCTCCAAACATTCTGATTATATTAATATTATCAAATGGGCTGTTGTTGACAAGGTCATCAAAAGTAACATCACCATTTTCTCTAACATAACTAATAATTGTTTTAACAAATTCTTGTTGTCTTGAATTTAGTACATTCTCCGTTAAAAATTGTCCAAATTTTTCATTTACTGCTTGTTGTTCTAGTCCAACGATTGATCTTACAAAAACTGCAAGGTTGTCTTTTTGTGTGAACTTAAAATAATCTTCTTTTGTTTCAAGTTCACTCCAAAGTATGCTTTCTAGTTCATGTAAGTCATTTTCATTTATTTTTTCAAGATTTTTAATCTTTTTAATGACTTCTTTATTGCTATTTTCAGCAAGATAATCAATAACTTTTTGTTCGTAAGTTTTCATTCCTGCAATGTTTACACCAGCACGATTACCATTGTCAGTAATAGTATCATTGATGTCTATTACATAAACTTTTGATTTTTCTCCATCAGGTATAAACTTTATAAGATCACGAAGTTCTTTTCTTAAATCTTCAAGAATTTCAATTGTTATATTATCCCAAAACTCTCTTGTTTGAAGTTTAATGATAGTATCCATGTGTGGTCTTATTTGAGGGATAGTAGTCATATTTGACAAGGTCTGTGCAATTACGATAATTGCATTTTGGCTCTTTGTAGAATCTTGAGTTTTATCAATTAAAGACACTTCAATATTTAAAATCTTTAAGTCAAATATTTTCGCTAATTCATCATCAGCATTAGGTGAAACAAGTTCAGTGATATGAGCTTTTAATTCTTGTAAATCTAGTTTTGATAGATATTGCCAAGTTTCATCTGCCTTAAACTTATCTACATATTGCAAACTTTCTTTAACTAAAATTTGCATAGGGCTTAGTTTATTTACATCAGCTCTGACTTGTTTAATTAAAGAATTTCTATAATTTACGCAGAAATTATCTTGTTGATATTCAAGTGCTTGTAAGCCAAATATCAACTCTGATTTCATATTAAATATTCTTTGTGTAAGATTTAGTGATTGTTTACCCGTTGCTTTTTCCTTGAAATTATCAAAGAATCTAAAATTATCGCAATAATCAAAGATATAGAATCCTTGTTTATCTTGTTGATAATTCATATCAGGTTCAAAGATTCTACCTTCAAAGAAATCCCTAGATGGGGAGAATACCCTAATATTTTCACACAATCTTGTACCTCTACCAATCATTTGTAAAAATTTTATTTTTGATTTTACTGCTCTGAAGAAAACTAAGTTTAAAACATCAGGCACATCAATACCTGTATCAAGCATATCAACTGAAACTGCGATTTGTGGCAATTTATCCCTTGTTCCAAATCTTTCTATTAAGTTGCTTGCGTATGTAACATAGTTATCAATAAGTGCACAATAATCATTACCATATTGTGGATATAGTTTTTTAAATTCTTCAACAACCATTTCGGCTGTTTTGTGGTTTGGCGCAAATACAATTGTTTTGCCAATATTTTCGCCACTATTTACCTTTAAGCCATCACGCATTAGTTCTTTTAGAACTTTTTTAATAGTATCACGGTTATAGAACTTTTTAAACAATTGATTTCCTGAAACTTGTTTATCTTCTCCAAGAACATCGTAGTCAAGGTTATATTCGCCATCCATTGTGATTGCGTATTCAGTTTCAATTTCAGCGACTTCTTCTGGAGATAAATCTGAATATTTAAAACCACGCTTCATTATTTCTGAAGTTCTATCGTAAATGTTGTAACTTACCAAATATCTATCTTTAACTGCTTCATCCAATTCATAATGGAAGTTTGGTATACCATCTTCAAGTCCAAATGTTGTGTATGTGTTTTTGTCAATTTCATTACGAGGTGTTGCTGTAAGACCAACCAAAAGGCTGTCAAAATAGTGAAAAATTGCCCTGTATTTGTTAAAGATGGACCTATGTGCTTCATCAATAATAATTAAGTCAAATCTGCCGATTCCAAATGTCTTTTTATCGTTATCTATATGATTTATAATTGTTTGATAAGTAGAGAAGATAAGTCTTGCATCTAGATCTTTCTTCGCTGATTTATCAGATAAAACGCAAACAGATTCTGACGGCATCAACTTAACAAAGTTTTTCTTGGCTTGATTTACAAGTTCAATACGGTCAGCAAGGAATAAAACATTTTTAATAAAGTTGTTTCTTTTCAAAATGTCTACAAGAGCGATTGATACCCTTGTTTTACCTGTACCTGTTGCCATAACAATTAAAGCTTTACGATTCATCTTGTTAAAATGGTCACAAACACTTCTAATTGCCATAATTTGATATGGTCTGCCTGCTATGTTAGTATCAACATTAAAGTCTGTTATTTCTCTTTTTCCTTGCTTTTGAACTAGGGCTTCAAGTTCATCAATAGTATGAAAGCCATAGATTGTTCTTGATGGATATCCTAAGCCATCAACAATCTTGGTTTCATATCCGTTTGTGTAATACACAACAGGTCTAACGCCATACTCTTTTTCAAGACAGTTAGCATATAATTGTGCTTGATTTTCGCCTTTAATTGGACTAACATCTTTCTTCTTTGCTTCAACAACAGCAAGAGGTTTCCCATCTCTACCAAATAAAACATAATCGCAGAAGCCAATACCTTTATCGTTTGGCATTCCGTGAACTTCAATTTCAATTCCTGCTTTTGCTGGAAGTTTTTGGTTTTCAATAGTTAAAACATCCCAACCAGCTTCTTGTAACCAGCAATCAATATAAAGTTTTCTAGTTTCAGCTTCAGGCATAGTTCTTTTAATTTGAAGAACTGTATCGCTTTTAATTTTATCTTTATATTTTGATACATCATCAGGATTTATAATAATATCTTGTGATGGTAATGATGTTGATTTTGCTTCTTTTTGTGAGATAATCAAAGACTTATCAAAAGGTGGATAATCTTTTATTACTCCGAGACTTATCAATACCTCACCAATAAAGAAATGTAAATTTATAAAATGAAGAGATGCAATAGTTTCTTTATCTGAAACGAACGAGGTAAACATATAATTATCAACTAATTCAAACAATGTAGCATTTTGTGGCACATAGTTAAATTTTATCATGTAAATAGTTTTTACAAGATATTCTAGCGCTTTTCTACTATAACTTGCTGAAATATCAGGTCTTGACAAAACAAAAGACTCACTTGTATCACAAAAGTCATACAATTCTTTAAAATCTTTTAACTCTTTTAAATATTCAAAGTTTGTCATTTTTTACCTCACCTAAATTCTTTGATTGTATAACATTAAAAACATTATAACATAAATTTTTTAATTTTGTTATAGTTTCGCTAAATTTTAATTTATCGATGTGTTTAACAATTTCAGCAAACTTGTTTTGGAGCTCTATTGGTGGAACATAAACATTTAAATTTTTGATATAAATTACTGAAGCTATATTTTGTATTCCACTACCTTTTGTTTCTATGTTTTTTATTGCATTTTTCATAAATTCCAAAAATACAATGGAATTCATTTTTCCATTAAGCGTGAATTTACATAATGCTTGGTTTATTATTCCTTTTTCTGAACCATCAGGTAATTGATATAATTCACCCATAGTACCTGAACAACTCATGATAAAATCATTTGGTTTACACTCAAATCTTTTTAGTTCTTTATACTTTTCTTTTGAAATATAATAAGTACCTAATTTTTCTGATTTTTGTATTGCATTTTTTTGTTCATAAACCTTATATGTTGTATCATTTTTCTCGACAAAAAAATCTTTTTTTAATGCACTACCAAAAGGCCCTCTTACGATTGAAGAGCAGATGTTTTGTAGTTTTGTCATTTCCCAATGTTTTGGATTTGTGTTTACATCACCGAACATCTCGATAAATTGTGATTTAATTAACTCATTATATTTTTTTAATTGTATAATTTTTTTTGATTGAATTTCATTCAATTTGTCCAATTTCTCAACGATTTGGTCTTGCTTTTCTCTTTCAGGGATATCAAATTCTAACTCTGAAAATTTTGATATCCAATGTCTTTTATGGCTAGTTGGTTGAAAATTTAAAAAATTTATTAAATAGTAAAAATATTTTAAGTTATATTCATTATTTGATGACCTTAACATTTTCATTGCTGACGATTTAACTTTAAAAGGAAAATCAACATATTTGGTTTCAGTAGTAAAATCATCAAAAATAATTACTGGAAGATTATTATAAATTCCATCTTCTTCATTTGTATATCCTAAAATAAATGACTTACCTGCTGTTAATACAGGTATTAAGTATTCATCATTATATTTTTCAGAAGAAACAATATATTTTGTTGGCTGTTCATATTTTAATGCTTGTCCTAGTTTTATCTTCATCTTACACCCCCAACAAGTTTTTCAACTCTTGTTTAAGTGATATCAATTCATTATCTAATTCATCAATTTCTGCCATTATTTCCTTTGGTGATTTTGTTTCTACTTCTGTTTTTTCAAGTTCAATAAAGTCGTTTATATTTAAAACATAATTATTTTTAACGATATCTTCTTTTGAAACAAAAAATGATTGGTCCTTTCTTGTTCTTAATTCTTCAGCTTCTAGATTTCTAAAACGATTTATGATATCAGGAATATCATTTTCTTTGATAGGAGTTCGCTTTTTTGAAAGAGAATAACCATCAGCTTTCATATTATAAAACCAAACTTTATCTGTCCCACCAGCATTTGTTTTTGTGAAAATAAGAATTGCAGTGGATACTCCAGCATAAGGTTGGAACACTCCACTTGGCATTGATATTACAGCCTCTAATTTTTGATTTTCTACTAATTCTTTTCTAATTGTTGTATAAGCGGAATCATTAGTGTTGTTTGTTATACCATCAGGAACAATAGAAGCACATCTTCCACCAATTTTTAATATTCTTGTGAATAAACTTAAAAATAGGATTTCTGTTTTTTTAGTTTTTGTTAATGCCAATATATCTTTTGAAACATCTGAAAATTCAAGACTTCCTGCAAAAGGTGGATTTGCTAAAACCATTGTATATTTACCTTTATCTGTGTTATCTTCCGACAAAGAATCTCTTTGCTCAATATTAGGATTTTCAACTCCGTGCAACATCATATTCATTGCGCCGATTCGAAGCATTGTTTGGTCTGTATCAAAACCATAAAACATATTATTTGCATATTTTTCTTGATTCTCTTGCTTTAATAATTCATTTTCGTAGTGTTCACTAATATATTTAGCACTTTCAACAATGAAACCAGCAGAGCCCATGGCTGGGTCACATATAACATCATTTAATGTTGGTTGCATTAATTCAACCATCATTCTTATAATGTGTCTTGGGGTTCTAAATTGTCCATTTATTCCTGAGCTTGCCATTTTACCAAGAATATACTCATAAACATCGCCCATAGCATCTTTATCATTTAAATCAAGCCCATTAATACCTTCAACAACCCTTGCAAGAGTTCTTTCATTTGGAATCATAAAAATAGCATTTTGCATAAATTTGCTATAAGAAGAATCCTTTCCAGAATTAATATTTTTAATAAAAATAAAAACATCATTTCTCATTAGATTATACATTTCACGAGTATCGAGATTTTTGAATACACTCCATCGAAGATTTTTATATGGCACATCTTTTTCAGTTTCAGGGTTATGCCAATTTCCATCTTTAAATATTGCATTTTTAACTGTTGTTCCAAAAATATTAGCTGAAGCTTCTCTTTTAATTTGATTATCATCTAGCAATTTGATAAATAACAAATAAGTAATTTGTTCAACAACTGTTAATGGTGTGGTAATACCAGCAGCGAAAAATGTATCCCATATAGCATCAATCTTATTTTTTAATTGTCCTGTAATCATATTTTCTCCTTAACATAAGAATATTTAAATAAATTCATTATATATCTACAGATTATAACATAAATTTTTTATTTTTGTATAAAATTATAAAATAAAAATGTTGATTATTTCCTTTTTCTTTTGCTTGGCATATTTATAGGCAATGGTGGTGCCTGATTTTGGTTGATAATAAGTTATGTCTCGTTTTGATTGTTTTCGGGGCTGTGGTTTATAGTTCTCGTTATAGTAAAAAATACAATAGTCGCTATTATCTATCATTGCTTGATTTCTTTCTACATAACTTGCTTTACCTGATGTGTATTTTGTTTTGTGTTCAAATTCTTCATCAACACAAAGTAAATCAACTTTTTCTTTATATAAATTAAAATAAATTTGTTCCCATTTTTGTTTTTCACTTTCAAGTGTACACCCTTCACTTTTACAAGTGTATACTACTCGTTTAATATATGGGTATTTATCTTTTAAATCAGATACTATTTTATGGCAAAGACTATCAAATTCACTTTTACTACCAAACAAAAAAGTTGTGACTTCTTTGTTGATAATTAAATCTTCAATAACATTTCTACTCTTTTCTTCCAATTCTTTTGTTAGGTCAATTTTTCTATGACCAATAAAACAACAAACTTTACTCATAAACACCTTACATAAGTGCAATACACTGCACTTATATAATAAATTAATTTTATTGATAAAGTCAAATCATAAGTGCAGTTTGCTTCACTTATATAAATAACAATAACTGGTAAACTAAAAATATATAATATAGGAGTTGTTGTTATGACACTAAATAAAGCTTTTGCTTTGAGA
>ERZ1090861.1570-NODE-1570-length-11447-cov-11.559252_pt1 | contig 11447 bp, 18 predicted proteins | sample MGYA00478482_ERZ1090861 | MGnify/ENA primary metagenome ERZ1090861 (study PRJEB33644, sample SAMEA5815744) | chicken gut metagenome | biome: Chicken; feature: Gastrointestinal Tract; material: Caecum | place: Ireland | collected 2019-01-01 | study: A study of... | reverse complement strand
TATCAGAAATTGGCAAGCTACAACGGAATTGCAAACCCGAACAGCATTACCGTTGATCAGGTTATTAAGATTCCGGGAAGCGGAACAAGGACCTATACAGTAAAGAGCGGTGACAGCTTGTGGGCGATCGCAGAAAAACAGCTGGGAGACGGCACAAGATACAATGAGATCAAGACATTGAACGGACTGAAAAACGATACCATCCACGCCGGACAGGTATTGAAACTGCCAAACGCATAATAAAAGACAGAGAAAAGAAAGGAAGTACAGATCATGAATGAGATTATTTTTCTTGCGATTCAGTTAGCAGTAACCATAGGGGCTTTTCTTGTGGGGAAATATGTTCTGCCGAATATTCCAACAAGCGCCTCTGAAAAGCTGGAAGAACTTTCCGGCTGGGCGGCACAGTTCGTAGTCTGGGCGCGTGAGTTCATGCAGGGAAGCACCGGAGAAGAGAAGATGAACAAGGTTGTTGAACTTATGAAGGAGATTGCGGAAGAATCGGAAATTGACGTGACGGAAGATCAGCTGAAAGCAATCGTCCAGAACGCATATGAAGCAATGAAAGCCGGAGAAGCCCAGGTAAACGCAACCGTGGCAGCACAGACGGCAACGCCAGCGCCTACAGTGGCGATTTATAACAATATGGCAGGAGCCGCAGAAGAGACAGAGGAAATGGACCTTGTGGCTACGGACGAAGTACCGGAAGGAGCGACGGAGCCGGACGAAAACGGGAACGTGAAAGTTTTCAACGAAAAGATGGAGCAGGTCGGAACAATCACAGAAGAGGAAGCAAAGAAAGCAGAAGAAAAAGCGGTACAGGCGGCAACGCATATTAAAGTAGAGATCAACCAGCCTGCACCGGAAAAAGAGTAAAGGAGAATCCCCCGCAGGAGTTGTATAATACGCCTGCGGGGGATTTTTTAGTGCTGAACCATGAATATTCATAAAGAGGACGGCAGAGCCGCCCTGCGGAAGAATTAAGCAATTTTCATCAGGTCTTCATGATAAAGAATGTTGAACTTACCGTTCTCTTTATACATAATCATTATTTCGCGGGTAAGAGGGTTATTGAAGTTAAAAAAATCAAGGCTTATGTCATTTTCGCCGCCAGCTTCAAAGACAAGGGAATTGTCTTCTGTTTCATACATGCAGTCGAAAGTATAGCTGCTGAGAAAGTTCGGAAGACAGTCATTAGATATACTGGAATTTCCGAATGATCTCATAAGGTTTGGAATATCAAAAAGAGTGAATGTATTTGTCATGGTCGTTACCTCCTGTATTAAAAAAGATTGTAGTTGATCAGCTGTATTGGGATTGCACCCCGGAAGTGTTCAGCCGCTTCCGGTCACTGTTGCCGAACTGTACGCCCCGGCAACCGGGCGGTTATCGTTTTCTTTGATGGTTTTATTATATACTAACGGAAGTATAAAAACAATAGACACAATGCACAATGTTACGGAAGTATATTTGTGAATTTTATATACTTCCGTAAAATGGAAAGATATGATATAATTCTTAAAAATTTATATGGAGGTAAAGAAACATGGCAGAGAAGCAGGAAGAAAAGAAAAAATGGAATATTCCGAGAGGGGAAGCGGCGAACAGGGCGAAGCGTAAATATAGAGATGGGAATTATGACCGTGGAGAATTGGCGCTGCCAAAAGGTATGAAAGAGGTTGTAAAAGAAGCGGCAAAAGAGCAGGGGCAGTCTTTTAATGGATATGTCGAACAGGCCATACGAGAAAGGTATCTGCGAGACACAGGAAAAGAAATGGAATGGAAGAAAGAAAATTAAAAAAAGGCGTAGAGAAACGCTTGACAATATATACTTACGGTAGTATAATAAAGACAGTTAAGGAAGCAAGAAAACCTTAATAAATATGGCAAGGGAAAGGAGAAAACATGGACGAGATCATGACAGACAAACAGTTTGATAAAATCTTAAAAATGGTATCAATGATACTGGATGGCTGCAAGGACCTTGATGAAGCAAAAGAAAAGGTTGCAGAACTGTTAGAAGAACAGACAAAAGAAAAGCCTGCTAAATAAAGCAGGACGGGCTTAACAGAGGGGCGGCGGGCTTGCCACCAAAGCCCCACCTGTTATTTACAAGAATAGCAGGGAAGACAGGAAAAGTCAACAAGGCAAGAAAATATAACAGAAAGTAAGCGCGGAACGGGGAGGCGTTATGACATGGGAGAACAAAGAAAGGAGATCATCCGCATAGACGGAATATACCATTGCCCGGAATGTGGCAGCAGGCGGATTCTGATTCGTAAACAATGCGTTGTCTACAAAGTGGAAGACGCAAATTCCGGGAAGCAGTTGAACCCGAACACATTAAAAGCCCAAATGAGCAACAGGGAAAAAGCCTGGGAATATGATAAAGCAAGCGGGGAAGGTGTCGGGTGCTGGAATTATGAATGTAAGAAGTGTGGATGGTACAGCGAAATATATACCGAATAAAATGAAATGCGGCGGCTGTACTGGGAATACAACCGCCGCCGTGCAAAGATATATCATACCAGATACAACATACCGTCTGCGAAATTATTATAGCATTTACAAACGGGCAATAAAAGGAAATGAAGCCTATTTTGATAATAAGGCATTTACGATTTTGTTAAACTTTTCGATAGAGATAGCACCGTTAAGATAAAGCTGCTTGTAGTGTTCAATATCATTCTGGACATTATCTTTAAACGCTTTGGCTTCCTTCCTGTTTGCCTTAGGGAGTTCAAGAAGACCTAGTTCATGAGCCAGCCTGTACATATGCTTGCATGGCAACTGACGGCTTTCAAAATCATAGCAGGTACAACTATCAAGCGTGACGTTATACATTCCATCACGTCCGGTAACGACAGCGGTTTTGCTTTCCTCATCTAAATCAACATTTTCAGACTTAATACGTTGGGAAAAAGCAATGCGTTTGATCTGCTCATAATCCGAATGAATGTCTTCATTCCAACTTCCAAATTTCATAAAAAAGACCCCCTTTTTATAGTGTTCCGGGAAAATAAACCGTACCTCAAATATACAGTGGGGGGGGGGTATTGTCAATACTTATTAGACAATATTTCCGGCGGGTTTTCGGAAGAGAAAAAGAAGGGAACAAAGATGAAAAAGGGAAGACATTTAACAAGAAGCGACAGAGTGAAAATGGAAACAATGTTAAACACAGGACATTCAAAAAAAGAAGTAGCAGACTATTTAGGAGTACACAGAAGCACGATTTACAGAGAATATGACAGGGGAAAGTATATGCACACGCTTTCCGATCTGACAGAAGAAGAAAGATACAGTAGTGACCTGGGGCAGAAAAAGCATGACTGGAATACACAGGCAAAAGGACGATCATTAAAGATAGGAAATGACAGAGAATTGGCAGAGTGCATAGAAGATAAGATTGTAAATGATAAATGCAGTCCGGCGGCAGCACTGGCGAAAATAGAAAATGGGGAAAAGAAATTTAAAGTGTCCATCAGCATAAGGACTTTATATAGATATATCGACAATGGGATTTTCCTGAAACTGACGAACAAGGACCTTCCTGTAAAAGGAAACAGAAAAGAACATAACAAGCGCGTGAGGGTCCAGAAGAGAGCGAGTGCGGGAGAAAGCATAGAAAAAAGACCGGAAGAAGTAGAAAATCGTGAAATATTCGGGCATTGGGAAATGGACACGGTAAAAGGCAAGAGAGGAATAACAAAATCCTGTATGCTTGTCCTGACGGAAAGAAAGACCAGAAATGAGATCATAGCAAAGCTGGAAGATCAGACGGCGGCTTCCGTTGTGGACGCATTGGATAGAATAGAACGTAAATGGGGAGATATGTTCAAAGCGGTATTCAGATCAATAACCGTTGATAATGGCTCTGAATTTGCTGACTATGAAGGAATGGAGCGTTCAGCGATCGGAGAAGGGAAAAGAACATTTGTTTTTTACTGCCACCCATACAGCAGCTGGGAAAGAGGGAGCAACGAGAACAATAACAGACTTATCCGCAGACATATTCCGAAAGGGGTAGACTTTGACGATAGAACGGATGAAGAGATAGCATATATAGAAAATTGGATTAACACATACCCGCGAGGAATATTTGAGTATAAAACATCAGAACAGATGTTCAATGAAGAGTTGGAAAAACTGGCATAATTTTTTTTAAAATCTTGTCGCAAAACTATTGACAAAATAGGATACAAGAAAAATGTGTGGAAAAAGGTTGACATCAGAGATATAAGTATTATAATAGTTGTACCTGATCAGGAAATTGAATACGATCATCTGAGGACGGACAGCCGCAGCTGCGAGTCGAGAAGATGTCGGGTGCGCCCGGTTATTGTAAAAGATAACCGGGCGCATTTTTTATATGTTTATGCCCGGACATAGGCCAAGGGGATATGCTTTTATGCACATATTGGAGAGTAGAAAGGATGAACAGACATGGAATATTTACAGAGAATCCGATTGTTAAGAGACAGACTTCACCGTCTGGAAGTAAATGACAGAAACAATTATGGCGTATGCCAGAAGATAAGGCGGGAGATTTAAACACTTGAAAGAGAAGCGCAGGAGAAAGATTCCTGAACTTGTAAATAGAAAAAGCGGAGGAGCATACATTATGGAGAGAGAGAATTCCAGAAACGGCATGGAAACTTTGAAAAGAGAGCCTGTTTCACGGCTGCCTTACAGAATCCGGCTGTTAGAGGATTTCCTGCCCTTATATGCCGGGCCGGGAAGAGAATATGTGAAAATGGGAACCATATCAGACGACCAGCGGCTGGAGATTATTGAAGAGCGCTGGGGAAAAGGACAGGAATTATGGGGAAGACTGAAATCCAATGCGGGATGGATTCTTCTGGAAAATGTGGAGAGAGCTATTATCTGAGCGTCCTGCAGGTACTGGAAAGTTATTTTCATGATCAACACTGGAAAAATCTTTTTCTGAAAGGAGGCTGCTACTGGCTGGCGGAACTTCTGCACCAGGGGATCAGAGATTCCAAAATCGTGATCAACCGGGTAGAGGAGCACTGTGCGGTTGCCTTTAATCATGGAATATACGATGTTACAGGACGGATATCGGGGAAAAATTTTCATATCGCCAGCCCACGGGAGATAAGCTTTATGAAGAAAAATTATATCCCGCAGTTTAATACAGAAAAACTTGAGAGATACCTGGAAATGTTATGATCTTTATATTTCAATGGGCATCCTGTATTCTTTGTGAATGGACAAAGAATACAGGATTTTTCTATGGGTAAGTATGGGAAGGCTGAAAAAATACGATGGCAGACCAGGTAAGGGTCTGTTATAATGGACTTAGCGGCAGAAATTCCTGAAAATAGCAGGATAGAGAAAATACAGAAGTTTATGAAAGCAGATATAAGAAAGGGGTTGTTTATAATGATGGCGGATAAAGCCATAGACCAGGGACGTCCCTTTGACTGGGGAAAAGTTTCGGAGGATTACGCCAGATTTCGGGATATCTATCCAAAAGAATTTTATGAAAGAATTGTGGAAAGAAACTTGTGCGTGAAAGGACAGAGGGTATTGGATCTTGGTACGGGAACCGGAGTCCTGCCCAGAAATATGTATCAATACGGCGCCAAATGGGTAGGAGTCGATATTGCAGAAAATCAGATTCGGGAAGCAAAGCGACTGTCAAAGGACATGGAGATTGACTATATCACAGTGTCGGTGGAGGATCTGGATTTTCCAGAAGGGTCTTTTGATGTGGTCACAGCCTGCCAGTGCTTCTGGTATTTTGATCACCAAAAGATTATGCCTAAACTTTACCGTATACTGGACAGAGAGGGACGTATCCTTGTCCTCTATATGGCCTGGCTGCCTTTTGAAGATAAAATTGTAGGGGCAAGTGAAGAACTGGTGCTAAAATATAACCCCGGCTGGAGCGGCGGAGGAGAGACAATGAGGCCGATACAGATATCGGAATGCTACAGTGAAAAATTTGACCTTGTTTATCATGAAGAATATCCTTTAAAAGTGCATTTTACCAGAGAAACCTGGAATGGAAGGATGAAAGCCTGCAGAGGGATCGGGGCTTCCCTTCCTGAAAGAGAAATCGTCCTGTGGGAACAGGAGCACCGCAGGCTTCTGGAAAAAATCGCACCGGAAGAATTTGATATCCTGCATTATGGGGCCATGGCCGAGCTTAAAAAGAAATGTTAAATTTTTTGTGATTTCAGGAGGTTTCTATGGGATTATTTGGAAAAAGTAAAAAGGAAAAAGAAGCAGAATATATGGAGCGGATCAATGTGCCCCAGTGTCTGCAACAGGATTTCATCATGAAGGTAGGAGGAGTTTTTGCTATTGCCGGAAACGGAACGGTAGTGGCAGGAAGGATTGAATCCGGTATGTGCAGGGTAGGAGAGACTGCCTTTATCCTCCAGAACGGAATGGCCTTAGAGGCAGTGATCACAGGAATAGACCTGCGGACAAAAGAGCGGAAACCAAACCGTGCCGCCTATGCTACCGAGCAGGTAGGGATTGCTCTTCGGGGCGTCAGCAAGGAGCAGGTACAGCCGGGAGCGGTTCTGGCAATCAAAAACGGCGGAAAATATGAAATGCAGAGCTGACAGAGGGTAACGTACATGATCAGGAAAATGGAAAAAGAAGATCTGGCCAGAGTTTCCCAAATCTGGCTGGATACGAATATAAAAGCCCATGATTTTATACCGGCTCAATACTGGGAGAAAAATTATGAGCCGGTAAGAGAAATGCTTCCCCAGGCAGAAGTCTATGTCTGGGAGGAGAACGGGCAGATCCAGGGCTTTGTGGGCCTGTACGAGGATTATATTGCAGGAATTTTTGTCATGGAACAGGCACAGTCCAGGGGGATCGGCGGGCAGCTTCTGGATCATATCAAAGCAGAAAAGCCCCATTTAAGTCTGAAGGTCTATCAGAAAAATACCCGGGCAGTAAAATTCTATAAACGGGAAGGATTCCAGATAGAAATGGAATCTGCAGACCAGGAGACCAGAGAGAAGGAATACACCATGGAGTGGTATTCCTGAAAAAACGAAGGAGGAAACCAGAATGATCATTGAGAATCATCCGAAACAGTTGGCGGCAATGGAGGAATTTCATAAAGGAAACCGGGCAGAAGGACTTCGTCTTCAGGAAGAGTTTGCAGCTCAGTTCAGAGAAGAATATAAGGATAAGGACCACTGTCCCTGCAAGAAAGCCTGCCGTTATCATGGAAACTGCAAAGAATGTGTGGCTATACACAGGGCCCACCAGGAACATGTGCCCAATTGCATGCGGCCTATGCTGAATAAAAAATTTAAGATTTTATCGGAGTTAACAGAACATACCCTGGCAAATGAAATTGAACCGCCTAAGGAAGTTCTCCGTAAAGATATAAAAACTCCTCAGTGAGCAGGGAAAGGCTGGTGAAGATTCCAATTCCTTTAATCTGGACGAAGTCCAGCAGAACATAGAGGAAGATAAGTGGACTGCTTCTGTGGAAAGACTGGAAGGAATGGATACCGTATGGTCCTGGGAAGCCCAGGAAACTACAGAAGCGGAGTTCTCTTATGAAATCACATTATACAGCGGTAAATTGAAAGTAGTGCTTATTGACCCGGAAGGGGCTCTGACCACTCTGGCAGAGCGTGATTCTCCAGGGGAACAAAATGCCAAAGAAAGCATTTCGCTGGAAAAGGGAGAAAGCAGGATAAAACTTGTAGCAGGAGAAGATACCAGGTTTGATATACAGTTGGGGATGACAGAAGGGAGCTTTGCGGAGCTTGGATTTTAAAAATGGGTAAAACATATAGAGTAAAGCAGAATGAAATTAATGGAGGATTGGTAATATGATGTATCCATACATGACATTAAATGACGACACGGAAATCACTCATTCCGAAATGATGGCAGATGGAAGAGTAAAAGTGTATATTGAAACTCCTGATGAAAAAGACGGTTTTCACAATGCTACCTGCTATTTGCCTGATTATGAATGGGAAAATAATGGTTACTCAGAAACAGAAATGGAATATTTTAAATCGTTTGTGAGAGATAATGCGCACTTAATGATTGAGTTTTCAAAAGAAGGAGGATTTGCGAATGCCTCAAATCTTTAGAATAGGATCATATATTGTATATTTCTGGTCAAATGAAAACAATCCATTAGAACCGGTGCATGTTTATATTGCAGAGGGACGGGCATCAGCAAATGCGACGAAAGTATGGCTGACAAGTTCCGGAAAAACGTTGCTATGTAATAATAATTCTTAAATAGCAAAGAGAGAGCTGAGAAAAATAATGAGGATTATTGAAGCTAACAGTAAGGAAATTATAGATAAATGGTATAGTCAATTTGGTGAATTAAGATTCTATTGTTGACTTTCGGGTTGTTATGAAACAGCATCCTGGACAAGTAGTTATATGACAGGATAATGTTACATACGGAATTGTGTGAGATAATTTTTGTTTAACGTTTGCTGCTTATATATTCATCATTAGACAAGAAAAGGGAGTGTAGGAGTATGCCACTATTACAGAAAGGAGTCCGGGAATACTGGCTGGTGGATCCGGACAAGAACAGAATATTGGTCTATGATTTTGAAAAAGAAGATACCGGAGATTATACCTTTTCAGAAACTGTCAGATCCGGTATTTTTGAGGGGCTGTCCATTGATTTTTCGGATTTTGATGTATGATTTTTTGAAGGGGGATCAGCTATGAGAACAAGAAAAAGATTTTTTATAATAGCTGCTATTTTAATAATAATTATTGGAATCTCTATATGTATCACATATTTTCTTCATCAAAAGTCTGACTTGGACATAGAACAGGTAATTCACAATTACACGACTTTACAGGAAAACATTAATCAGGTTGAACAATCATATCTTGATGATAATGGATATGTTTCTATTGATAATAAGGAAGTATTGTTAAATGAAATCGAAAATACAATTTCAGAAAATAAAAAAAGTGGTGTGATTAAAGATTATAAAAGGGAAGAAGAAGGTATTTTCGCCGACTTAGGCGGCGTGGGATATTTATATTCTCCGCCTATAGAAGATACCATGTCATACTCTTCAGATAATATAGGAAAAACTGAGACAGTAAAAAAAGAAATATTAACAGTCGAACCTTATTCTACACAACCGGGAATGTTACTTATTTATGGAGTTTCAGGATTAGATTCTCCAGACGGCGTTGCTAAAGAAATAGTTAGTACATTTCCTGATAATTATGTTTTTCCAGATGAGAATAATTGTGATACTTTTCTGCCGGATCAAGGAAAAGAATTAGAGGAAAAATCAATAATTATATGGTATGGACATGGAACTTATGTTGAAGAATACGGACCAATTTTAAACGGATCTTTGGAAGCAAATGGAGAAAATATAGATATTTATTCGTTGTATCTTGCAGAGTCTGAGAAAAAGCCGGCAGAAATGATCATTTGGAATGAAGAGCTGGCATACACCCCTTATTACTTTCAAAACCATATTGAAGATAATACTTTAAAGGGAAGTCTGGTTTATATAGCCGCTTGCTTTAGTATGAAAGATGATCGCCTTGCAGATGTTTTTATTGAGAAAGGAGCGGATCTGTTTATTGGGAATAGTGAAGAAATTAATACACTATATAATCTGAACATGATGACTACCTTTTTTAAATCATTAACTGAGAAAAACACAGAGGACGATTATTTGAACGCAGAGGAAGCATTATCAGCAGCACGGAATAAGCATGGGGAATATGACCCTTGGGGGTCGAAGAGTGCACAGGTATTGACGAAATACGCCACAGAAGATACGGAATATCGGCTAAATACTCAGTCTGGTGGGGAAAATGTAAATTCAAAAGGGCCTGCCACACAAATTGAGATCAGATTTTCTTCTGATAGCGGAAAAGAGTCTGCGGTCATTTGTGGACTGAATGAGCAAAATGAAGAAGTATGGAACCATACAACAGGATCTTATGATAGAACGGAATTAGAACAAATCTCGGAAATAGGAATTTATGATGATCGGTTTTACTACAGTGAAGGAGGAAAAATTGTTTCCCTTGCTTTAAGCAATGGATCCGTAATGTGGGAGAATAATGAGTTTGGCGGCGCTTCAATATGCTCAACCATAGATAATAATGGGACGATATATATGAGTGGATACTATGGTCCTTCTTTCTTTGCAATGGATAAAGATGGAGCAACACTTGTAAAAATAGATTCTTTTGGAGAGGAGTATTATTGGCCATATGCGATAGAGAAAATAGATGATAATACTGTTGTGGTAACATTTGAACATGGGCCAGAGGGAGCTGTGGCTGAAAACGAAGGCTTTCTTATTTATGTCAATTTAAGCGACTATTCTTATTCGACCATAGGAGCAAATACCACATCTTCATCTCAAGCGACTAACCCTATAAATATCTTTGCATCAATGCCATCAGACTTTACATTTTCAAGTGGAGCAGGAGGCTGGGCAACCCAGTTCACTTTAGAAGATGATGGCAGCTTTACAGGACAGTATCATGATTCAGATATGGGGGATACAGATACAGAATATCCTAATGGAACCGTATATATCAGCAGGTTTACCGGCAAATTTACAACGCCGACGCAGATTAATGATTATACATACTCCATGCAATTAGAAAATCTTCAAGCGGAAGGAACCACAGGAGAAGAGTATTATGAAAACGGTCAAAGATTTATATATTCTGATCCATATGGTTTTGATAATGCCGATGTATTTTTAATTTATACTCCAGGCGCACCTATGGCAGAATTGCCGGAAGGGTTTAAAAGCTGGTTATTAGCCTTTATGAATCCAAACGAAGAGCAGACTCTGCCATGTTATGGAATTTATAATGTGGGAGGAGAAGAAGGATTTGTGGGATTTGAAGATACCCGGGAAAATGCCCAGAGCGGATTTGACAGCAGTGAAGAATCCACACAAACCGAAGCGAATAGTAATGGAGAAAAAATATTAAGTACTGAACAGTTAGAAGCTATTAAAACGAATTTGAATGTACCTGCAGATTTAAATGTGGATATAGAACAATCAGAACCAACATATTGGGATGCGGGTGGCTGCTGGGTTACTTATGTCACATTTTCTTATGGTGGAAAGACAGTTGCGGCAGCCTCTGTAAATTCTGATACGGCAGAATTAGTAAAAGATATTCTCGTATATACGCCATAAGAGTTACCTAAAAAACTTGGTTAAAATAATTTGGGGTGTAAGCTTAACAGATATCTTGTAAATGGTAAACCATGCATTGACAAAAAGTACCCTCAGTGTACAAGGAGGCGTTTGGCCCCTTGTACACTGAGGGTAATCAGAAGTAAGCAAAAAAATAAGGGTTTTCAGCATTTTGTATACTGAAAACCCTTATTTTTAAAAGAAAAATCGGGGCAACAGGATTTGAACCTGCGACCTCACGGCCCCCAGCCGTGCGCG
>ERZ1090861.1568-NODE-1568-length-11454-cov-4.110185_pt1 | contig 11454 bp, 8 predicted proteins | sample MGYA00478482_ERZ1090861 | MGnify/ENA primary metagenome ERZ1090861 (study PRJEB33644, sample SAMEA5815744) | chicken gut metagenome | biome: Chicken; feature: Gastrointestinal Tract; material: Caecum | place: Ireland | collected 2019-01-01 | study: A study of the... | reverse complement strand
TATGAGCAATTTTATTTACAAATAAACGAAATATCAAAAACAGCAGGAATCTCCGAGAACGATGACAAAGCGCGGTGCACCCGGCGCTTTGTCAGCTTGTCGAGCGCGTTCGAGCGCACGGCGAACGAGGGCGCTTCCGATTCCCATGCGCTGCTTTTCGGTCGTAACTGCCAGAGGTGCGAGGGCCCAGGCGGGAGTGTCGCCGCCGACATGCATGCGGGAAAAGAGCACGTGTCCGACAATACGCTCACTCTCGAGTGCAACAAGCGTGAGGTCCGCGACGACGTCGCCCGACGCGCGAAGTGCGGCAACAAGCGCCCCTTCCGTGCCGTCGCTTTCGGGTACAGCGCGAAAAGCTCTTTCCACGAGATCGGCAATGGCGGCGTATTCGGCGGGATCGGCCGCATTTTCCGGGCGAATGACGAGCGTTTCGGCGAGGTTGCTTTTTGAAGTTGGCATGGCGGTTGAATTGTGGTGCGGGAAGGTGCGCAACGTTGTGCAAACTGCGTAGAGAAAGGCCGATCGGCGCAAATGAGCCTGCGGTTCGGGCGGCGTTCAGGCGTCTTCGGGGCGAGCCGCAGCCGATGGCCGCTGTAAAGTCTCTCATGTTTTGACCGAGCACACACGAATTGCTTCACCCGTTTGCTGCGCGCTTTGGGTGCAGCCAACACCGGAACTCTGACCATGCGTACCCGTTTCGTGAATCTCAAGGCCTTTGTCGGCCTGGCCGACCGGCCCTTTCTGACCGAATTCGTCGTTGAGAACGGCCGCTTTGACGATGCGTCCGTGTCGGCCCCCGACGAGCGCGTCGTCGACTTGGGCGGCGCTTTTGTCGCGCCCGCCTTTATTGAAGCGCATGCGCATCCGATGATGATTGCCGAAGCGCTCGAAACCACGGCCTGCGTGCCGCCTGCCGTCAATTCGATCGAAGAGATGGTCGCCGCGCTTGCCGCCGCCGGGGGGGCCCACCGCGGGGGGGGGGGGGTGGAGGGCTGGGGGTTGGACGCCACCCTTTTGTGCCCCGGCCCGCCGCCCCCGCGCCCGGACTGTCACTCCTGCGCCGTCAATTCCGCGGCGCTTGCGCTCGCGGGCATCACGCGCGAAACGCCCGATCCTGCGGGCGCGAAGATCGGCCGCGATGCTTCTGGCGAACCTAACGGTCTTTTGATCGAAACGGCCGCTTCGGCTTTGATCGACCGCGTGCGTCCAACGGTCGACGAAGCGCAGATTGTGAACCGCATGCTGCGCCTTCGCGAGCACTATCTCTCGCACGGGATCCTGACGACAACCGAAATGATGCCGCGCCGTCGGCCGGGCGCCTCCGATGATGCGCTCGCTATTTGGCGCAAGGCTCGCGAGGCGGGCGTGCCCGTCGATGTGAACCTTTACTTCGCTTGGGAGGGCGGCACGGATCCCTTCGGCGTTCCCGAGCTCTCTCACGAGGAGAAGTGCGGCCCGGTGCGCTACGCAGGCGTGAAGCTTTTTGGCGACGGCTCGGTGTCGGGCCGCACGGCGGCGATGCGCGAAGCGTTCAAATTCGCCCCCGGTGAAAAGAGCGATCGACCCGCGGGCTTCATGACGCTTGACGAACCCGTCTTCCGTGCGGCGCTCGCGTACGCGAGGCGCAACGGCGTTGCGCTTTCCATTCACGTCATGGGCGACCGTTCGATCGACACGATTCTCGACTGGCTCGAAAGCGAAGCGCCGTGGCTCGAAGACGTGCCGAGCGTTCGTTTGGAGCACGTGACGATGATGCGCCCTGATCACCTGGCGCGCATCGCGCGGATGGTGCTGCAGCCGGCGCTCACGACGCAGGTGATCTTCCCCTTTGCCGAATGGCGAAGCTATCGATCGGCTCTCACCGAGGCGAACCTCAATGCGGCGTGCGCCGTCGATGAGATTGCGCGCGCGGTTGAGCCCTTTGCGCTCTCGTCCGACGCGCCGGCGACGACTTGGGCCGACGCCGACGACGTTTTCGTCTCGATCGCTGCCGCCGTCACGCGGCGCGATGCCGAGGGCGGCTATTTCGGTCGCTCGCACGCGGTCGATGTTGCGACCGCTCTTTCGCTCTACACGGGACGCGCTGCGAAGGTGATGCCGACCGAGGGGACGATCGGCGTGATTGCACCGGGCGCTCGGGCGCACTTCGTGACGCTCACGGGCGATCCCTTTGCGGTGCCGCCCGAGGCGATCGCGGTCATTCGCGTTGCGTCGACGTGGCGCGACGGCGTGCGGCTCTGGGCGAACGAAGGACTTTGATGGGCGCCGAGTGGAGGCTTCATCGTGAACGATCGAATGCTGACGGCCCGCACTTTCGTGACGCTCGCGCAGACACTCAGTTTCACGCAGACGGCGGACGCGCTCGAGCTATCCGTGCCGCGCGTCTCGCGCCTTATCCAGTCGCTTGAGGCCGAACTCGGCTGTCGGCTGATCCATCGGACAACGCGTGCAACGACGCTGACGAGCGAAGGCGAAGCTTTTCTGCCGCGCGTGCGCGACTGGCTCGACGAAGGTGACAACCTTTTTGCCGAAGGACCAGTGCTTAAACAGCTTCGCGCGGCCGCATCCGTGCCCTTCTTTGAGATGGGCCTCACCGAAATCCTCGCCGATTTTTCGAAAGCGAATCCACAGATTCGGCTCGACTTTACGGTGACAGCCGAGCCGCTTGATCTCGTCAAAAATGCCATTGACATCGGTTTCCAGGAAGGTATCGATCCGCAGCCGGGCTATGTCGCCAGGCCGCTCGGGACGATTGCCTGCCGTTTTTGCGCGTCGCCGGCATATTTGGCCGAGGCGGGCGTGCCGGAGACGCTCGAGGCGCTTGCCGAGCATCGACTGCTGTCGCTGAAGAACGCCTCGGATCGCTGGTGCTTTACCGGTCCCGACGGTTCCGCTTGCGAGCTCGCTGTTCGTCCCTTTTTTTCGGGCGAATTTTGCGAACGTGCTCGAGCAGTTTGCGTTGGCCAGTGCCGGTATTGCGCCCGTGCCTAGACGTGCAGCGGACGTCCATATCGCAGCAGGGCGCTTGATCGAGGTCCTGCCGCAATATCAAGGAACGCCGCACACCATGTATGCGCTTGTTGCGCAAAGGCGCAACCTTTCGCCAACGGTGAAAAAACTGCTCGACTTCACGGCAGAGAGGCTTAAAAGCGACAGCTGACGACGTCTGCCGGGCATTGCAACGTTCTTTTGCCTGCGGCGCAATAATCGAACCGTTCTTTACCTCTAGAGTTTCTGAGAAGGATGTCGTCCGAAGGACGACCAAGCAAAAGAAACTTGACGGGAGAAAACGATGATGCGCCGGATTTTTCTGAAAACTGCGGCAGCGACGACCGTTGTTGGATCGGGACTGACGGCGAGTGCCGCCGCAGCGGCAGCGCCCGAAGTTCTCGAAATCGCACGTGCCGTTCGCCCGAACGAGGGGGGCTGCCTCTCAGAAAACATACCGCTGCCGAATTACGGTGCTCAAGTGTCACTACGACCAAGAGCTTGCCGATCGGTATTTGGCCGATCCAAAGGCGGGGCCTCGTCAGCTCTTCAAGCCCGGCAACGAATTCGTCGTTGACGCCGATGGCTTTTGGCGGATGCTCAACGGCCACTTTTGTGCGGAAGCCTGGGATGCGATTAGCCGCTACGTGTATGCGGCGATTCAAGGCGGCTCGATCATGAAAGGCTGGACGAACGATGAAAAAATGATGATCACGTGCTGCAATGACGGCGTTCGTCCGGTTGTCTTCAAACTCGAGCGAATCGAGTGATGATCGCGAGCGGCCAGTTTTTCTACGAAACCGCTGAAGGCTCGACAAGCGGCTCTCGGTGCATCCGCAGTCAGCTCGTGTTGCGTGCGTGGCGCAAACTCGGTTGGCGATAGCGCCGCGGGAAGACTCAAAGAAGCCCGCCACTCCCAAAGCCGCTGTCGGTTCGGAGGACGGGCTGTTCACGCGAAAAAGTTCTGCTTGCCGCCGCTCAAAGCGCTGGCAAGCGCAAGCGCCGCATCAGCGCCAGGCGGCCTGGTAGATCGAGACCGTGTCTTCAAAGGTGAGCGCGACCGGGTCCTGCTCAAAGAGTGCGGCCCCCGCGTCACGGGCATTCGCGGCGAGCGCCGGGATCTCTTCAAAGGTCACGCCCCAGTCGCTCATCTTGAGGTTGTCGACGCCGCAGGCAATCTGCAGCTCGTGAAGCGCACGGAGGAAATCTTCGGGGTGCACCGCGTCGCGCTTGCCGAGTGCGCGGGCGAGCTCGACGAAGCGTGCCGTTCTCGCGCCCGTCTTGATCATGTGGCCGAAGTAGGCAAGCGAAAGCATGATGAGGCCCGCGCCGTGCGGCAGCTCCTGATGGAAGGCCGAAAGGGCATGCTCCATCGGGTGCTGGCTCGTGAGGCGCGTCATCGTCATGACGTAGCCCGAAAGCGTGTTGGCAAAAGCGACGTGTTCGCGTGCTTCAAGATCGTTGCCGTCCTTCACGGCGCGCGCAAGGCCCGCGGCGATGTGGCGCACGCTCTCGAGCGCGTACATGTCGGAGAGGTAGGTCGGGCGTTTGGTGACGTAGCCTTCGATCGCGTGGAAGAGCGCATCAAAGCCCTGATAGGCCGTCAGGTGCGGCGGCACCGTAAGCATGAGTTCCGGATCGACGATCGCGAGCTTCGGGAAGAGGCCGATGTGGCCGTTGACGCCGATCTTCTCGCGCGTTTCGGGGTTCGTGATGACGCCGCCGCCGTCGACTTCCGAGCCCGTGCCCGCTGTCGTAGAAATGGCGACGATCGGAAGCGGGTCGTTCGCAATCGGCTTTCTGCCGCCGCGGCCCTGCTGCACGTAGTCCCAGATATGACCTTCGTTCGTCGAGACAATCGCGATCGCTTTCGCCGCGTCCATCACGGAACCGCCGCCGAGCGCCACGATGAAGTCGCACCCTTCGGCGCGAACACGTGCGCCCGCGGCCATGACGGTCGTCGTGAGTGGATTGGGTTCGACCGTTGCTTCGTGAACGTACGCAATGCCTTGAGCGTCAAGCGCGGCTTCAACGCGCGCAAGCGACCCGTTCTTCACGACGGAGGTCCCGCGCGAAGTGAGGAGCAGCGCCTTGCGGCCGGGCAACGGTTCGTCGCGCAGCTTGTCGAGCATGCCCGGACCGAAAAGAAGCTTGACGGGCGAAAACTGGATGAACTTCATGGGCTGTCATCGAGCGGCGCGCGGTCGGGCAAAAGAAGAAGTCCGGCCCCTCCCGAGCGTCGTCTCGTCCTTTTTTAAACGTTCGAAAAATGGCGTCCGGCCGCTTCCCGCACTTCGGTGCAGGCGGCCCGCAACAGAGGAAATTGTAGGAAGCTCGGCCGAATTCGGCAATTTTTGGACGTTCGCCCGCCGTTTCGGCACTTGCCTGCCCGTCACGGGATTTTCCTCTAGGAGCCTGTTTCAGGACAAAGAAAGGGCGGCGCTTTCCTTGCCGAAAGCGCCGCCCGAGTGCGTAAAGCCGGTTCTCGCTATTCGATGCGCTCGCCGTGCAGCGCGAGGTCGAGCCCGAGCGTCTCCTCTTCTTCGCTCACGCGCAGTCCCACAGTCGACTTGATCACAAAGAGGATGACGGCGCTCATGAGCCCGCCGTAGAGGAGTGTTGCCGCAACCGAAAGCAACTGGATGAGCAACTGCTCGCCCGTTCCGGGAAGCGCTGCGCCCGTCACGTCGCTCGTGGCGAAAAAGGCCGTCAGAAGCGCTCCGATGATGCCGCCCACGCCGTGTACGCCAAAAGCGTCGAGCGAGTCGTCATTGCCCAACTTGGTTTTGACGATGCTCACCATGAAAAAGCAGGCGATGCCCGAGAGGAGGCCGATTGCGGCGCCCGAGGCGGGAAGAATGAAGCCTGAAGCCGGCGTCACGGCGACGAGACCGGCGACGGCGCCCGAAACGAGTCCGAGAAGCGAGGGTTTTCCTCGCAGACGCCATTCGAGTGCAATCCAAGCAACCGCACCGGCGGCCGCAGCGATCTGCGTGGCGACGATCGCCATGGCCGCTCGTCCGTTTGCGGCGAGCCCGGAGCCGCCGTTAAAGCCCATCCAGCCGAACCAAAGAATGGCGGCGCCAACCGCAGCAAGCGACAGGTCCGCAGGGCGCAATGCCTGCGTACCGTAGCCTTTGCGCTTGCCGAGCATGAGACAGCCGACGAGGCCTGCAATGCCGGCATTGATGTGCACGACGGTGCCGCCCGCGTAGTCCAGTGCGCCGAGGCGGAAGAAGTAGCCGTCTGCCGCCCACACCCAGTGACAGACGGGAGCGTAAACAAGAAGGCTCCATGCGACCGTGAAAAGAAGAAGAGCGGAAAATTTCATGCGTTCTGCCCAGCTGCCTGCAATAAGTGCGGGCGTGAGAATCGCGAACGTCATCTGAAAGAAAACGAAAAGGATTTCCGGGATTGTGCCCGAGAGCGTGTCGATGCCGATGCCGGCGAGGAAGGCCTTGGAGAAGCCGCCCGCAAACGCAGTTCCTTCCGAGAACGCGATGGAATAACCGACGAGCCACCAAAGCAGAGAAGCGACGGCGCAGATTGCGCACGACTGCGCGAGCGTTGAGAGGATGTTTTTTTTGCGGACCATGCCGGCGTAAAACAGGGCGATGCCGGGAATGGTCATGAAAAGAACGAGGAGCGCCGCCACGAGAACCCAAGCCGTGTCGGCTTTGTCGATCGCGGCGGTTTCGGCAAGCGCGGGAGTGGCCGCGGCCGAAAGCGCCGCCAAGCTAAGTAATTTCAAGGAATAGAGAGACTTTGTCGTTTTCATTTTTACTTCCGAGGGGTTAGCGCATCGGATAATGCCGAAACGCTTTTGTCATTGGTATTGGTTTGCAGGGGCGGTGTGGCTTTCTCTTTCGTCTGCGGCAACACCTGCCGTCCGGCGGGTGCAGCGTGCATCAATTCGGTGCAGAACGCGCCTTTTGTGTCAATGCCCGCATCAGAGCGCGGCTTCGTCGCGCTCGCCCGTTCGGATGCGGATGACATCGGTGAGCGGCGTCACGAAGATCTTTCCGTCGCCGACGCGCCCGGTTTTGGCGGCAGCCATTGCCGCTTCGATCACGGTGTCGGCAGCCTCGTCCGAGACGGCTGTTTCGATACGGATCTTCGGCAGAAAATCGACGACGTATTCGGCGCCGCGGTAGAGCTCCGTGTGACCGCGTTGTCGTCCGAAGCCTTTCACTTCGGTGACGGTCATGCCGTGTACGCCCGCTTCGGCGAGCGCTTCACGAACTTCGTCGAGCTTGAACGGTTTGATGATGAGCGTGATGAGCTTCATGGCGTCAATCCTTTTCGCTGATGTGCTGTCTATTTTCGAAAGGCGGGATAAACCAGTCCCGCTATTGACTTTGGAAGCAAAAAGCGTGCCGAAAAAGTTGAGCGGAACGGGTCGACGGCTGTCTGGGAGGAATGCCTCGCTCGGAGATGCCAACGAGCTGATTTGACGCAAAGTTTTTGACGCGATGTTGAGTTCGCTTTGACGCGATTTTTGGCGCGCGGCGTCAAAAATCGACGGTGATGTCCGAAGAAAAAGCGCTCAGAACGCGCACACAAAGGACGAAGCGTTTGACGAGCGGCTCGACAAGCCGCCAATGCGCTTCGAGCGCGTCCGGCGCAACGCACGAAGTGGAGGAAAAACATGCCCAGCGTCCTGCCCCTCAATTCATCGATTTTTTCGCTCGCACGCGTTCGACCGACAAAGGCCGATGTGGTGAGTGCCTCGTGTGCGGCGATCGCCATGCTTCTCTTTGCGTTTTCGGCGGAACTCTTTTCTGCGGCGCTCACGTTTGGGGACTGCTTCGAGACGGCTCGGCTCGCCTTCAGGGTGAGCGGCGCACTCGAAGCGCTCGGCGAAGGACTTCTTTCGGCACTCATTTTGACTTCGGGTCTTCTTGTTCTCATCAGCGCGCTTTTGCCGCGTGAGGCGAGCGCACGGCTCTTTATCCGGCTTGACGCACGCGTAGCGGCACGCGCTTTGCGGCTCTTCGTCTCGGCAAGCATTCTCTTTTTCGTCCTTGAAGCCTGCGGGCTGGAGCCTTCGCTCGAGTCGTTCTTCATCGTGTCGGCTTACGCTTTCGCCCCCGAACACCCGAAAAAGGCGCGCCGTATTGCGGTTTGGGCGGCAGCGGCGGCACTCGCGACGTACGCGACGGCGCTCTTTTTGCCGGGACACGCTTCGGGTGCGGCTTTGGCGGGCGACATCGAGGCGCTCATCTGCGCGCTCTTTTCGCTGCGCCTCGTGAATGCGCTCGGCGTTCGCGTGCCTCGCTGAGCGCTTCTGCGGCCCGAAAGGATGAATCGTCATGGCGGTTGATTTCTTCACGCTCGTCACGAATGCCGATGCACTTCTCTCCGTGCTCGGCAGCCTTGACAAAACGGTCGCTTATGCGATTCTCTTTGCCGTCTATTCGCTTGAGACGGGGGTTGCGCCCGTGTCTTTTCTTCCCGGCAATTCGCTGCTTTTTCTGTGCGGCACGCTCACGATGACGGCGGTTTTCGCCTTCGGGACGCTCTTTGCGGTTCTCTCGGTCGCTGCCTTCGTCGGCAATCTTTTGAGCTATGAAACGGGCGCTTTTCTCGGCGCGCAGCTCTACGCGCGCCGCATCCGTTGGATCGATCCCGAACGACTTGAGATTGCGCACGACTTCTACGAGCGACACGGCGGGAAAGCCATCGTTGCTGCGCGTTTTGCGCCTATCGTTCGTGCTTTCGTGCCGCTCGTAGCGGGCGCGGCGCGTATGCCGCGCGAACGTTTTCTCCTTTTGAGCGCTATTGCAGCAGTCCTTTGGATCGGGACGCTGTTGACGGCTGGACGGCTTTTCGGCGGCATGCCGTTTGTGCGCGAGAACCTCTCGGCGATCACGCTTTTTGCGTTCTTTTGCGCTGTGGCCGGTCCCGTGGGCGTCGCGCTTGCCGCGAAGTTCGGGCTTAAGAAGCGAGCGTGCCGCTAAGCAATGCTCGTGCGGGCTTCTGCCGCGTTGGCGGCCAAAATTGAAGCCTTTTCGCGTTGCCGCCAAATCGATGATTCTGGGTGACCGTGCACGATGAGGCGAATCGCGTGAACTACCCGAGCGGCAGTGTTTGCGCGAAGCGCTTGGCCGAATACCGCGTCGAGCCCTGCGAGGAATACAAGTGCGCTTTCTATCCGCGTCATTTGACGCGGTGCTTGCCGGCTATTCGCTCACCGCGTTCGCGTCCGTACGACTAAGGGTCGTTCGTTGAAAGTCTGCGGTTTGCTTGCACCGCAGGATTTTTCGCTTATTTTTCCATGCTGCCTTCCAAGCGAGCGGCTTCGTTGCCGGGCGTCAAATCGCGTCAAAACTCTTTGCGCTGCCTCAGTCGATTTGGCGCCGTTTTGACGCCGGTTTTTCGGGCTTTTGATGCCCGATTTCTACCTTTGAACCATCCGAAATCCCTTTTCAAATCTCGGGAGGAAAACGATGGTCCACTGGCGGGCAAACCGACTCGCAGCACGTGAAATTTCTTCGCTTGCGTCGCTTTCTGGCGGCACGAACGGGGCGGGCGCGAGGCCTTGGTCGGCGAGAACTTGGCTCCTTTTGCCGGCGCTCGCGCTTGCCGTCATGGTGTTCTTTGCGCCGCACTCGCTTGATGTAGCGATCTCAAAGCCCTTTTTCAACGGCAGCAGCTGGCCCTGGTACGGGGTTGACCTCTTTTCGACCGTTTTTCACAAGGGCCTCAAGGCCGTACCGATTGTGATTGCTCTGGGTGCGATCGGTTTTCTTGTCGAAGCCGTCTTCGCTCGCCGCAAGGGTCGCGCACCCTATGCCGCACGCTGGTTCTCGAACCCGGAAAAGCGTCTTCTCTATCTGCTCGCCGGGATGGCCGCAAGCGTTCTTCTCGTTTGGTGGTTGAAAGGCACGACTGGCGTTTCCTGTCCGTGGGACGCGAAACCCTTCGGGGGTAATCGCATCATTGTGGACCCGAGCTTTTCGCTCTTTTTCCGCTCGGGGAACTGCTGGCCCGCCGGACACGCGGGAACCGGGTTCTGCCTCTTTTCGCTTTACTTCATGCTGCGCGACGAACACCCGCGCGCCGCGCGCTTCGGTTTTGCGTTTGCAATGCTGATGGGGATTCTCTGCGGGACGACGCGTCTTATGCAGGGGGCGCACTTCGCTTCGCACAACATCGCGACGATGTTGATCGACTGGCTCGTCTGCGCCGGAATCTATGCGCAGATTTTTGCCCGCGGCACGATCAATAAGAACATTCGCGCGGCCTTCACGTCACCCATGGGACTGCCTGCCGCGATCGTTCTCACTGCGCTTTGGTGGACCTTTGTCTTCGATATTCCGCTTGCCAAGCAGTTGCTCGAACGTGCCGGGAGCGACCAGCTGCTGTTCCTTTTCGGCACGCTCGCGGCGTTCTTCTTTGTGGGGGCGGCGCTTTTGACGCTCATGTCGGCGCTCCCTAAGCCGCTCTTTCGCCTGATGGCCGCCCTTTTTGCGCTCTGCGGCGCAACGGGCTTCACGGGGGCGATGCTCTACGGCGTTATCTTTACGCCCGATATGGTGCGCAATTTCATTGCGACCGACGTGCGCGAAGCCTCGCAGTACCTGGGCGTTCGCACGACGGCGATTTTCCTCTTTGCCGCCGTTCCGCCCCTGTGGGCCGCTTGGCTTGCCGGGCGCGGCGCCAAGGGCGAGTGCGCTGCAGGCACGCGTCTCGCGCGGCTCGGCAAAAGCCTCAAGACGGGCGCCAAGCGTACGATCGGCGCACTTGTCTTCCTCGCGATGGGCGTTGGCCTCATCTTCCTCAACTTCCAGACCTTTGCGGGCGTCATGCGCGAAGACAAGACGCTTCGCTATCAGATCGCACCCGTGAACGTCATTTATTCGGGCATTCGGACGCTTGCGACCGATGCGAGCCCCGACGACAAGCGCGTGCGCGCCGTTGTTGACCCGACGCCCGTCCTGGCGACGAAGCCCGAAAAGCCCACGCTCTTCGTTGTCTTTGTCGGCGAAACGACGCGAGCGGCCAACTGGCAGCTTGCCGGCTACGAGCGCGCGACGAACCCGAAACTCTCGCAGGTAAATGACTTGATTTCGTTCCCGCGCGTTGCAGCCTGCGGGACGTCGACGGACGTGTCGCTGCCATGCATGATGAATCGCATCGGCCGCTCGGACTATGACCGCGAGCGAATCCTCGCCGAAGAGGCGCTCCCCGATGTTCTGAAGCGCGCGGGCGCCGAGGTGCTCTGGATCGACAACCAGTCGGGCTGCAAGGGTGTCTGCGCGGGCGTGCCCTCGCGCCGGCCGACCGCGGATGATAAGAACTGTCCCGACGGAGTCTGTTACGACGCGGTCTTTACGAGCGAGATCGCGCGCGCTGCGGCCAATCTCAAGCCCGGTTCAACGACGGTGCTTTTCCTGCACATGTACGGCTCGCACGGTCCCGCTTATTTCAAAGGTTCGCCCGACGAGCGCAAGGTCTTTCTCC
>ERZ1090861.1566-NODE-1566-length-11460-cov-4.794476_pt1 | contig 11460 bp, 8 predicted proteins | sample MGYA00478482_ERZ1090861 | MGnify/ENA primary metagenome ERZ1090861 (study PRJEB33644, sample SAMEA5815744) | chicken gut metagenome | biome: Chicken; feature: Gastrointestinal Tract; material: Caecum | place: Ireland | collected 2019-01-01 | study: A study of the... | reverse complement strand
CCGTACAAGTTTTCAAGGGTGCCCATCAGCACGTCCATACCATAAATACCGGCGTGGGTCAGCTTGTCGTAGGCATTGTCCACCCCCACGGCCAGCGGCACAAAGTAATCGCGCGGGGTGGAAAGCAGAAGCACCCGGTGGGTTTCAGGGTTGATGCTTGCGATAATGTTCACATCGCTGCGGCCGTACTGGTCGATGCTGCTTTCCCGCGTGTCACTGCCGCTGATCAGGATATTTATGACCGCATCTTCCTGCGGCCGGGTTTCGGTTTCTTCCGCCACCTGTTCAACCTGCCGGGTGGAAATTGACTTCAGCCCGGCGGGGAAGTCTTCATACCCCGGCGTTTCCTCATACAAGGCCAGGTAGGCCTCATTCAGCACGATGGCATCCACTTCCCCGTTTTGCAGCGCATCTGCCAGGTAGATCAGGCTGTCATATTCGGTCACGGACAAAGTCAGGCCATGTTCCGTTTCCACCTGCTGCAAAGTGGCGTCCGTATTGGCGCGGTCCAGTTCCTTTAAGATTCCGAAGGCGCCGTCCGCAAGGTCATCCAGCGTTTCTGCCGAACTGTCCTGCATCGCATAAAAGCTCACCCGGGCGTGGTCTTCCACCGTATTCGAAACTGTGCGCACAGCATTGACAGTCCGCCAGATGTAAAACCCGCCCACCAGGCTGCCCACCACCGCCAGCGCTGCCAGCACGCAGCCGACGATGGTGCGTCCACGGCGGCTTGCGTCTCTCGTGAGGAGAAACACGATATCCGCCACCAATACAGCCCCGGCCAGCACCATGACAAGATACAGCGTCGGCGCCAGGCGGGTGCTGGCCACCACGCCCCACAACGCCAGCAGCGCGGCCAGCGTAACCCCGGCTGACACCCAGCACAGGCGCGGCGGCCTAGCCTTATGTTTTGTTGTCTGCCCTTGTTTCGGCATGTTTACATTCCCTGCCCTGTCTTCCCATTACGCGCCGGCCTTCCAGCCGGCCACGGTGTTTTCTGTTTCCAAAAGCTGGTCATACGCGCTTTTGAGCATCTGCTCCAGATTGGCGTAAAGGTCTTCCTGGGCAATCTGGCACAGGTTGCGAAGGCTCCGCGGGCTGACCTTGTTTTCAGGGATACCGGCCGTGCGGCTCAGTTCCTGAAGGAGACGGCAAATCGTGGATCGGTTCATTGGTGTGCCTCTGCGTGTGATGAAGACAGGACCTGTTTGGATATGATTTTCTTTTGCGAATTCCAGAAGTTCCCGTTGCAGGCTGGAAGGGCAGTGAAACGGGATATTGTTCCCCCTGCCGCGCAGCGCGCCGTTACCCTGCCGGATGAGTTCCACCGTCACCTGGCTCAGGCAATGCACCGGGACCCCGGTGATCGCAAATACCTTGATGAGCAGGTACAGCCGGTGCTGGTTCGTCTGCCTGGCCGCCCGCAGCAGGCAAAGATACTCTGCGCGGGTAAGGGCGGGGGCGGTTTCTTCGCCCGGGTGCCAGTGCTTCATGACCAGGTCATGGCGGCCGCACCATTTCAGGTAGTTGTTCAGCGCTGAAATCCTTGTGTTGATGCTGCGCTGTTTGTATTCCCTGGCCAGCAGGTCCGCCTGCCATTGTTCCAGCGTGTGGGAATTGAGCGGGCCGTTTTCATCAAAGTATTGTTTGGTTTCATACAGCAAGCGGCTATAGCACGCTTTGGTATCTTTATTCCAGACGCGGCCGTCCTGGTCGGTGAGGAATTCTTCAATCGGATACCCTTTTAAGATTTCGCTGTTACCCGCCATGACAAGGCCTCTCCTTTCCAACGTTTTTGCTCTTGCTTTCTATATAAATAAGGTCGTTTCTCACCGAAACGCAGGTTTTCTTGCTTTTCGGGAAGAAGGCGCCGTATGGAGCGCTGCGGGTTCGGCATCTGCACGTTCTTCTGCCACTGCCCGGTACGGTTTGACCTGGCACAGTTTTTGCAGGCAGCGCGGGGAGCCTTTCTCCTGCGGAATCCCCGCTGCGCGCGCCACCTTTTGCAGTTCATGCGTTATGTTGGCGCGGGACATTGGTTTGCCCTTATGCGTAACAAAAACCGGGCCTTCCAAAATCTGCTGTGACTCTATGTACCGGAGCAAGGCATGGCGCAGGGGTTTGGGCAAACAGATTGTACCTGTATGTCTTTTTCCCTCAAGCGGTATCTCCGCCAGGCGAACCGTCTCCACCGTAATCTGCTCAATCGACTGCAACGGAAAACCTGTTTCCGCCAGCAGGCGCAAAAGCAGTTCTTCGCGCTTTTTCCCCTGCACCTTTGCGGTTTGCAGAAGGCGTCGGTATTCTGCCTGTGTCAGTCTTGCCTCCGGTTCGATTTTTTGAAACAACGGTTCCTGGCAAAGTTCCATCCTGTTGTGAAAGGCCAAATACCGGTTGACTGTTGCAACACGGGCACGGATTGTGCGTGCCGCATAGCCTTTGCTGCTCATATCAGACTGCCAAGCCTTGAGTGTGTTGTGACAAATGTCCCCTTCCGGCCCGAGATACTCTTGCAGTTTCAACAGGTCGCTTCGATACCGTTTGATGCTGGTATCCCTGAGCCCGGCGCTTTCTTCTGCTTGCAGAAAGCGTTCAATCTCTGCTTGTGTGAGAGATTGAACGCCATATTCTGTTGCTGCCATTTCAACTGCCATAGAACTCACACCTTTTAAAGTTGGCGTCCGCACAAAGTTTCCCGGGTTGCGCGGGTTGACCGCGCAGCTTTTTGCGGGTGCTGGGAAAAGATTGTCCGCCGCTACTTTTGCATCAGGCAAACCTCTTACAGGGAATAAACCGAAATTTCTTCCATGCATATTTTTTCCTTTTTCAGCAGCTGCGCCATGGTGCAGTACAGAAACAGGGTTCCGTTTCCTCTTTTTGCAGCGAAGACTGCTAATGTGATGTTTATTCATTTTTTCGCATGCAACAGAAAGAAAAAAAGGCATGAAAAGAACGTTGGGCAAGTAACAACATTACCTGTCCGGCTTTCTTTTTATGCCTGTTTTATATGATTTGAACAAATCTTTACGTCTTTGCTTGTTTTTTCGACTTGTCTGTGCTAATATAGACTCGTAACTGAGAATACTTCACCATCCTTAGAAGTTGATTTCCTTTATCAGCTTTATCTTTTGCCCTATGTAGGAAACGGAACCCTGTTTTCGTCAAATTTACAAGAGCAGGTGCATTTGGTTGAGCAGCCGCTCATGTTCTGCGCCTGATTCCATGATATAGATCCGCGTCGTTTCAATGCTGGAATGGCCAAGCAGATCCGCCAATTTTGATAAATTCTTTTCAATCTTATAAAAGGTCCTGGCAAACAGGTGCCGCAGGTTATGGGGAAAGACCTTCTTCCATGCCACATTGGCCCGTTCGCACAGGGCCTTTAACAATTTCCAAACTGTTACGCGGCTGAGCGGCTTTCCCCCGCGGGAAAGGAAAACCGCCCCCGCATGGATGTGCTTGCGCTGACACCAGCGCGTCAGACGGTGGCAGAGTTCGACCGGCAACAGAATTTCCCTGCATTTGCCTTTGCAACGTATGCTCGCTTTGTGCCGGCGGACAGCCTCCAGCGTGATATACTGCAGTTCCGACACACGGATACCGGTGGAACAGATGGTTTCGAGCAGCAGTTGGGTGCGCTTGTTGCCGGTTTCCCGCGCGGCGTTGAGCAACCGGAAATATTCAGCACGGGAAAGCTCGCGGCCCGGGTCCGCAAAGATTTTTCGTTGCCGCTTAAGCGGTTTTGCCTTGCCGGCCGGGTTGTCGATGCTTTCCTGATAGTCGTTGACAGCCGCAAGCATAGCGTTCACGGTGGAAGGTGTGTACCCTTTCCGGCTCAGGCTGTCCCGCCAAGCGGCAACCGCTTCACGCCCGGGGGCTTGGCCTGCGCCGGTTTCCGCAAAAATCGGCGCAGGGCATGGGTGTACTTTTCGATGGTTGCCTGGCTGTATTCCTGATGAACGAGCCATGTTTCATACTTGTTCAGAATTTGCTTGTTCATTGCTAAGTTTCTCCTGTTCGTTCCAAGTTTGCGCAGTTGCACAATCATCTTTCTGTAGTATGCGTCAAATCCTGTGCCCTAACCTGTGCGCTGAAAACGGCAGTGACCATCCGGTTGCATAGTGCATAGATAGACAAAGCGGCGCTCCTGTTCTTCCGGTAGGAAGCAGGAAACGCCGCTTTGCGATTTTGCTGCCAATTCAAACCCAAACCATTTATATATTGTATCCCGTTTCACCCCCTGTAATGGGATTATTGGAAGCTCTCTATTCTGGCCATTGTATGGCGCGGATTTTGCGCATACCTCCTTGGGAGATTTTGCGTCTTTGCAAGCAGGGCGGGTTCTTTTTTCACTGGAGGTTCCGATTTCTTGATCCGCCCCGATAACCCCAGATACAGAGAAAGAGCCGTGAAACTTACGTTCCACGGCTCTTTCTCACGCTGAAACTGACAGCCCCGGTTTGGTCCGAGTGGCGAGAGTCGAACTCACGGCCTCTTGAACCCCATTCAAGCGCGCTACCAAACTGCGCTACACCCGGTCATTGGGGCCGCCAATCAGCGTAATTTATTATACTGGCCCAAGCGGCAATTGTCAAGCAAATTTTAAAAATTCTTCAAAGATTTTTATATTCCCCTTCCCTGTACAGTTTTTTTGGCGTCTCAAAGCACAATCTGCCAGACGCTCGTTTTTCGCTTCAGCCGGCCGGGCTTTCGGCTGCCTGCTGTTCGGCCAGAGCGGCTTGTTCGCCTGCTTCGTAGGCCGCATTGGTGTGGCCGGGAAACGGATAGGTGCGGGTTTCGGTTGCAACAATACCGCCAACCCCATACCATCGGGCGCGGCACAGGCCGATCGAATCCTCTGTGTTTTCCCGAATATCCGGCAGGCCATAGGCCGCGCACCAGTGGGTGTAGGGTTCAATCGCGTAGCTTTCAAGCACTGTGCTCCCTGCTTCTTCGGGGGCAATTGCCGCCGCTTCGGTGCGCAGCAGGGCGTCCCTTGTGTTGTACATTACCGAATAACTTGCAATATCATAGCCCGCTTCCAACATATGGATCCCGCAGACAATTCCAAGGCAAGCCGTACCGCAAGCCAGCGCGCGGCGCAATGAGCGCCCTTCCAACTGGACGAGACAGGCCGCGCACGCGGCGGTGATCAATGTAAAAGGACCGTGGGTCGAACGTTCGTAATAATCAGGGCTTAAAACCATGGCAAAGTTGGCCGCCAGCCCCCCCAGCAGAAAGATCACCGGCCAGAGCAGCCCTTTGGCACAACGGCGTTCCAGACATTGGTAGCAAAGCAGCACAAACAGCACAGCAAAGGCAAACAGAAGCGGCAGCGCATGCTCTTTCAGCATATTCAGGCAGTTCAAAAAGCGTACGGCATAGCGGGTCAGCAGGCTTTCATAGTCGCTGTAGAAGCTGGCGCGGTTGTAATTGCCGCGCGCCGTAATGAGCAGCAAAAAACCTGCCACCGCCCCGCCAAACCCGGTCCACATCCAGACCGGCACACGCCGGCGGCGCACAGCCAAGCTGCCAATGGCCAGCGCCAAACACACCAGCATGCCCGCGCTTGTGTTTTCGCTGAGCCAGCCGGCCAGCACGCCGGCCAAAGCCATTCCGGCCGCCATCGGCCAGCGGGCGGAAAACGACGCCTGTGTATAATAGCGCCAGGGAAGCAGGAAGGCCAGGCAGCCGAGACTGGCCCAGAGATAGTTGCAGGCGCCGCACATCCAAAGGTTGGTCTGGCCAAAGGCCGGGCTTACCTCCCACAAAGCGGCCTGGATGAGGAGGAAGGCCAGCCAGTCATAACGGCCGCTGCGCCTTCCCCGCGCCAAGCGGTAAAGGACAAGCCCCAAGCCCAGGTAGGCAGCCGCATTGCACAGATTAAAAAGCAGCTTTGGGAACATTGTGAAGCCCTGGGCAAAAAATTTGACAACGACCCGCCCGCTCCATTCATGGTAGTGATAGGCAAGGCTGCGCAGCAACTGAGGCAGGCTTTGCAGCCGCAGGCCGGTGTCAAACGCATAAGCAAAGGCAAAATCGTCGGCAATATAGGGGGTCAAGACGTTGAGCAGCAACATCCACCCAAAAACAAGCGCCGCCGCAATAGAAAAGATGCGCCGCCGCCAGGCGAAACGTTTGGCTTGGGGCATGGGGGCCTCCTTCACAAGTCAGGTTTGGGACAAGGGTTTCCCGCCCGGCAGGGAACGCCTGCATGAGACAGGTTCCATATATTCCATATTATACTCTTTGCACCGCAGCTCTGCAAGGCAGGCTTCGGCGTGCCTTTTCTGCGTTTTGGTGCCGTGGCGGGCAGCTTTTGGTTGAAACAGCGCGCCTGACGCGGTATACTGATAAGTAAGAGAAGCTGCTGCGACAGGCTGGCCGCAGCAGCTGAAAGGAGCGGTTTGTATGAAAATTGTTGTGATCGGCGGCGTGGCAGCCGGCACCAAGGCAGCGGCCAAACTCAAGCGAGAACAGCCGGATGCCGAGGTTGTGCTGTATTCCAAAGGAGCAGACATCTCGTACGCCGGGTGCGGGCTCCCCTACTATATCGGTGGCAGCATTCCGACGCGGGAAGAGCTGATTGTCAACACTCCCGCCAAATATGCGGGGTTGACCCGTGTTGCGGTACATACCGGCCAGGAGGCAATCGCCCTGGACCCAGCCCGCAAAACCGTTACCCTGCGCGCTGCGGCAGACAACACCACCCGCACCGAAGGGTATGACAAGCTGATCCTGGCGGTGGGCGCCGTGCCATTTGTGCCGGATGTGGCCGGCAAGGACCTTTCCGGCGTGTTTACGATGCGTACGCCGGACGATGCCATAGCCCTGCGCAGCTGGGCCGAGGCCAACGGCTGCCGCCGGGCGGTTGTGGTTGGCGGCGGTTTTATCGGCCTGGAAACAGCCGAAAACCTGCAAGCCCGCGGGCTGGATGTGACCGTGATGGATATGGCCGACCAGCTGATGCCCAACATTTTTGACCCTGAGATGGCGGATTACATTCGCCGGCAGCTTATTCAGAAAGGGATGCGGGTGCTGACCGGCACCGCACTGCGCGGCCTGGAGGGCGAGACCCGGGTAACCGGTGTACAAACCGATGCCGGCACCCTGCCGGCGGATGTGGTTGTGCTGGCGATCGGCATTCGGCCGGCGACCGGATTTTTGCAGGGCAGCGGGATCGAGATGGTGAAAGGCGCCATTGTGACAGATGCCCGCCAGCAAACCAATCTGCCTGATATTTACGCCGTAGGCGATTGCGCAATGGTTCACAATGCATTGACCGGCGCAGCGCAGTGGTCTGCGATGGGGTCAACCGCCAATCTGGCGGGCCGCTGCCTTGCCCGCAACCTGGCCGGTCAAGATGCAGCCTACGGCGGCTGCCTGGGAACCGGCGTGGTCAAACTGACCGATACGCTGAACGCCGGGCGCACCGGCCTGACCGAACGCCAGGCGCGCGAAGCCGGGTACGAACCCGTTACCGTTGTCTGTGTCACCGATGACAAGGCGCACTACTACCCCGGCGCCGGCATTTTTATCACCAAGCTTATTGCCGACAGGGGCAGCCATAAACTGCTCGGCATCCAGGTGATCGGCACCGGCGCGGTGGACAAGATGGTGGATATTGCTGTAACGGGATTGTCCATGGGCGCTAAGCTTGAGACCTTTGACACGCTTGACTTCGCATATGCCCCGCCGTTTTCCACCGCCATCCATCCGTTTGTGCAGGCATGCTATATCCTTGAAAACAAGCTGGCCGGCGCACTAGAAAGCTTCACCCCTGCGGAATATGCAGCCGGCGCTGCCAGGGAGTATGCGGTCATCGACGTTCTTCCAACCGCAACCATACCCGGCGCGCGGTGGGTTGACCTTGCAAAAGTCACCGGGCCGATCGACGGCTTGGCCAAAGACGCCAAGCTGCTGCTTGTCTGTGCGCGCGGCAAGCGCGGGTACTTCCTGCAAAACAGGCTCAAAGCCTTCGGCTATACAAACACCCGGGTTCTGGAAGGCGGCATCACCTTCAATCAGGTACAGGTCACCGCGCAGCCAACCCTAACCCCTGAGGAAATCAAGCGTGTCAAAGGGCTTGGCTGCCTGCAGGACAAACGTTACCCCGATGTTTTCAACGTGCGCGTTATCACCCGCAACGGCAAACTGAGCGTGGAGGAGCACCGCGCCATTGCCGAGGCGGCCGAGCGGTTTGGTTCCGGCTCGGTCACGATGACCACCCGGCTGACGATGGAGATTCAGGGCGTGCCGTATGCCAAGCTCAACGAACTGTTTGACTTTCTGCATGCGCATGGCCTGGAAAGCGGCGGCACCGGCTCCAAAGTGCGGCCGATCGTCTCCTGCAAAGGTACAACCTGCCAGTATGGTCTGCTGGATTCGTTTGGACTGAGCGAAAAACTGCATGAACGGTTTTATATCGGCTACCACAACGTTACACTGCCGCACAAATTCAAGATCGCGGTGGGCGGCTGCCCCAACAACTGCGTCAAGCCCGACCTGAACGACCTTGGCATTGTGGGCCAGCGGGTGCCCGTGCCGGATCTTTCAAAATGCCGCGGCTGCCCTCACTGCCAGGTGGAAGCAGCCTGCCCCATCAAGACTGCCAAACTTGCGGACGGCAAGCTGCGCATTGACCCGACCGCCTGCAACCATTGCGGCCGCTGCAAATCCAAATGCCCGTTCGGCGTCACCGACACTTTCATCGACGGATACAAGGTGTACCTGGGCGGGCGTTGGGGCAAGCGGGTTGCCCATGGCCACCCGATGGACAAGATCTTTACCAGCGAGGAGGAGGTTCTCGACCTTGTCGAGCGGGCCATCCTCTTCTATCGCGAAGAAGGCGTGACCGGCGAGCGCTTTGCCGATACGATTGACCGGCTCGGCTTTGACTATGTGCAGGACAAACTGCTGCACGGCGAGTTCAACAAAGACGCCGCGCTCAAGAAAACCGTTGTGGGCGGTGCAAGCTGCTGATTTGACCGCGGCTTACTTTTCCTGTATACTATATAGGGTAAAACCCAAGAAAAGGCAATGGATCTGCCGAACCGCATGACGGACAAGGGCTTTGAAACGATCCCGCCTGACTGCCAGCAGCCAGGGGGATGTTCTGCCCGCCGCCATGCGGTTCTTTGCTTTGCCGCCGTTTGTTTGAGCCGATAAGGAGTTTGTATGAATCGTATGCAGTTTTCTCGCCTGTTTGTTATGCTGGCTGCGATCTGGTTGGCGGGGTGCGGAGGGTTCGGCGCCGGCTTCCAGAACCCGCAAACAGCCGAAAATGCGCGCGCCAACATCATTGTACAGGATAGCCAGGTCACTTTCACCGACGACCTTGGCCGGACGGTCACCGTGGCCCAGCACCCGCAGCGGGTCGCTGCGCTGATCGGCAGTTTTGCCGATGTGTGGTGCGTAGCCGGCGGGGCCGGCAGCCTGGCCGCTACCGCCAACGATGCCTGGACTTCTTTTGATGGCCTGCCCCTGGACGGCGTGACAAACCTGGGCGCCGCCAAGGAAGTCCATCTGGAAACCTTGCTGGCCGCCGAGCCCGACTTTGTCCTGGCAAGCTGCAACACCGAAGCCGACCTGGAACTGCAGCCCACCTTGGAGGCGCTTGGCATTCCAACCGCCTATTTCCGGGTCAGCACCTTCCCGGATTATCTGCGTATGCTGGAAATCTGTACGGCGATTACAGGTGACACGGAAGCCTACGCCGAGCACGGCGCCGCGGTACAGGACCAGGTGGACGCCGCCATCGCCCGGGCAGACGGCAGCCGGCCAAAGGTGCTGTATATCCGTGTTTCAGGTTCCGGGTGCCGGGTAAAAAACAGCCGGAACAACGTGCTTGGCGAAATGCTCGCCGCGCTGGGGTGTGAAAACATTGCCGACAGCGAAACCGGGCTGCTGGAAACGCTGAGCATGGAGGTGATCCTGGCTCAGGATCCGGATTATATCTTTCTTGTTTACCAAAGCGCCGACCCGGCCGTGGCCGAAGCGGTAGCCGACGCCGCTTTGCGTGCCGACCCGGCCTGGCAATCGCTGCGCGCCGTACAGGAAAACCGCTGCTATGTGCTGGACCAAAGCCTGTATAATCTGAAACCAAACGCCCGATGGGGGGAAGCATATGAACAATTGGCCGACATTTTGTACCCGGCTGCGTAACCACCCGGCCGCCGTGCTGGGCTGCCTGGCAGGGTTGACTGCCGTGTTGGCCGTGGCCAGCCTGGGCCTGGGTGCAGTGTCGGTAGCGCCGACAGAGGTGCTGCGCGCACTGCTGAGCGGACAGAGCGATGGCGTTGCAGCCCAGATTGTGCTGTATGCGCGGTTGCCGCGCACCCTGGCCGGGTTGTTGGCCGGGGCCGCGCTGGCGGTGGCCGGCGTACTGATCCAAACCGTACTGGCAAACCCGCTGGCCGCGCCCCATATTCTTGGGGTGAACGCCGGGGCCGGGCTTGCCGTAACCGTCTGCTGCGCGCTGGCTCCCGGCCTGGCCATGCAGCCGCTGGCCGCATTTGGCGGGGCAATGGCCGGGGTTCTGCTGGTTTTGCTGTTTGCCGAGAGCACCGGCGCTTCCCGCATTACGCTGGTGCTGGCCGGGGTGGCTATTTCAAACCTGTTCAGCGCCGGCATTGATGCGGTGACAACGCTGTATCCGGATGCCCTGCTTGGCTATGCCGATTTCCGCATGGGCGGGCTTGCCGGTGTCACATTGGCCCGGCTTGTGCCCGCCGCTGCCATGATCCTGCCCGGCTTGGCCCTGGCGCTGTGCCTGGCCGACCGGCTGGATGTGCTGGCGCTGGGGCCGGAAACAGCCCAGAGCCTGGGGCTTGCGGTGCGCCCCACCCGGCTTGCACTGCTGGCGCTGGCCGCCGCGCTGGCCGGCGCCGCCGTGAGTGTGTGCGGGCTGGTCGGTTTTGTGGGGCTGTTGGTTCCCCACGCCGTGCGCGCTGTTCTGGGGGAAGACAGCCGCCCGCTGCTGGCAGGGTCGGCACTTGGCGGGGCTGCGCTGCTGACAGGCTGCGATTTGCTGGCACGCACGGCCGCCGCGCCGTTTGAGCTTCCGGTTGGCACCGTGATGAGTTTTGTCGGCGGGCCGTTTTTCCTGTGGCTGCTGATCCGTCAGAGAGGAGTCCGCCGATGATTCAGTTACAACATGTCTGCGCCGGTTACCGCGGGCGGGCGGTGCTGCAGGACATCTCGCTTTCTTTTACGCCCGGTGAAGTTCTGGTTCTGGCTGGGCCGAACGGCTGCGGCAAAAGCACGTTGCTGCGCACAGCGTTGGGGCTTTTGCCCTGCATATCCGGCCAGGTTTTGTACAACGGCACGCCCTGTGCTGCGCTGACAGCGCGCCAGATCGCCCGGCAGGCCGCGTTTTTATCCCAGAGCCGGGCGGTGCCCAACATCACGGCGCGGCGGATGGTCCTGCACGGACGGTTTCCGCATCTTTCCTATCCGCGG
>ERZ1090861.1564-NODE-1564-length-11465-cov-12.101665_pt1 | contig 11465 bp, 9 predicted proteins | sample MGYA00478482_ERZ1090861 | MGnify/ENA primary metagenome ERZ1090861 (study PRJEB33644, sample SAMEA5815744) | chicken gut metagenome | biome: Chicken; feature: Gastrointestinal Tract; material: Caecum | place: Ireland | collected 2019-01-01 | study: A study of... | reverse complement strand
ACACGAGCCTTATCGTCGGCAGCGTCAGATGTGTATAAGAGACAGATATAATATCACTTAAAAAGCAAATTGTCAAATGAATAAAAAACAAAATATGCCTTAAACCAAAAAGGCTAAAAGACATCCAATCTTCTAGCCATCCGAATGCCATATACCCAATACTCGTCAAACTTATACAATAACTTAAATTCACCTCTTTAAGTTTAAAACAATCATAGAATGCAACCTGATTAATTTCAGTAGTTCTATTATCAAGTATTATTGTTGTCAATGAGTCCCTTTGTGTTTCTGGTGCTAAGTTAAAAGAGCGAAGATAAGGTTTAAACCTAAAATACACTTAAGCGGATAGTGATCCAAACTAAGTTTGGCGGTGGTATCTTCAACCCAAAATAAGGTTTTTATTTGAAAATGTGAGCGGAGATACAGAACTTGCCAATGCTTACTTGAGCGGATAATCGTCCAACATTTGGTTGGCCTGTTAGAGCGGAAACACATTCTATACACAAATAACCTTAATCGGACAATGATCCAAACTAAGTTTGGCCGTCCAACATTTGGTTGGCAAACTAAGTTTAGCGGAACTGCCGAAAGGTCGACAAGTCTTTCGGCGATGAAGCGAGATAAAACAAATAAAACATATCAAAATAAAATAGTTTTGCAGGCGAAAATCATCATACGACAAAATAAGTGTTTTTTATATAATATTCGACACCTAAAATAAGGCTATGTTTTTTGTAAAAAAACGTCATTATGATATAATTTATTTCGTGAAAAATAATATAGTCTTCTTTGTCTGCGTGTTGCTGTTTATCATGCTTGTATGGTTTGCAACAAGTGTGGCAGTATGTTACAATAATAGTGAAAATACCGAGAATGCAGTCTCAAGTAGTGACGAAGAAGACGGTATTGTTTATATTATTGATTTCCCAGATTTTATACCTGAAACATTATTAAAAACAATTGTATAGCGACCGACAAAATAAAATAATTTTTTAAATGGTATTCATTTTTTAGTCGTGATAAATTTATAATGAGCAAATAATTTACTAAAAAATACATTAAAAAACTAGAAAAACTTGCAAAAAACAGGCAAATATTGTATAATATTGTCACTATGAGAATAATCAATCTATCATCAGGCAGTGACGGAAATGTAACTTTCATCCAAACGGAAAAAGCAAATCTTCTTTTGGATGATGGTTTGTCATGTCAAGAGACAGCCAAAAGGCTTTCGGCAATTGGGATAAGTCCTGACAGCATTGATGGTATAATTGTCTCGCACGAGCATTCTGACCATATAAAAGGTATTGACGTGTTTTCGTCAAAATACCAAGTTCCAGTCTTTGCACACCAAGACGTATGGGTAGGGCTTGATGACAAACTTAAAAAAGTTTTGCTCAAACACCGAAAGATATTTGATGGACAATTTCAGTTTGAAGATGTGCTTGTCTGCCCAGTTGAAGTTCCGCATGACGTCAAATGCTTTGGTTTTTCTTTTTCGCAAGGCAACAAAAAAATCAGTGTTGTGACCGACCTTGGGCATATAAATGACAAGATTATAAACTCCATTTCTCACAGTCAAATCATTTTTTTAGAGGCAAACTATGATAGAGATATGTTGTTTAAAGGCACAAAATACCCTCTTTCGTTAAAAAGGCGAATTGACGGACCAAATGGTCACCTATCCAATAGTGTCAGTGCTGAGGCTATTGAAAAGTTGGTCGCACATGGAGCGAGGCAAATCGTCCTATCGCACCTTAGCAAAGAGAACAATACCCCTGAACTTGCATTCAACTTCATTACTACCAAGATTGGCAATGATGGAATAAAGGAAGGAGTTGACGTACGAATTGACGTTGCCTCGACAAATATTGGCTCCTTTTTTAAGTTAAAATAGGTAAATTTAATATAATTTTAAGCATATCACTCATATATATTGCTTTATGCGGACTCAAAATGACAGCAAAAGTGTCAAAAAACCATTATTTTTTGATATTTTTGCTATTTTTTTACAATAAGGTATTGAAAATAGCATTTTTTTATGATAAAATATATATACAAATTGGAGGGAGATAATTATGACATCTAAATTAATTCAAGGAATGATTGATAATTTACTTCACGATCAAGGAAAAGGCTTTGATAGAACTGTTATAAAAAATTTGCAAAAATCTGACACATTAAATTTAAGAGTTATTGCACCAAACTGCTTAACTTCTCTTTTCTTGCTTGATAGAGGACTCAGTCCTATTGATAGTTATGTCGCAATCATGGACAAACAAAATGGGTATAGCAATAGCACAGTAAAAGAGCAGGCTCTTGTGGATGCAAAAAAACTTGGTAAGAAATCACAATTACCTAGATTTATCTCTGCAATTGAAAATAATGAAGATGGATTTGGTAGTAAATATGGCAACGAACTTTTTGTGCAGGCTCTTAAGCACGTAGAAAATGTTATACCAAACGAGAATTTCACTGTTCAACTTCTGTCCGCTATAAGTGAAGCCAAAATGAATGCAAAAGACGATGCAGATGCTAAGCAACTTCTCAAAATAGAAGAACAATGCAAACCTATTGTCTATTACACTTTAAATAGAGCCATATGTCCTTTTAGAACTCAAAAACAAATACAAGACCAAGTTATGAAATATTTTGCAACCGCTGATAATGGTAAAAATTTGGAAAAAGCCTGCGATTACTTCAGGTGCTTGGGTATCGCTAATGCTATACTATCAAAACTAAGCGACACTTCAGTCTTGAACATTGATTACAACAACACAAACAAGAAGAATTCTTCTTTAAGTTATGTTGACGTTGCCGGTATTCAAAGATTTTTAATCAATAGTTCTCATCCTGAGGCTGAGCAAACTGAAAAGATAACTGATATTATTAAAAAGTGTAAACTTATTGATAATGGCGAAATAACTGGTCAATCAAAATATATACAAAAAGCATTGCAAAGAATAAATGAAAAAGTGGTTGCAAACTACGACAGCCATGACGACAAGACAAACTTCTTGCAAACTGCACTCACCTTCCTTATCCTTATGGATGAAGAAGAAATTGAAGACCCTTACGACATGATCGGCAGTTCAATCGCAAACCCTGTTAGTGATATCCTCACTCTTATGCAAGACAATCAAGATGAACTTAAACAACTTATTATGAATAGTTATCGTGTCGCAAATAGTATAGTAAAAAGTGAAACAGGAAAATCTATTCATGACCGCTACTTCAAAGAAATCACTGGTGACAAAGGCATAACAGTTGACAAAAAGCCTGAAGACAAACCTGAAGAAAAGAAGGATGAGCCTATAGATAAAGACCCAGTTGTTGACGAAAAGCCTGAAGAAAAGAAAGATGATATGGATAAACCTACTGAGCCTAATGGACCAACAGGTGATGGAACTAAGAAGAGAGGCGGGGCAAAAATACCAGGTAAAAAAGTATCTGCTGATAAAAAATATATAAAAACAAATGTAAAATTTTATGAAACTCTAACTGCTAAACTTGTCCAGACAATAGCAAAAGACTACGAAAAATTCACTGCCTTAAACGAAGAAAAAATTGCCAACAATGGACTAAAAGGTTCGAAAAAGACACAATTTGGTAAATTAGAACAATTATACGGCAGTCCAAGCAAGATGAGAGAGTTAATCAAAAAATTGGAGTCTATGCACAGCAACATGGTATTTTTAAGAAAAGGAATAGAGACTGCCCTGCGAGATGACAAGGAATGGGCTATCAGTGACGATGAAAAAAGTCAATTGTTCTTAACTGAAGAGCAAGACAAAGATAATGCTGAAAAATTTGGTATCTTCGAAGCATTCTGCACTTTCTTAAAGAATTTTGACAACAGCCAAAAATTAACCCTTGCTCATATGCAAGAACTACGAGAGAAAGACCCAACCAACCCTCTTAACAAAATACTTGTTTATCTGCCAAAGAAAAAATTAGCCACAAAGAAGAAAGAAGAACAAATAAACAATGTTGTAAAAGCAGAGGAAAAAGAAGAAGAGGAAAGCGGAAAAGATTAAAAAAACATGAAAAATTTTAACAAATAACTCTTATCAATCAAAAATTTGATAAGAGTTTTTTGTTGCAACCTTAGTATTAATTTTATATAACTTTATATTGATTTTATTATACGACTTTTGTATAGATATAATAGTCTCCGTCTTTAACTCTAGTAAAGTTTGCGGTATTGTCTAGATAAGTACTTGTCAAGCCTTGCTCATCAATAAGCGAGGCAAGCACCCTGACCGTGGTGGCATGGACAAAGAGATTGGCATCATATCCATGATTTGTTGAACCACCAGAATTCGTCGCATTTTCAAAAATAAATCCACATTCAATTGTCACTGTAGTTAAATTTGTACAGCCAGAAAATGCACTATCATCCCCACCATCAATATTAGTAACATTTTTTGGTATTGTAATTGAAGTTAAACTTGTGCAGTTTTCAAAACAATTTGTCCCTATGCTAACTAAACTTTCTGGCAGTATAACTTCTTTTAAATTGGTACAACCACTAAACATGCCTGAATCATATAGATTACCTAAAATCGTCTGTCCTTCTGGAACTATAATACTCTCTAATTTAGTACAATTAGCAAAAGCCCCTGCTCCAATATTTTTTAATGTATTAATATCTTCAAAGTTGAGTTTTATTTGATATTTATATATTGATACATATAATTATTATTGCATTTTTTATTGTTTAATCAAGATTTATTGCATTTTTTATTAATGTTATTTCAAATATTTTTTGAGATATTTGCCTGTGTAGGACTTTTCTACCTTTGCGACTTCTTCTGGTGTTCCTGTTGCGACAATCGTTCCGCCACCACTACCACCTTCTGGTCCAAGGTCAATGATATAATCTGCAGATTTGATTACGTCAAGATTGTGTTCAATCACAACCACGGTATTGCCATTTTCAACAAGCCGATTAAGTATGGATATAAGTTTTTTGATATCATACATATGAAGTCCTGTTGTTGGTTCGTCAAGGAGATAGATAGTTTTACCTGTCGACTTTTTAGAAAGTTCGGTCGCAAGTTTTACCCTCTGTGCTTCACCGCCTGACAGAGTGGTTGCTGGCTGCCCAAGTTTTATATAGTCAAGCCCAACATCATGGAGTGCTTGCACTTTATTCTTGATTGATGGGATATTTTCAAAAAATTTGAGTGCCTCTTCAACAGTCATATCAAGGACGTCTGAAATGCTCTTCCCCTTATATTTAACCTCCAGTGTCTCGCGATTATACCTATGACCTTTGCACACTTCGCAAGGCACGATTATATCTGGCAGGAAGTACATTTCAATCTCTTTCACACCTGCACCCTCACAAGCATCACAACGTCCGCCTTTTACATTGAATGAAAATCTACCTGCACTGTATCCTCTGGCCTTTGCATCTGGTGTGCATGCAAAAAGTTCTCGAATATACGAAAATAATCCAACATAGGTTGCAGGGTTGGAACGTGGAGTTCTCCCGATTGGTGATTGGTCAATATCAATCACTTTGTCAAGAAGTTCGACATTTTCTATCTTGTCAAACTTGCCAAGTTCCAGTTTGGAGTTATTCAATTTGTTTGACAAATATGGATATATAACATCATTCAAAAGTGAAGACTTACCACTGCCAGACACACCAGTTATGCAAGTAAACACACCAAGCGGAATATCAACATTGAGTTTTTTAAGGTTATTCTCTCTTGCTCCCCGAACCTTTAAAAATTTATCCGATTTACGTCTACTTGTAGGCACCTCAATCTTCTCTTGACCTGTCAAAAACTTTGCGGTCACTGAATTTGGTGACTTTATGATATCTTCGTATGTGCCATTGCCAACGATTTCACCACCATGCACACCAGCATAAGGTCCAACGTCAACTATCCAATCGGCAGAGCGAATTGTATCTTCATCATGCTCTACGACTATCAAGGTATTTCCTAGATCTCTTAGGTTTTTAAGTGTGCCAATGAGTCTGTCATTGTCACGTTGGTGAAGTCCTATTGATGGCTCGTCAAGGATATACAATACTCCTGAAAGTCCACTGCCTATTTGGGTCGCAAGACGAATACGTTGACTCTCTCCACCTGACAAGGTCTCAGCGGAACGCGATAAGGTCAAATACTCAAGTCCTACGTCTGACAAGAATTTCAGCCTTGCCCTTATTTCTTTTAAGATACTCTTTGCAATCTCCGCTTTTTCTATTGATAAATTTAAATCATCGAAATACGGCAAAAGTTCCCCGACCGACATATCGCAGACTTCGGCTATATTCTTGCCTTTTATCTTGACCGACAATGCACTTTCATTCAATCGTTTGCCTTTGCAAGTCGGACAGGTTATTTCTCTTACAAACTTGCCTATTTCAAAACGAATAAAATCACTCTTACTTTCGGCAAGTCTTCGTTTTAAGTTGTTTATAATTCCCTCAAATGACAATGCTTTTTTGCCGTTGAAATGCTCGAAGGTTTTGTTTCGTGTTTCATTTTCGTACAAATCAAGTTTCTCGCCATTGTTTCCATAAAGCAAAAGTTCTATGTGCTTGCGAGGGAGTTTCTCAACCGGGCAATCTAGGTCAATATCGTATTTTTTTGCAAGTGCCTTGATGTAACGTTCCGCAAGTCCGCCACCGTCCATTCGCCAGCCAGTCGCATTGAATGCCCCTTGATTGACAGACAAATGAGCATCTTTTAAGATAATATCCTCGGACACGTCAGAATATACACCAAGTCCAGAACACGTTGGGCAGGCTCCATATGGTGCATTGAATGAAAAAAGTCTTGGAGTTATCTCTTCAAGTGTCCAGCCACAGTATGGGCAGGCATAATTTGTGCTGAAAAGTTGTTCGCCGTCATCATTATCGACTATGACCAGTCCTTCGGCGAGTTTCACTGCCGTTTCGATGCTGTCGGTCAAACGCGAATTGATGCCATCTTTCAGTACGAGCCTATCTACCACAACACGAATATTGTGCTTGATATTTTTGTCTAGGTTTATCTCTTCATCAAGCAGATAAATACTACCATCCACCTGCACACGAGTGTAACCTGACTTTTTTAAACTCTCAAACTGCTTAGCAAATGTGCCTTTTTGTCCTCTAACAATTGGTGCCAGTATGGTCAATTTGCTCCCTGGTCTCATTGTAAGAATAGCATCAACTATTTGGTCAACGGTCTGTTGAGAGATTGGTTTGTTGCAATGCGGACAATATGGCGTGCCAACACGAGCAAAAAGTAATCTCAAATAGTCATATATCTCAGTCACCGTGCCGACTGTTGATCGCGGGTTGTGGTTTGTCGTCTTTTGGTCGATAGAAATTGCCGGACTTAGTCCATCAATAGACTCAACATCCGGCTTTTGTGCCTGTCCTAAAAATTGGCGTGCATAAGAAGAGAGGCTTTCAATATAACGTCTCTGCCCCTCTGCAAATATCGTACCAAAAGCAAGGCTTGACTTGCCCGAGCCACTGACACCGGTAAATACAACAAGTTTGTTTTTGGGAATTTCTAGATCAATATTTTTTAAATTATTTTCTTTTGCACCTTTAATAATTATTTTGTCTTTCATGTTTTTATTATACCACTTTTAATTTAATCTAACAAATTTTTATTACATTTACACCAAAAAAGTCAAACGATTTTGTTTGACTTTTTGTTTTATAAATATAAAATTATTTTTTCGCTTTTTTATCCGCTTTGACGATTTTGTCAAGTTCTAATAGACATTTTGAGGTTGTTTCATAGATTTCGTCGATTGTTTTGCTCGCTTCTTCTCTATTCATGCTCGCTCTCCTTGGATATACTGATTATACTTTTTTCTATATCATCATAAGTTTGAGCGATACTTTCGGTAGCTTCCTTTCTAATTTTTTCTATCTTTTCTTGCTGGCTTTGTTTATTGGCTTTTTCTTTTGCAATTTCTGTCGCTCTTTCAATCACCAATTTAGAGATTTCGCTATATTCTTCAGTCGCCTTGGCTATCTCTTCTTCGTCCTCACAATCATCTATTCTGTCCTGCACTTGACATCCAGCAAAATAACAATAAAGTGCAAAATAATTCCCACTATTTTCAGCATTTATATGCTCTTTTAATGCATTAGGCAAGTCTTCAAGTTCGGCGCTTAAAAGCAGGTCTAAAGTATCTTTTTCTTCATCGGACCAAACTACCTTTTTGCCATTCCAAACTACATCTTCGTAATATTTCTTTGTGATAAAACTCCAGCCTTCTTGAGTCCTATATGCAATAAAGCCATTTTTTTCTTCTATTTTTGTTATCGGATTTTTAGGGTCAGACTCTAAAACAAGTTTGCCGTCTTTACTATAATAATCACGTACAGTACTATCTTTTACCGCTCTCTTCCCATCATCTAGATAGCAAACATAGCCATATTTGCTTGATTTTATATCTTTATATTTCTCTGATGGTGGAATCACAACTTTGCCATCATTATTCAAAATGCCACATTCATAAACAGTCATTGCAGACTCATCAAGATATACTTTCACACGTTTCTTCACAACTTTAAAGCCATCGCCTACAGTTTTAATTGACTCATATTCAAAAGGTATAATTTGTTTGCCCTCGCTGTTAAAGTAGCCACAACTATAATTATGATTTCTTGTTACTCTAAAACCATCGCCTAGTTGTTCTATATTGTCGTACTTTTCAGGAATTATCACTTTGCCATTTTTATCATATACCCCGTAATGTTCCCCTCGTACGATAAAGCCATTGTTGATAGACAAAATTTCTTTATAACTTTTAGGCAAAATTTGTTTTCCTTCCATATTGAAAACAGTATAATTGTCGTTAAGGTCTTGTGCAATAATATATTCGCCACCTTCTCTTATCTCTTTATAATTGCATGGAATTATCTCTTTGCCGTCTTTATAATAACCTCTTCTTATTACTTGAAATAATTGTGGCATTTCGTCATCGGCATGAGAGACCATAAAGCCCTGCCCAATTTTGATGACGTCCGAATACTCGCAAGGCACTAAAATATCACCATTATAACTTGTAAGACCTTTGCGTATTCCACTACTAGCATCATGGAAAGTCAAAAGAAAACCATCATTATTTGCTTCTATGTCAGCATATTTTGAAGGCAAAACTTCTCTGCCGTCCATTGCTCTATATCCCCAACAGCCGTTTTCTTTTACAAAGTATCCGCCCTTATAATACTCTTCTCTTATTTTCTCGTACTTACATTCCAAGGTTTGAATACCACTTTCAGTCACAAATCCACATTTACCTTTTTCCCAAACAATATAGCCATATGGTGTTTTTTCTATATCACTGAATGGTCCTAACTTGGTGCCATAATTAGTAACCAAATATTTTCTATTAAATAGTCCTTTTTTAATTTCTTCAATTCCTGGTGGTGGTAATATTGCTCCCATATTTCTCTCCTTATGGATAAATTATAACATAAATCACCACTGAAGTCAATATAGGTAACAAAAAAAAGATAGGATGACCTATCTTTTCTCTCTAATTGGTGACTGCCCTGCACTTTTAGTAAAGTTCGTAATCAATATTGTCGAGGAATTTGCTATTATCATCTAAATGTTGTTCGCTTCCGTCTTCATTTATAAGGTCTATACCATTATTGCTTGTCCTAATCTTTTTATAAACTATAGGTGCCACTGTCTTTCCTGTTCTATCAAACAATCCAAACTTGCCATTCTGCTCAGCAATAATCAGATTTTTAGAAATAGATATGCTATCATAATTGCAAGGCATAATCTCCTCACCTTTTTCGTTTAAAACACCATACCTACCTTTTTTCTCCATTTGAAAAACATAAATTCCTAACACTTTTCTTACTGCATAATATTTGCAAGGTATAACCTCATTCCCATTCTCATCACAAAATCCCATATTTAAATAGATTTTCTTCTCCCAATCATAAAGAGGCTTTTCGTCTTGTTGTCTTTGACGTTCTTCGTCAAGATGTCCAACTGAAAAACCATTTTTTACTCTACCGATTGCATAGTATTTTGCAGGAACGACCTGTTTGCCATTTTCATCAAGATAACCTAAATTAGTTCCGTTTGCAAAAATAAAACCTACAACTTTATGCTTGTAATAGTCATAATCTGGCTTTAAACTTTCATAAATTGGCAATACTACCTCGCCTTTTTCATCATCTACGTAGCCATATAAATACCCCTTATCGGTTTGCACCTCTGTTTTATAACCATGATGCAACCTATTAACTTTGTCATATGGCCCATATTCTTTTTCTTTATCAACTAAAAAATATTGCGACTCGTTGTTATTATCTTCTATTTCTTTTATTAACATATTCCACCTCTCTTAACTTGATTTTAACATAAACAAAGCAAAATGTCAATATCATTTATAATAAAAATACACCCCACTTGTTGTGTAAGGTGCATTTATGCTTTTAATTCCATTCAATATTATCTGGCAGAGATTGCAAAGGACAAGTCCTGTCATATTCAATTTGTCTTGCAACAGAACTATTGCCATAATCAATTGTCTCTTCTACAACCCTAAGTTTTTCATCAAATTGATAATGTACGGTTGTCGAATTGTCATCTGTAACAAGATCAAGTGTGTAAAAACCATCTTGATAATTTAAAATGACATTTTCAACGGTGTTTATTTCAGCAAAAAGATTGTGGATAAAGTTGTAAATAAAGTTTTCAAGGCATGACTTTTCGCTATCAAGTGAGATTGAAAGCAGTTGGCTGTATGCCTCTTCGATTGTCAAACTTGTGTGAGTTCCTGTCAGTGTTGACGGAGTATACTGATAGAGATATCCATCATTATAATATATTATCTCTATATCATTTTCTTTAGTATAACCTTTTATATATATTTCTTCATTTGAAAAATAACTTTCAGACAAATTGCCATCATTAAGTACATCAACACTTTGGTACAAACTTGTCGTGCCACTATAACCCTGCAAAATAATATTTTCAAGTCCTGCAAGGTCAAGCACTTCAACTGTAAATGTGGTTGTAAGGTCATTGTAAGAGATATCTATTGTATACTCTCCGAGTGTCATCTTATCAAACTCTGAATAATCTATAGTGAAGTCGGTGATATTTTGACTGCTGCCTTCGCTATCATAATAGGTCACTACAACATTCTCTTGATTGAAATCTTCGCCCTGAAGATAGTAAACTTGTGAATTTTGTGTGTCAACAACTAATTGCTCTTGATAGGTCTGTTCGCCCTCTTGACTTGATTGATTTTTTTGGTTATTTTCATTCCCAAGATAAACAAACAAGTAAATTAGTCCTGCAAATAATGCAAGAGTGATTATTACGGCGATAAATTTTAAAATTTTCTTTGCCATATTTACTCCTTTTATGCAGAAAAATTATAACACGACAAAAGTGCATTGTCAATATCAAAATTTCGCCAAAAATTATCTTTTAAAATAAATTTTTTGTTTTTTGTTTGATTAC
>ERZ1090861.1563-NODE-1563-length-11466-cov-18.315310_pt1 | contig 11466 bp, 11 predicted proteins | sample MGYA00478482_ERZ1090861 | MGnify/ENA primary metagenome ERZ1090861 (study PRJEB33644, sample SAMEA5815744) | chicken gut metagenome | biome: Chicken; feature: Gastrointestinal Tract; material: Caecum | place: Ireland | collected 2019-01-01 | study: A study of... | reverse complement strand
TTTTTATAAATCTTATTCGACAAATTTTAACAATTTTCTTAAAATCTAAATCAGGTATTGATTATTTTATAAAACTGTGATATAATCTTCGTATAAAGGAGTGAATTATGGGGAGAAATTGGTATGCTGAATGGGAAGAAGAGAAAGAAAGGCGCGAAGAAGAGTATTGGGAACAACAAATAGAAGAAGCTGAAAGAAAGCGAAAGGAAGAACAGGAAAGGCTAGAAAAGGAGAGACTTGCAAAATTAGAGAGTGCGAATTCTGAACTTAAAGCAGAGCAAATATATTTCATCCCTACAGGAAATGGGCGAGATCAGTTATCTTTTTTCCCGCCTATAATAAAAGCAAAAAAAGATGGAACAACTAAACCTATAGAAAAAAGTGAAAAAGCTTCTATAGATTATTCAGACGATGAAAACGGTGTTTTTTAAACATCGTTTTATTATTTATAGAAAACATAGCTTGTAAAGATAAATTCAAAATAAAACTAATCTATTTTGATTTGACTTAAAACACATTTTATAGTAGAATATAACTATGATAATTTTAGGAATAGATCCAGGCTATGCAATTATTGGCTATGGTGTTATAGATGACTCAAAAAACGACTCAGAAATGGTTTTAGATTATGGGGCAATCACCACGCCAAAGGAAGATAGTTTGCCAGTTAGGTTGGAAGCGATAGAAGCCAGCCTAAAATTTTTGTTTGACAAGTTTAAACCTGATGTTGTTGCCATTGAAGAACTCTTTTATTTCAAAAACCAAAAAACTATTATACAGGTTGCTCAAGCTAGGGGAGTTATAATTCTAGCATGTCAAAAATATTGTGGCAAAATTTATGAATACACTCCGCTGCAGATAAAGCAAGCACTTACAGGGCAAGGTAGAGCTGAAAAAGCTCAAGTTCAATATATGGTTAAGGCAATTTTAGGCTTAAATTCAATTCCTAAGCCAGATGACGCCGCAGACGCTCTTGCTGTTGCGATTTGTCACAGTCAAACAAGCCCAAGTTTAAATCAAAACAAAGTCTAAAACACTTATAAAGGAGATAAGATGATATCATTTTTAATAGGAGTAATTGACGAAAAAAGAGAAAATTATTTAACGATAGATGTAAATGGAGTAGGTTATGAACTGACGGTTTCAAACAATACTTTAGTGTCTTTGCCTATGCCTGGAGAAAATGCAAAAGTTTATACATATCTTTCTGTTCGCGAAGATGGAGTCTCTTTATATGGCTTTTCAACTATTGAAGAAAGGGATTTGTTTAACAAACTAATAACTGTAAGTGGTATTGGGCCAAAGGTTGCCATTACTATTTTGTCCGGGCTAAGCATATCAGATTTGATTGTTGCTATTTCAAACCAAGATGTAAAACTTTTATCTAAAATTAAGGGGCTTGGCAAGAAAACTGCTGAAAGGTTATGTTTAGAGCTAAAAGATAAATTAAATATTCTCGATGCTGGTATAGGCGACAATGATAATAATTTTGATGCAAACTATGATGAAGATGCCGTTCAAATGGCAACCGATACTCTTATTAGTCTAGGCATAAACAAAAACGAAGCTTATATGCTTGCTCGCTCTAATGCTGCAAACAGTGCCACAGCAGAAGAAATTATTTCAAAATCACTAAGGGGGTATAAGGGATAATGGAAGAGAATGAGAGATTTATCACAAGCACTAAAAACCTTACTGATGCCGAAATAGAAAACTCTTTGAGACCAACAACCTTTGATGAGTATATAGGACAAACTAAGGTTAAGGAAGCGTTGTCTGTCTACATTAAAGCAGCTAAATCACGAAAAGAAAGCCTTGACCATGTTTTACTTTATGGTCCGCCAGGACTAGGGAAAACAACCTTGTCACACATCATTGCAAATGAACTTGGCTCTCAATTTAAAGTCACATCAGGACCTGCCATTGAACACGCAGCTGACTTGGCAGCAATCTTAACAAATTTAAATCAAAATGATGTTTTGTTTATTGATGAAATCCATAGACTAAACAAAACTGTAGAAGAAATTTTATATCCAGCAATGGAAGACTTCGCGTTAGACTTTATAGTTGGGAAAGGTCCTTCAGCAAGGAATATGCGTTTAAAAATTAAGCCTTTCACTTTGATAGGGGCAACAACAAGGGCAGGTATGCTTACGAATCCGCTCCGTGACAGATTTGGAGTTATTTGTAGGCTTGAACTATATTCAACCGACGAACTCGCAATAATAATCAATAGGTCCGCAAAAATACTAGGCGTCAAAATTGACCAAGATGCCTGCATTGAAATAGCAAAAAGATCAAGGGGGACACCTAGAATTGCCAACAGGCTGCTAAAGCGTGTTCGAGATTATGCTCAAGTAATAGGGCAAGGTCACGTTACAAAAGAAATAGCAAACAAAACCTTGCAAATTATGGAAATAGATGAACTTGGACTTGATACAATAGATAGAAAGATATTATTATCTATAATCAATAAATTCGGCGGTGGTCCTGTAGGCTTAGACACTTTATCTGCAACGATAAGTGAAGATGCAACCACTATAGAAGATGTTTATGAACCATATCTTCTTCAACTTGGTTTCATATCTCGAACACCACGCGGAAGAATAGCATTAGAGCCAGCATATAAACACTTTGGCTTACCTTATGTAAATAAAGGTTAGTTTTGGTATTATAGTTATTATATTATAACAAAGGTAAAGTTGTCGCTGAAAACTAAAAATGCTTCGCTTCAATTTTGTTACTAAGAATAAAATATGCAATATATTTCAACATCTCATAGTTTAAATAAATAACGCTATTTTACAATTAAAATAGACTACCATTACAGTGTGTTATTAAAATTTTAGTTATATGTTTTTTAATCTGTGTGTTTTACTCTCGCAACTCTTAGTTTTTAACAACATAAGTTTCATCCAAATACAAAATTGCAGTGTTTGACTCAATCTAATTATTTTATATTTTAGAATTAAATGATTTATTATAAAATTTGCAATAAAAAGAAGGCATAAAATGACTAATATAAACAATAAAGACTTATTTTTAAAAAGTAGCTATTATTATGATTTACCTGAAGAATTGATAGCACAAACTCCTATTGAACCGAGAGATAGTTCAAGACTTCTTGTATATCACAGAACAAGCGGGAAGATAGAACATAAAATCTTTCACGATATTATTGATTATTTAAAATCGGGAGATGTTCTAGTTATAAATAACACGAGAGTTTTGCCGGCAAGGCTTATAGGCTATAAAGATACAGGGGCTAAAATTGAAATATTGTTGCAAAAGCGTATTGACCTAACTAATTGGGAAGTTATTGCAAAGCCTTTTAAAAGATTAAATGTTGGAACAAAGGTTATATTTAGCCAAAATCTATCATGTGTAATTACTGATAAAAAGGACTATGGTAGCTGTAACGTTCAATTTATATTTGAAGGCGTCTTTGAAGAAAGATTAGAAGAAGTCGGACAAATGCCGTTACCGCCATATATTCATGAAAAACTAAAAGACAAGGAAAGATATCAAACCGTATACTCAATAGTTGAAGGCTCTTCAGCTGCTCCAACAGCGGGACTTCATTTTACACCTGAGCTTTTGCAAAAAATTAGAGCAAAGGGTGTAGAAGTTGTGGAAGTTCTCTTGCACGTTGGGCTTGGAACTTTTAGACCAGTAAAAGAAGATAATATTTTAAATCATGAAATGCATAGCGAGTATATAGAAATGACTGAGGCAAATGCGGAAAAACTCAATAGAGCAAAGCAGGAGTATAGAAGAATTATTGCTGTCGGAACAACTTCAGTCCGTGTTCTAGAAAGCTGCGCCAATGAACATGGTATTATCATACCACAAAAGAGAGAAACTGATATATTTATATATCCAAGTTATAAATTTAAAGTGGTTGATGCATTAATAACAAACTTTCATTTACCTGAAAGCACTCTCATTATGCTAATATCTGCTTTTGCAGGGTATGATGAAACAATGAATATTTATAAAGAAGCAGTAAAAGATAAGTATAGATTTTTCTCGTTTGGAGATGCAATGTTTATAGAATAGGCTATTATGCATTGCATAATACCATATAAAGTAGTATGTATACATGACATAAACTATATATCGGGAATAGATTTAAAGAGTCTAAATTCACACTTTAAATACACAAAACCATAACTAGGCTTAAATTAACTAGAAGACAACTTCTAAGCCTATTTTTAAATTTACTATTTTTAAATTTACTAAAAAAGGAGATAAAATGGGAAAATTTAGTTACGAAATTATTAAAGAATGCCCACATACTCATGCAAGAGCAGGCATTCTTCACACACCACATGGAGATATAGAAACTCCTATCTTTATGCCTGTAGGAACACAGGCGACCGTTAAGGGCTTAAAACCAGAGGATTTAAATGATGTTGGGGCGCAAATCATTTTATCAAATACTTATCATCTGTATCTAAGACCGGGACATGAAATAATTAAAGCTGCTGGCGGGCTTCATAAATTCATGAATTGGAACAAACCTATTTTAACAGATAGTGGCGGATTTCAAGTTTTTTCACTGGCTTCTCTTAGAAAAATAAGTGATGAAGGCGTTGAATTTAGTTCACATCTAAACGGCTCAAAACATTTTATTACTCCTGAAAAAGATATGGAAATTCAAGAAGCACTAGGAGCTGATATTATAATGGCGTTCGATCAATGCACAGAAGCAGGTTGTTCTTATCAAGAAGCTGTGGAAGCCATGAGAGTTACTAAAATTTGGTTAGAGCGTTGTTATAAAGCACACCAAGAGTCAGCACAATGCGAAGATCAAATGTTATTTCCAATAGTTCAGGGTAACTTATTTAAAGACTTAAGAAAGCAGTGCGTTGACTATTGCAAGCCTTATGCTAAATGTGGTATAGCTATTGGTGGGTTATCAGTTGGAGAAGAGAAAAGTGTAATGTATGACATCCTTGATTTCTTGCACCCACTATTACCTCAAGACCAGCCAAGATATCTTATGGGCGTAGGCTCTCCAGACTGCCTTGTTGAAGGTTACGCACGTGGTGTTGATATGATGGATTGTGTTCTGCCAACAAGAATTGCACGCAACGGCACAGCATTTACTAAAAAAGGGAAAATGGTTGTCAAAAATGCCATTTATAAAGCGGATTTTAGACCTATTGAAGATGATTGCGATTGCTATACTTGTAAGCATTATACAAGAGCCTATATAAGACACTTAATCAATGCTGGCGAAATGCTTGGGGCAGAGCTTTTATCTATTCATAACTTAAGAAATTTATTAAAACTTGCTCATGATTGTCGTGAAGCTATCTTAGGTGATTATTTTAAGGATTTTAAGGAAGAGTTCTTAAGTAATTATGATTTATCAAAATCCACGTTCTAAATAATTTTTAGAAAAGTTTATAAGGAGATGTATTATGTCAAATAAAATTATTATGCTTGGCACTGGCAATGGTGCAACACTAGAGCTCTATAACACATGCTTTGTGATACAAAATGAAAAAGGTAATTTTTTAGTTGATACAGGTGGTAGTATTGAAATTATAAATAGACTAAATCAGGCTAATGTTGACTATAATTCAATAAGACATATTTTTATATCACATAGTCATACTGATCATGTTTTGGGGCTCTTTTGGCTTTTTAAGGTGCTAAGTCAAAGCATCAAAAGGGAGATAATTAAAGATAAAATTCATATTTACTGCAATGATGTTGTCTATGAAACTATTAAGGTAGTTTCAGCACATATCTTACCATCTAGTCTTATGGATTTAATATACTCGAATACAACTTTTCATATACTCAATGATAATGATAGTTATGATATAAATGGCGTTAAATATACGTTTTTTGATATAAAAGCAAAAGGAACAAAACAATATGGTTTTGAATGCACCTTAGCTAACAAAAAGTTCGCATTTTTAGGTGATGAAACATTAAATCCTTCTCTCTATAACAAAATTAGAGATTACGATTACGTTATGCATGAAGCATTTTGCCTTGAATCAGAAGAAAGTATTTTTCATGCATATGAGAAAAATCATTCAACAACAAAAAGTGTCAGCGAAGTTATGAATAAACTAAATATTAAAAACATTATTTTATATCATACAGAAGAATCTCACGGAAAAAATAGACAAGAACTTTATACTCAAGAAGCGTCTAAGTACTTTAATGGAAAGGTTTTTGTGCCTAATGATTTAGATATAATAAATATAGTTTAAATATAATCTTCTACAAAATCAATCTTTCTTCTAGAATTATTTGACAAATATTCATCCATTTTGTATACTTATTATGGTAGATTTTTCTATCTTAAAAAGGGGTTAAAAATGAGCAGTTTAAGTATTTTATGCGATGCTGCTGTTACCGCCGGAGTCGTAAGTGGAGTTGTTGCCCTTATTGTAGGAGCAATAATTGGAGCGATAGTTTATAAAATTGTCATAAATAAAAAGATTGACAAGAGTAAAACAAATGCTGTAAAGATTATTGAAGAGGCGTATGCAGAAGCAAAGAACATTAAAAAAGAATCGATGCTTGAAGCTAAAGATGAAGCACAAAAAATTAGAGATCAAGCAAACGATGAAGTCAAAGAAAGAAGAAGTGAAATTTTAAAACAAGAAGAACGATTGAATCAGAGAGAAGAATATATCACGAAAAAAGAAACATCTCTTGATACAAAATCAGAACAACTAGAAAATGAAAAGAGCCAGCTTGAAATCAATAAGCAACAATTAAATGACAAAATCAAAGAGCAAGAAGAAGTCAAAGAACAAATGCTTGCTAAACTAGAAAAGATATCTGGTCTATCTAAAAAAGAAGCAAAAGATATCTTGCTTGAAAATGTAACAGAAGAAGCAAAAAAAGATGCTGGCGTTATAATTAAGAGAATTGAGGATGAAGCAAGAGAGAATGCTGATAAAATAGCAAGAGACATAGTTATAACAGCCATTCAAAAATGTGCAACAGACCTTACTTCAGAAGCCACTGTAACATCTGTTCCACTACCAAATGACGACATGAAGGGCCGCATAATTGGTAGAGAAGGTAGAAATATTAGGGCTATAGAAAGCGTGACTGGTGTAGAGCTTATAGTTGACGATACTCCAGAGTCAATCACAATATCAAGCTTCGACCCAATCAGAAGAGAAATAGCTAGACTAAGCCTTGAAAAGTTAATTCTTGATGGGCGAATACATCCAGCTAGAATAGAAGAAGTCGTTCAAAAGGCAACAAAAGAGATTGAAAAGACTATTAAAGAAGCTGGCGAAGAGGCTTGCAACGAGGTTGGAATTTATAATCTTAATCCAGAACTTATTAAAGTGCTTGGAAGACTTAAATACAGAACAAGCTTTGGGCAAAATTGTTTAAAACATAGTATAGAAACTTCAATTATAGCAGGACTTTTAGCAACAGAACTTGGAGTAAATGTTGCCGTTGCTAAACGCGGTGGTCTGCTACACGATATTGGCAAAGCTCTTGACCATGAAATAGAAGGCACTCATGTATCTATCGGCGTTGATTTGGCTAAAAAATACAAAGAATCAGAGGAAGTTATACACTGCATTGAAGCGCATCACGGAGATGTTCCGTTCCACAGTGTTGAAGCAGTTATAGTCCAAATTGCTGATGCTATTTCAAGTTCTAGACCTGGTGCAAGACGCGAAAGTTTTGAGAATTATATTAAGAGATTGCAACAACTTGAAGGCATATGCAATGACTTTAAGGGAGTTGAAAAATCTTATGCAATTCAAGCGGGTAGAGAAGTTAGAATTATGGTAAAACCTGAGCAGATAAATGATAGTGAAGCTATTGTGCTTGCAAAAGACATTGCCAAGAGAATTGAAAATGAGATGCAATATCCTGGTCAAATAAAAGTTGTTGTTATTCGTGAGAATAGGGTAACTGAAACAGCTAAATAAATCAAGTTTTAAATATCACTATAAAAAAGCAGATTTCAAATAATCTGCTTTTTTATTCATATAACTTTAAATTTCTAATAAATTATATTATGGATTTTATATTAGATTTTTTTGCTAATAATTTTTATAATTGTGTTTGGCTTGCAGTTATTCTTGTTGCCTTTTGCCCAACCTTAGAAAGTAAAATAGCTATTCCGCTTGCAATGAATACCGCAATATGGGGCACACATGCACTATCGCCGTTCACTGCCTTTATTTTAAGCTTTTTAGGCTCTCTGCTTCCATGTTACGCAATTATGCTTATTATACGTAAGATTAAGTCTAAGACATCTGGATTTATTATTGATAAAATTTTAAAAAAATATATTTCAAAGAGTCAGAACCTAGAAAATCATAAAAGCGATTTTTCAAAATACTTTACTCTAGCAGCATTTGTTTCAGTTCCGCTGCCACTAACAGGAGTTTGGTCGGGGAGTTTAATAGCAGGTTTAGCAAATTTAAACATCAACTATTGTTTTATTGCAATTACAACAGGCTCTTTAATATCTGCCGCAGCAATAACTCTTCTTTGCACAATCTTTGAAAATTCAATCGCTTATATTTTTATGATATCACTTGTAATTATTATAGCATTTATGATTGTAGATCTGTTTATATCACTAATAAAATCTAAAGCGAAAAAGAAACAAAATTCATAAGCACTATTTCCAATATTTGATTAATAGAAATCTTTTCAAATAATATCTAAACGGAAGCACGACTAATATCATCAGTATTAGAAGTATAGTAGTTGTTGCAAATTCAGAAAATCTTGCAGGGCTTAAGCCGCAAATGAAATTGATACCAACAACCAATGCTATAGCAATAAATGTAATTAACCACATTTTCCATTGTTGCAACATTGGGTTAGGCATCCAACCTTGATATTTTTTATAATTGTAAAATTTAACACAGATATCTACTATCAATAAAGCCGGCAAGAGAATATATAAAAAGTTAGTATTTGCATTTAAGTTAGAAGTATTGGCAAATATTGCATACAAAACAGCAGATAGAATACTTGCAGTAAAGAAGCAAACTAATGAAACTATTAAGTATAGTTTATTTGTATTGTGTTCTGTTTTTTCGGCTGGCTTTTTATAGACATTAAAAGATATATTTTGATCTTTATAAAATTCTTTTAGATCACCATAATCATACAATGCATCTGCTCTAACTTCTTCTGAAGCGGAGTTCTTAGTTTTTGAATAAAGACGTGAAAGTATTTCCTTGTGAGAAGGATCGATAGAAGTGTCGCGTTTAGGTGGTGGCATCTTATAATTATCTCGCTCTCGGCTTGCTTCGTTTACTAGCTTAAGTTTTGGCGGCTCAATCTTTCTCGCATGCTCAATTTGACTGCTATCTAATCTATTAGTTATAAACTTTCCATCATCTTTAACCACAGTTTCAGATTGATTATTAGATTTGTTAGAAACTACATCTTGGTATGATTGAGTATTACGGTTAAATCTATAAGACATTTGCTTAGCATAATCATAACCATTATTTGAAGAGTTATATTTGCCTTTAGTGTCTAAAATTGAATTTTTAAATTCTTCTATATTTGACTTCATTCGAGCATTTGATTCACTAATTGGTGTAGGGTCGTCAACTGATATTGCAATTTGGTCTTCTGCAAAACTTTTCTTTCTCTTGTATTTATTTATGTCTTTAGAAATATCATACAAACGTCTATTGTATTCTTCAACATCTTTGCTATTTAAAAAGACAGCATCATCCTTTTTACTCTCTTTCTTCTCTTCTTGAATCTCTTTCTCTTCTGTATTTTGCGGTAATGCTATATTCTCTTCAACTTTATTAAAATTGTTATCATTAGTTTTTTCAATTTTATTATCTTCTTCGTTTACCTTGTCAACAAATTCATTCTTTTGGTTGCTATTAATATCTGTAGAAGTAAAAAGCGACTTAATAGAGTATGTATTGGTATTGACTTTGTCTTCATAAACAACCTTATTTTTATTTTCTTCAGTCGTTGTTTGCGATAGGGTGGAGACTTTAGAAGCTTTAGAATCTTCCTTTTCTTCTTCATCGACACCTGAAAAATCAAAATAATCATCGCTATCAGATTCATCTTCTTCATCTTCTTTTTCTTCATTATTATACTCATTGGCATTGTTTGAAGAAAGCTCATTTGTTGAATCATTTAAGTCTGACAAACTTATATCTTTATCAAACATAGAAATATTACTAGAGTTAGAATTAACTATTTTAATATCAGTCTTAAATCCAGTTTCACTAAAATCTCTAAACACATCAATGTTGTTTCTATCAAAATAGTCTTTTAAATCTTGATAAAAAGTGCGACCTTTCTCAGTGATTGAATAGTATTTTCTATTTGGACCTAAGTCGCTACTCTTAAGATATGATGAAACATAGCCTTGTTTTTCCATTCTAGTTAAATTAGAATAAACGCTAGGCTTTTTAAGCTCTATTCTACCATTAGATTTCTTGTAAATTTCACTTATAAAATCAAGCCCATAGAAATCACGTTCCAATAGACAATTTAAAATTAAAAAGGATAATTGACCTTTTGCATACAAATCCATAAAAACCTCTTTATAAAAAGATTATAATCTAATATTTACTAATAGTCAACCAATTTTAAAGTTTTGATGCAACAAAATTTACTAAGTATTATGTCATGCATAATAGTTAAAATACTTGGAATAATCTTACAATTTTGTTATAATATAACCTATGGTAAAAATAGTAAAAGGAAAGTATAAAAATATTAGCTTAAGAGTTAACTATGATTACAACATAATTGTTAAAGCTCCTAAAAGAGTATCCGACTCATATATTCAAAATTTCATCAAGTCTAAGCAAAATTGGATAGATAAACAAATAAAGCGTCTTTCTAATATAAATGAATTTAAGAAAACATACAATTTTAAAGATAATGTATATCTATTTAATAAAGAGATTAACTGGACAGGAAACAAAAAAGCATTCTATGAAAATGCTTTTTATAGTGAAATTTTACCGCTAGTAAAACAACTTGCAGAACAGTGCACGCTATCTTACTCTAAAGTTGCTCTAACTAACTCAAAGCGATTGTGGGGTAGTTTAAACAACAAAAAAGAGATGAAACTTAATTGGAAAATTGTCATATTGCCTAAACCTTTAGCAGAATATATTATTATACACGAACTTTGTCATGGAAAAGAATTTAATCATTCTAAAAACTTTTGGAATTTAGTTTCTACTTATATTAAAGACTATAAATCGAAGAAAAAGCAATTAGATAAATACAGCTTTTTACTTAAAGATAGTGTATTATTATAGGATAAATAAGAATTAAGAATAATTAAGAATATAGGCGGATTCTGCTAGAAAGAAAGCTAAAATAATTTTTTAAGTCTAACATTAAAATTAAAATCCACTATAAGAGTGGACTATTATAAAGAAAAGAGTTGATCTATATCTGTCTCTTATACACATCTCCGAGCCCACGAGACACTGAGCGATCGCG
>ERZ1090861.1562-NODE-1562-length-11469-cov-9.150517_pt1 | contig 11469 bp, 9 predicted proteins | sample MGYA00478482_ERZ1090861 | MGnify/ENA primary metagenome ERZ1090861 (study PRJEB33644, sample SAMEA5815744) | chicken gut metagenome | biome: Chicken; feature: Gastrointestinal Tract; material: Caecum | place: Ireland | collected 2019-01-01 | study: A study of the... | reverse complement strand
ACTTTGTAATAATTTATGTTAAATCAATGCGGTCTATTGTTTTCACATATCAAAAGTTTAATATTATTATCAGAATATAATCAAAGGAGGAGTATTTATGAAGAAACATTCTGCAGCTCTGCTTTTCAGTGTCTGTTTTATTCTGGCTTTTTTCACCGGCTGTTCATCAGCCGCCGCTTCTTCAGCAGACAATAATAACGGTTCAGAATCCGGCACAGAAGTCACACAGCCGGAGCAGGAAAATAAAGATTCCAAAGACGAAACCGAAGATCCGGACGAATCAACAGATGCCCCGGACGCCTCCGATAATAAGAACGGATCAGATCTGACGCCGGGGGCAGCCGACCAGCCTATGGAGCAGACAACAGAGGGCTTTGTTCTTTCTGTAGAGAATGATATCATGTATGTGGATCTGGAAAATCCCGGTTCAAGAACATATCCCGGAGAAGGGGAAGACCGCAAAGTGGCATTTGACATATCCGGTGCAGAGCAGATTCAGACAAATATTTCTGAATTTAATCCCGAAAGGAAAAACATTATCCGTTCCGGCATAAATGTTTCAATTGAATATTATACGGAAAACGGGAAAAATATTGCGACAAAAGTTTCCACCAACGGCGACGAACTGGAGCCCGCCCCGTCCTTTTATGAATAACAGAAACCAATGTAAGTTTTCCGTTAAGTATCTCTGCTTTCTGTCTGTCCGTCTGAAATCCGACAGAAAAAACTGAGAATTCCGGAAAAATATTAAGGCCTGAGATGAAACTGTCTGGTCACAGTAAATTTTCATCTCAGGCCTTTTGAATTTATTTCCCCAGATCCGGTTCTTTCTCCGGCAGTCTTCCATACAGGCGTGTAACTCTTTTTATTTCTTTTGCCACATTTTCGTTAAACTGTCCTTTTTTCAGTCTCCATACCCAGTTGTCTCCCAGAGTGGACGGTGTATTGATTCTTGCTCTGCCATCCAGTCCCAGATAATCCTGCATCGGGATAACGCACAGATCCGCCACACTGCTCATGGCCATTGCAATGAAGTCTGATGTAAGCGTATCCTCATCCAGTCTTGGCTTGCACATGTATTCTTTTGCAAAATCCCTTGCCTCTTTTCCCACTGTATGATACCAGCCTCTGGTTGTATCGTTGTCGTGAGTTCCTGTATAAACCACACAGTTTGTGGGGTAGGTATGAGGCAGATAGTTGGAAGACTCTCTTGCGTCAAACGCAAACTGAAGCACCTTCATCCCCGGGAAGCCGCTGTTCTTAAGCAGTTTCAGCACGCTTGGCGTTAAAAATCCCAGATCCTCGGCGATAATTTCCGGTCTGCCCAGTTTCTCTTCGATGGCACGGAACAGATCCATTCCCGGCCCCGGCATCCATTTTCCGTTTACCGCTGTATCTTCTCCGTAAGGAATGGAATAATACTCATCAAATCCCCGGAAATGATCAATCCGCACAACATCATACAGTTTCAGGCAGTACGCGATTCTCCTGATCCACCACTCATAACCCGTCTTTTTGTGGTATTCCCAGTCATAAAGAGGATTGCCCCAGAGCTGTCCCGTTGCGGAAAATGCATCCGGCGGACACCCGGCAACTCCGAGGGGATTGTTGTCTTCATCAAACTGGAACAGTTCCGGAGACGCCCACGTATCCGCACTGTCAAAAGCCACATAAATCGGAATATCTCCGATGATCTTAATTCCCTGTTTATTGGCGTATGCATGAAGTTTTTTCCACTGTCGGTCAAACTCATACTGCTGGAACTTATAAAAAGCAATCTCCTCTGCCAGCTCTTCTTTCGCCGCCGCCAGCGCAGCCTCATCTCTGGTTCTGAGAGGTGTTTCCCACTCTTTCCAGCTGACGCCGCCGTTTCTGTCCTTTATTGCCATGTACAGACTGTAATCGTCCAGCCAGTCCGCATTTTCCTCTGCAAATGCCTCATAATCCTCATTTTCCCGGAACCGTTCAAACGCTTTTTTCAGCGCTTTGAAACGGGATTTGTAGATTTTTTCATAATCGATACACTCCTCCTGATCTCCGAAATCATATGCCTTGCACTCCTTTTTTGTCAGAAGCCCCTCTTTGACCAGTGTTTTCAGGTCAATGTAATAAGGATTGCCGGCATATGTGGAGAAAGACTGGTATGGGGAATCCCCATAACCAGTCGGCCCAAGAGGCAGAATCTGCCAGTAGCTCTGTCCCGCTTTTTTCAGCAGGTCAATAAATCTGTAAGCTTCTTTTGAGAAGCATCCGATCCCGTATTTTGACGGCAGTGAAAATACCGGCAGTAAGATTCCGCTTGCTCTTTTCATATCTTCCTCCTTATCCGTACATTTTATAAGTGCCAGATATCTCTGTTGTACTCTTCAATGGTTCTGTCCGAAGAGAAGAAGCCTGCTTTTGCAATATTAACCAGAGTCTTCTTCGCCCACTCTTTTCTGTCCGCGTAAGCTTCCAGTACCTTTTCCTTTGTCTCCTTGTAAGAATCAAAATCAAGAAGCGTCATGAACCAGTCTTTATTGATCAGTTCTTTCTGCAGTCTCTCCAGATTTTCTTTACATCCCACTTCCAGCATCTCGTCGCTTGTTATAAAATCAATTGCCGCTTTGATCGCCGGATTCTTCTCATAGTAGTCTTCTGCCACATAATCCGCTTTTGCGTAGTGCTCAATAACCTCGTCGCTGGATGCCCCGAATACGAAAATATTGTCGTCGCCCACGCACTCATGAATTTCCACATTTGCTCCGTCCTCGGTGCCAAGAGTTACAGCTCCGTTCAGCATGAACTTCATGTTTCCGGTTCCGCTGGCCTCTTTGGACGCGAGAGAAATCTGCTCGGAAATATCGCATGCCGGAATTAATTTTCCTGCTTTTGTAACATTATAGTTTTCTACCATAACAACTTTCAGATATGGACTTACTTCCGGATCATTGTTGATGATCTCCTGCAGGCAGAGGATCAGATGAATGATATCCTTGGCGATCACATAAGCCGGAGCCGCCTTTGCGCCGAAAATGGCCGTAACCGGAGCCGCCGGGATCTTTCCTGATTTGATCTCCAGATATTTGTCAATAATGTAGAGCGCGTTCAGCTGCTGACGCTTATACTCATGGAGACGTTTTACCTGAATATCAAAAATCGTATCCGGACTGATCTCAATATTCTGAGTTTCTTTCAGATATGCGCACAGCGCTTCTTTGTTTTTGTGTTTGATCTCCAGAAGCTTTTCAAGTACCTTCTCATCGTCTTTGAATTCAAGCAACTTTTCAAGCTCAGAAGCATCTTTTTTATATCCCTGTCCGATCGTCTCATCCAGAAACTCTGCCAGAAGCGGATTGCAGTGAAGAAGCCAGCGGCGGAATGTAATGCCGTTTGTCTTATTATTGAACTTCTCCGGATAAATCTTATAGAAATTATTCAGTTCAGAATTCTTCAGAATCTCCGTGTGCAGAGCCGCCACACCGTTTACACTGAAGCCGTAATGAATATCAATGTGGGCCATATGAACCGTATCATTTCTGTCAATGATGGCAACGCTCTCGTCTTCAACTTTTCTTCTTACCTTGTCATCCAGCACCTCGATAATCGGCACAAGCTGAGGAACAACTTTCTTCAGATAATATACCGGCCATTTCTCCAGAGCCTCTGCCAGAATGGTATGGTTTGTATATGCGCAGGTTCTGGATACAACATCAATGGCATCGTCCATATCCAGTCCCCGCTCTGTCAGCAGACGGATCAGCTCCGGAATTACCATTGTAGGATGAGTATCATTGATCTGAATCACTGCGTAATCCGGGAGATCATAAAGGTTGCATCCCTTGGCCGTACACTCATCCAGAATCAGCTGAGCGCCGCTGCTTACCATAAAGTACTGCTGATAGATCCGGAGCAGTCTGCCCTGCTCGTCGCTGTCGTCCGGATAAAGGAACAATGTCAGATTCTTTTCGATATCTTCTTTATTGAATTCAATTCCATCTTTTACGATTGTATCATCCACAGAATCCAGATCAAACAGATGGAGCTTGTTGGTCTTGTTGTTGTAGCCTGTAACCTCAACATCATACATTCTTGCATTGACTTTCAGCCCTTTAAACTCAACCGGATATGTAACATCCGTCTTTTTCAGCCAGGAAGCCTTTTCAATCCATGGATTCGGCGTCTCTTTCTGCAGATTGTTCTCAAACACCTGTTTAAACAGTCCCAGATGATAGTTCAGACCGATTCCGTCGCCGGCCAGTCCCAGTGTCGCAATAGAGTCAAGAAAACATGCCGCCAGACGTCCCAGTCCTCCGTTTCCAAGAGACGGCTCCGGCTCGACTTCCTCAATTTCACAGATATCCTTTCCGTTCTTCTCCAGGATATCCTTTACTTCTCCGTAAATTCCGAGATTGATCATATTATTGGAGAGAAGTTTTCCAATGAGAAATTCTGCCGAGATATAATAAACTTTTTTCTTGCTGTCTGTGCGTTCCTTCTCAGCCGCCATCTCCTGAACAATATTCAGAAGCGCGTGATAAATTTCCTCATTTTCTGCCTGTGATACCGTCTTTCCAAGATACTTTTCCATTTTTTCCTGAATGTTCATGGTATAACTCCTTTCAAAAATCTCCGGCATATGTCCCTGCGGTCAATAACTGTGCCGGAGGAACTTTGCAGCCGATACTGTATCTTATCTCTATATTCTGCATTCTAATACTCTTTTCCCGGAATTTCTTGCAAAATACTTTCATTTTATTGTACAATACTATCATTAATCAACTATCCTGTCTCTTAAATCTTTCATTGTTATAAGACAGCCAGAGGACAGACTATATTCCGTTTTTGAAACAGCAGTAAACCGTATTTTCAGGAGGATGCCTCATGAATCTCAGCGAATATCAGAACTATCATGAAACCAAATCTCATACAGCTTCCGAATTTCCTTATAATACCTATCTCTGCTCTATTCCACTGGACTTCACCCTTGTTCCGCTTCACTGGCATGCGGAACTGGAAATTGTGGTGATCAAAAAAGGAACCGGCCTTATTTCCGTAGATTTTGAAAAACGTACCGTCTCATCCGGTGATATTGTATTTATCCGCCCGGGCCAGCTTCACTCGATTGAACAGAATGGAGCCCGGAAAATGGAGTACGAAAATATCATCCTAAAGCCGGAACTCCTTATTTCCGGTGAAGCAGACCTGTGCGCAAGACAGTTTATCACACCACTGATGAAGGGAGAGCTTCGCTGCGTTACCTTTCTCACCCCGGCTGTTCCCGGATATCCGGAAATATCTGACTGTATCAGTCAAATTGACCATCTCTGCGAAAAGCGCCCGGACGGATATCAGCTTGCGGTAAAGGGGTTTCTTTTCCAGCTTGTCTTTCTTCTTCTGTCGCATCGGCAGAAAAAAAGCACCTCACCGGCACTTCAGACAAAGTCACTGGAAAAGATCAAGACCATCCTGAAATATGTAGAAGAACACTACGCCGACCACATTACAATTGATGATATGGCAGCCATAACATTTTACAGCAAGTCACATTTTATGAAATTTTTTAAAGCTCATATGGGAACCGGATTTATTGAATATCTGAATGATTACCGGCTTACTATTGCCGAACGCCTTCTACGTACTTCAGACGCCACAGTTCTGGAAATTGCTGAAAAAAGCGGTTTTGATAACCTCTCCTATTTCAACCGTATGTTCAAACGAAAATACGGGCAGTCACCCGGAAAACAGCGAAAACTCGTCTCCTCTTCGGACTGACATCAGAGTCTTCTGCTGCTTCCGGGCAAAGCTGCCCGCATAATAAATGCACATTAAGAATGATAATACAATTCAATTGGATCAATTGGATCGAAAGGATGCTCAACTTCCATCTTTTTATTTCTTCCTCTTCGTTTCAGAAGCTCACCGCTCTTGTTATATACCCAGAAAGAATATACCAGCAGTTTATTTACCTTTCCTATCTTCTCCTTGGTAGTTTTTTCATAAAGAACTCCTCCGGCCTTAAACGGGGTCTTCTTATGAATCATGGAAATCAATTCAGTCTCACATGTTACCGGCTCCGGTAATATTGTATATCCCCTTCCCACACAGTCGGGCTTATGAGAATCACTTCCTCCGGTTGTAATTTTGCCGTATTTTTTTGCCAGCTTCATGGCCCCGTCGTTTGACTCCGCGGACTCGCAGCTGTTAAATCCTTCTATAAAATCAAATCTTTTTACAATTTCCGGCGAAAGATAATATCTTCTGGCATTGGTAAAGCTCATATATTTTTCACCGCACGGATGTGCCGGCCCCAGCACACCGCCATTCCGGTGCACCAGATCAATCAGAAGCGCCAGCGGCATGCCTCGCATTTCCAGCAGCTTCATCTTAACGCCTTCGGGCATAATTACAATGATATGTCCCGCATCCCTTGTGTCATATTCTATCCCTTTAAGAACTACAAAGTCTGTATGTTTTTTCCCTTTGATATTGTTTTTCCAGTAGCGGTATCCGTTATACGTATCATGATCTGTAATAACCATCCCCTGGAAACCATGCCTCTTTAGAATTGTAATATATTCCTCAAGCCCCACCTTACTGTCAATGGAACCCTCTTTTACGTGGCAGTGCATATCAATTTTCATAAACACGCCTCCTTTTCATCCGATACAGAGCCGGATCTGTAGTCTTTTCTCTTCTTTATTATACCGCTTTGTCCCCAAACTGACAACATGGGGACATCCTTTTTTCATCTGTCGGAAAGTATTATCAATTACGGCAGTTTTTACCCACTAAAGAAGATACGGACAGCAGACAGGTAATCCAGGCCGCGCAGAATACTGCAGGCGGTATCTGTGTCTCGGTAAAACAGAAGATAAATGCCATTGCAATAAGAATACACAGACCCGTCAGAATAATAAGACCATTCAAAACAGATTTTCTAATATACATAAAAACACACCTTTCTCTGATAGTTTTTTACTTTCAGTAGTATCCTATCAGACAAGGTGTGTCATAAAACGGACTCAATCTTACATTTCGGAATAATTATTCTTCTTCCTCATCGTCCTCACTCAGATCGATAATTTCGATTTCCTGTTCTTCATTTTTACCGGTATCCCCTTCCGGCATTGTATCAAGATCATCAATCAGTGTTCTCGCCTTTTCTATTTCATTTTCAGTCGAATGTGTCTCACGGATCTCTGCTGCCTTTTCAAGGCTTTTGCGTTTTCTTTTTTTGGACTCCAGCAAAAGCTGTACCAGAATGCCAAACACTGCAAACACTGTACAGAAAAGTATACTTATCAGTCTGCCTCTGACAGGCACAAACTGATAAAAGGATGTTCCTGCTACGATCCCGCCCCAGACAGAAGTAGTAAAAATAGTAAGAGCCACTACAAAACGTACTGCCAGCGCTGCCAGCAACAGAGCAGCCGCCAGGCCGATTCCTGCCGGAAGATACTCTCTTGGCTGAACAACCTGCATATAAATACCGCTTACGGAAATAAACACTGTCAGAAATATTCCAAACCGGAAGAAAAATGCGCCGAGAAATCCCAGAATAATTCCGGCGGCTCCACCTGCAATCAGGACTGTCGTACTGCCGGCCCCGGTCAGAGACAATACGGCCGCTGCACAGATGAAACCAGTCGAAAATCCAAGAACTGCCGACCATACCCGGACAATCTTCAGTCCCAGCAGACACAGAAGAAGCCCTGCTGCCGTAAGGACCGCAAAACAGATAATCTCCTCCCTGGAAAGTATCCCGATCTTAGCTTCCCAGAGAAAAAACAGATCTTCAATATTTATGTTATGTACATTATCAAATAATTCATTCATATACTCCACCTCAGTTTAATAATAAACAATGCGCGCCTGTATAATTTCCTTCCGTCTTATTCAGAACGCGCTAATCCCCTCATTCATTCTACCAATATTTTCTCTATAATACAATAGAGAAAATATATCACAGAAATAAAAAGAAAGTGGATGCTAATCATTTTACCTGATCAACATCCACTTTCATTTCGATATTTCTATCATTCTTTTTACCTCTTTCTTTTCTATCTTTCTGATTGATAGATTTAACTTATGTTCCCGGTGGTCCGTACCTCCTTTTCATAAATTCCTGCTGGACTTTGGTACTTGTAACTGCCCCTCTTCCCGATATAGATTTTACTTCTCTCATAACTTTCTCGTCATTATGATATTTCTCTATATCTGACTGTTACTTTTCCAATCACGACATCCGGCAGGTTCTATAAAACTTCCTGTAACGATCATCCATTTGATTATGATCTCTGTCATTCTCTCTTGTCAGATTGTTCATTCAGTTTTATTTCTTGGCTATATATTAGCATTCAATTTCTTATTTGTCAATAAGTATTTTGTATTTTTAAATATTTTTTCTGTATTTTCTGTTAATTTTATTTCCGACGACTTATTTTCTTCCGAAATCAGAGGTACCCCGTGCCTATTGACTTCTGCCGAATCCATCAGTAAAATAAAATAGATATGTCTAAATTTTGCAAAGGAGTCTTGATATGGAACAGTTAAAAATACCTGATGGCTACTCCTCTCCCCTTACAATCCGTGAAACCGAAGTTGCCATCAAAGAAGTAAAAGATCATTTCGAGCGCGCTCTGGCCAAAGCGCTGCATCTGACACGTGTATCCGCTCCGCTTTTTGTCCGCCCGGAATCCGGAATGAATGACAATCTGAACGGTGTGGAACGCCCGGTTTCTTTCGGCATCAAGGAACAGGAGGATGCCGCAGCCGAGATTGTTCACTCTCTTGCCAAATGGAAAAGATACGCTTTGAAAAAATACGGGTTTCACTCAGGAGAAGGCCTGTATACAGATATGAGCGCAATCCGCAGAGATGAAGATACTGACAATGTGCATTCTCTGTACGTTGACCAGTGGGACTGGGAAAAAATCATATCAAAAGAAGAGCGTAATATGGAAACTCTGCAGTATACTGTAAGAAAAGTATACTGCGCTCTGAAAGACACAGAAGATTTCATTTCCCGGAGATACAATTATATCGAACCGCTTCTGCCTGATGATATTTTCTTTATTTCCTCTCAGGAGCTGGAAGACATGTTTCCCGATTGTACTCCGAAAGAACGGGAAAACCGGATTGCCCGGGAAAAAGGCGCTGTATTTATTTCACAGATCGGAAAAACACTTGCATCCGGCCAGAGACATGACGGCCGGGCTCCGGATTATGACGACTGGGAATTAAATGGTGATATCATTGTATATTATCCGGTTCTGGATATGGCTTTCGAAATTTCTTCCATGGGTATCCGCGTTGATGAAAATTCGCTCAGTAGCCAACTGAAGGAGGCCGGATGCGAAGAACGGGCCGAACTGCCCTTCCAGAAATCTCTGCTGAACGGCGAACTGCCCTATACGGTAGGCGGAGGCATTGGACAGTCCCGTATCTGTATGTATTATCTCAGAAAAGCTCATATCGGCGAGGTACAGTCCTCCCTTTGGCCGGACGATGTAGTGGAAAATGCACTGGCAAATGGCATCCATCTTCTTTAGTTCCACCTACATGCTTCGGCTGCTGCAAACTTTTTCAGTTTATATAGCTTTTACTAATCTGAATATTCAAAAACCAGGGTCTGATTTCTGATAAGCACAAGAAATCCTCCCTGGTTTTTTGAAATTTTATTCATTTTATCTTTCCCCTGTCGTTGTCCCGCAGTCCTCATTCTTTTATTTCCAGGGCCACAGCCTGACAGCTATTCAGCTTTATTTTCCCGCTTTTTTTTGCCTCCCTTTCAATTACATCTTCCTCACCAATATTAGATATAAGAACCTTAATCAACTCTCTCTTAAGCGGAATTTCACATGTCTCTTTTCCATAATTGGCGGCAACCAGAATATTCTGTCCTCCGTCTTCCCTGATCCGATGATAGGCAAAAATGCTGTCAGAATCTTCGTATTCAGGAACGAATCTTCCATAAGTCAGAACTTCCTTGAATTCCGATGACTTTTTTAACGCAATCAGTTTTCTGTAATAGGAAAGAACAGAATCATCTCTCTTTTCCTGTTCTTCCACATTAATCTTTCTATAGTCGGAATTTAATGCAAGCCATGGGGTTCCCGATGTAAATCCTGCATTTTTACCGCCATTCCACTGCATAGGAGTACGGGCATTATCACGACTGTTCTCATAGCAGCATTCCAGAGCCTTTTCTCTGGTACAACCTGCCTGCAGAGCTTCGCGATACTGATCTTTTGTGCTGATATCATCGTACTGGGAAATGTCGCTGCGCCTGCAGTTGGTCATACCGATCTCCTGTCCCTGATAAATAAAGGGAATCCCATACAAAAACATGAAAGTTGTCGCAAGCATCTTTACCCCTGTCTCATTCTGTGCATATTCCGGAAGAAAACGACTTGCGCCTCTTGGTTCATCGTGATTTTCAATAATATTTGCTTTAAATCCTATCCCCTGCGCTTCTTTCTGCGATGCAAAAATCACATCTCTCCAGTCTGTAAAAACAAAAGGTCTGGAATCATACCAGCCATGGCTTCCCTGAACAAGTTCATGTGCGCTGAAATCAAATATCGTTGAAAAATGTCCGTTATCACCGATAAACTCAGGCAGCTCATCTTGCTTCATATTGAATACTTCTGCCACAGTAAAGGCATCATATTTCCCATATGTATGCGCTTTCATATCTTCAAAATATTCCCCTACACCTTGTACTTCCTCAACCATTTTCACGCAGGAAGCAAGTCCGTCCGTTCCGTCAGGTTCAAACGACGGGAAACTCAGATCTTTCTTAATATTGATAATTGCATCTATTCGAAATCCCGCCAGCCCTTTATCAAGCCACCAGTTCATCATTTTATAGATTTCATCACGAAGCTTCGGGTTTTCCCAGTTCAGATCCGGCTGTTCCTTTGCAAACATATGAAGATAATATTTCTCCGTCCCCGGCACCTTCTCCCAGGCACTTCCTCCAAAATATGAACGATAATTACTCGGCTCTTTTCCATCCTTTCCCTGTACAAAATGAAAATATTGCGCATATTCTCCCTCCGGATCTTCCAGCGCCTTCTGAAACCATTCATGCTTATCAGAGCAGTGATTTACGACCAGATCCATAAGAATAAACATCTCCCGCTTTTTCGCCTCGGCAAGAAGTTCGTCAAATTCCTCCATTGTCCCGAATTCTTCTGCAATTTTATAATAATCCGAAATATCATATCCCTGATCTACAAAAGGCGACTGATAAATCGGTGAAAGCCATATAATATCAATTCCCAGATCTTTCAGATAGTCCAGTTTGGATATAATTCCCCGCAGATCGCCAATCCCATCCCCATCCGAATCCAGAAAACTCTTCGGATAAATCTGATACGCAACCTTGTCATGCCACCATTTTCTTTTCATTTCCATCTGCTCCTTATTGTCATTTTTGTATGATACTGTTATTATATAGCTGCTGTCTCTTATACACATCTG
>ERZ1090861.1560-NODE-1560-length-11484-cov-8.615977_pt1 | contig 11484 bp, 12 predicted proteins | sample MGYA00478482_ERZ1090861 | MGnify/ENA primary metagenome ERZ1090861 (study PRJEB33644, sample SAMEA5815744) | chicken gut metagenome | biome: Chicken; feature: Gastrointestinal Tract; material: Caecum | place: Ireland | collected 2019-01-01 | study: A study of... | reverse complement strand
TAATTATATCATACTTTTTAATAAAATAAAAATATTTAAGGCATTTTTTATTTAAATTATTTTTTTGCTGAAATGGTAATAAGAAGAGAAGATTGAAAATCGAATATTTTTTCACCAGAATTATAGATTTTAACCCTTTTTTCGTACTGTTTTTTAAGTAAATTTAATAGTTTTTCCCTCAATTTTTCGCCATTTTGTGCATTATCTAAACTTGAGAGTGCAAAGTATAACTTGACTTTATAGTTTCGCTCGATTTGATTAAGTGCGATTTTTTTGCTTTCTGCACAGTCTGGCATATAGTACAAAATGCGGTCATAATTAAATTTTATATTTTTAAAGCGGTATTTATTGAGTTTTTGCATGGTTAGACTTGGTTCTTCCAAATATGAGCCGACCTTAGGTCTATCTCCAAAAACCATTTGCCCATAAACACTGTTTACTTCGTCCTCAAGATACATAAAAGGCTGGTCATTTTTCTTTATCATGTCCACTCTCATAATTACAAGTTTGCCACCAGTTTTCAAAACTCTTTTCTGCTCTTTAATAAAATCGTCAAAAGGCAGGTGTTCCACAACAGTATGAGAAAACACAAGGTCAAAGTTCTCATCTTTAAAAGGTAGGTTTTTGATATCTGCAACCTGATAATTTACCTTTAAATTTTGCTTTTTGCACTCATTTCGAGCAAATTTTATATGATTTTCATCCAAATCAATGCCGTAAACCTCGCAAGACGGGTAGTACTTCTTTATCATATTAGTGAAAAGCCCACCACCACAGCCGACTTCAAGAATTTTTAAGTTTTTACGAACATGAAGGAGCCTAAACCACAGATTTTTGTTCTCGTCATTGAATTTTTCTAAACGAGAATAATACAAAAGTTCGCTAGATTGCACCTTTTTTGACCAAAATTCACTCATAAAACCTCCTTTTTAAACTTTATTATCAGAATTTTACTCATTTTATCATATCACAGCCCAAAAAGTCAACAAAACGGTGATAAGTTTGATAGGTGGACAAAATTGGTACAAGTTTAATAGGCAAAAAAATACAAGTTAATTATACAAACCTAATAAAATTTTATGTTTGCAAGAACAATTCGTTATGACTTAATAATCTATTGTGGTGACCCTAAATTTTTCTAAATAGTTTGCGATATCATCTTCAGGGTGAAGGTCTATCAAGTTTTGATTTATGCTTAGGACAATAGAGCCGTTATCTTGTCGATAATGAAAGTCGGTGGCTTTAAAACTATTTGCAGGTTTAAATAGATTTTATATTTTTTAAATATGGCGGAAGAGCGGGTAAACACAAAAATCTCTGCACTTAAAGAAATAAAGTCAAATATAAGCCGAGCAAAACACTATTACGAGAGGAAATCTAGTAATAAAGAGTTGGACGGCATTTTTATACAAGAACTGCCTGCCCGTACCATTATGGTCGCCAAAAATTTGACCGAGCCAACGGTTAGCAATCTATGGGATTATCATCGGCATTTTTATGCACAAATTGAGACTTCACAAAGAAAAGATTTTGATTTTGAAGACGTTGCGGGAGTTATAACCGAAGACGGAAAGACAAGTATGTTCGCCATTTGCACCCGCTATAAAAGTCATCCTAGTTTAAAGACTTTGCCCGCTGGTAAATATTTGTGTTGCAATTGCGATAAAGAAAACCTTGACCAAACTTTGAACAAAATGTTGAATTTTGCCAAAGACCAATATAATGTTGTTCCTCATTTTATAATTCAAATAGTTGTTTTGATAGGAATTTTACAGTGGAACTACCAATTGCAATTATGTCTAAACAAATAAGATATCAAGTGACGAAAAAAATAGGATGACAGAAACTATGTGATGAAAAATTTAATTAAAATAAAATTTTGTTAAATTCTTACGAATTTGTCTGCTTTGCCCGCCATCACTTTTATAATAAACATCAGCCTCGTTCAAATGTGGCTTTACCATATTTGACTCGGCTTTCGATGATAGAAACTATGTGACGATAAAGTTTTATATAAAAAATTTTATAAATTCTTACGAATTTGTGTGTTTTACACACTCATCTCATAGTATTTATTACCATCAGCCTTACCATTGCAGACAAGTTCGGCTTCAGATGTTAGAAATTATAAAGTGGCTGGGAATAGGATAGTAAATGGCGGAGAAACAAGCGAGTAAGTGTTGAAAACAGGCGAGTATCATTAAAAATTTACTTTAAAAAATTTAATTTTTATATTGTTTGAAAAAATAATACATTTTGGCGGAGACGGTGGGATTCGAACCCACGTGCCGATTGCTCGACAAACGCATTTCGAGTGCGTCCCAGTACGACCTCTTCGGTACATCTCCAAATATGATGACAAGAATGTTCTAAAGTAAAAAAAATATAAGTAGCCAAACTTCAATCTCCACATTATTTGGCAAAAAGCATTTCCATCCGTCAGGATACATAGTATTTTATCACAACACAAAAATTTAATCAACTATTTTTTTGTATTAAAAAACAAAAATAAGCAAAAATATTTCAAACTTGTGAAATAATATGTTATAATCTTCCTAGCAAAGGGGAAAGGAAAACGATATGACCAAAAAGAAAATTTTAGATTATACAAAATATAGGAAAAACTTTTCGCTTGACTATAAAATGTTAGTTAAAGAGGGCGATAGTATCTTTTATGATGGCGAACTTGTCGAAGATGAAAACAAAAAATATGGCGAGGGCGAGAGGTTTATAAACATAGGTTACAACTTTAAAAACAGTCTATCACGGACACTATCCAACCTCTATCCAATGGCATTCAAATTCAGGGGCAAAAAGGTGGCAAGTATAGAGGGAATAATGCAGGGGATAAAGTATAAAGACAGGCATATTCAAAACCTAATTTTAAAGTACTCGGGGATTGATGCCTATCACACGAGGGGAGCAAATAGCCAAGATTTTTGGGGTAATACGGGCTACCTATATTGGCAGGGCAAACCCATAAGAAGAGACAGCGAAGAGTATCAAATTTTTGTCGATGAAATCTTTTTGTCGGCGAGCAAAAATCCGATTTACCGAAGGTGTTTGCTGGCAACTGGAGACAAATATTTGCTTCATCATATAGGGAAAGAAAGTATAGACGAGACAGTGCTTACCCGCTTTGAGTTTGAACTTCGTCTAAATTCTCTCCGCTCATATTTGCGAGATACGAAGAAAGACTGACAACACTTTTTTTGACTTATATATTTAGTATGATACTATATATGCTATGTTGTATGACAGACATAATACTATATATAGTATTTTTTATACCATAATAGCGATTTTTTAGATTTAATGAAAGGTAAAAAAAAGAAGATGAGAACAGATAAAAGTGGCATAAAATATTGAAAAAAGCCCCCTGACGTTTTTACAATATGCTCATACAAAATATTTTAACTAAGGGGGGAATTATGAAAAAGAAAGAGGAAAGACAAAATTTCGTATTTTTTAAAAATTGGGTGGAGACGATAAACACTTTGCCTGAAGAATATCAACTTGAGACTTACAAATCTCTATGCGAATATGGACTAAGCGGAGTTATGCCAAGCGAGGTGTCGGCTGTTGTGAAAGCGATTTTGCAAAGTTTTTCGGTGGCTATGGATAATGCTATTTCACGTCATAAAGTTTTGATTGAAAATGCCAAAAAAGGTGGCAATCCAAACTTTAAAAAAGGACGACCAAATCCATATTATTCAGACAAAAATAAGGATAAATTATCACCTGAAAAAGATAACCAAAAGATAACCAAAGATAACCCTAAAATAGAAGATGAAATAGAAATAGAAGATGAAGTAGAAGTAGAAAATGAAGTAGAAAATGAAGACAAAGACTTGACATGTTTGTTGAACAATAAAAAGTCAATTCCTGTTACGCGGGCGAGCGAGGACGAGAAAAAGATAAAAAATTTGCTCATTGAAAAGTATAAACAATACTTCGATTTTTGGAGTTGGGATAAGGTGGGCAGTGAGTGCTACTATGAGATTATGCAGGTGCTGGCGGTCACCATACTCAAAACGCGTGCTGGCAAGTTTAAATTTCGGCAGGTAAAGTACTCTGAAGACGAGTTTTTGCATTTGCTTGACAAGTTGAATGACCAAGATATACGTGATATCATTTGGCAGGTTTGCAACAATAGCGAGATAAAAAACCGCCGATTGTACATTATTGGAGCGGTGATAAACAAAGCGGAGCAGTCCGAATCCACCTTACAATCTAGCAGGTTTAAGAGATAAAAATTTTACTTTCACTCAGCCACAATGTATGGTTGATTGACGGAAAATCTGACAGGCTAAGAATTCCTCATCCTCAGGGTATAATTAATAAAAATCCTTTTCATCGACAAAATGCAGTCGCCTTGAATAGCCCAATTTCAAATGAAGAGTTTTCTGCACTAACTATGCCAAGGGGTATAATTTATACAAAAATGACATTGCAAAACAAAGGTCTAAAAGTGAATACTTTGAGTTGTTGGGTGGTTATTTTGAATTCTTGGGCGGTTATGGGTATTGCCGTTCTATTCAAGATTTGTCAGTGCATTCCATGTGTTAGGTCCAACTATTCCATCAACTGCAAGACCATTGGCAGACTGAAAAGAGCGGACTGATGACAGAGTGCGACTGCCAAATATCCCGTCAATCGTTCCAACTGGGTAGAATTTGCTCTCCAAAAGTTTTTGTAAAAATCGGACATACGAGCCTCGCAAACCCTGTCTTAGAAGTGGATATTCGGGAAGAGTCAAAAGGTATTTCCAGGTGTTGTTGCCGACAAGCCCGTCTACGGCGAGAGAGTTATTCGCCTGAAAATCTCGGACTGCCGAAAGGGTACGACTGCCAAAAATGCCGTCAATAGAGAGGTTATATCCATAATCGTTTACTAGAATAAACTGCAAAAGATAGACAAAATTGTTCTGCGACCCCTGTCTTAAAAGAGGGTAGTTTGAAAGGTCGCCACGTGGGATATAGTTTACACCTAAAAAGTCGCAAACACCATGGCAAGCCTCTTCACCGACCTCGGTCACAAATAGTGGGTTAAGCATAAGCCCTGCCTCCCGCATATTCGTCATAAAGCCAGCCTCAATCAGAGATGAGGTGCAGTTTACGTTTGACAAAACTCCCACGTCAAGAGTTTTGACACCACGACCGACCTGACTTGTGCCTTCAATAAGTCTGTTGTACATATCTTCGGCGAGGGTTCGGCTCTGAGTCGCCTTCGGGTTTAGCGGTGAATAAAAGACTTCCAGCCCGCTTGTTGAGTTAAATTCTTCGCCAAAGGCATTGTAGGCGAAGGTTACAAGCAGGGTGAGGTTGGCAGAATTTATCCGCCTTACTCGCTCTGAAATGGACACGTCTTGAAGTTCGCTTTTGACATCATAGACAGAAAAATCCTGCCTCATGCAAGCCTCAATAAACTTGTTTTTCGCTGCCCTGTTAAACTCATTCTCATAAATCTGCCTGCCCAGTTGTGGTATGTAAGGTGTGCGTTTGCCAGGAGTAGGTGGATTGACTCCATGCTCATCGTTTGCACCGATTAAAAAATCTTCGTTTGCCATAAAATCTCCTTTACAAGTAATATTTATTCAAAAGCCAAGCGAAGTGTTAAAAAAAATCGTACCATTGCCAAGCGAAGTGTAAAAAATTTCGCATCGTTGTCAAGAAAATTGCAAAAGTCACCCCCAATCATTGTTTGATAAATAAAACAACACAATCATCACCAAGTCCCAACTATTGCTTGATAAAACCGCAACCATTGTTTGATTAAATAAATGAACCGAAACCATTGCTTGCTGAAATAAGAAACAGTGTCAAGCAAAAAACACAATCGTTTCCAAGCAAATAACCATGCCCATCGCCAAGCCAAGCAACCCTATCATTGCTTGATAAAATGTAAAAAAGTGGCATACTTCGTTGACATTAATAAATGCCATATGCTAAAATCTAGGTGATGACAAGAGAGGACAGGCTTTTAAAACATAATTTTGCTATTTGAGGGCATGGACTATAAAAACATGATTTTGCTATTTGGGGGAACTGGCAAAGTTTTGTTTGAAAGGGCAAAGTCATGTTTAAGACTGCAAGGTTTTGTTTAATCCGAATGAGGGCAGGAGGATGATATGCGTTTCTATCATGGCTCACATGAAGATGGGCTGAAAATACTGAGCCTTGAAAAAAGTAAAGACGGCAATATTTACATGACAAATGATTATGCCACCGCTTTAATGTATGCTGGAAATGGGTTTAGGTCGTGGGAGTTTCACGAAGATGGAAATAAACTCTACATTGTGGAGCGGTGCGAAGATATGGTTAAAAAGTTATACGGCGGGAGAAAATGCTATATTTACACGACCGAAGACGTGGAAGATTATGAAATCATAACTCAAAAACCTACAAATAAAAAGGCATATATTGTAAAACATGACGTTAAACTTGTCGAAAAAGAGACAATTGACGATGCCTATCAAAAGATTATGGAACTTTATTCGCAGGGAAAGATAGGTATCCGCTTTTGGAAGGATATGCCAAAGGAAAGGCAAGACAGACTAACCAAAAGCATTAAAGAACATTTCAATCGTGAGACAATGGAAAAAGAAAGGCATATAAGCGAAGAAACATACAATTCTATTGTCAACCTTTTTCCCTATCTCGCACTTGATGAAAAGGATAAATAGTAATTTTAGTTAAAAAAGGACGGTGCTATGAACATTTGGAAGGATATAACTAAAGACCGCATAAAACCTGACGATTTTGTCGCTTGCATTGAAATTCAGCAGGGCGATAAGACCAAGTATGAACTCGACAAAGAGACGGGTATGCTTATCATGGATAGGGTGCTTTATACAAGCACAAATTATCCTATGAATTACGGATTTATCCCACTGACTTTAAGCGAAGATGATGACCCGCTAGACGTGTTTGTCTTATGCAGTCAACCGCTTGCTAGACTTTCACTTGTGCGGTGTTATCCAATTGGAGTGGTGGCGATGACCGACCGAAATGAACAGGACGAGAAGATTATAGCCATACCATTTTCCGACCCGCAATACAATGAGTATAAGGATATATCCGAACTTCCAAAACATATAGCCGAAGAACTTGAACATTTCTTGACCGTCTACAAACAACTTGAGTATAAGAAGGTGAGTGTGCAGTCACTGAGAGGTCACGAGGAAGCAGAGAGGGTGATTAAAGAGAACTTAGAGCGGTATAATTTGAAATATGCGAAAAATTAAACTGGCATAGTATAATAATCAAACAACAACAGCATATTTTTTGTTTACAAATAAGGATATATTATATCTAAATAATAATCATAATAATCGAATGATAACACAATCGAACAACAATGGTGATATCGAACAACAACAGCATCAAATAACAACATAATCGAATAACAACAGTATCAAACAACAACATTGAGCAACAGAATAATCAAACAACAACAGCGACTTGCGGGAGCCTATTTAAGGCTCCCATTTTGTTTTTGAAAACAAAAACAAAAAATTGACTTTTCTGATGAAAAGTCAATCGCAAGTCGCTTTTTCAAGCCCACCAAACTTAGTTTGGATCATTGTCCGATTAAGGTTATTTGTGTATAGATTGTGCTTCCGCTCTAACAGACCAACCAAATGTTGGACGACCAAACTTAGTTTGGACCATTGTCCGCGAACCAGATGTTCGACGATTGTCCGCTTGAGTGAAATGTAGGTTTGTGCCTTAACTCCGCTCTCAAACCCAGGGGTTTGACGATGTATCCGCTTGAGTGAAATGTAGATTTGTGCCTTATTTCCGCTCTAACAAATCAAATATTTTGCATCTAAAATTAGCAATAAAAACTATAAAAATAGAAAGTCAATGCTTTCTAAACACCTAAATTTTTACAACAAAAAAACTGCAGAAAAGCGAGAAAGACAAGGCTCGGCAAAACTTTTCGACGGGAGTTTAGTAACTTCTAAATGACCGAGAAAAGTTTTGACAGCAAACGCAGTATTTCGATGCTTTTGTGCAGTTTTTTTATGCTTTCTTTGCGGTGCGGATGCACTTAGTACAAGCCTTAACTGTCTGTGGCTTCCCGTCAACCTCGATTGTTGTCTTTTGAAGGTTGAGTTCATAAGTTCTGTTATATTTCTTATTTGAGAAAGACACTTGTTTGCCAGTTGCTTTGCCTCTTCCGCATATTTCACATACTCTACTCATTGTCGTCTCCTTTATCTTAAAAATTTTTCTTTGCACTATACTATAGCATTTTTCCTTTAAAAAATCAACTCTTTTTGCAAAAAAACTTACAAAACCTTAAAAATTGTAACAAATTTGTTATAAATGCATAAAAAAGGTTGTAATTTTCCTAAATTTATTGTATGATATATAAGGCAAGATATCTTTTTTAGGGGGTTAAATGACTGTCGATACCAATAACTATTATGGCAATATATCCATTTCCGATGACTCAATCAGGGTTGTCGCGGGTTATGCTGCCCTTGATTGTTATGGAGTTGTCGACCTTGTCTCTAAATCCATAAAAGATAGTGCTAATGAATTAATCAAAAAAGAATCTTATTCCAAAGGGATTAAGATAAGTCATATTGACAACAGAATATATATTGATGTTTTTTGTATTTTAAAGTATGGTGTATCAATAAGTGCGGTAGCAGAGTCGCTACGAAAGTCTGTAAAATATAGTGTTGAAAATTTTACAGGCATGCTTGTTGATGCGGTTAATGTTCATGTTGTCGGAGTTAGGGTTTAGGAGAATTTATATTTATGGTAAAGACGATAAACGGAGCGACATTCCGAAAGATGATAATAGCGGGAGCAGGGCTTCTCGAGCAGAATAAAAAATATGTGGACTCACTCAACGTGTTTCCAGTGCCAGACGGCGATACAGGGACAAATATGTTCCTTACCATGAAGAGTGCGGTCAACGAGGTGTCACAATGCATAACAAACGACCTTGATGCACTATCCAAGGCATTTTCAAAGGGTGCATTGAAGGGTGCGAGAGGCAATAGCGGTGTTATAACCTCACAGATTTTCAAGGGCTTTTGCTCAGAGACGGCAAAGGTCAGTGAGGTGACAACTAAGGTCTTCGCAAAGGCTATGCAAGAGGGTGCCAACATTGCCTATAAGGCGGTAACCAAGCCAAAAGAAGGCACAATTTTGACGGTTATTCGTGTTATGGCTGAAAATGCTGTCAATGTTGCCAAGAAATGTGACGACTTTGAAGTGTTTTTAAAAAGTGTGCTTGAAACTGGTGAAGAGATATTGAAACAAACACCTGAAATGTTGCCAGTTCTCAAGAAAGCAGGGGTTGTCGATGCTGGCGGTCGTGGTATTATCATTATTTTCACAGGCTTTTACAAACTTTTAATGGGTGAAGAGGACTTCGAATTTCAATTTGACGATGAGAAGAAACCTCAAACTGTCGATGACGTCATTGCTGACATCAAGGCACTTGAAGATATACAGTATGGTTACTGCACTGAATATATGATAATTCATATGAAGAAAAAGACGACCGAGGCGGATATTGACAAACTTCGCGAAAAACTCATGCAGATAGGCGATTCTGTCATCTGTATAGGCGACCTTAATCTAGTCAAAGTCCATGTTCACACCAATGACCCGAACAAGGCACTTGAGTATGCACTCGACCTTGGCGAACTATACAACTTAAAGATTGAGAATATGAGGGAGCAGAACCGCGAAATCAAGAAGAAGGCGGCTATAGAAGAGACCAAGGAACTTGGCATGATTGCAGTTGCTCCAGGCGAGGGACTTTCTGCCATTTTCAAGGATTTGAGTGTTGATGAGATAATTTATGGCGGACAGACAATGAACCCATCCGCTGCCGATATTGCCGCCGCTGCCGATAAAGTGCCTGCTCGCAATGTATTTGTATTCCCAAACAACAAAAACATTATCCTTGCAGCCGAACAAGCAAACGACCTTACAAACAAAAATTTGATTATCATCCCAACTCGCTCCATCCCTGAAGGTATATCAGCAACCATTGCTTTTAACCCAGACGGAACAGTTGAAGAGAACACCGAGGCTATGAAAGATGCCATCAAAGGTGTCAAGTCGGGTATGGTAACCTATGCAGTACGTGACACTCATGTTGACGGTTTTGACCTATCAGTCGGAGAGATTATAGGGCTTGACGATAAGGCTATCCTCGCGAAAGGCAAACATGTGTCAGAGACAACCGAGGGGCTTATTGAAAAACTTATGACCGGCGACACCATGAATATAACCCTTTTCTACGGCGAAGATATCCGCGAAGAAGAGGCAAACAGTTTGGCAGAATGCCTTGCTAAAAAATATCCAGATTGCGAAATCACTGCTGCTTTCGGTGGTCAACCAGTTTACTATTATATTGTAAGTTTGGAGTAAAAGGTTATTATATTATAACTAAAATCATTTAGGTTTGCATCGGCAAAAATCTTGTCAAAACCAATCCAAAATTATAAAATAAAATTAAATTTTCATTTGTGACTTAAGATGTATTATTGTAAATTGATATTGACTTTAAAGAGTAAATGGTGTAAACTAGTTTTAGTTAAACAAAAGGGGAAAGTATGGAAAACAAAGAATTGGACGAAATTTTAGAATTTTATAAATCACAAGTGAAGAAGGCTAGAGAAGGTGAGAGGGCATTAAACAAAATTGAAAAGTTATGCAACGATGAAGACCTTGATATCTATGAGATTATGATAAAGATTAAGAAGGTTTTGAAAGAGTATAACGATAGTATGTATCTTAGTGATAGTGAAGACGAAAAAGAATAGGTTTTGGAAAGTCACATATTTTTGATATGAAGTCAATATATGTGATTTTTTTAAGCCTGTATTGACAAACACGACAAAATGCATTATAATATATATAAAGATAAGGAGAAAATATTATGCTGGTTGAAGAATTTGTAAAATTTGTTGATTTACGTGAGAGTGTACTTGAGAAAAATAAGGACAAAATCGCCAATATGACCCATGATGAAAAGTGGGATTGGTACGAAGAAAATGTCCGTGCAATTGACTGGAAGATTGTCCGACTTGCAAACAGAATTATGAGACAAGATTTTCATGCAAACACCACAACTTTTATACGTCTAAGGGATGTCTTTGAAAGTGAAGAACTCACAGAACTTTACAATGATGTCAAAGTTGACTCGGTGGCAAAAGACGATGGTAAAATCATGCCTAAGTCTCTATATGAAAGAGAATAAGTTATATTTTTATAACAAATACGAAAGGAAATAGGTTTTGTTTTTATAACAAATACGAAAAGGAATAAGTTGTGTTTTTATAACAAATAAGAAACAGAACAGGTTGTGTTTATAACAAACAAAAAGACTTGCGGTCTCCTTTTTTGAAAAGGCGACCATAACGTTTTTATGCTAAAAACGTTATATGAGCATTCCCTGTCTCTTATACACATCTCCGAGCCCACGAGACACTGAGCGCTGGCGTAT
>ERZ1090861.1559-NODE-1559-length-11485-cov-9.245582_pt1 | contig 11485 bp, 5 predicted proteins | sample MGYA00478482_ERZ1090861 | MGnify/ENA primary metagenome ERZ1090861 (study PRJEB33644, sample SAMEA5815744) | chicken gut metagenome | biome: Chicken; feature: Gastrointestinal Tract; material: Caecum | place: Ireland | collected 2019-01-01 | study: A study of the... | reverse complement strand
TCGGCGGCAGCGCGCTCGGCCCCATCGCCGTGTTCAACGCGCTCTGCCACCTGCATTACAACGACCTCGCGCCCTCCAAGCGCAAGGGCCCGAAGTTCTACGTCGAAGACAACGTCGACCCCGAGCGCATGGCCGCGCTGCTCGACGTCATCGAGCCGGAAAAGACGTGCTTCAACGTCATCACCAAGTCGGGCGCGACCAGCGAGACGATGACGCAGTACCTCATCATCAACGACATCCTCAAAAAGGCGCTGGGAGACAAGGCGAGCGAAAACATCATCGCCACCACCGACCACGCCAAGGGGAACCTGATCAAACTCGCCAAGCAGAACGGCTACAAGACCTTCTACATCCCCGACGGCGTCGGCGGCCGCTTCTCCGAGCTGTGCCCGGTGGGCCTGCTGCCCGCGGCAGTGCTGGGGCTGGACATCAAGGCGATGCTCGCGGGCGCCGCGTATATGGACGGCGTTTGCAGTAAGCCTTCCATCGCCAAAAACCCCGCGCTCGCCTGCGCCGTTTTGCAGGTCATGGCGATGAAGCGCGGCAAAAACGTCGGCGTTATGATGCCGTATGCCGACAGCCTCAAACTCATGGCCGACTGGTACTGCCAGCTCTGGGCGGAGAGCCTGGGCAAAAACGTCACCCTCGACGGCAAGCCCTGCAACGTGGGGCAGACGCCCGTCAAATCGCTGGGCGTGACCGACCAGCACTCGCAGGTGCAGCTTTATACCGAGGGCCCCTTCGACAAGGTCGTCACCTTCCTTTCCGTGGAAAATTACCGCAAGGTCGTGCCCATTCCGCACGGCTGTGAAGATATCCCCGACGTGTCCTTCCTCGGCGGGCACACCATGAACGAGCTCATCCAGGCCGAAAACAAGGCCACGGCCTACGCCCTCGCCAAGGCCGGGCGGCAGAACTACACGATCAACCTGCCCGAAGTGAACGAATTCACCCTCGGCCAGCTGATGTACCTGTTCGAATTGCAGACGGCGTACGCCGGCGCGATGTTCAACATCGACACCTTCAACCAGCCCGGCGTCGAAGCGGGCAAGCAGGCGACCTACGCGCTGCTGGGCAAGCCCGGCTACGAGGCGAAAAAGCAGGAGCTGGACGCCGCCCCCGCCGCCGAAGAAAAGTACAAAGTATAATGCGAACGAAAAAATGCGCCGGGTGATCGGCGCATTTTTCCGTTCGGAAGTGCAGAGCGGCCGCGCGCCGAAAACAAGTGCAAAGCAGAATGCGACAGGGGAAGCGTTTGGCAGCGGCAAAACGCTTCCGCGCCCGGCGCCTTCCGGCAAGGGGCGCCGATCGACAAAAAACCTTGCTATTGCCACCAAGTCAAAGGGGCTCTCGTCTTTTTACGAGAGCCCCTTATCGTATCGTTTGGCAGCAAAAACTTCGGGTCGGTTTTAATTTGTAAAGAAAACCGACATTTCAAAATCACTAAAATTCCAGGTGTCGCCAAGCGAACCATGTGCGCCGAACGTTAAATTCATTCTATCTACAGTTGTATAATCGTACATATTCAGCTCTATGGTAAAGGTATACCTGGATGGAGTTGTTACTTTGTCACCGGGGCCATGTTCAATTGTCTGACTCCATATTTGGGTGCCGTTATAGAGCAAATACAAATCTTGGTATCCATCATTTTGCTCCCAGATATTCATGGAAAACTCTATTTTTATTTTATTAATGGTGGTGTTTTTAAATTCGTTAAAATAATATGTACCCAAGAAAAGGTCCACATTAAAGCTGGGTTGATTCTCCAAATCTCCGTCCGTTACGGTATGTGTATATGATGCATATGTAGTACCTATATAAAAATCGTATTTTGCGTATAACGTTATATCGCCGGTTGCGGTTTTTGAGATAGAATATACCCTCGTAGAAAAGCTGCTATTTGTGTACCATCCATAAAAATGTTCCAATTCATTTGTATAAGTGCCAGATCCTGTATAAATTTTCGGCATAGTTGCTAATCCTTGCCCGTAAGTATACGTCGTCGGGTAAACTTGCATTCCGGATATCAGATTTTTATAGATGATATTATAAGTATTAGGCTGCCATACCGCATAAAGCGTAACAGTGCTCAGGTGGTCTGCCGTTAAATTTTCCACTTCTTGTCCGTTGCTGTATACAACAGGGCCCACTGCTGTCGTCGCCCATCCTATAAAGGTGTATCCTGTTTTGCTATACAAGTTCCAGCTCAGGTTTTTCGGTTCATCATATATGTGGTCACTGTTTGCCATTGTACCGGTTCCGCCGTTTTTATTGTAAACGACTTTATAAGTAACAGGCTCCCATTTCGCATACAAGGTGATTGATCCATCGTTTTGAGTTGTCGGCGTAAGATCCGGCATCGTTTGCCATGTGACAGGATCTTCGCTGGATAAACTTGTATACCAGCCGGTTAACAAATATCCTGTGCGATCTAATTCCGGCAAATCAATTGGCTGATCAAACTCTGCTACTATTTCTTCAACTTCAATTTCATAAGTTGCATTAAAATAAATAGTATGCTCTTCAAATACCCAAATAGGAGTAATCGTTATAACTGTGCCGTCGGTTCCCAAATCCGGAACATTTGTCCAGTTGACCATAGCGCCGTTATACTTAAAATGATCGAATATCTGGCCTTCTTTGAAACCGTATTCGGATGCTTTGAATGTAGGTACGAGATTGATTGCGCTTAAAACAGTACCGTATTCGATGGCACACTCCGTATCGGAGAATCCGTCAGCCCCAAGCCATATGACGGTATCATCATCGACATTGATTTGTATTTTATATTTTTCAATAGTCCAATGCGCATACAGCGTGGTATCTTCAGCTTTATCCCACAATATGGTGCCTTGCCCTGAAGGGGTCAGATATCGAAAATCCTCGCTGTCGTACCAGCCTTCTAATGTGTATCCTGTTCGATTTGCAACAGCGGAAGTGGAATATGCATTTCCATAGGAGACCTGGAATGTGCTCGGCCCAATAAGTGTTCCGCCGTTGGCATCCAATGTTACAGTATACTGGTTCGGGCTCCATTTTGCATATGCATACAAAACGGTTTCCGATTCCCATAAGCCACCGTTTTGATAAGGGGTTCCGGAATAGTTACTGTCAGGATACCATCCTTCAAATTCGTTTCCCGTCTTTGAAGGAATGGGCAAATTGCTGATCGTTGAGCCATTGTATACGTTTTTCGTTTCGATAACTTGTCCGTCACTTATAAACAAGACTTGCAGCGGAATCGACACAATATTGTTTGTGTAGGGAGAAAAAACAGTTTGATAAGCACTCTGTGCGTTGTACCGAGTATAGAGCACGAAATTATTATTTGAAAAACTGTTTTCTCCCACTTCGGGTACATTGTATGAATCGAAATAAACAGAATTCATATTGGCGCAATGGTAAAAAGCATATGCACCGATTGCAGGAGTAGTGGAAAAGCGCACAGAGACCAAATTACTGTTTTCGGCAAAAGCATATGTGCCAATTTCCGTTACAGAATCAAGTATGGTCAATTCTGAAGCGATTTTTCCCGTTGCTATAATTTTTGTCTTGGCTTTATTGTATAATATATTTCCTTCCGCTGCGTAATTTGGATTGATTGACGATACCGTTATGTTAAGATCGCTGCATCCGGTAAAGGCTCTTTCACCGATCGTTGTTACCGTTAAAGGAATTGTAATGCTTGCCAGCGATTGACAATTTTTAAAGGCCTCTGCCCCGATACTTTGTAAGCTGTACATCCCTGAAACCGTTGTTAACGAAGTGCAGCCATTAAAAGCATTGCTTCCGATGGTTGTTACCGTGCCGGGCAATGTTATATGGGTGAGCCCTGTTTGATTTTCGAATGCGTTTGCCGCTATCCCGATAATCGCTTGACCGTTGATTTGCGAAGGAATTGTAACTTGACCTTCCAAATCATAGTTGCAGCCCGTAATCATATTTCCGGCAGAATTTAATGTATACAATTCATCAAGTTGATCACAATCACACGTTATACAATGCATCTCTCTATGTGTGTTATTGATAATGTTTTCGGTATCAACAAAGTCATGCGCATGCACAACTTCCATTGTAACCTGATAGCCCAGCCAACTTTCCGGCACCAACATTTGTACACTATTTCTTCCCCAGCCGTAGTGTGTAATGTAGCAAAATTCGTTGTTATACGTTGCATATCCGTATGCAACTACAACGTGAGAAGAATGTCCGCCAAACACATCAAACCCAACGATTACAGGACGTCCGGCATTCAGCTCATCCACAACCTCTTGCTTGTTATAATCTGCGTTTTCTATTGTCCAATTTTTTGCTCTACCGTCTGCACAATCATTTAAAAAGTCATCGGCGGCTTTCGCAACGTTCCCGATGGTTTGACTTAACAGAGAGGAACCTCCTGCATTGTTAAAAATAGCATAAAACACTTCATCCGTCGTTCCGATATTATCGCGACCTAAATCTATAGGGCTCGGGTCATATTCAAATACGGGATCCGAATTTAAGTCGCCATAATTTTCAGCTAAATAACGTTTCCCGTCGGAGCTCATTTCCGGAATCAACCGCCTGTCCGAATAATAATTATGGTATCCCAACAAAATTTGATGGGCTACGGTAGTGCAGGTGCCAAAGAGATGATCGCCGGTACCTTGAAAATTTTCACGATGCATAGGATTCGCCAAAAAATAATTTGCATTTTCAATATAATATAGTTGAGAAAGCCCTTGGTCACCTTCGGATAGACGGGTGGTGCCCAAGTTTACATATTCAGATTTAGTTGATGAATCTTTTGCTTCCAAGGCAGAAATATTGACATCTTCAGACTGTATTTCATCTTCATATGCTTGCGTTTGTTCAAATGTACTCGCTCCGGCAAAAATACTGAATATATTTGATAAGCCAATCAAAAAACACAGAACAAACAACGCAACGCCAATACAGATAATCCATAATTTTGAAATTCTTTTATACATAAATATTCTCCTTATAAATCAAAACCAGCATTATTGATAAATGCAATATCTGCAATCGCATACGCCGACTCCATGCCGGGCGTATAGTCGATCATTGCTCCGTCTACCAAATCGAGATACTGCTCTCCGCGTTTCACTGCAGGGATCAGACCTCTTTTCCTGTTTATCTGCACAGCACATTCAGTCGACAAAAAATAGCGGCGCTCATCCTTAATCCCCGCCACCTTGAAGTGGCTTTCGTTGTAGATAATCACCTGCCCGTTTTCATCACGGAAATATTCACAGTTTGTACTTCCAAACAATTTCCCGTCAACATTTACAATTTCCTCTTGCGCCCCCTCCTTCACACGATACGGAATCCAGCTTTCAGATTCTGTATCACTGAGGGAATACATACTGCTCCAAGGATACTCTTTTTCACTAATATATACATAAACAAAACCCTGCGGTTCAAATTCGATCAGCGCATATTTCAGCGTGTCGTACTCGTTGTAAATCGGATATACTTCCAGGCCGGTATATTCGCTTTCTTCTCCTAAAAAGCGCTTTTCGGCTCGCTCTTTGATTCTTTGTATATGCTGCTCTTCTGAATACATATCGGACGAGCACCCCGAGCATAGCCCGGCTGCCATCAACAACAGAACCGAAACAAGGCAGACACATACTCTTGTTATCTTTCTCATGCTCTTTTACCTCCGAATTTCATCATTTTCCTCCGCGTTTTTTGTTGAAATTTTTCGCTATAATTCCTTAAATAAAGGTAACATCGGCTTCCGTTGCTTCTACCTTATCCATGCTGACTGTGTAGTTGACAAGATCCGGGGCAGTCGATAAACCGCCTGGATTATTTGTCAATTTAATAATAAATTTAAGAACTCCATTTTCGACCACTATATTTTCAAGCGAAAATGTTGAACAATTGGACAATGAAAATAGAATAACCGCAACCATTTGTTGTTCCAAATCAATGGACGGGACGGCTTCAAAGGCTTCTTCCAGTTGTGATTGTTCCTTCAAAAGAATCACCCTGTACGAAGGCAAGGAATCGTCATAAAAATATTTCTCGCTGTTTGGATCTTCCGGATCATAGTTCTCGTTTCGATAGGCAACGCTGATCCGGTTCTCTTCTGCATATAAAAAGCTGTCTTTTATTTGGGCAACCATCCCCGACGCATTGTATGGAAGGGGCAGGCTTTCTTCATTGCATCCGGAAAGGAGCCCGGCAACAGCAATGAAAAGTAAGATCACCGCCTGCATGATCAGTGCTCGTTTTTTCATGATAGAAACCCCCGTATTTTTTATGAAAAAAAGCGCAACAAAAACATATCCGTTCTGTTGCGCCGAATCAATGCTCCATCGGATTCATCCCCCTTAATATTGTATTGTTTATTTTTCCCTTCTGAAACTCCTGATTTGGTTGTATTTGTAATTCTACGGTTACATTTTACCATAGAAGAACAAAGTTTTCAATAGATTTCGGAAAATTTATTTCAGCGTTTCCGAATCGATGCGGCGCCTGGCCGCAATGCGGAAAAAGGCTGCGCCGAAAAGGATTGACAACGCGGCGAAACTGTGTTATGATAAACAAAACGCAGTGACGGGAAGAGTACGCCCCGCGCCGCAGGCAGAGAGAGGACGGTCGGTGCAAGTCCTTGTGCGGCAGGGAAGCGGAAGGTCATCCCTGAGCGTCGCGCGCCAAAGCGGGCCGAGGGCCGGGCAGGGTACCGGCAGGGCCGCGAGTAGTGGGCGACGGCATCCCGCCGTTATCGGGAACCGGAAACGTTTTTTTTCGGGCAGAGTGCGGGGGCTTGTTCCCCGAAGACGGGTGGTAACGCGGTCAGTTTTGATCGCCCCGGACGGCAGTGCGCCGTCCGGGGCGTTTTTGCTTTTCCGCGCGGGGCCACCGCGCTCTGCCGCGCACAAAAGGAGGTAACGTGTATGAAGATCAAGGGAACGCAGCTCTTTGTCAAGGCCCTCGTCGAAGAGGGCGTGGATACGCTGTTCGCCTATCCGGGCGGCATGGCGATCGACCTGTTCGACGCGCTCTACGGCGAAACGGCTTTCCGCGTCGTTCTGCCCCGCCACGAACAGGGCCTGGTGCACGCGGCGGACGGCTATGCGCGCGCCACGGGCAAAACGGGCGTGTGCCTGGTCACCAGCGGGCCGGGCGCGACCAACCTCGTTACGGGCATCGCCACCGCCAATTACGACAGCGTGCCCCTCGTCTGCTTCACGGGGCAGGTGCCCACGAACCTCATCGGCAACGACGCCTTTCAGGAGGTGGACATCGTCGGCATCTGCCGCAGCATCTGCAAATACGCGGTGACCGTGCGCCGGCGCGAGGACCTCGGCCGCATCATCAAAGAGGCCTTTTACATCGCCCGCACGGGCAAGCCCGGGCCGGTGCTCGTCGACTTCCCCAAAGACATCCAGAACGAACTCGGGCCGGACGAGTACCCGAAAGAAGTGTCGATCCGCGGCTACAAGCCTTCGACGGGCGTGCACATGGGGCAGCTGAAAAAGGCGGCGGAAATGCTCGCCGGCGCAAAACGGCCGCTCTTTTTAGCGGGCGGCGGCGTCAACATTGCCCGCGCGGGCGGGGCGATGACCGCCCTCGCCGAGCTGTGCGGCGTGCCCGTCGTCACCACCGTCATGGGCAAGGGCGCGCTGCCTTCCGACCACCCGCTGTACATCGGCAACATGGGCATGCACGGCAACGTCGCTTCCAACACCGCCGTTTCGGAGTGCGATCTGCTCTTTTCGATCGGCACACGCTTCAACGATCGCATCACCGGCAAGCTCAGCGAATTTGCCAAGGGCGCGAAGATCGTGCACATCGACATCGACGCGGCTTCCATCTCGCGCAACATCGTGGTCGACGTGCCCATCGTCGCCGACGCGAAAGAGGCGATCGAAAAATTTACCGCCATCTGCACGCCGCCCAAACATACGGAAGGCTGGCTCGCCCGCCTGCAGAAACTGCGCGACGAGCATCCCATCGCGCTCCCGTCCGACGGCGCGCTGACCCCGCAGGACGTCATCGCGGCCGTCAACGAGCACTTCCCCGAGGCGATCGTCACCACGGACGTGGGGCAGAACCAGATGTGGACGACGCAGTTTTTGCAACTGAAAGGGAAGGGGATGCTCGTCACTTCGGGCGGGCTGGGCACGATGGGCTTCGGCCTGCCCGCCGCCATCGGCGCCAAGCTGGGCTGCCCGCAGCAGCGCGTGGTGTGCGTTTCGGGCGACGGCGGCTTTCAGATGAACGAACAGGAGCTGGCCACCGCCGTGTGCGAAGAGCTGCCCGTCGTCATCTGTATTCTGAACAACTCGTACCTGGGCAACGTGCGCCAGTGGCAGGAGATGTTTTACGGCGGCAGGTATTCGTGCACCTGCCTGAAAAAGCGCAAGAGCTGCGCGCAGTGGTGCTCTTCGCCCTCCGCGCAGTGCCCGCCGTACATCCCCGACTTCGTCAAACTGGCCGAAAGCTACGGCATCGAGGGCATCCGCGTCACCCGGCGCGAAGACATCGCCGCCGCCTTCGAACGCGCCAAAGCGCAGGACAAGGCGCCCACCCTCATCGAATTTATCATCGACCGCGAGCTGGATATCCTGCCCATGGTCCCCGGCGGCAACGCCCTTTCCGACATGATCACCGAATACAAAAAGGAGGGAAAGTGACATGAAAACGCAGAGCGAACCGCTGAAAAAGCGCTGGGTGTCTTTGTATGTGGAAAACGACGTCGGCGTGCTGGCCAAGATTGCGGGGCTGTTTTCGGGCAAGTCGTACAACCTTTCCAGCCTGACGGTGGGGGAGACGGAAGACCCCACCGTGTCTCGCATGACCATCAGCCTGTACGGCGACGACAAGACGTTCGAACAGATCAAAAAACAGCTCAACCGCTCGGTCGAGGTCATCAAGGTGCTCGACTTTACCGACCTGCCCATCCACAAAAAAGAGATCCTGTTCATCAAACTGCACAGCCTGAAAAAGGAAGAGACGGAAGAGGTGTTCCGTTCGGCGGCGGTGTTCGGCGTGACCGTCTCCGATTACGACCGCGGCTCCGTCATTTTGGAGAGCGTGAAGACGGAATCGGAAAACGACGACGTGCTCCGCTATTACAAAAAATACTTTGCAACCCGCATGGAGGCGGTGCGCGGCGGCTCCGTCGCCATCGAATCGGTCAGCCGGTCCGACCGGTAAAACCGCCGGAGAGGAAGCCGCGGCCCCGCGGGCCGGAAGGCTTGCCGCAAACTCAATCATAAAGGAGACCGCCCCGCGGGCCATTCGGCCCGCGGGGCGGCGTTTGCAAAGGAGTGTAAGATTAAGAACAAATTTGGGTCAGGTGCGTTTCCAATAGTAGTAGTCATAGGTTGAAGTGAGATAGCGCGCAGCCGTAGAAGAATTAGATAAATCACTGCTCGAAATGCTTGTGCCGCTCGTTGCCGTACTGCTGTTACAACGCTGCCAGCCGGTGGTGTTTATAAACGTAACGTTAGTCAGGTTGGTACAACCACTGAACGCATAAGAATCGATGTTTGTTACATTGTTTGGAATAGTGATTCTTGTAAGCCCGGTACAACCGTAGAATGCATGATATCCAATGCTTCTCAAATCGTATCCAAGAGAGACGCTCGTCAGTCCGGTGCAACCACGGAACGCATAACGCCCGATGCTCGTCACGCTGTCCGGAATGGTGATGCTTGTAAGCTTGGTACACTCACGAAACGCATCATCTCCGATGCTTGTGACATTGTCTCCTATCGTCACACTTGTCAATCCGGTGCAATTCATAAGCATACCGGCTCCGATGCTGACCACGCTGTCTGGAATAGTGATAGACGTCAGTTTGGGACAATTAGAAAACGCTCCGCCTCCGATGCTTGTTACATCGCTTCCAATCGTTACATTTGTCAGTCCGCTGCAATTGGAGAACGCGGAATTTCCGAGGCTCGTCACACTGTCTGGAATAATGATGTTCGTCAGTTTGGTGCAATAAGAAAACGCCCTGTCTCCAATATTTGATACACTGTTTCCAATCGTTACACTCGTTAATCCGGAACAACCGTAAAACGCAGAATCCCCGATGCCAACCACGCTGTTTGGAATGGTAACGCTTGTCAGTCCGGTGCAATATTGGAACGCATAATCTTCAATTTCCGTTACTTCGTTTCCAATCATCACGGTTGTTAACTTATCGCAACTTGCAAACAGATAAGCTGGAATAAATTTAACAGTGTTCCCAAAGGTTGCCACAATGCCGTTTCCTGATGTCCCTGCATTGTTGAATACCTTGCTGGAAGAAGTAAGGCTGGCAACTTTTGTTGCATTATAGTAGATTTCTGCCAGCTTAGTACAATTACTGAATGCAAAATCTCCGATGCTGGTCACACTGTCCGGAATAGTGACGCTCGTCAGCCCGCTGCAACCATAGAAAGCAGAACTTCCGATGTTCGTCACGTTATTTCCGATAGTCAAGCTTATGATATTGGAACGATTAGAGGAACGATTTACATAGAACAGATAAGCAGGGATTGATTCAACAGGATCTCCGAATATTACCGTGATACCATCTCCGGATGTTCCTGCGCTATTGAATACATTGCTGGAAGAAGTAAGGTCGGTAATTTTCGTTGCATTATAATAAATGTTGGTCAACCCGGTGCAATCGTCGAAGGCATAACTTCCGAGACTTGTCACACTGGTCCCGATTGTAATGCTCGTCATCTCGCTGCAATTATAGAATGCATAACTTCCGATGCTCGTCACACTGTTCCCGATTGTAATGCTCGTCAGCCCGGTGCAATTATAGAACGCGCCGTACAGGATGTTTCCGCCCGTGATCGTAACGCTCTTCAGAGAAGTGGGGATATAATAAGTCGTTGAAGAACTGGAAGAATAACTCTGCTGTACAGCTGTTCCGCCTGCATAACTACCAGTTCCAAAGATATAGCCGAACAATGTGGATTGCGATGCATCTGTTGCAGAGGCGCTGCCCCCCACAAAGGGAAGAGTAATACTTTCCAAACTACTGCAACCATAGAATGCAGAACTCCCGATGCTCGTCACGCTGTCCGGAATGGTGATGCTCGTCAGCCCGGTGCAGCCATAGAACACAGAATTTCCGATGTTGGTCACACTGTCCGGAATGGTGATGTTCGTCAATTCTGCGCAACCATAAAATGCAGAACTTCCAATACTTGTCACGCTGTCTGTAATAGCGATATTCGTTAATTTAGTGCAGTTATAAAACAGATAATCGGGGATGGATTTAACGGCATCACCGAATATTACCGTGATACCATTCCCAGATGTCCCCGCATTGTAGAATACATTACTGGAAGAAGTAAGGGCGGCAACTTCCTCTGCGTTGTAATAAATTTTTGTCAGCCCGGTGCAATCAGAAAACGCAGACCTTCCAATGCTCGTTATACTGTTCGGAATGGTAATGCTCGTCAGCCCGGTGCAGCCATAGAACACAGAATTTCCGATGTTGGTCACACTGTCCGGAATG
>ERZ1090861.1557-NODE-1557-length-11491-cov-6.459951_pt1 | contig 11491 bp, 9 predicted proteins | sample MGYA00478482_ERZ1090861 | MGnify/ENA primary metagenome ERZ1090861 (study PRJEB33644, sample SAMEA5815744) | chicken gut metagenome | biome: Chicken; feature: Gastrointestinal Tract; material: Caecum | place: Ireland | collected 2019-01-01 | study: A study of the... | reverse complement strand
AAGAAAAGAGATTTTGAAATGTAAAAAGACATGGAAAAACCGCTTGATTTTATTTAAATCAAACGGTTTTTTGGTACTCCCGGCGGGAATCGAACCCACAATTAACCCTTAGGAGGGGTTTGTTATCTCCATTTAACTACGGAAGCATATTCAATTTTTCAGATACTTCTCAACTGTCTAAAATCGAGAAATATCCTTGCGGGTGTAAAAAAGATGTAATTTCATCGGCGGTCAATCGGTTTGTCTATGAAAACCAGCCCGAAACAGCCTTTTTACTGCCGATTTGTTCCGAATTGTTTGGATAGAGCAACCCCTTAGGAGGGGGCTGTTATATCCATTTAACTACGGAAGCATATTGAAATACCCATATTAACTGCGGATGCGTTTGGTGAAACTGCAGGAACTGTCCTTCGTGCCGTTCCGAAACGCCGCATTGCCGGCGCGCACTTTTCGGCCCGGTGAGCGGCTGAAACAGGTTGGGAAACGTTCCACAAAAAATATTTTACTACACGCCCGAAAAAAAAGCAACTGCTTTTCCGCAAGTAAGGAGATTTTACCGTAAAAACGGAATCTCTAAGGGCTCTATAATAAAAAAATTATGGCAGAATTATGACAATTTCGGAGCAGGAAATTGCTTTTTTTTCGTGAATCGTTTATAATAAACAAGACTAGATTCAGCATTTCTTTTTTCGGGGAGGTATTATGGACAAAATCGGTTTGCTTCAGAAGCGCCGGGCCCGCGTATTGGAGGCCGAGCAGGGGATCCGCCAGACGCTGCAATCCCTTGTGGACGCCGACAGTTTCGTCGAACTTTCCGGATTCAGCTTTTCCAAAAACGATTTTTACGACGAAACGGCTGCCGGAGAGGGCGTGGTGACCGGGTTTGCCACCATCGAGGGATATCCGGTGTATGTCGCCGCGCAAAATTTTGCAGTCCTGCATGGCGGCGTCAGCCGTGAGAACTGTGCAAAGATCGTGCGCTGCCTGGAGCTGGCGGAAAAAAATTCTACGCCGGTCGTATACGTTCTGCACAGCCTGGGCGTACAGATCGGCGAAGGCGTCACCGTGCTGGAAGGGCTTGCGGCCGTCCTGTCGAAAGCGGCGAAGCTGCACGGCGTTGTTCCGCAATTCGCCGTCGTGGAAGGCGAGGTGTACGGACAGGCGTCTTTGCTCGCCGCCTGTGCCGATTTCACCTTTTTCCTGAAAGAAGGGGTTTTGGCGGCGAACAGCCCGCTGGTCATTTCGGCAAAAAGCGGAAAAAATCTTTCCAAGGAAGCGGTCGGCGGGGCGGCGGCTCTCGGCAATGCCAATCTGGCGTCTTTTACGGCGGACGATGCGGGCGAGGTGCGCAAGAAGATCTGCGCAATCCTCGGCCTTCTGCCGGAATACAGCGCGGCGGTCGTTGACAACGGCAGCGATTTGAACAAAGCGTTTCCGGCGCTGAACAAGGCGGTTACCGGCGATGCGCTCATTTCCGCGGTGTTTGACGAGGATTCGGCCGTGGAGATCGGCAAGGCGTATTCTTCCGATGTCCGCTGCGTATTGGGGCGGGTCGGCGGCATTTCGGTGGCGGCAGTCGTTTTTGACGGCGATGAAGGCGTTTTGCTGGATGCCGCAAAGGTGCAGAAAGTCGCGTCGCTCGTCGAGTTTGCAGCCTATTACAATCTGCCCTTCGTCACGTTTGTCAACGCGTGCGGGATCCGCCCGGCTCTCGAAACGAACGACAGTTTGGTCATGAAAAATATCTTCAAACTGATGGAGTCGTACGATTTGCTGGACAACGCGAAGATTTCCGTCGTCTACAAACGTGCGGTCGGGTTGGGATATACGCTGTTTGCCGCGAAATCAATGGGATTTGATTACGTATATGCTTTTGCCGACGCGCAGATCGCCCTGTTCGACGGTTCTGCCGGCGCGGAAATTGAATTCTCTGCGGAGAAAAACGCCGACAAAGCCAAACTTGCGGCGAAATATGCGGACGAAAATGCAGATCCGATCCATGCGGCGAAAGACGGCTATGTGGACAATATCATCGAACCGCAGTTCGTGCGGCAGTATCTGATCGCCTCGTTGCAGATGCTGTTGAAGTGAGGGGATTATGCTGGGAAATCTGTTGATTTACACGGTGGTCGAAAGCGGAAAGAACGTTCAGTATTTCGACTCCATACTCGAAGCGCTTTTGTATGCGCTGATCGGGTTTGCCGTCACATTTTTGGGGATCATTATTCTGATCGGCATCGTCTGGGCGGTCGGAAAGATCACAAAAAAGGCCGAAGGGTATGTGGCGGAAAAGAGCAAGGACAAGGCGAAATCCGAAAACGCTCCGGCTGAAAATGCCGAAGACGAGATCGGCGAGGCGGAGCGCGTCGCGATCGTTGCGGCAATCGCCGCGTATTATGAAAGCGAAAACAGCACCTGCGAATTCAAGGTAAAGAGGATTAAAAGGATCATATAAAAGGAGAAGACGAACATGCGTAAATTCATCATTACGATCGAGGGCAAAAGTTATGAGGTCGGGGTCGAGGAGGTCGGCGCTGCGCAGACGCAGCAGACGATGGCGGCTCCTGCGGCGGCAGCCCCTGCCGCACCGGCGGCAGATACAGCGGCGGCGAGCGGCGAAAAAGTGCTTTCTCCTTTTCCCGGGCTGATCAAAAAGTTTTTGGTCAAGGAAGGCGAGACGGTCAAAAAGGACCAGCCGATCCTGGTGCTTGAGGCCATGAAAATGGACAACGACATCACTGCGCCTGTCGCAGGGAAAGTTTCGTTCAAGACGGCTGTCGGCAACAATGTCGAAACCAATACGTTGCTTGCCGTGATCGGCTGACGGGTGGTGTCAATGCAGGCAAATTTACTGATCAATATCGGTGAGATCTTCACCAACCTGTGGGAGGCCTCCGGCCTGGCCAACGGCGCATGGGAAAATTATGTCATGCTCGTTGTCTCGCTCGTGTTGATGTATCTTGCCATCGTAAAAAAGTTTGAGCCGCTCCTGCTGCTTCCGATCGCGTTCGGGATGTTCCTGATCAATATTCCCGGGGCGCAGAATATCGTTTGGGGCCGGTACGAAACGCCCGATACGTCGTTGGCGATCGGCACAAGCAGCGGCGGCGCGTTGGAATACGCCGGCGTATACCTGGATAACGCGACCGGGTCGCTGATTTATGTCCGGGAAGGATTTTTGCAGGGGAATGTACTCACATACTTTGCAGACTTTGCGGCGCTGAGTGCCAACCAGGCGTCGACGGTCGAATTAACGGCAAACTTCGATTTTCTGTACACGCTGCAAGGATTTGTGGAAGGCACGGTCGAAAACGGGGTCACGACGTTTGCCAGCGATGCGCTTGTGATCAGCCATGATTATATGGATGTGACCAATCGCGGCTTGCTATGGTATCTGTATTTCGGCGTCGAAAACGTCATCTATCCGCCGCTCATCTTTATGGGGATCGGCGCGATGACCGATTTCGGGCCGCTGATCGCCAATCCGAAGAGCATGCTGATCGGCGCGGCGGCACAGCTCGGCGTTTTTCTCACCTTCCTCGGAGCGGTCGTGCTCGGCTTTGACGCGGCTGCCGCTGCGTCCATCGCCATCATCGGCGGCGCCGACGGCCCGACGGCCATTTATCTGACGCAGGCGCTTTCTGAGTTTACGAGCCACGACCTGCTGGCGACGATCGCCATTGCGGCCTATTCGTATATGGCTCTGATCCCGATCATTCAGCGGCCGATCATGAAATTGATGACGACCAAAAAAGAGCGCGCCATCAAGATGAAACAGCTGCGCGAAGTTTCCAAAATCGAAAAGATCATCTTCCCGCTTTTGGTCACATTGGTCGTGGGGCTTTTGCTGCCGGATGCCATTCCGCTGTTGGGCATGCTGATGCTCGGCAATCTCATGAAAGAGAGCGGCGTTGTGGGAAGGCTTTCTTCACAGGCGCAGAACGGCCTGATGAATACGATCACCATCTTTTTGGGCGTATCCGTCGGCTGCAAGGCTGTCGGAACGACGTTCCTGCAGGTACAGACGCTGTATATCATCGCTTTGGGTCTGCTGGCGTTCTGCTTCGGCACAGTGGGCGGACTGCTGATGGCGAAGATTATGAACAAGATTTCGGGCGGAAAGATCAATCCGCTGATCGGTTCGGCGGGCGTTTCGGCCGTTCCGATGGCCGCGCGAATATCGGAAGATGTCGGGCGGGAAGAGGACCCGAACAACCATTTGCTGATGCACGCTATGGGCCCGAATGTGGCGGGCGTTATCGGTTCGGCGGTGGCGGCAGGATTCCTGCTGGCATGTTTTGGCGGATAACGGCGGCATATTCGCGCCCCGGCCCGAAAAACCGGGTATGCGGCGCGGCGGAGAGATTCGCTTTTTAGGAGAATTGGAATGGCAGAAAAAACAATGAAAAAAGTCATGATTACCGATACGATCCTGCGCGATGCGCACCAGTCGCAGGCTGCGACGCGCATGCGGACGGACGAGATGGTGCCCGTTCTGCAGCAGCTCGATGAAATCGGCTACTACTCGTTGGAAGCCTGGGGCGGGGCGACGTTTGATACCTGCCTTCGCTTTTTGAACGAAGACCCGTGGGAGCGCCTCAGGACGCTGAAAAAGTATCTGAAAAAGACGCCCATCCAGATGTTGCTCCGCGGGCAGAATCTGCTCGGTTATCGCCATTATGCGGACGACGTTGTCGAAAAATTTGTGGCAAAATCCATTGAAAACGGCGTCGGGATCGTGCGCGTTTTTGACGCGCTCAACGACACGCGCAATCTGGAAACTTCGATCCGGGCGATCAAAAAATACGGCGGCGTCTGCGAGGCGGCGATCAGCTATACCACCTCTCCCGTTCACACGACAGAGTATTTTGTCAAACTGGCAAAAGAACTGGAAGGGATGGGGGCGGACAATATCTGCATCAAGGATATGGCGAACCTGTTGCTTCCGTATACGGCTTACGACCTCGTTTCGAAGCTGAAAAAAGAGCTTAAACCGCAGACAAAAGTGCACCTGCACACGCACAACACGGCGGGTACGGGAGATATGGTCAACCTGAAAGCCATTGAAGCCGGGGTCGACATCGTCGATTGCGCTTTGTCTCCGCTTGGCAACGGTACGAGCCAGCCGGCAACGGAGCCGCTGGTCGCAACGCTGAAGGGCACGCCGTATGACACGGGGATCGACATCGGCAAACTTCTGCCGATCGTCAATCACTTCAAAGGCGTTGCAGAGCGCCTGAAGGCGGACGGGTTCCTGTCTCCCAAAGTGCTCTCGATCGACATCAATGCCCTGGTCTATCAGGTTCCGGGAGGCATGCTTTCCAATCTGATTTCCCAGCTGAAACAGCAGGGAAAATCGGAGAAGCTCGGCGAGGTTTTGGCAGAGGTGCCGAATGTCCGCAAAGACTGCGGGTATCCGCCGCTCGTTACGCCTTCCAGCCAGATCGTCGGAACGCAGGCCGTTCTGAACGTGCTTGCCGGCGAACGGTATAAGATGGTGACCAAAGAATTCAAAGGGTTGCTTCGCGGCGAATACGGGAAGCTCCCCGCCGAGCCGGACGCGGCGGTCGTCAAAAAATGCATCGGAGACGAAAAGAGGATCTCTTACCGCCCTGCCGACGATCTCAAGCCGGAATACGAGCAGTTCAAAGCCGAGATCGCCGAATATCTGGAGCAGGAAGAAGATGTTCTTTCGTATGCCGTTTTCGGTCAGGTCGCCCTGAATTTCTTCAAATGGCGCAAGGCGCAGAAAGACGGCGTCGATAAGAACCTGTTGGACGGTTCCGGGGTTTATCCCGTCTGAAAATTGAAGCCGGCGAGGGCGTGAGCGCCTTCGTCGGCTTGTCATGGTAAGCGTATGAAGCGTGTCGCAGTGATCGGGGCATGGGCTGCCGGGCTGATGGCGGCGTATCGGGCTGCGGTCAACGGGGCGGAAGTATGGCTTCTGGAAAAAAACGAAAAGGCCGGCAAGAAAATTTACATCACGGGGAAAGGCCGTTGCAATGTGACGAACGACTCTTCGCCGGAAGGCTTTTTGGAAAACGTCGTTCATAACCGCAAATTTTTGATCGGGGCCATCCACGCATTCTCTTCGGCGGATCTGATGCGCTTTTTGGAAGAAGGCGGCGTTCCCTTGAAGGTGGAACGGGGCAGCCGCGTCTTTCCCGCATCCGATAAGGCAAGCGATATCACGCGCTGTCTGGAAAATTGCTGCCGCCGCGCCGGGGTAGCGCTCTGTTACAATGAAGAAGTTCGTTTGGTTCGGAAAAACGAGGACGGTTCGTTCTGTGTTCAGACGGCCTCCCGCGAGTTTTCCGCGGATGCGGTCATCGTCTGCACGGGCGGGATCTCGTATCCGTCGACGGGCAGTACGGGAGACGGCTATCGCATTGCCGAGCGGTTCGGTCTGGCTTTGGTGCCGCGCAGGGCGGCGCTTTGCGGCATTGAATGCGCGTTTTTGCCGGAAGACGATCTGCAGGGGCTTTCCCTGAAAAATGTACGGCTGACGGCGCTCGCGCGGGGCAAAATTGTGGGCGGCTTTTTCGGGGAAATGCTCTTTACGCACTTCGGGATTTCCGGGCCGATTGCGCTTTCTCTCTCGAGCGGGATCAATGATATGGACCTGCGGGAGCTTCGGTTGGAGCTTGACCTGAAGCCGGCGCTGGACGACGACAGCCTGGATCGGCGCATTCTCCGCGATTTTGAAAGGGAGAAGAATAAGTGCCTCGGCAACGTGCTGCGGCTGTTGCTGCCGCAGCGGCTGATAGCGTCTGTTTTGGCGCGCAGCGGGATCCGCTTTCAGGCGCCCGTGCATTCCGTCACGAAAGAACAGCGGAAAACCCTGCTGAGGGTTTTGAAGCATTTCGATCTGAAACCGACGGCGCTGCGCCCCGTATCGGAGGCGATCGTTACCGCCGGAGGGGTGGACGTTCGGGAGATTGACCCCAAAACGATGGAGAGTAAAAAGATCCGGGGATTGTACTTTGCCGGAGAGGTGCTCGACGTCGATGCGCTGACCGGCGGATACAATTTGCAGACAGCTTTTTCGACTGGCTATGCGGCCGGAAATGCGTCCGGCAGAGAATTTGCATAGTAATATGGCTGACATAATTGGCGTAAGGAGACGGATATGATTGCGATACGCGGGGCAACGACGGTTGAAACGGATACGCCGGAGGCGATCCGCCTTGCGGTGAGCGAACTGCTGGCCGCAGTCAGGGATGCGAACGGTTTGCGGGAGGAAGAGATTTTGTTTATTCTTTTTTCCAACACTCCGGACATTCGTTCGCTGTATCCGGCCAAAGCGGCGCGCGAAGCCGGTTTTGCGGCGCCGGCGTTGTTTTCGGCTGCCGAACCGGTCATGGACGGGGCGTTGCCTCTGTGTATCCGCGTGCTTCTTTTGGCGGAAAGCGACAGGGCGGCCAATCATGTTTATCTGCGCAAAGCGGCGGGGCTTCGGAAAGACCTGAAGCGTTATGCCATCGCCCTCGACGGTCCGTCGGGGAGCGGTAAAAGCACCGTCGCAAAGCGGCTGGCAAAAGAGCTCGGAATTTTATATCTGGATACCGGGGCGATGTATCGCGCATGCGCGCTGAAAGTGCGCGAGTGCGGCGCGCCGGTGACGGAAGAGGCGGTCGCCCCGATCGTCCGGGCGATCGATCTGCGGATCGAATACGAAAACGGTACGCAGAAAACCATTCTGGACGGCCGGGACGTCTCCGAAGAGATTCGCCGGCCCGAAGTGTCGATGGAGGCGTCACGCGTTTCGGCGCTTCGGTGCGTGCGGGAAAAAATGGTCGAACTTCAGCGAAAGATCGCTGCGGAGAGATCGTGCGTGCTGGACGGGAGAGACATCGGTTCTTTCGTTCTGCCCGATGCCGAGTTCAAGTTTTTTATTACGGCATCGAGCGACGTCCGGGCGCGTCGGCGGTTTGACGAACTTCGCGCCAAGGGCTTTGCTGTCGATCTTGCATCGCTCCGCAAGGAGATCGAAGAGCGCGACCGGAACGATTCCGCACGCGAATTTTCGCCGCTTCGACGTGCGGAGGATGCCTTGCTGATCGATACGTCCGATCTCTCGATCGAAGAAGTCGTCCGCGAAGTGCGTCGGAAGATGCAGGAGAAAGTGTAAGGAAATCACTTTCAGTCGGAAGTGAGAAGAATAGAAAGGGGTTGACGGCAATCATGTCTTCTTATGGTTTTTTGAAAGGTGTAATGCGCGTTGTTACACAGCTGATTTTCCCGTTTAAGCTGATCGGGAAGGAAAAGGTGCAAAACGGCGCCTGCGTCCTGGTGGGGAACCATTACAGGCTGTGGGATATTACGCATATGGCCTGCACAACGAAAGAAAGGGTCCATTTTATCACGAAGCAGGAGCTTTATAATAATCGGTTTCTGGCGTATTTGTGCAGAAAGGTGGAAGCGATCCCCGTTTCTCGCGACGGACAGGACGCGAAGGCGATCATGACGGCGCTCCGCTATCTGAAGAAGGGCGAAAAGATCTCCATGTTTCCGGAAGGGACGCGCAACCGCACGGGCGAAGAGCTGCAGCCGCTCAAAGGCGGCGCCGCGCTGTTTGCCATTAAAGCGCGCGTGCCCGTCTATCCGGTCATGTGCCTTCGCAAAACGCGCCTTTTCCGCCGTACGAAGATCGTCGTCGGGGACGCGATCGATCTGAGCGCGTATTACGAGCGTCGGATGACGGCGGAAGACTATGCCGAGGCGGAGCAGCTGATCCGCGAACGGATGCTCGCAACCAAGCACGATTATCTGGCGGCGATGGCCGAAAAGAAGAATAAAAAGAAAAGAAAACGCGACAATACGGACGGGGGACAGCCGCGCGTATGAATGTGACGGTGGCCAAAAGCAGCGGCTTTTGCCGCGGCGTCCAGAATGCGGTGGATACGGCGATGCGCATCGATCCGCAGGGCGTGTATATCCTCGGCGAGCTGATCCACAATCGATGGGTCACGGATGTCATTTCCGCGCGCGGGATCGTAACGGTGGATTCGGTGGAGGAAGTGCCGGACGGCGCCGTGCTGATCCTGCGTTCGCACGGCGTCGGCAAATGCGTTTACGACGAGTGCGAGAAAAAACATCTCCGGATCATCGACTGCACATGTCCGTTTGTCCGCAGAACGCAGAAACTGGTCGAGCGGTATTCGGACGGCGGCTACACCGTGGTCGTCGTCGGAGAGCGGACGCATCCTGAAGTGATCGGCCTGTGCGGCTGGTGCGGCGGAAAGGTCTTCGTTGTGGGGAACGAAGATGAAGCCCGGGCGCTCTCTCCGGAGGAGAAAAATATCGCCGTCGTGGCGCAAACGACCTGTCCGGAAGAAAAATTCGAAAAAATTATTGAAATTATTGGGAATGCCGGCGAAAAAACAGTTGAGATTTCCAAAACAATTTGTTATACTACTAAGGAGCGTCAGAAAGAAGCTGAAAAACTGTCGATGAAATGCGATGCGATGCTGGTGATCGGCGGAGCGAGCAGCAGTAACACCAACAAGCTGTTTGAAATTTGCGCGCGGCATTGCAGTCATGTTTTTCGCCTGTATTCGGCTGGCGATCTCGATGTAGAAAAAATCAAAAAATTTAAAAATGTCGGCATTGTGTCCGGGGCTTCCACCCCGTACACGCAAACGCAGGAGGTTCTTTTTAAGATGGAAAACAACACAGAAGTCAAAGCAACGAACGAAATGGACGAAGTCGTTGCTCAAATGGATAACGGACAGTCGAAACTGCGGAAAGGGCAGCTCGTCACGGCGATCATCTCTTCCGCAACCGATGACGGCGTGGCTGTTCTGTTGCCTTTCTTCAAAAAAGAAATCCTGCTGGAAAAGGATGAGATCGACTGCGAGGCGTACAACAAAGAAGAGTATGCCGCCAAGGTCGGCGAAGAGATCGAAGTGATGGTTCTTTCTTCTTCCAACCCTGTCAAGCTTTCGCAGAAAGCGATCAAACAGATGAAGGAAGAGGAGAGCAAGATCGAAGCGATCGCGGGCGGCGAAGAATTTGACGTCACCTGCACGGGCTTTAACAAAGGCGGCCTGACCTCTTCGATGGGAACCTATTCGGTATTTGTTCCGGCGAAAGAGATCCGCATGGGATACGTCAAAGAGCTGGACAAATATGTCGGGAAGAAGCTGCGTCTGAAAGCGCTGGAGATCAAGCGTTCCGAACGCAAAAAAGAAATCATCGCTTCGCAGCGCGTCATTCTCGAAGAAGAGCGCGCCGCCCGCGAACAGGCAAAAGCTGAAAAAGAAGCGGAGTTTTTTGCAAACGTGCACGTCGGCGACGTTGTGGAAGGCAAGGTCGAACGCGTGACCAGCTTCGGCGCGTTTGTGTCCGTCAACGGTTTCGATTGCCTGGCGCACATTTCCGATCTTTCCTGGTCGGGCGTCAAAAACGTGACCGACGTTCTGGAGATCGGCAAAAAATACGAATTCAAAGTCCTCAAAGTCGACGAGGTCAACAAAAAGGTTTCCATCGGTTACAAACAGTTGCAGCCGCAGCCTTGGGATCTTGTCTCCGAGAAATATGCGGAAGGGGATATCGTCCACGGCAAAGTCGTCCGCATCGTGCCTTTCGGCGCGTTCGTGGAAGTAGAGAGCGGTATCGACGGCCTTGTGCATGTCTCGCAGATCTCGCACGAGTGGCTTGAAAACCCGATTTCCGTTTTGCAGATCGGCGAAGAAGTCGACGCAAAGATCCTGGTCCTCGACCCCGCCAATAAAAAGATGACCCTTTCGATCAAGGCGCTTCTGCCGGAGCCGGAAGTGACCAAGGTCCGCCAGCGCCGCGACGGCGATGACAAGGGCGAGCGCAGGGGAGGCAGAAAGCCCCGCCAGAGCAGGGAGAACAGGGACGACGAAGACGAGTTCAGAGAATGGTCCGAAGGCGGCACCGGCGGTGCGTCCATCGCGGAAATGCTGCAGAATAAGACCGAAGACTGACGTTTTGAACGAATTTTGGAAAGCCTCGCCGCAGCGGGGCTTTTCTTTTCAAAAGAGGTGATTTTTATGGCAAAGCAAGGGAACATTCAGATCGCAAGCGAAAACATGATGCCCATTATCAAAAAATGGCTGTATTCGGATAAGGACATCTTTTTGCGCGAGATCGTCGCCAACGGCGTCGATGCGATCACGAAGTTTAAAAAACTGGTCGACATGGGCGAAGCCGCGGCGTCCGAAGGCGAATACTGCGTCAAAATTTCCATCGATAAAAAAGCGAAGACGCTGACCGTGGAAGACAACGGCATCGGCATGACCGAAGAAGAGGTCGAAAAGTACATCACGCAGATCGCTTTTTCGGGCGCGGCGGACTTTCTTGCCAAGTATGAAAAAGCGGGCGGAGACGGGATCATCGGGCATTTCGGGCTGGGTTTTTATTCCGCGTACATGGTTTCGGAAAACATCGAAATTTTCACAAAATCGTACCGTGCGGACGCGAAGGGCGTGCATTGGGAATCCGACGGGGAAAGCACGTATAC
>ERZ1090861.1555-NODE-1555-length-11494-cov-12.821138_pt1 | contig 11494 bp, 9 predicted proteins | sample MGYA00478482_ERZ1090861 | MGnify/ENA primary metagenome ERZ1090861 (study PRJEB33644, sample SAMEA5815744) | chicken gut metagenome | biome: Chicken; feature: Gastrointestinal Tract; material: Caecum | place: Ireland | collected 2019-01-01 | study: A study of... | reverse complement strand
ACAGACTGGAAAACAGAGCCTGGTTCCTGGATTCTACAGCTCCCTTCATATAAAAAAAGCAGACCAGAAGGATACCGGCCAGAATGATCCCGCAGGTTATAGAATAAAAGAAGGTCAGTTTTTTCTGGAGTTTCCGGAACATTTATGTTTCCTCCTCTGTTTCCAGCTTGTAGCCCACCCCATGGACGGTGGTGATTTTTGCCTTAGTCTTTAAGGTGCGGAGACGTCTTCGGAGAAAATAGATGTAATTGTCCAGATTGCCTTCCTCCACTTCCGTATCAGCTCCCCATACATAGGAGAGAAGCATGGATCTCTTCAAACACTGCCCTGGATTCTTCATAAAATATTCCATAAGGCCTGCCTCTTTTTTGGAAAGAGAGAGGGTGTTTTTTCCGCAGGAAAGTTCCAGTTTTTCAGGGTCAAAAGCAAGATCTGTCCACACAAGCCGGCCGGGAGCCTGGAGCTGCCGGGGTCTTCGGGTAAGGGCCCGGATACGGGCCAGAAGCTCTTCCGGGGCAAAGGGCTTAGTGATATAGTCATCTGCGCCTTCGTCCAGGCCATGGATCTTGTCGTCCAGAGAATCCATGGCAGTAGCCAGGATCACCGGGGTCTGGATTCCTCTTTTCCTTATGGTATTCAGCAGCGTCAGCCCGTCCAGTTCCGGAAGCATACGGTCCAGGATTATCAGATCATAGACATTCTGAAGGGCGTAGAAAAGCCCGTCTGTTCCATTATTGCATATATCCGTGTCATAGCCCTGGTCCTTAAAGTGGATCAGCAGGGCCTGGCATAAATCTTTATCGTCTTCTACCAGTAATATTCTCATAAAAATCTCCCTTTTCCTATAATAATATGATGTCGAGGGTAAAAGCCTCCAGCTATGATATCTACGGATTGTTACGTACTGTACATTCTCACAATCCTGCCATCATTTAAGAAATTGTTTTATACGGTCAGAAAATTTTCCTGTTCTCATTTTATCACAGAATTCTCTAAAAATTCTCGAAAAATAACTTTCTGTTTTTCAAGATTTTTAGAGAATTCCCTGTTATGATGATAGAGAGAAACGAGAAAGGAGAGACAATCATGAATCTGAAAAAAGGAATCTGTTTTCTTCTGGCAGGAGCCCTTGGAACAGGAACGATCCTCAGCGGCTGCAGCCAGAAAGACACCACAGAAGATGCCGTCAGCGCCAAAGGCGGTTATATAGAGGAAGAAATGGAAGCTCCCTGGCAGGAGGGAGAATATTATATGGGCAGCTTTTTTAACCAGGAGGGGAATCTGGAAGTCTATACAGGAGGTACTTCCGACAGCGGGACAGCACAGGTTTTCTCCTATACCTATACCGGAGGAGGAAACTGGGACCAGCAGGAAGAATCCTGGGCAGAGACTCTTCTGGGTACAGATAGCACTGCTTATAAGCTGATACAGGGAGAGGATCAGAACCTTTATCTGATGACTGTAAAAAATTCTCAGGAAGATAGCCAGTCTGAAGAGACGGAGTCCTCAGAATCTGAAGAAGTAAACATTGATGATCTGATCCAGGAATGGCACCTTTACCGGTATGCCGGGGAGGGAGAAGCCCAGGAACTTTATCCCGAATGCCTGTCTGAAGAAGGCCAGAGAGAAGCAGGGGGATTCTTTCCCTACTACTTCGGCGTAAATCAGGAAGGAGATCCGGCCTTTATGGGGATGGGATCAGAGATAGCCATCTATGACAAAGACACAGGAAAAGAACAGTATACCTTTCCCTCCTATATGATCATGAACAGCTCAGATACTATGGCAGATATCAGCGGAAATATACTGGCGGTCCTGGGAAATGAGGATCAGGATCTGGTTCTTTATGACACCCAGACAGGAGAAGAGACAGGAGCTATCGACTTTGGAGACCAGGACCGGGGACAGCTCTGCGCTGCCGGAGAGGGAACCTATTATCTGGCAAATTCCAAAGGAATCTTTGTATATAAGGAAGACGGCAGTATTGTGGAACAGATCTATGACGCTGGCAGAGGGGTTATGGGAGAGACGGCAAGCAGCCTGATCTTCAATCATTTCCTGGCAGGGGAAAACGAAGACTTCTATGCTCTATATACGGATTATGAGACGCAGAAACTGAGTATTTGCTATTACTATTACAACGGTTCGGTTACCAGCGAAGTGAAAAATGAACTGTCTGTTTACAGCCTGTATGAAAGCAGGATGATAGAAGACGCCGTGCGCAAATACGAACGGGAGCACCCAGAGACAGAGGTGACTTACGAGTATGCGGTGGAAAGCGACGGCTCAGGCAATCCGGAAGACGCCATTGATACCCTGAATACCCAGCTCCTTAACAAAGAAGGCCCGGATATTCTCCTTTTAGACGACCTGCCGGTGGATTCCTATATAGAAAGAGGAGTCCTGGAAGACCTGACAGATGATGTTCAGCAGCTGGTGTCGGACGGAACCATTCTGGAAAATGTTGTGAAAGGCACAGCAGTTGACGGGAAAAACTATGAGCTGCCGGCAGCCTTTTCTTTCCCGGTATATTATGGAACTCAGGAGACTATAAAACGGCTGGATACCCTGGAGAGTATTTCACAGTATATGGAGGAAAATCCAAATGGAAAGGTACTGGGAGCCGCTTCTCTTCAGCAGGTGGCTTATCTCCTCTTTGCGGCTAACTATCAGGATATCCAGGAAAATGGAGTTTTCTCTCAGGAAGCTTTAGTACAGCTTCTGGAAACAGCAAAGGCCATCTGGGACGCCAATCCTTCGGAAGCCATGGAAGAAGCCTGGAACACAGGGTTCAGCAGCCAGGTTACCTCGGGAAAAGGAATGTCTGCTTTTGCCTCTATCGGTATGGACGAACTCTATGACGATACCGGTATTACCGGGGTGAAGGATATAAACGGTATCAGCAGTATGGCTATGATGTTTGATATTTTTACGAAACACCCGGAGATGACTGCAGAAAATGTAAATAACATGTACACTCCGGCGAACCGTATGGGGATCAACAGCTCTTCCAGTCAAAAGGAGCTGGCCAAAGATTTTATGGAGACGGTTCTGTCTGACGAGATCCAGGTGGGAGATTATCTGGAAGGACTTCCGGTAAGGGCGGAAAGCCTGGAAAAACTTCCCCAGATTTCGGACGCCTCTGATATGACCATATCTACCAGCTACGATGGCGGCCCTTCCAGAGATTACGGCATGCCCTCGGCGGATCAGGTACAGCAGATCGTGGATATGGCAAAACAGGCAGATACCTCTCTTTTGATAGACAGGACGGTGCGCAATACCTTCCTGGAATGTGTGGAGAATTATGCAGGAGGCGATGTCAGTGCCCAGGAAGCAGCACAGGATATGTCCGATAAAATGGAACTGTACCTGGCGGAATAAGGACCGGGAAAAGAAAATCCAACCGGGAACCGAGAGGAGATACAGAAGAAATCCCGGCGGCAGGAAAAATTTCCTGCCCTGGATCCTTCTGGCCCCCAGTCTGCTGGGGGTGGGGATCTTTACCCTGATCCCTTTTATAGATGTGCTCCGCCGGTCTTTTCAGAAAGCGGTGGGAACCGGATTCGTAGGCCTGGAAAATTACCGGACAGTCATAGACAATCAGGCCTTCAGGCTGGCAGCAGGGAACACAGGAAAATTTCTTCTGATCTGTCTTCCTCTGCTCCTGGGCCTTTCCCTTTTCGTTGCCCTTCTTCTTGAAAGGCTGGGGAGAAAAGGAAATCTTTTAAAAAGCGGCTTTCTCCTTCCCATGGCAGTGCCGGCGGCTTCTGTAGTGCTTTTCTGGCAGCTTTTCTTTGACCGGGAAGGGATACTGAATGATATTTTGAAGCACTTCCATATACAGGGCCCGGATTACATGAACAGCTCCGGGGCTTTCGGGGTGCTGGTGGCAGTTTATATCTGGAAAAACCTGGGTTATGACATGATCCTGTGGCTCTCCGGCCTTCTGGGGATCCCGGAGAGCCTTTATGAAGCAGCCAGGATAGACGGAGCGGGAGAATTCCAGTGCTTCTGGTACATTACCAGGCCTTTGCTGGTCCAGACGGCCTTCCTTACAGGAACCCTGTCTCTGGTGAATGCTTTCAAGGTATTCCGGGAGGCCTGGATGATCGCCGGGAATTATCCTCATGACAGTATATACATGCTGCAGAATCTTTTTAATAACTGGTTTACGAAATTAGACATGCAGAAGATGACTGCAGGAGCGGTGATGCTGGCGGCTGTGCTGGGAATCTTTCTGATTCTCTGCCAGAAGGCAGAAGAGAGGTGGAAACAGTGATATGCGGAAAAAGAGAATACTGATCTGGATCTTTCTCACAGCAGCGGTTCTTGTGTTTTTATTTCCTATACTGCTTCTTATGGTAAATTCTCTTATGGGGCAGGAGGAGCTGACCGCCAGTTATGGCAGCATCCTCTATGGGAATAAGGGAAATCTAGAATGGAAGCTGTTTCCTCTGTATCCCACACTGAGAGCTTATATTCAGCTTTTGCTGGATAGTCCGGACTTTTTCGTTATGTTCTGGAATTCCGTAAGGCAGGTATTTCCCATCCTTTTCGGACAGCTTCTTTTCGGAATTCCCGCAGCCTGGGCCCTGGGCAGGTATTCCTTCAGAGGACGGAGAATCCTGGTCTATCTGTATATGATCCTGATGATCCTTCCTTTCCAGGTGACCATGGTGTCCAGTTACAGTGTCCTTTCCTTTTTCAATATTCTGGACACACACTGGGCGGTGATCCTTCCCGGAGTTTTTTCTGCCCTTCCCGTTTTCCTTATGACCAAGTTTTTTCAGGGGATACCCGATTCCCTTCTGGAGGCGGCAAAGGTAGACGGCGCAGGAGAAATAGGAACTTTCTTCTATGTGGGACTGCCCCTGGGACTTCCGGGGATCATTTCTTCTCTGATATTAAATTTTCTGGAGTATTGGAATGCCATTGAGCCTCCAATGACTTTTTTGAAAACAAAGAGCAAATTTCCTGTTTCCCTGTATCTGAGCAGCATTACCTTAAATGATGTAGAGACTTCCTTTGCAGCCTCCGTGCTGATCATGGCTCCTTCGGTGTTTCTTTTTGCCTGGGGACAGAGCTATCTGGAACAGGGGATCATTGCTTCAGGACTAAAGGAGTAGGAGTATATGAAGCTAGAAGATAAAAAAAGAATGGCGGCCAAAGCCTTTGCCGCTTTTTTCATATTGATGGCGGCGGCAGGCGGACTGTCCAGAGCCGCCGCTGCCATGACGGTGCCCCTGGCAGACACCCAGAAATATCAGTCTGGGAGACTGAACCTGAATCTGACAGGAACTGCAGTGGTAGAGACAAAAGAGGAGAGCCTGGTTTCCCTTATAAAGGAACAGCGGATCCTCAGCGCAGCCAGGGCAGGAACCCAGGTGGAGGCTGGGGAAGTACTGGTCCAGTATGATACCCAGTATCTTCAAAAAGCTATAGAAGAGAAGCAGGCCGAAATAAAAAAGCTGGAATTGTCTCTGGAACAGGCCAGGATCCAGGGAGAACCCCAGGAAAGAGTGGCCGCATCGGACAGTGCAGCCAGGGATCTGGATCTGGCCAATCAGAATCTGGCCCAGGCCCAAAGTGATTACGACCAGGCCTGGAACGACTCCCAGAATGCCCAGAGCCAGGCTCAGTCAGAGTATGACAGTGCAGTGGCAAAGGCTGAATCGGAGAAGAATTCAGCTTACGATCAGGCCAGGGAACTTGAGACTCAGGCCCAGGAACTGGAAAGCCAGGGAGAGGCAGAGAGCGCCAGCTCACTGTATGAAGAAGCAGAAAATCTGCGCCAGGAGGCGGAACAGACTTATGAAGCTGTGGTTTCCCAGGCCCAGTCAGAATATGACGCCGGGATTGCCCAGGCTCAGGCCTCTCTGTCTGAAGCAGAATCTGCATTAAACGCCCAGGCCCAATCCCAGGCTCAGGCCCAGAATGCCTATACTTCTGCCCAGGAGGAGGATGCAGCGGCAGCGGCCAATGATCAGAAGACCCAGGAGGAAAGCAGTTACAGCCAGCAGTCCATACAGGTAGATTTGGATCTGGCAAAAAAAGAACTGTCAGAGCTGGAAAAGCTCCAGCAGGCCAAAGGACAGGTAACCGCTTCCCAGGCAGGTGTGGTTACAGATATGAATGTGCAGACAGGGGGGATTACTGACGATAGCAGTTATCTTCTTCTGGGAACCGGAGGACTGCAGATTAAAGGAAGTCTCCAGACTCAGGATCTGGCCAAGGTGGCAGCAGAAGATGTGGTAGACATCTCTGTTTCCGGGCAGGGGAAAAAGATCCAGGGAAAGATCACCCAGATAGGCGCAGAAAGTAGCGGCGGACAGGGAACGGAAGGCGGAGCCGGGGAAAACCAGGATCCGGGAGGTTATTTCTATGCGGACATGGGAGAAGGATCGGTTGCCTGGGGAACCCAGGTTTCCTACTCCATTGAGAAGCAGAGCGGTTCTTCCTATGAAATGCTGATTCCTTTAAGCGCCGTACGGCAGGACGCTAACGGGACCTACTGTCTGATCGCAGAGGCCAGGGAGACGGTCCTGGGAACTGAATACCGGGCTGCCCGGGTGAACATTACCGTAGAGGACAAGGACAGCACGCAGGCGGCAGTGACCGGAAATCTGGGCCGGGATGATCTGGTGATCTCCGGCAGCACAAAAGATATTGAAGAAGGGGATAAGGTGAGGCTGAGAGAATGAGGAAAAACAGATTTCGTACTTTTCTCCTCTGGGCTCTTCTGACTCTGGCATGCTGGGCAGGGGCCCTGGCAGTTTTTTTGGGAAACCGTCAGGGCAATCAGGAATTTACGGGATACTATGACAGTCCGGTCCTGACCGGAAAAGAGATGGAGCTTTTTATAGGGGAAAGAGAAGAAGAAGATCTGCCCTTGACTGTGGCGTGGAAAGAACGGGAGAAAGAGGATTTTTCCGGAAACACAGGTCTTACCTGCCAGGGAAATCTTCTGGAGATAAGTGGAGAAATGAAGACACTTTTTTCTAAACAGCTTATCCGGGGAAATTTTCCCTGGAAGGGAGATACCCAGGGCTGTGTGATCTCCAGGGGCTTAAGCCGGGAGCTTTTCGGCACAGATAATGGAACGGAAAATGAGATCCGGGCCCGGGGAGAGACTTATACAGTCCGGGGAATCCTGGAAGGCGAGGATAATCTCCTGGCCGTGTGGGCCGGAGAAGAAGAGGAACTGGAGAACTTCCGGCTGTTCTATGATGCAGATCTGGTGCCGGTATCCCAGGCTGAGGAATTTCTCTATCAGATGACCGGGACTCAGCCGGACAGGATGTTCGAGGGAAACCTTTATGGCGCATTGTCCAGATTTTCTCTCTTCCTTCCGGTTTTGATTCTGGGAGCCCTGGCAGGGATCCGAAGTTTTCAGGCTGGCCGGAAGCAGGGAGACTTCAGGAAGAAACTATGCTGGTATGCTCTGACAGGTCTTTTGTGCTTTCTTTTCCTTTGGGGTCTGGAAAAAAGCGTCCGTCTTTCTCCAGACTATTTTCCTTCTATGTGGTCGGATCTTTCTTTCTATCCCCAGCTTCTGGAAGAAAAGGTGAAGACTTTCCGGAAACTTACGGCATTAAATATCTGTCAGGCAGACAGCCGGATCCTGACGGGAACCTGGAAGACCATTCTGTTGTCCGGATCCAGCCTGTTTCTGGAACTTCTGGCTTATGGGAGATTTCCCCAAAAAGAAGGCTGGCATTTCTACTCTCCTTTGCATAGAATAAAAGAAAAAAGGATTGGAAAGATTTGAACAGACAGTTCTTAAAAGCTGCAGTAGCCGGCGGGGATACCCGTCAGGTCTATGTGGCAGAGGCTCTGGGAGAGAATGGCTTTTGGGTAAAGACTTATGGCCTTCCCAAAGACCCAGGGCACAGCCAGGTGAAGAAGGTTTCCTCTCTTGGGGAAGCCCTGGAAGATGCAGATATTATCGCCGCTCCCGTTCCTTTTCTGAAACAAGGAAGGATCCAGGGGCAGGAGTTTTTTATAGATTTAACAGAGGCAAATTTTCTAAAATATCTGAAAAAGGGCAGTCTCTTCTGCGCCGGGGGAATCCCGGAGGACTTTCTTAAGAAAGCCGGAGAAAAGGGAATACTGTGTTTTGACTATCTGAAAGATTCCTTTACGGCTATGGAAAATACCATTGCCACCGCAGAAGGGGCCATAGCCCAGGCCATCCTACGAAGCCCGGAAAATCTAAGAGGCAGCAGCAGCCTGGTGATCGGGTATGGAAGATGCGGCAGGACTCTGGCTGGTTATCTCCAGAATATGTTCTGTCGGACTATGGTCTGGGAAAAAGACAGGGAAAAGGCTGCCCAGGCAAAAGCCGCAGGACTGGAGATCCTGGAGGAGAGAGAACTTCCCCGGGCTCTGACACTGCCGGCTTTTCTTTTTCAGACCGCTCCCTGTGTGGTCCTGAAAAAGGATTTATTGAAATATATAAGGAAGGATACATGTATCATAGACATCGCCTCTCTTCCGGGAGGCCTGGATTATTCGGCTGCCGAGGAGCTGGGGCTTTCTCCTTTACACCTGCCGGGCATACCGGGAAAGTATGCCCCCAAGGCTTCAGGGGAGATCCTGGCTTTGGCTGCCATTCGGAAGTTATCAGAATCTATGCAGCAGGAGGGCTTGCCATGGAATTAAAAGGAAAGAAGATCGGAGTGGCCCTTACCGGGTCTTTTTGCACGTATAAAAAAGTTTTTCAGGAACTGGAGAAACTGGCAGAGGAAGGCGCCCAGATACAGACGATTTTTTCAGATAGTGCCCAGAGTATTGACAGCCGTTTCGGAAAGGCAGAAGATTTTGTAAAAGAAGCAGAGCGGATCACCGGGAGAAAGCCTATGCTTACCATTTCAGAAGCAGAGCCTATCGGCCCCGGGAGTCTTCTGGATCTGCTGATCCTTTTCCCCTGTACAGGAAATACTATTGCAAAGCTGGCTAACGGCATAACAGATACCCCCGCCCTTATGGCGGCTAAAGCTCATCTGAGAAATGAAAAACCACTTCTTTTATCCATCTCCACCAATGACGCTTTAGGCATGAATATGAAGAACATCGGTCTTTTATTAAATGCAAAGCACATCTACTTTATCCCCTTTGGTCAGGATAATCCCCAGAAAAAGCCAAATTCCATGATCGCTCATACAGAACTGCTGATTCCGGCGGCCAAAGCGGCTCTTGAGGGAAAACAGTACCAGCCTCTGATCCTGGGGGCGTAACCCCCGGGGAGAAATGAAGGGGCGTAAGAAATCTGTGATGGAATGAAAAAAGAAAATCTGCAGAATAAAAGGAGGGCCTATGTGCGGGATCGGAGGATTTTCCAGCAGCCGGGCTGCTTATACAGAAGAACCGGGAAGATGGCAGGAGATACTGGAGAGCATGAACCGGGTACAGAAACGGAGAGGACCTGATGAAGAAGGGATTTTCCTGGAGAAAAAATGCGGTCTTGCCCATGTAAGGCTCTCTATCATTGATCTGGAACGTGGGAGACAGCCTATGACAAGAAGGGCGGGAGGAAAAACCTGCACCATTGCCTATAACGGAGAAATCTATAATATGAAAGCTCTTCAAAAAGAGCTGAAAAGCCAGGGGATCCGTTTTGCCACAGACAGTGATACCGAGGTGATCCTCCAGGGATACCTTACAGAGGGAGAAAACTTTATAAAAAAGCTTAACGGGATCTTCGCTATCGCCCTCTGGGATCAGAGGGAGGAGGCGCTGTATCTTTTCCGGGACCGGGCGGGAGTAAAGCCTTTGTTTTACACCATCCAGGGGGATACCCTCATATTTTCTTCAGAGATCAAAGGCCTGTTCCAGTATCCGCAAGTGGAAGCTGTGGCAGACAGGGAGAGTCTTTGCGAGATTTTTGCTCTGGGACCGGCAAAATCCTACGGAAAAGGAGTTTTCCGGAATATACTGGAGGTAGAAGGGGGAAGCCGTCTTCTCTGGAAAGATGGAAGACTGAAGACGGAAAAATACTGGCAGCTTCAAAGCCGCCCTCATGAAGACAGCTTTGAAGAGACTGTGGAAAAAACCTCCTGGCTGGTGGAGGATGCAGTGAAGCTTCAGATGCTTTCGGATATTCCTATCTGCACTTTTCTCTCCGGGGGCGTAGACAGTTCCCTGGTCACAGCTATCTGTGCCAGGGAGCTGAAAAAACAGGGAAAGGTACTCCATACTTTCTCCTTTGACTTTCAGGAAAATGACAGATACTTTAAAGCCAATTCCTTCCAGCCTTCCCAGGACCGTCCCTGGGTGGAGAAAATGGTGGAATACTCCGGTACCAGTCATCATTTTCTTACATGCGGGAACCAGGAGATGATCGAATGTCTGTATAAAGCCGTAGACGCCCGGGATCTGCCCTGTATGGCCGATGTGGAATCCTCTATGCTGTATTTCTGCTCCCTGGTGGCAGAGCATAATAAAGTGACCCTCACAGGTGAGTGCGCAGATGAGATCTTCGGAGGCTATCCCTGGTTTCATAAGAAAGATGCCTTTGAAACTCCCGCCTTTCCCTGGTCCCCGGATATGAAAGTGCGGCAGACTCTGCTGTCAGAAGAACTGATTCAGACCCTTCCTATGGAGGAGTACGCCCGGGCCGCCTATGAAAAGACCATCCGCAAGACCCCGGTCCTGACAGGCGAAAGCCCGGAGGAGAAAAGAAGACGGGAGATCTCCTATCTGAATCTGAAATGGTTTATGGCAACCCTTCTGGATCGGATGGACCGGACGGCTATGTATTCCGGCCTGGAAGCCAGGGTTCCCTTTGCTGATCACCGGATCATAGAATATGTATGGAATGTGCCCTGGTCCATGAAATGCAGGGATGGAGTGGTGAAAGCCCTTCTTCGAAAAAGCGGAGAAGGAAAGCTTCCAAAAGAAGTCCTCTGGAGAAGAAAAAGCCCTTATCCCAAAACCTATCATCCCGATTATGAGGCTATGCTGGGAGCAAGGCTCCTGGAAGTCCTAGCAGATCCGGGGGCGCCTATAAGACAGCTGGTGGATAAGAAAAAAGCAGAAAAGTTTGTGGAAAGTCCTTCAGATTATGGAAAGCCCTGGTACGGACAGCTGATGGCTGGGCCTCAGATGCTGGCCTATATGCTTCAGGTCAACTACTGGCTGGAAAAATATCAGGTCCGGATTCTGCTGTGAGTTGTTGTCTGAGAAAATCCATGCTAAAATGTAGAAAAAAGAGAACAGGTCTTTCTGATAGAAAGAAGGCTGCTCATAAAAATAGGAAAGGAGAAAGCCATGGGAATTACGGTAGAAGATCACAAGGTAGTATATTATGATGAGGAGCAGGAGAGGAAGGGAGAAGTGACGTTTCCTTCTATCGATCAGGATACAGTAGACATTAACCATACTTTTGTGGATCCTTCTTTAAGAGGGATGGGCATGGCAGGGAAGCTTATGGAAGCAGCAGCGGGAGAGATCCGCAGACAGGGAAAGAAGGCAGTCCTTACCTGTTCTTATG
>ERZ1090861.1551-NODE-1551-length-11519-cov-12.460485_pt1 | contig 11519 bp, 9 predicted proteins | sample MGYA00478482_ERZ1090861 | MGnify/ENA primary metagenome ERZ1090861 (study PRJEB33644, sample SAMEA5815744) | chicken gut metagenome | biome: Chicken; feature: Gastrointestinal Tract; material: Caecum | place: Ireland | collected 2019-01-01 | study: A study of... | reverse complement strand
CAGAGGAAGATATCCGGCAGTTCCTGGAACTGATCGATCAGTATTTTTAGGTGAATTATGTATAACGATACGGTGATCGGACTGGGAGTGATCCTTCTGTTCCTTCTGGGAGCAGGGCTTTTGAACTTTTATGAAAATAGAAAGAGGCGAAAGATTTTCCTGGAAAAGATGATAGCCTCCTGGGGAAAGATTCCCCAGAGGGAATACAGTTATGAGGAACTGGATCATATTTCCCAGTTTTTCCGGCAGAGAAAAAAAGAAGAATTTTATATTGATGACATTACCTGGAATGATCTGGACATGGACCGGATCTATGCTCTGATCAATCAGAATGTTTCTCCGGCAGGAGATGAATGCCTTTATGAGATTCTGAGAAAGCCGGTTTTCCGGGAAGAGGAGCTGAAAGAAAGACAGAGGCTCCTGGAGTTTTTTGCAGACAGAAAAGGGGAGAGACACCGGATACAGGCCCTTCTTGCAAGAATCCGGAAACCGGGAAATGTAAGCATCTACGAGGCGGTCAGTGTGACAAAAGAGGTCGAGATCCAGGGAAAAGGACTGCAGATCGGGATGTGTGCAGCCTTTTTCCTCTCCCTTTTGTTCTTCGCAGTTATGCCTTCACCGGGAATTTTTTGTTTCCTGGGAGTCTGTATTTTGAATATAATCACATATTTTATGCAAAAGCAGGATATAGACCTGTATCTGAGCAGCTTTCGCTGTGTGATCCAGCTTCTGGAAGCCCAGAAGGAACTGGAAAAAATAAAAATTCCGGAGCTGGAGTCCTATAAAGAAGAAGGAAAGAAGTACCGGGAAAAGCTGCGGACATTTCAGAAAGGGTCTTTCCTTGTATTGGAACAGAGCAGTACAGGGGGCGGGCTGGAAGGACTTGTCATGGACTATATCCGTATGCTGACCCACATTGACCTGATCAAATTTTCCGCTATGATGAAGGCAATGCAGAAATATCAGGAAGAAATACTGGGACTGATGAAGATATTCGGATACCTGGATGCCATGATCTCCATCGCTTCCTTCAGGGAGAGTCTGCCTTATTACAGCCTGCCGGAATTAGATAAGGGGGACAGGGCTTATCTGCAAGTGGAAAATCTGTACCATCCTTTGCTTTCTCACCCTGTGGCCAACAGTATAGATGCCGGGACCGGCATTCTGATAACCGGCTCCAATGCTTCGGGAAAGTCTACATTTCTGAAGAATATAGCGGTGAATACCATCCTGGCACAGACTGCCTATACCGTTACAGCCTCTGTCTACCGGGCTCCTTATTTTAAGGTGATGACTTCTATGGCTCTCAGGGATGATCTGGAAAGCGGTGAGAGCTATTTCATAGTAGAAATACGCTCCCTGAAAAGGATTTTGGACCAGGCGGAAAAAGAAGGTTGCCTGTTATGTATCATAGATGAAGTTCTGCGGGGTACAAATACCATTGAGCGGATCGGCGCTTCTTCTCAGATACTGGCAGATGTGAAACGGGAGCAGGTATTGCCTTTTGCGGCCACCCACGACATTGAGCTTTCTTATATCCTGGAGGATCTTTATGAGAATTATCATTTTGAGGAAGAGGTAAAGGAGCATGAGGTTGTCTTTAATTATTTGCTGAAAAAGGGAAGAGTGACTACCAGAAATGCCATCCGCCTTCTGGAGATGACAGGATATAAAGAAAGTCTGGTGAAAGGGGCAAAAAAATCCGTAGAAGCTTTTGAAGAGACAGGAATCTGGAAAAAAATACGGGGAACCGGAAAAACATTGTAGAGAAAACAGAAAAAAGAAAAGAATATACCGGAAACCGTCAAACTGTTTTTCTTGACGGAAAAAGCGTATGCTGTATAATAGAAGATGTCGGAAGACAAAAATGTCTTATCTATTTACTTTTTGTTTTTATTTCTTCAATCAGCGGTTCTGCTGGAAACTCAAAGACATATGGATTAAACGCTGTGAGAAAACAGAAGATGGGAGTGATAAAAGAGAAGAAGACCCGTTCTAAATCTGCACAGGCAGACACATCTTGTTTATTGCAGCGGTGCCATAAACGTCTAACTTCAGGACCATGGAAAGCACAGTCTTTGAGTTTGCCATTGGGTTGGAGCTGTCGCATTTGCGACAGCTCCATTTGCTTTAGCAGAATCCGTTTCCGCCGCATCCGCACAGAAGCAGTAAGATCAGGATCAGACAGCTGCAGTCGTTGCAACCATCATTTCCGCCAAAGGTACTGCCGTTTCCGCAGCAGCTCATCAAAAGCAGGATCCAGATGATGCAATTGCATCCGCCGCCGAATAAGCCACGGCTCATGCCTCCTCCACAGTTATCGTCACAACCGCAACCACAATTTGTAGCAGCTAAGTCACTCATGAATCGTTCCTCCAAAAATCTTGATTACACTTACATACTATGCAACAGTCAGAAAAGGGTGCAGGAAAATCAGAGAGAGGTCAATGATGCAAATACCTGATATACATCCAAGGTGCCATAGCCCCATTCCCGGTTTGGATATAGATAATCCCCACGTCTGTTGGTGCCCCGGATCAGGAGGGTCTTCATTTCTGCATTATTAAAGATCCTGGAAGGCGTCCGGTTCATGCCCCATTCCATGACCAGAGCGCTGGCGCCTGCGGTGATAGCCGCTGCAGCAGAAGTGCCGGTAATGGTGGTATAGCGATTTCCGGGAGCAGGGGCGAAAACATTAACGCCCGGGGCTGTGATATCCGGCTTGATCTGCCCGGTCCTGGTATAGCCCCGGCTGGAATTCAGAAAGAGACTGTTATTATAGGCGTTATAGGCTGCGGTAGTGATCACGGAACCGGAAGTACCGGGCGAAGTGATGGTGGTATCCGGATTAGGTTCCAGAAAGGTCACATCAGGATCAGAAAAACCGGTGATCGGCAGCCAGATATGATAGCTGCCGCTGTTGTAGCTGCTGGTATACACCCGTATTTTCCAGGAGCCGGGAGTGGGATCTGTAAAACGGATAAAAATAAGCTGGCTTCCGGAAACCGTCTGGACAATTTCGGAACTTACGAAAATCCTGGTTTTCTCCAGGACGAAGGAAATATTTTCGCTGTAGCTCAGCCGGGGAGGAATTTTCTGGACTACCTCCCCCAGAGGAGACTCAAAGCCTATGGCATAGACTTCCGGAGGCTGTCCCCACAGCTCGGCACAGAATCCCCTGGTCCCTTCCCTTACCAGGATCTCTACAGGGTTATACTCTGTGGAATTCAGAGCCGTGCCATAATAGTGATGGGCTCTTCCGGCTTCGTTGCCCCCGGCGGATACACCGATAAATCCACGGAACTGGTCTGTGACAGACAGCATGGAATCCAGGGGAGAATCCCCGGAATGATCTCCCTGGCTGGTGCCAAGCCCCAGACAGATTACCAGAGGCTTTACCAGTTCTTCTGAGAGCCGGAGAAGGTAGCGTACTCCGGCCATGATATCCGTCATTTGATAGGCAGGGGCATCCCCTGTGACATAGAAAAGAGTTTTCAGGTACTCTTTGGCAGGCTTCAGTTTAACCGCAGCGATCATTGCCTGGGGGGCAGCTCCGTTAAAATCTTGTTCCGGAAGAGAAGTCCCGGCGGCAATTCCGGCAAGGGCAGTGCCATGGCCGATCTCATCCCGGCTGGGGATCAGAGAAAAGGGATCTTCCTGTCCAAGGGCCTGGTTGATCTCATTCTGAGTGTAGGCACTTCCATACTCCAGATCATAGGGAGGGGTTCCGGTCTGTATGGTCTGATCCCAGAGTCCGCAGATCCGGCTGCTCCCGTCACTTCTCCGAAAAGCGGGATGGGTATAGTCGATCCCTGTATCAATAAATCCCAGTATGATATTTTGGCCCGTAAGTTCCAGTACCGGCTGAGTCTGAACCCGGGTGATTCCTGCTGCATCCAGGTTTACTGTGTCAAGGAGGGTATAAAGCTTGGGCACGGTAGTGTAAAAAAATCCTTCTTCAAAATAGGCGGCAAAGGACTGAGGAGAAAGAGGGTAATGGATCATCCCATAGTAATCGTTAAAGACCTGTGCGCCCTGCTCCCGGTATTGATGGAGAAAACACGGGAAATAAGGCACAATGATATCTGCATAGTCTTCGGAGAGAATCATTTCTCGTATAGATGGCATAAGAACTCCCGTAAGATTGGACTTGTATTCTCTTTAATCTATGAAGTCTTTCCTGAAATCTTTACTGGAACAAGAGTGCTTTCTGAGGAATATGATATAGAAAATGCAAGCTTATCTGCGGAAAGTCATGAGAGAATTAAGCGGAAAAGGAATCGGGGTGGCTGTTCTGGATACAGGGGCCTATCCCCATATAGATTTTGAAGATCGGATCTGGGCCTTTCGGGACTATATACATGGGAGGGAACAGGCCTATGATGACAATGGACACGGTACCCATGTACTGGGAATACTGGGCGGGAACGGGACTGCTTCAGGAGGGAAATACCGGGGAACTGCTTTCGGCTGCGGTCTGATCCCCATTAAGGTCCTGGATGAGAAAGGAAACGGTAATAAAGAGAAAGTGATTCAGGCTTTGAAATGGATCGAAGAAAATATGAACAGGTATCATATCCGTGTGGTAAATATCTCTGTGGGGACCACTCAGAGGGAAGGCCATGAAGACCTGATAGAAGCTGTGGAAGAAGCCTGGGATAAGGGGCTGGTAGTAGTGGCGGCGGCAGGAAATATGGGACCGGGAAGGGGCAGCATTACAGCTCCGGGCAGCAGCCGGAAGATCATTACCGTAGGGTCTTCCGATATGCTGGTGCGAAATCAGGGAATATCCGGAAGAGGACCCACCAGAGACTGCGTCAGCAAACCAGATATCGTGGCTCCGGGAAATGAGATCATTTCCTGTTCCAACAAAAGGAACGCATTTCCTTATACCCAAAAAAGCGGCACTTCCATGTCCACTCCTTTTGTCTCGGGAGGGATTGCCCTGCTCCTGGAAAAAGATCCCCGGCTTACGAATCTGGATATCAAGAAACGGCTGAGGACTACAGCAAAAGATCTGGGCTACCCTCACAATCTTCAAGGATGGGGGCTTTTTCAACTCCAGAATTTTTTGAATGGTTCCGGTACTTAATATAACTGCCGGTTATAGGTGCTATATTAAATGAAAAATCTTATTGACAGGTTTTGTATCATTGTATACAATGATACAAGCAGTTCTATAATGTAATGTATGAAACCATGATTTTTACAGAAAATGAGGAGTGAGAGAAATGATTGACAGAGCTGTGCGTATGAATTATCACACGAACCTGTTGGAACTGGAGGAGCATATGTATCCTCTGGTGGATGTGGAAAAGCCCAATGTATTCCGAAACCTGTTTCCTTATACGGAAGTGCCGAAGATCGCTTTCAACGATAGGATCGTCCCTCACCACATGCCGGACGAGATCTGGATCACAGATACAACTTTTCGTGACGGACAGCAGTCCAGAGCCCCCTACAGAACAGAACAGATCGTAAGGATCTACGAATATCTCCACCAGCTGGGAGGTCCAAACGGCAAGATCCGGCAGAGTGAATTTTTCCTTTATAGCAAGAAGGACCGGGATGCGGTATACAAGTGTCTGGAAAAAGGATATAAATTTCCTGAAGTAACCAGCTGGATCCGGGCCAGCAAAAAGGATTTCGAGCTGGTAAAGGATATCGGACTGAAGGAAACCGGAATCCTGGTAAGCTGTTCCGACTATCATATTTTTTATAAAATGAAAATGACCCGCCGGGAGGCTATGGAGCATTATCTCAGTGTGATCCGGGACTGTCTGGAAATCGGTATCAGCCCCAGATGCCATCTGGAAGATATTACCAGAGCTGACATATACGGCTATGTAATTCCTTTCTGCCTGGAACTGACAAAGCTTATGGAGGAATATTCCATTCCCATTAAAGTCCGGTGCTGCGATACCATGGGTTATGGCGTAAACTATCCGGGTGCGGTGATCCCCAGATCCATACCGGGAATCATTTATGGTATTATGACCCATGCAGGAATTCCTTCTGAACTCATTGAGTTCCATGGACATAATGATTTTTATAAGGCGGTAAGCAATTCTACCACAGCCTGGCTTTATGGCGCCAGCGGCGTAAACTGTTCTCTGTTTGGCATTGGAGAACGGACAGGAAATACTCCTCTTGAAGCTATGGTATTTGAATACGCTCAGTTAAAAGGAACTTTAGACGGCATGGATACCAGAGTGATCACAGAACTGGCAGAATATTATGAAAAAGAGATCGGTTATAAGATTCCGCCCCAGACTCCTTTTGTAGGGAAAGCCTTTAATGTGACAAGAGCAGGAATCCATGCAGACGGACTGTTGAAAAATGAGGAGATTTATAATATATTTGATACGGAGAAATTCCTGAACCGCCCGCCTCAGGTGGCAGTCTCCAATACTTCCGGTCTGGCAGGCATCGCCCACTGGATCAATAACCATTTCCGGCTGTCCGGAGAAAAACAGATTGATAAGAACAGTGAGCTGGTAGCTATGGTTAAAGCCTGGGTGGACAAGCAGTATGAGGACGGCCGGGTAACGGTACTGACCGATGAAGAACTTTTGACCGTTATTGAGGAATGCTGCGGACGCTTGGGAGTGAAACTGAAATAAGGACGGCGAAAGAAATGGCAGGAGAGTCATTGCGAGAAAAAGTCTTTCAGAAGATCCGGGAGGATATTCTGAAAGGAAGATACAAGAATGGCGACGAGCTGGTGGAGTGTACCATTGGAAAAGAGCTGGGTGTCAGCAGAACTCCGGTAAGAGAGGCTGTACGGCAGTTAGCCCTGGAGGGGTTGGTACAGATCATTCCCAATAAAGGGGCTTTTGTCACCGGTATTTCCGCCAGAGATGTGATGGACATGTACCAGATCAGAGCCCGGCTGGAGAGCCTGTGCGCTTCTATGGCAGCAGAACATGCTTCAGAAGAACAGCTGGAAGGTATGGAGGAAACCATTGTCCTTTCAGATTATCACGCGGGAAAGGGAAACTATGATCAGGTCTGCCAGCAGGACAGCAGATTTCATAAGCTTTTGTATGAAGCTTCCGGCAGCCGGATCCTTGCCCATACCCTTGGAGACTTCCATCAGTATCTTCAGAGAGTACGTATGGCATCGGTGCAGTACAGGATGCGGGTAAGGCCCTCTAACAGCGAACACAGAAAAATCCTGGAAGCAATCCGCCGGGGAGACGGCCGGGAAGCAGAGAAGGCCGCCTACGGCCATATCGCCAACACCATCGAAAACCTGAAGAATTTTGATATAGAGAAGGTTCTCCGGGAAGAAATGAAATAAAGAAATGTAAGAAAGGAGATTCCATTCATGGAAAAAATTAAAATGACCACTCCTCTTGTGGAGATGGACGGAGATGAGATGACAAGAATTCTCTGGAAAATGATCAAAGATGAACTGATCCTTCCTTTTGTGGATCTGAAGACCGAATACTATGATCTGGGTCTGGAACACAGAAATGAGACCAACGATCAGGTGACAATAGACGCTGCTAATGCTACGAAAAAGTATAAAGTGGCTGTAAAATGCGCTACGATTACACCAAATGCTGCACGTATGGATGAATACCACTTAAAAGAGATGTATAAGAGCCCTAACGGAACTATCCGTTCTATGCTGGACGGTACCGTGTTCCGTGCTCCTATTGTAGTAAAAGGCATCGAACCCTGTGTGAAAAACTGGAAGAAACCCATTACTCTGGCAAGACATGCCTATGGGGATGTATATAAAAATACAGAGATGATCATTCCGGGACCGGGCAAGGTAGAGCTGGTCTATACTGCCCAGGACGGAACAGAGACCAGAGAACTGGTACATGAGTTCCAGGGACCGGGTGTGGCTCAGGGGATGCATAACCTGAACTCTTCTATTGAAAGCTTTGCAAGGAGCTGTTTCTCTTATGCCCTGGATACGAAACAGGATCTGTGGTTTGCCACCAAGGATACCATCTCTAAAAAGTATGACCATACTTTTAAAGATGTTTTCCAGGAGATCTATGACAAAGAATATAAAGAGAAATTTGAGGCAGCAGGGATCACCTATTTCTATACCCTTATTGATGATGCTGTGGCCAGAGTCATGAAAGCAGAAGGAGGCTTTATCTGGGCCTGCAAGAATTATGACGGAGACGTAATGAGCGATATGGTATCTTCTGCCTTTGGCTCTCTGGCTATGATGACTTCTGTACTGGTATCTCCTCACGGATATTTTGAATATGAGGCAGCCCACGGAACTGTACAGCGCCATTATTATAAACATCTGAAAGGGGAAGAAACCTCCACAAATTCTGTGGCTACCATCTTTGCATGGACCGGCGCTCTGAGAAAGAGGGGAGAGCTGGATGGAAATCAGGCTCTCTGCGAATTTGCAGACAAGCTGGAGAAAGCAACGGTAGGCGTGATCGAAAGCGGAAAAATGACCAAGGATCTGGCTCTGATCACCAGTCTGGAGAATCCTGTGGTATTGAACAGCCAGGAATTTATCCAGGAGATCCGCAAAGGACTGGAAAAATAAGAATGAGATTTCGAGAGAAAGCCGTTGCTTTCTGGACAATAGAAAAATGGGAGGAACCGCCTATTGGGCAAGTTCCTCCCATTTTTCATAAAGTTCTTCCAGTTTCTCGGCGATCTCTGCCTTTTCTGTGGAAAGAGGGATACATTTGGCGGGATCTGTGGCAATCTCCGGTTTTGCCAGCTCCTCGTCGATTTCTTTCTCCCGGGTTTCCAGTTCTTCGATAGCCTTTTCTGTTTTCTTCAGATTGTTTTCCCGTTTCCGGATCCGGGCCTGTTCTTCTTTTTTCTGCTGCCAGTCCTGTTTTGTGGAAGAGAGTTTTTCTATAGGCTTCTCTTCCTGAATCCGGGGGGCATAGACAGAAGTAAGTTCTTCTTTTTTCTCCAGATAATAATCGTAATTTCCGATATAGTTTACCAGCTTATGGTTAGTCAGTTCCAGGATTCTGGTGGCTGTACGGTTAATAAAATAACGGTCGTGGGACACATAGAGGACCGTTCCTTCATAATTGTTCAGAGCGTCCTCCAGGATCTCCTTGGAGATAATATCCAAGTGGTTGGTCGGCTCATCCAGGATCAGAAAGTTGGCTTCTGACAGCATAAGCTTTGCCAGGGAAACCCGTCCCCTTTCCCCGCCGCTTAAGGCAGAGATAGGCTTGAATACATCATCTCCGGTGAAAAGAAAAGCTGCCAGAAGATTCCGGATCTCGGTATTGGTCAGCTTGGGATAATCGTCGGAGATCTCATCAAATACAGTCTTTTCCATGTGGAGTACATGGTGTTCCTGGTCATAGTAGCCGATATGTACTTTGCTGCCCAGGCGGAAGCTGCCTTCATCCGGGGGAAGAAGATGATTTAAGATCTTCAGGATGGTAGTCTTTCCGGTTCCGTTATTGCCTATGATGGCAACCTTCTCTCCACGTTTAATGGAAAAATTCAGGTCTTCAAAAAGGGGCAGAGAAGGGAAGGATTTAGAAAGATGTTCTACCATCAGTACATCATTTCCGCTGGTGATCCTGGGCTTTAAGGAGATCCGCATGGCGGCATCTATCTCCTGGGGTTTTTCCAGAACCTCCATCTTCTCCAGCATTTTTTCCCTGCTTTCCGCTCTGCGGATGGACTTTTCCCGGTTAAACTGCCGCAGTTTGGCAATGACTTCTTCCTGATGTTTGATCTCCTGCTGCTGATTTAGATAGGCCTGATAGGCGGCTTTCCGAAGCAGAGCCTTTTTCTCGCTGTAGGCGGAATAATTCCCTGTAAAAACTGTAGCCTTTGTATTGTCCAGCTCGATGATTTTGGTGACCACCTTATCCAGAAAATACCGGTCATGAGATACGATAAATACGGCTCCCGGATAATTCAGAAGATAGGTTTCCAGCCAGGAAATGGATTCCATATCCAGATGGTTGGTGGGCTCGTCCAGAAGGATGATATCCGGACTGGAGAGAAGAAGGCGGCCAAGGGCCACCCGGGTTTTCTGGCCCCCGGAAAGAGTAGAGACCTGTTTGTCGAAGTCTTTTTCCTCAAATCCAAGGCCTTTCAGTACTCCTGTAATCTCGCTTTTATAAGCATAGCCGTTTTCCTGCTCAAATTTCTGGGTAAGACGGGAATAGGATTCCATGATCCTGGAAAGCTCCTCCCCGGAGGCATGTTTCATTTCTTTCTCCAATTCCCGCATGCCCCGCTCCATGTCCAGGACATGCTGCTTCATTTCCAGGAGAGAATCGTATATGGAAAGCTGGCTGTTGATCTCCTGATGCTGTGCCAGATATCCGATAGTTTTGCCTTTTGCCAGGATCACCTGACCGCTGTCTGAAGGGATCTCTCCCATAATGATTCTTAAAAGCGTAGATTTTCCTGCTCCGTTGATCCCGATAAGAGCAGCCTTTTCCCGTTCTTCTATATGAAAATTTACATCCTGCAGCAGAAGCTCGCCGTCAAAGGATTTTTCAATATTCTGACATGCAAGTATCATTTTTCCTGTCTCCTTTAGGGTTTCTCTTTAAAGTCTGTCCCTACTATTATAGCGAAAAATCCAAATTTGACAACAGATAAAAGGAATAATAATTGACTTTATTTTAACAATTATATATAATATTATCTAGGAATCTGCTTATCAGACTTGTGTATTCCGTCTGATAAGTGCTCTGCGGAAAGCCGCAGAGATCAGTCTCGAATGACATAGGAGGGTTTGTCGTGGATGATAAAGGTATATCAAAAGCAGTAATAAGAAGACTACCCCGCTATTACAGATATTTAGGAGAACTTTTGGAAGAGGGAGTGGAGCGGATCTCCTCCAATGAGCTCAGTGAGAAAATGCGGGTGACCGCTTCTCAAATCCGCCAGGATCTGAACAATTTCGGTGGTTTCGGACAGCAGGGATATGGCTATAATGTCCCATATCTGTATGCGGAGATCGGAAAAATCCTGGGGCTTGACAAGACGCATCATATGATTATTATCGGTGCAGGAAATCTGGGGCAGGCCCTGGCAAATTATGTACAGTTTGAAAAAAGAGGATTTAAAGTTGTAGGGATCTTTGATGTAAATCCGGTGCTGAAAGGAATTTCTATCCGGGGAAACGAGATACGCATGATGGATGAGCTTCCGGAATTTCTGGAGACCCATGACGTACAGATAGCAGCTTTGACCCTGCCGAAGAACAATGCGGCAGAAACAGCGGATATGCTGGTACAGCAGGGAATTAAAGCTATCTGGAACTTTGCTCATCTGGATCTGGACGTGCCGGAGGATGTAATTGTTGAGAACGTGCATCTGTCGGAAAGTCTTATGCGTCTGTCCTATAATCTGAATCGGTATGTATCAGAGCACAAAGAGAAATGATAGTAAAAAAGCTGCTGCAAAAGAAATTTTGCGGCAGTTTTTCTCTATAGACGGCAGGAACAGGGAGTCCTGATACGGCCGCAGATATTGAGAAGAGCAAAAGGCGGTGATAACATGGAACTTCTGGTAACAGGAGAACAGATGAA
>ERZ1090861.1546-NODE-1546-length-11563-cov-35.851755_pt1 | contig 11563 bp, 23 predicted proteins | sample MGYA00478482_ERZ1090861 | MGnify/ENA primary metagenome ERZ1090861 (study PRJEB33644, sample SAMEA5815744) | chicken gut metagenome | biome: Chicken; feature: Gastrointestinal Tract; material: Caecum | place: Ireland | collected 2019-01-01 | study: A study of... | reverse complement strand
AGCAGGCAGATATTATCGCCGGGGCACCGGGCCGGGCGCAGCTCAGTTACCAGGTAGGGGAGAATATCGTCGCCCGCTCACCGATCTATATGACAGTGGCGGCAGACGAAATCACCAATACCCCGCTCGCCGATTATGACCCGGCCAAAAGCTGGATTGACGACCTGTTGGACGCGGTCAACAAAGCCGGGGATATCACATCCGACGTACAGGCGGCGCAGACGGCAGCCACGCAAGCGGGCCAGTCGGCAACCGCAGCGGCGGGCAGCGCATCCGATGCAGCTGAAAGCGCGACAGCGGCGGCAAACAGCGCCGCACAGGCAGCCCAGCACGCGGGAGAGGTCACAGCCGGGGTAGCAGCGGCGGCAGAATCGGCATCGCAGGCAGCGGGTTCGGCGTCCTCGGCGGAGGACAGCAAGACGGCCGCAGGGCAGTCGGCAGAAGCGGCAGCGGAAAGCGAGGGCAACGCCGCAGAGAGCGCGTCGGCGGCGGCAAGTTCGGCCAGTGCCGCGCAGGAAGCGGCGGAGAGCGCGCAGGAATACAGCGGCAAGCCGCCGGTTATCCAGGACGATACCTGGTGGATTTGGGACGCTGAAACGGATAAATACGAGGACAGCGGGCACCCGGCGACCGGCGAGGCAGCGGGGTTTGGCGAGATCACTGCGACGGTCGACAACGCAGTCGGTGTGCCGGTTGTAACAGTCACCGAAAGCGGCAGCGACACCGCCAAAAACCTCGCGTTCGCGTTTAAAAATTTAAAAGGCGAGCCGGGCGCGGCGGCGGGGTTCGGCAGCGCAACCGCCAGTGTGGACGGGAGCACGGGGACACCGGATGTAACGGTCAGCGTAAGCGGGCCGGATACGGCAAAGGTATTTGACTTCCAGTTTTCGGGGTTGAAAGGGCAGACAGGAGCCGCGGCTGGATTTGGCGAAATCACGGCCACAGTGGGCGCAACGGTCGGCACGCCGTCGGTCAGCGTCGAGGCGAGCGGGCCGGACACGGCGAAAAACCTTGCGTTTACCTTTACAAACCTTAAGGGTGAGCCGGGGCAGAGCGTCGGCAGCATCCAGCGGACGGCGGGGACGGGCGCGCCGGGGACGACCGATACCTATACGATGTACGACGATGGCGGCGGGGTTATTGGGACGTTTACGGTGTATAACGGTACTGATGGCACCGGGAGCGGCGATTTTAAGGCGGATGGCAGCGTACCGATGACCGGCGACCTCAACGCCGGGGGGCACAAAATTATTAACGTTGCAGCACCAACAGCTGCGGGCGACGCAGTGCGGCAGTCGGATTTACAGGCGGTGTCGGATGAGATAGACGCGATTATCGCCGGGACGACGCCGGTAGCGGTGCCGGTGGCGACACAGGTTAAGGCGGGCGTCGTCAAACCCGGGGATCACCTCAGTGTGGAGACAGATGGGACGCTTAACGCGGAATGGCCGGATTTAAGCGGGTATGCCACGCAGACATGGGTTGAGAGTAGAGGATACCTGACAGCCGTTCCGGCCGGGTACGCAACACAGGCGTGGGTCGAGAGTAAAAATTATCTGACCGCTGTACCGGACGAATATGTGACGTCCACAGAGCTTACCCAGGCACTCGGCGATTATGTAACAGCCGATACGCTCAGCGGGTACGGGTACATTACCAGCGCGGCGCTCACTGGTTACGCTACCGAGAGCTGGGTGCAGTCGCAGGGATACTTAACGGCTGTACCGGCGGAGTATGTGACGGATACGGAGTTGACGGCCAAGGGATACGCAACCACGGCGGATGTGGCGGAGACGTACGCCCCCAAGGGTTTCACCTGGACAGGAACGCTCACTGCGGCCGGATGGAGCGGCAGCGCGGCACCATATACGCAGACGATCACCATCAGCGGAATGCAAGCGACGGACAACCCCTTTCTCGGGCCGAACTACACGTCTACAGATGTGGATACGGTGAAAGGGGAGGAAGAGGCGTTCAGCCTGATCGGGCGGATTGACAGCGGGGCCGGGAATATAACGGTGTATATCTATGAGGATTCGAAACCGGAAATAGATATACCGATTCTGGTAAAGGTGGTGCGATGATGGCGAATGGGATGATTTTAGGCAGTAGATCAGCCGGTGAGAAATATGACGGATGGGAAGAGGCTATAAAGGAGTTTCCTAACGGAGTAGAGGTAACTATTGTTCGGGGAGAGGTCTATTATGCTTCTTTATATAGAGAAAGCTTATACCCATTACAATTTGGAGAAAGAATTATAAGCGATGACAATGAATTTATAGAGGCAACACAGTCAATTGATAATGTCCGTGTATTTGTTGTAATGGATGACAACACATTGTATTATCAACTGGGCGCACAATGGTTATATCGAGCCTCGTCGCCCACGTTTGAAGTGAATATAATGGGAGGTATTGGAACGGCGTTTCAAACAGGGTATACGCCACCTTTTAAAATCCATATATGGGCGAAGTTGACATAGAACGGTTAGAAAGGAGATATACAATGGCCAACGGATTCGTTTTTGGAAAAAACAGAACCCCTAGTGGGGGGGGTAACGGATTGAACTGGGTGAAGGTGTATCCGGGAGCAAATAGGGCATCGGTGGGGGAGAGGGCTGTTATAGAAACGTACCTAAATACGGTTACAATCTCGCCTGAAGTCACAAGCGGTTATACATGTGTTTATTGGGAATCGAGCGGCCACGAGCCGGAAGTGATGCTATTTAATTTATCGTCTCTAGCGGTAGGGCAATCCGCGCAAGTTGCCGATCAATTTGGCGAACACATCCGAATTGTACGAGAAGGTAACGACACATACGCGTTTCACTATGGCGGCGACTTTGGCGTTAAGTATTTGTACTATTCTCCTATCACCTTGCCGGAGTAAATTAAAGGAGTGATGTAATGGATGAATTTCTTTCCACAGAAGTCCATGCGGAGTTTGCCCAGCGGATGGAGGACGAACACAAGCGGATTAACCACCGGTTGGAATCGTTAGAGGAGACGATCGGGGAGATTAACCGGCTGACCTTATCGGTGCAGTCGCTGGCGGAGAGCGTCCAGCGGATGTGCAAAGAGCAGGAGCGGCAATCTGAGCGGCTACAGACGCTTGAAGACAGAGACGGAGACAACTGGCGGGCGTTGATGAAATACCTGCTGACCGGCATTGCTGGGGCGCTGGCGGGGTTTATCGCGTCGTGGTTAGGAGGAGGCATGATGTTATGACGATTAACTGGGAAGTGCGGGTCAAAAACAAGACGTTTTGGCTGACGATTATTCCGGCGGTGCTGCTGCTGGTACAGGTGGTAGCGGCGGTGTTTGGCTACACGCTCGACCTCGGGGAGCTGGGCAACCGGCTCATTGACGTGGTCAACGCGGTGTTCGCGGTGCTGGTGATTCTGGGGGTGGTCAACGACCCGACCACTGCTGGCACGTCGGACAGCATACAGGCACTCAGCTATAAGCGGCCAAAGGAGGACGGGGCAGATGTTAAAGGGGATTGACGTAAGCCACCATCAGGGGGCAATTGACTGGACAAAGGTCAAGGCAGATTTTGCACTGATTCGGGCCGGGTATGGCAAGTACGCCTGGCAGGAAGACCCGTATCTGGAAGCAAACATCCAGGGGGCAGCGGCAAGGAATATCCCGATTGGAGTCTACTGGTATTCCTACGCCGATACAATTGCCGAAGCAAAGCAGGAGGCGGAAGTCTGCCTGACAGTGATTAATCCGTATAAGGATAAAATCGTCCTGCCGGTGTTTTTTGACCAGGAATATGAACCGGCGATTCTGGCCGCCGGGAACAGCATCCGGACGGAGTGTTGCGTCGCGTTTATTAAGGCCATTGAGGCGGCGGGGTACAAGGCCGGGCTGTACGGTAGTCAGGACTGGCTGGATAACAAGATCGACGACAGCCAGATTCCGGAGACGGCGACGGTGTGGGTGGCGCAGTATAGCAATAAGTGCACCTATAAGGGGCGGTACACCATCTGGCAGTATACCTCCAGCGGGAAGGTGGACGGCATCAAGGGCCGGGTAGACCTTAACCAGGCGGACGACGATCTGATTATCTCCACAGCGGTTGGGTGGCAAAAGATCGCCGGAAAATGGTATTGGTACGAGGACGGCAAACCGGTTACCAACTGCTGGCGGAAGGTGACCGGAGAAAGCGGCGTGCCGTACTGGTACTATCTCGGTAAGGGCGGCGTTATGCAGACCGGATGGGTTAAAATTAATAATGAGGTGTTTTACCTAAATCCTTCGGCAGCCTATGGCGTGCCGGAAGGGGCGTGTATCATTACCGACAGCCGGGGGAACGTTGTGCGGGAATAAGTCAATTGAAAGTTAATTGAAGTTAATCAAAGTCAGTTGAAAGTCAATTGAAAGTCAATTCTGCAAGTTAAAAGCCGGGGCTGGGGCCTCGGCTTTTTTTGCAGAAAAAATAGGGCAAGTTCCGGAGAACAAGCCCTTGCAAAACCGTAAGACGGTTTTTCCCTCACAGAATTTATACCCCGCACGTGGCGCGGCCGTTCTGAACGTTCTCCCCGTGTCCGGCAGCGGTGTACAGCACGTAATATCTGCGTATATATTATATTATGTATTTTTACCGGCGTCAAGCAGTTCTTCCGGGGTGATGTGCAGGGCGTTCGCCAGACGCATGGCGTTGCCAAAGGACATTTTGGCGATATCCGCGTCGCCCCGCTCCAATCGGGCGTAGTTGCTCTCGGTAATGCCGACGGCTTTGGCAACCTCCCACTGGGTCTTATTGACGGCGGTGCGACAGTCTTTGAGGGAGCACTTTGTGGATACGTATTCCCGCAGGCCCGCGATCTCCATAGCCTCGGTAATCAGCGGGATTATGGCAAGGTCTTCTTTGCACTTGATCTGGTCTATGGCGTCACTTAAGCGGTTATAGGCCATCTGCCGCCATGTGTAGTTATCAGATTCCTCCCAAAATACATTGATGGACAGGTCTTTATACTGCGGGGCATCCTCTGTGGACAGGGCGCGGGCTTTTTCCCGGGCTTCGTCCTCACTCCCAGCGTCGACCTCGTAATACCGGACATAGCCGTTTGTGATCTGGTCAAACCAATTTTTGCTCCCGTCGTCGTTTGCGGTTACATTTACACGGTATTTCATGTTATTATACCTCCATTCCAAATGCGTAAAGGGAGTAACGGATGCATCCGGGGGACAGGGTTTCCCGGCGGACGGTGACGTTCGTCCAGCCGGGGTTATCGGCAAGGGTATCCAGATCGTCGATGTAACGATCGGCAACGGTGTACCAGCCGCATTGTCTCCCGGTGATTTCGTCGGTTAAGAGGGGCTGCATGTTGTACTTGCTGACGATAGCGACGTATTCTGATTTTTTCATGATGGTTCCTTTCTGCCCTCGTGACCTCCGGGGCGGGCGTCGTATGTATTTAACGTCTTATTCTGGTTGCCACTGCTCTATAGTGCGCCTGGATTTTTTTGAATTTGGTTACTGTCTCGGAATCTTCCCCAAAATTGTAGGCTTCCCACTTGATTTGTTCCGTCATCTCTTCGGCCTTGTCTTCAAAATGCTGGGCTACCTCTTCCATGTTTTTAATAGTCTTGACTTCAATCTGCGCGTGTTCGGTATTCCAGGCGTTTGCCTCGCACCGTTTAGCCCAATTGCTTACGGTATTCATGATCGGCCAAAAGCAGATGTTGTATTTTGCCTTGCTGATCCGCCCGGTTTTGCTGATTTTGTGCAGGCAGTGGTCTTTGCCGCTCCAATTCGGATCGCCGGGGGAATTGTCTACAAAGTAGAGGCCGTTGTCGTTTTTGAAGTATGCACCCGTGATCTCTACGATATCGCCGGTTTTGATCTCGTGTCCGTTTTTATCAAACATAGGTGATTCCCTCCTTGTTACTGGAATCGGCTATATATCTTTCGCAGCGTCTGGATGTCATCACTCAACCGCGCATTAACTGCGCATTGGATATGGATATTTTCGACGGCTTTCATGTCTTCACATGATTCGAGGTAGATTTCGTAAATGTTACAAAATATGGCCCTGTCATCTACATATCCTGCTTCGCGCCACAGGCTATACTGTTCCGCAAACTCTGTCTTAAGATTTCTCTGTTTCAGGGTGTATTTTTCTGCTGCTGTCATTTTCTTGTCCTTTCTACCCTCGTGACCTCCGGGGCGGGCCGTTGATTATTTGCCAAGGATTTTGCTTTGCCCCTCGGTGTAGGGGCGCTTGATGTTATAGACGGATATAATGTCACACATGTTGTGCCACTGATCATCGGTAAACCAAATGTCCTTAAACAGGTCGATAATATCACCGGCGTAATCAGCATTTTCCAGCCGGTCAATGCGGGCTTCCCAAAGGGCTACACCGGCGGCATAACCAGGCATGGATTTTGATTTTTCATCGTTTTTGGCGACTTCCCACGCGGCGCGGATGTTGCGGATGATGTCGTTTGCCCATTTGAGCTGTTTTTCAGAGCCTTTCATTTTTGGTCCTCCTTGCTTATTAAGCAGCGACAAACTCGCCGGTCAGGTTGTCGACGTAGCCGATCTTGGTTTCGCGCTTACGGTTCCAAGCATTGGTGTAGGTGACGTAGGAGACATAGGTGCGGTTCTTGCCGTATTTGACCCAGTCGTTGGTGTGGACGCGGTAGTTCCAGCCGGATTCCTTACCCTCGGCGTCGGCCTTGATTTCAGCTTTCGCAACGGCCCAGGCGGATTTAAGGGCGACGCTCATGCTGACGTTGGCGGTCTTGCGGATGTTCCAGGCGTTTCTCATGATCTCGGATTTGTTATACATTTTGATTACCTCCGTTGTTTTTGTTATCCCCTTGCTGTGATTATATTATAGCACGTCTGCGGCTAGTTGTCAACAACTAGCAAGGAATTTTTATTTAGTTTTTGTGGGAAGATTTTCTTTAGGTTTTTTTTTTAAAAAAAGTGGTTGGTAACGCGTTGGTAACAAATTGGGCGCGGAGGGCCGAAAATATGGGGTATGATTCGGACGATCCACCGCGTGGCGGAGGAAGCAAGCGACAATGTATTGTATATCATTTACAGGTTCGTCACCGGCCTCCGCTGACCCAAACGCCGTTACCGATTATTCGGTACCGGCGTTTTCCAATTTATCCAGTATCTTCTATATAATATCAGATTCGGATAATTTGGTCGATTGGCATTTTCACCAATTATAAAAATATCAGTTTGTGATAATTTTATTGCCCGAAACAGTTGACAACAATACCCGAATCTGCTATAATATAGTCACAGGCAAGAGATACACAACCAGAACACAGGAGGTAAGCACTATGATGATCGTGAGCAGCCAGCATTACATCAACGATGAAATCGTCGAGAGCAAAAAAGAACAGCTGATTGCAAGCGGCGCCACCTATGTGGTTATCCCCTGCTGGGAGATCGGCGAGGTGAACGGTGAGCCGATGGCAATCCAGATGGACGGTCACCACACGCTGGCAGCGGCCAGAGAACTGGGGCTGGAAATCCGGTATGACTTTGAGGACGCGGACGACGATCTGACCGGTGAAGACGCGCTAGAAGCCCACTGGATGGACGGCGATTATTACAACGTCGAGACCAGCGATCCGGCCGTTGAGTACTTTGACCTGGTATTTTAAAAAAAAGGAGGAATCCAATGAACATTATCATCAAACGCCCCTACACCCCCGCGTTTTCGCGGGCGGTGGGGCACCCGGTGGGCATCGCACAACTGCGGAAAATCGTAGGAAGCCCGGCACACGTCCGGTATGGGCCGTACGGCGTCGCGATTGTGTACAATCCAAAGAGCCGGGGAGAACCGAACTTTAAAATGGAGTCGGTCGGGTACATCCGGGGGCAACGCCGTGTTTGTCGGATGCGACGGGCAGCGGCTGACCGGGCTTGACCAAAAGCAAGAGGCGTACATCTGGCAGGAGCTATTAAGGGGGATTTGACTACAAAAGGAAAGAGGTGAGACGGTTGAACCGGATGAAGGAGCTACGGGAGGCGAAGGGATTGTCTAAGTCAGCGGTGGCGGATGCGGTTGGGATCACGGTCAGTGCGATCTTAAAATATGAGGCCGGCATAACCCAGCCGTCTGTCTACGCCGCATGGAAGCTGGCGAGGCTGTACGGCGTGACAATTGAGGAGATGATGGGGTATAACCGAATGGGGTGGGACAATGGACAAGATAAAAGTTAAGGTAAGGCCAGCGGAAACGCACGTTGAGGTGCAGTACGAAGGCGAGGAGCTGACCATAAAAGAACTGGTTGGTAGACTGGAATACTACAAAGAAGGCCAGGAATATCTGAAATGGGCGGTTGTGGAGAGAGAAAAGGAAATTGCCTTGCTGAAAAAACAGCTTGCAGACGTCCAGCCGGTGCAGCGTGGGCGGTGGATAACAGAAGACGAATACTATGTGGATGACACCTATATTTGCTCTGCGTGCGGATATGAATTTGTCATAACAGACGGAGACTTGGAAAGCAATGAACTGAACTATTGCCCCGGATGCGGCGCGAAGATGGATGGAGGAAAATCATGAATAAGTACAAAATTTTGGAAGACCAGTACGTCGAAGTGTGCGGGAAAAAGCTGTACCGCGTACAAGCATTAAAGGATTTCGGTGGTGTAAAAGCAGGAGACACCGGCGGATACATCGAAAGCGAATCCAATCTGAGCCAGTCTGGCAATGCGTGGGTGCACGGCAATGCGCAGGTGTCCGACGATGCGCGGGTGTCCGGCGATGCGCGGGTGTCCGGCAATGCGAAGGTGTCCAGCACCAGGCATTATCTTAATTTAGGCCCTATTGGGAGCCGAGACAGATATACAACCATCTATCGCAATAAAAACAAAAAGGCCATTGTAGTTTGTGGATGCTTTCATGGGGATTTGGACAAGTTTGAACGGGCAGTCCACAAAACGCACGCCGGGACAATATACGAGGCCGAATACATGGCCTTGATTCAGCTGGCGCGGCTGCGGGAAAAGGAGTGGTTAGATGAGGTTGATTGACGAGGCCGTGGGCATTGCGATGAAGAGATTGGAGGCAATGTATGGAAAGAATTGAACTCTACAAGCGTGAAGTCTGTGGGACTCAATACAATGACGAAGAAGTATGCCATGATTGTGAATTAGGGCACGTGAAACAAGACCAGCTTTTAAAACGGATTGTAAACGTCCGGTATCTCCCCATTACACAGGACGCAAGTGGAATTCTGATTACTATTACCTTGCTCGGTAACGATGGAAAACACTATCGGTATAAGAGGTGACAAAGATGATGGAATTTTCGAGGAGCGCTATGTACACCGCAAAGAAACCACATAAGTGCTTCTTGTGTGACGAACAAATCTGCGAGGGGGAGAAGTACGAGCGGTATACTGGGAAATATGATGGGGACTTTTTCGACCAGTGTTTCCACGAGGACTGTGCTGCGCTCCTGTATAAATTTGTCATAGACCAGCAAGAAAACGAATACTCACCGGATTGGGTTTCGGACTGGCTGTACGAACGTGTATGCTACGATTGCCCACAAAAAGATAATTGTGATAAGAACGTGTTCCGGTGCAGGAATGTACTAAAAATAATGTTGGAGGTGTTACCGGATGAGGTTGATTGACGCGGACGAGCTGCAAATTAAGATTGCAAGTTTGTCTAAACTGGCGCGGTCTGATGCACAAAAATCACTGATGGGGCGTGTACTGTACATTATTGATCAGATGCCCACTATCACCACGCCCCAGTGGATCAGGGCTGAGGAAAGACTGCCGGAAGGGAATAAAGAGGTATTAATATACCTTCCGGAATATGACAGCGTAGAAATGGCGGCACTTTTTGAAATCCCGAGTCTAAACCTAAAAGAATGGGCACAAGACGAAGATGCGTTTATGCTTGACGAAGTGTCTCACTGGATGCCGCTGCCGGAACCGCCGAAGGAGGTGCGAGACGATGGATAAAATTAGCCGGGAGCGGGTCGAAAAGGTATGGCCCGGATGTGACATTTGCAGAAGCAAAAAAGAAATTAAAAGCAATAATTTTTGCGGATCTGCTGCAATACGAATCGTTGACCATTTTTTAGGTATTTCTGGAAATGAAAAGAAAATTAAATTTTTTGATCGTATATATGCTCCAAGCTTTTCTATTAAATTTTGTCCAATGTGCGGAAAGCCCTTAACGGCAGAGGCAGTGGATTTGGTTATGGAGAGATTGGAGGTGTTACAGGATGAGATTGATTAACGCTGATGAGATGCTGTCCGAACTTAAGCCGATAACTTACGAGACGGAGCAAAACACGGTAACGATTGCCGATATGTCCAACATCATGCGCAACTGGGTTTGCAGGCAACCTACTGTTCCCGCCCACGGACAGTGGATAAAGACGGCGGACAGGCCGCCAAAGTTACCCAATGACGATTATTGCAGTGTATGGGTTATTACATACCTTGTGGGAGACATAGGCGCTTATCCGATGCAGTATGAGCGGGCGATCGTAAGAGGCAAGCGCGTAGAGAGATGGCGGTATCATTGGGACAGGTTGGCAGATTGCGTCCCTGATTACTGGATGCCGCTGCCGGAACCGCCGGAGGAGGTGCGAGACGATGGCAAAAGTACACTGGATTAATGGGAGCATCGAACCGCCGGAACCGGGTGAGTACTACACCATCTGCGTATACAAAAAGACCGGAGAAATCTGGATAGATTCGGACAGTTGGGACGGCAAATGTTGGGGAACTCTCGAAGTAAATGACCCATACTGGCGGGTTATCGCGTGGGCGAGGGTCCTGCACCCAGATATTCCTGTGGACTTGCAGGGGAGAGTAAAACGGTACTTTGGACAGGAGGTAAAAGACGATGGAAATTAAACCTTGCCCGTTTTGCGGGAGCGAAGACGTAAAATATAATTCGTTGGCCGGCTGTGTGATGTGTAAGGATTGTTACTCATACGGTCCTAACACGGCAAAAGAAGAAAACGCTGTCAAAAAATGGAACTCCGCACCGAGAAAGGAAGATGTGGAGATGGAGAAGAACTGCGGAAGCTGCAAGTATAATCAGGATGGATATTGTTCGGCTGTACCGCCTTACAAGTATTTCCAAGTTGATAGTCATCTATGCTGCACCGACTGGGAGGCAAAGAAGTCGAAATCGACCCCTTTAACCCCCGAAAATTCGAGGGAGTTAGAGCCTTTTTTGGAAGCAGATGAGGGCGACATGGACGTGATCCAGGTAATGGAACCTACGGTAAACCGATACCAGATGGCGGCAGAGGAGGCGTCGAAGCTGGCTCAGGCGATGTTGAAATACTGCCGTATGTGCGGGCACGGGAGCTATACGCCGCTAAATCCCAAAGACGCGATGGATGCGGTGATCGAGGAGTATGCCGACCTGCTGCTGGCGATGGAGGCCAGTTTCGCGCGGTGCGAGGGGAACAAGATGTTTTATAATAATTTGGAGCGGGTATACCGGGAGAAGGCCAAACGGTGGGCCGAGAGGTTAAAAGATCATGATGATTGACGGCAAGCAAAGTGCGTTTGATACGCTCAGGGCGGCGTCCACACAATCC
>ERZ1090861.1544-NODE-1544-length-11575-cov-6.754774_pt1 | contig 11575 bp, 13 predicted proteins | sample MGYA00478482_ERZ1090861 | MGnify/ENA primary metagenome ERZ1090861 (study PRJEB33644, sample SAMEA5815744) | chicken gut metagenome | biome: Chicken; feature: Gastrointestinal Tract; material: Caecum | place: Ireland | collected 2019-01-01 | study: A study of... | reverse complement strand
ATTTTATATAGTTTACTATCCTTTCTTATTTTTACTTTATGAACTTTATCCTTTGTTATTTCCATATGATTTACTTTGCTATTATTCTTTTCCGTATTATCAACAATTTTTCTTTTTTCTTTCGATAATTTTTTTCCTAATACTTGCATGCCTAAACAAATACCAAGCAGAGGAATATCTTTTTTTATGGCATAATCTACAACTAACTCATCCAGTTCATACCAATCATCTCCACCGGGTAAAAGAAAACCATCACACAATTTTAAGATATGAACCAAATCTTTTTGCTCTTCTTTGCTATATTCTTTCATTTGAAGGGGTTCTTTTTTTAATTGGTCTTCGGCTTGTGTTGGAACAATACAGATAGGAATTCCTCCAGAGAGAATGATCGCTTGGCGGACTTTTTCGATACAGCATAAATAATTTTGTTCTTTTAAGTTTCTACTAATAATTCCAATTACTGGTTTTTTCATGCTATCACCTCGTTATAGATTTATGGTTTTCTTTTTTTAATTATACTAAAAAAGTAATCGCTTGGATTACTTTTGATTTTTATCTAGAGGTTTCATAGTTGGAAATAAAATTACATCGCGAATCGAATCGGATTCTGTGAATAACATCATTAGACGATCCATTCCATAACCAATTCCTCCAGCTGGAGGCATACCATATTCTAAGGCCTCAATAAAGTCCATATCGATATCGTTTGCTTCCTCGTTTCCTAGATCTTTTTCTTTTAATTGTTCTTCAAATCTTTCTAATTGATCATCCGGATCATTTAATTCTGTATAGGCATTCGCAAATTCTTTTCCACCAATGAATAATTCAAAGCGATCTACAAATCTTGGATCTTCTTTATTCTTCTTTGTTAAAGGAGAAATTTCGATTGGATGACCGTATAAGAATGTTGGTTGAATTAGAGTTTCTTCTACATACTTTTCAAAGAAAAGATTGATAATATGTCCTACTGTCTTTTCGTGTTCTTGTACTTCGATTTTATGTTCTTCCGCTAGTTTTAAGGCTTCTTCTATCGTCATTTCTTGTTTGAAATCAATTCCTGTTTGTTCTTTAATTGCTTCTACCATACTTACACGTTTCCAAGAACCTTCTAGATTAATGTCATGACCATACCAATGATAGTCCATTTTTCCTACTACTTCTTTGGCAATCGTTTGGAACATGTTTTCCGTTAAGTCCATCATTCCTTCTAAATCAGAATAAGCTTGATAGACTTCCATCATAGTAAATTCGGGATTATGTCTTGTATCCATTCCTTCGTTACGGAAAGTTCTACCGATTTCATAAACGGATTCCATACCACCTACTAATAATCTTTTTAGAGGTAATTCTAAGGCAATTCTTAAATACATATCAAGATCTTGAGCATTATGATGAGTTACAAAAGGTCTTGCCGCTGCGCCCGTTAAAAGTGTTGTCAAGACTGGAGTTTCTACTTCTACAAAACCTCTTTTATCTAAAAAGTTTTGAATCGAACGAATAATCTTTGGTCTTAGGAAAGCTACTTTTCTAGCATCGTCATTCATGATGAGATCAACATAACGTCTTCTATACCGCTCTTCAATATCGGTAAGACCATGGAACTTTTCCGGAAGAGGTCTTAAGGCTTTTACCAAATGCGTGTATTCTAAACATTTAATAGTTACTTCGCCCGTTTTTGTTTTCATGATTTTACCATAGACGCCAACAATATCTCCAAGATCAGCTGTTTTAAATAAATTATAGATTTCTTCTCCCACATCATTGATTGAAATATAAATTTGAATGGAACCTGTCTTATCTTTTAAGGAGAAGAAGGAAGCTTTTCCCATTTTTCTGATAAACATGATTCGTCCCGCTACTTTAGCAGTATCTGTCATATTTTCAAAAGCATCATGTTCCACATCTTGATATTTTTCTTTGACTTCTTGGGCAAAAGAATCCCGATCATAACGTTGCCCAAAAGGATCAAGACCCATTTCTTTTATATCTTTTGCCTTTTCTCTTCTTACTAATTCTTGTTCTGTTAACTCTCGCATGCTACCGCCTCTTTTCTTGTATTTGTCATTACGACTTCTGTTTTGACTAATTTATCATGTAGACCTTGTTTCTTTGGAGTAAAGCCTATCATAATAGCACTAATGATTAAGACACCATATTGAAGAATGGTTAACAATGTATTTAGGCTTAGATAAGTGTTTTTATTTACAAAAAAGATAAGACATAAACAGATAATATTATAGAAAATACTATTGTTTATCATGGAACGAAATAACATATCGTTCATACTAAGTGGAGTATCGTCGCATTTTTTTACTCTTATCTTCAATACTTTTTTTCCTAATGTCTGTCCATTTTGATAAACTGGAACCACCACAAAATAGACTAAATAAACAACAATCGATACAATGGTTAAAACAACCGTCTGTCTTGAAACTTCATAGCTGATATCCACCATTTGATTGACATAATCTTCCATTGATATTTCTTGATTCATATAATTTTCCATGATTGTCGTTTGTTCTTCATATAATTTTTCTGTAGTGTCATTTATCGGAATAAAAGCAGTAATTAAACTGGCTATTACACTTACTATAATAACATCTAATAGGAAAGCTAAAAAACGTTGACTAAACAAGGCTTTCATTTCCGGACTATCCTTTTTTAAGCTGGAAGTTTTCTTTTCTTTGTTTTGTTCTTTTACTATTTCAGCTTCCATTATTTTTTCTTTCTTTTTCATCTAATTCCTCCTTAAACTCTTCTAATATATGTAGTATATCATAAAGTCTTTTCATTTGGAAAATTTTATTTTTTACTTCGTTTGCCCCCTTGATTCCTTTTAGATACCAACTAATATGATTTCTTATTTCTAAAACAGCATGATGTTCATCTTTTAATTCTGCTAATAAGTTAAGATGCTTTTTTATCATTTCGATTTTATCCTGTATCGTAGGAGGTTCTGGTACTTCTTTTCCTTCTAAGTAATATACGGTATCACGGATAAGCCACGGGTTACCTAAGGCACCTCGTCCAATCATTACCGCATCACAACCAGTCTCCTCTAGCATTTGTTTGGCTTTTTCTTTGGTGGTTACATCGCCATTGCCAATGACAGGAATAGATACTGCTTCTTTGACTTTTTTTATGATAGACCAATCGGCTTGTCCACTATAACCCTGACTTCTCGTCCTGGCATGAATACAAATGGCCTTTGCTCCATTTTCTTCACAGATTTTAGCTACTTCTACCGCATTGATATGTTCTCGATCCCAACCACTTCTTATCTTAACAGTTACGGGAATCGAAACGGCATTACTGACGGCTTTTACAATCTCACCAATTTTTGGGGGATTTTTTAAAAGGGCACTCCCCGCTTGTGCTCTTAAAGCTACTTTCGGGACAGGACATCCCATATTGATATCAATAATGTCTGGTTTCATATTTTGCTCAATATATTTTGCAGCTTTGACGAAAGAATCAACATCACTTCCAAAAATTTGCTGAACTAGTGGACGTTCTTCTTCTTTCATATAAAGCATATCAAGTGTTTTTTGATTATCATAACAAATGGCTTTATCACTTACCATTTCAGCATAGATCAAACCGCAACCCATCTCTTTGATAATGCTCCGATAAGCACTATTGCCAATACCGGCCATGGGCGCTAAAACAACTTGGTTGGCAATTTCGACATTTCCAATTTTCCATTTCACTTGTATCACTTCACTTCCGCTTTATTATAAACGAAAAGAAGCTTTCTTTCAAGCTCCTTTTATTTTCTTTTATTTCGGTAATAAGATAATAATCTTTGGGTACTTTTTACGAGACTTTTTCTATCTTGCATCATATCCAGTTCCATAATGGAAGCAGGATATTTTGCTTTCAAAGTTTCTTCATATAATTCATAAGGGATCTCGGCCTCTAAAGGTCGGTAAGCTAACAAATCATACTTTCCTTGTTCAAACAACTCTAAGGCAGCGAGTTCATTTGGAAGACATAAGATATTTTGAAGACGATAATATTTTTTCTTCTCAATCCGAGAGAGAAAAATTTCTTCTGGATCTGTTATTAAGTATTTACCTATTGATCGGGGTTCTTCATTCCATCCTTCGTTATAAAGTTGAATTAAATGCTTTTCTTGGTATGCTCCTCTCAAATACTCTTCCAGAGCTTGTTCTCCTTGCTTTCTTTCAAAAAGAGAAGCTTCTTTTGAATCATGATAAAAGAATGTCTCATTCAAATCTTCTTCCTCATATTTTAATTTATCTTCTGTTTGAAATTTCTTAATCATATCCCCATTTTCGGTTTCTAAGGTATAAAAGGCATAATCAAAAGATAACATATGTGCTCTACGATAGTTTTCTAAAGCTTCTTTGGTGGCTTTTAATTCTTTGACGAGCAAACTTTTTCCATTTTCACTAAATTCATATAATTCCATTATTTTTCTTCTTCTTTCTTTTGTTTTTTTAATAAATCTCTTATCTCGGTTAAGAGAATTGTTTCTTCACTTTTTTCCACTTCATTTTCCTTTTTTTCTTCTTTCTTTAATCTGGCAAATAATTTTACCATCATAAAAATACATAAAGCAATAATTAAAAAGTCAATAATAGATTGGAGAAAAGAACCATAGGCAATATTCGCATCTTTGATGGTAATACTTAAGTTGCTAAAGTCTAAGCCTCCTAATAAAATTCCAATCAAAGGAGTTAAGATATCATTGACTAGACTCGTTACAATTTTTCCAAAAGCACCTCCTACAATGACTCCGACGGCCATATCGATAACATTCCCACGAGAGATAAATGTTCGAAATTCATTGGCTTTTTTTTGAATAAATTTTTCTTTTTTCATCATACTACCTTCTTTCTATTTCTTTTTAATCCGTGATAATATTTTAGCACTATCTTCTATTTTTGTTTTTAGATTAGGAGTTATTTTACTTTGTTCCTCAAAGTTGCACTCCCCTTTTGATTCTAACTGGAACAAATGAAATGGTGTTTGATTTAGGAGATCTTCTTTTAATAAATTATGATAATCTCCTTTTTCTAATAAATGTAAGCCAACCAGATTTCTTTCTAAACGAATCAATTGAGGAAGACAGTAATATTCTTTTTGACTTTGGTTATCATAGGCAGCTTCATAGGGAGTAAGGGAAAGAAAATAGTCTTTTAATTCTTTTTGATAGGCAAGAGAAACGGGACTTTGATCAAAGTATTTTCCTTCATAAAAGCGCTCTAAGAGTTTTGTTCTTACTAACTTTTCAAAGAAGGTTAATTCTTTTTTTGTTTGATCCACAAAGATCGTTTCTTGTTTTAAAAGGTCATTTTCCGTGAAAGATGCTAGGTTAGAAGTATAAAAGGATTCTGCCAATTTTGAATTCGTAGTTTCTAAAAGATAAAAGTTGGGGGTTAAAAATGATTTTTTGTACCATTTTAGTATTTCTTTTTGTCCCTTTAATTCATATAGTAAAATTTTTTTCAGATCTTTGCTTTGTTCATACAGCATAAAAGCACTCCTTTCTTTTGCTATTTATTATAACTGTAATTCTTTTTTCTTGCAAAGAAAAAAACGGATTATTCTTCGCCTTCAAGAGCTTTTAATAATTCCGCTTTATTCATTTTAGAGTATCCTTTAATGCCTTTTTCTTTGGCAATTTCCTTTAGCTTAGTAATAGACATTTTTTCATAAGTTGTTTCTTCTTCTTCATCTGGCATTTTACCATGTTCTACTAAGTAATCAATTTGTTCTTTGGTTAGAGTTTCATATTCTAATAATGTGGTAGCTAATAGATCAAGTAGTTTTCTATTTTCATTGATAATTTTAGTTGCTTTTTCATAGCATTCTTCAATGATTTTACGCATTTCAATATCAATTTCATGAGCTACCTCATTGGAAAAGTTACGAGATTTATTATAATCACGTCCTAGGAAAACGCTTCCTTCTTGTTGTTCTAGTTGCATTGGTCCTAGGTCACTCATACCATATTCGGTTACCATACTACGCGCTATTTTCGTGGCTTTGGCAAAGTCATTTTCTGCGCCTGTGGTCACTTCATGAAAAACTACTTCTTCCGCTACACGCCCTGCTAGTAGTCCAGTTATTTGTTCTAGTAAATCTGTTTTGGTAGAACAAATCTTTTCTTCGCTTGGAATCATCATGTTATATCCGCCAGCGGATCCTCGAGGGATAATTGTTACTTTTTGAACATCACTGGCTCCTTTTAATTTAATTCCAACAACGGCATGTCCTGATTCGTGATAAGCGACAAGTTTTCGATCGTTTTCACTTCTGTTTTTACTTGATTTGGCAGGTCCCATTAAGACACGATCACTTGCTTCATCAATTTCACTCATTGTAATTGCTTCTTTGTTTCTTCTTACTGCAAGAAGGGCTGCTTCATTTAATAGGTTTTCAAGGTCTGCTCCTGAATAGCCTGGAGTCCTTTTCGCAATCGCTTCTAGTTTTACATTTGGTGCTAGTACTTTGTTTCTAGCATGCACAGCTAGTATTTCTTCTCTTCCTTTGACATCTGGTAAGTTTACCGTTACTTGGCGATCAAATCTACCCGGACGAAGTAAAGCTGGATCTAGAACATCCGGACGGTTGGTAGCGGCAATAATGATAATTCCTTCATTTTCTCCAAAACCATCCATTTCCGTTAGTAATTGGTTTAGGGTTTGTTCTCTTTCATCATGTCCTCCACCAAGTCCAGTACCACGTTGACGGCCTACGGCATCAATTTCATCAATGAAGATCAAGCATGGCGCTGTTCTTTTGGCTTGTTGGAACATATCACGAACACGGCTGGCACCAACACCAACGAATAATTCTACGAAATCAGATCCACTAATATAGTAGAAAGGAACATTGGCTTCTCCAGCTACGGCACGAGCAAGTAAAGTTTTACCAGTTCCTGGAGGACCATATAATAAAACTCCTTTAGGAATTCTAGCTCCTAGTTTTTGGAATTTCTTTGGATTCTTTAAGAAGTCAATTAATTCTTTTACTTCTTCTTTTTCCTCTTTTAATCCAGCAACATCTTTAAATGTTACCTTATTTTTATCACTTGATAGTTTCGCTTTACTTTTACCAAAATCGAAGGAATTCTTTCCAGAACCCATTTGTTTTGATAAGAACCAGAAAGCAAATCCACCAATGATAATAATTGGTAATAAGTTGACTAAAATAATAAGAAATGAATTTGATTCAGGATCCGTTGCTGCTTCAAAAGCAAAATCTTGTACATCACTGGCATCCGTTAATCGTTTCATAACTTGTTCTGATAATGGAACTCTAGCATAAAAAGTCTCATTTTCATCATAGTCTTTTAATTTACCTCTTAATTCATATACTTTTGCTCTTTCTCTTGGAGTAACTTCTAACTCTGTTACTTCCTCCGTATCAAGAGCATTCATAAATTCATCATATGTTAAAACATTTACTTGTTGATTTCCGATACTTACAAAATAGAAAACACCTAAAATAATAAGTAACAAAAATACATATGGTAATAATCCTTTTTTTACTGTTTTCTTATTTACGTTCACCTTTTTTCTCTCCTTCTTTTATTTATATCTCAATATTATATCATAAAAGTCTGTTTTGTTCTTATCAAATTTTGACTTTTTCAAACCTGGAACAAAAACAATGGTATTTTTGCTATCTACCACAATAGGCCAAATTTCTCTTTCCCGTGGTGTGATCTTCTTTTCTATAAAAACATCTTTGAGTTTTTTATGACCTCCACCCTTTAAAGCAATGATATCACCATATTCTCTGGTTCTTACCCGAAGTGGTAAAGTAATTTCTTTACTAGATAAGCGAATGATATTATTGCTATTCGACTCTTCTTGCTCTACTTCTTCTAGTATGTGTCCATTCGGTAGTTTTGTATACTTATTTAATTCAATTTCATAATGAGAAATTTCTTCTAAGATACGATGGAGATAAAATTCGTTGTAATTTTTAGTAGCGATAACATCATTTGGAAGGGTTACTTCACTATTTGCTTTTTTACTTTTTATTAAGTTTAAAAGTAAATTAATATGGTGATCATTGATTAAAATAAGATCATCTTGATAATAATTCTCTAAGATGTCTTCTAGGATCGTTTGTTGGATTAAATCGTCTTGTTCCAAAAATTTGTTAATAAGAACTCTATCATGAAATATCACTTTTTTCAAGGCTTTTGTTGTTTCTCTTTCAATATAGCTATTTGCTTTTTGAATAGTAATACTAAATTTTAAGAATTTTTCATGGATATTTGGATCTTCTTTTTTTAAAAAAGGAAGAACTTCTTTCCGATAACGGTTTCTCGTGTAGACATTGCTGTTGTTACTACTATCGATTGCATAAGGAATATGATTTTTCTCATCATATTCAAGTAGTTCTTCCTTCGTTTTCTCAATAAAAGGGCGATAAATAATGTAATCTCCCATATTGATTTGTTTTTTAAAACCACTATAGCCTTCTAAAGTTGTTCCGCGGGCAATTCGCATTAAAATCGTTTCCATTAAATCATCGCCGTGATGCGCAGTCATTAAATACTTCGCTTGATACTTCATAATAACTTCTTCAAAAAAATGATAGCGGATATTCCTTGCTTCATTATGAAAATTATCATCTCCATAATGTTCAATTTTCATATATTCAAAAGGGACTTGATGCTCGATACAATATTCTTCTATGTCTTTTCGTTCTTGTTCACTGGCAAGACGCTTTCCATGATTAATATGAGCACAGACAAGACGAATGTCTTTTTCTTCTCTTAACTTTAATAAGGTGTGAAATAAAGCCATGGAATCTGGTCCATAACTGCATCCAAAGACTATGATATCGCCCTTTTTTAAATCTAAATCTTGGTATAATGTTTTGGTATCCATATTTCCTCCTTGCTAACCAAAAGAAAAATACCTATTCGTCATCTTCAGGTATTCTTAGGATATACTCTCCATCTTTTGAGTAATAGTATTTTTCTCTAGCATACCGCGCAATATAATCTGCATCTTGTAATTTGTTGACGTCTGCTTCTAATTCTTCTTCTTTATCTTTTAAACTCGTTAATTCTTCTTTTAGTTCTGTTTTTTCCTGGTATTTACCATAGATTTCTATCCAATATTTTCCAATGGTATAAGTGGTTCCTAAAATTACCAAGATAGAAGCAAAGCATAAAAGAATTGGACCTATTTTCTTCTTTTTTTTCTTTTTCTTTGGCATTTTTTCACCCACTTTCCTAACTTATATTATAGAGTGGTTTTCCTTCTATTTCAACCGATTCGAGGATTCTTTCTTTTTTTTGACACTTTTTGGCATTTCTTTAATCCATCTTCGTAAAAAAGAACCTTTTTTAAATGTTATTAAAAAGCCTAAGAATAAAAGTAAATAAAAGTAAGGGTGTAAGATACCATAGTTTATTTTTTTCATTAAGAGAAAATATAAAAGGGCCATATCGGATAAAAAGAAAAAATTTGATAAAAGTCTAAGGTAACGGGGGCCGCTAAAGATAATATTATAGTTTATATTTAGCAGAAGGGAGAAAAAGATTCCATAGCCAAAGGAAAAGATAGATGAGATAATTTGGGTTTGTAAGGTCATTATTTAAATAGACGATTAAAGATACTGGTAGTTGCTGATTCTTTTTTGTTGTTTTCTGCCATATAGGAAAAAGCAGTTACCACTCCTTTAATCGAAACATTTCCTGAGATGGTGTCTAATTTAATGAGCTCTAGGCCTTCTCCTTTTACCACTAAAAACCCCATGGTCGTCTCTAGTAGGAATTCTTCATTATCAAAGTTTTCTATTTTTTTTACGCCTGTGATCAGTAAATTTTTTCTTTCGGTCAAAGTAATACTATGATTGTAATTGCTAACAATTGCTTCTTTTGTTTCCATAATCTTCCTCCTAGTAAAGATTATGATGAAAGGAAAAAATTATGATAAAAAAAGAATCTATTCTTCGGTAGATTCTTGTTCAACGTTATTATAAGCTTCTAATATTTTATCTTGAAACATAGCTCGTACTTCAGGATTGATAGGATGTGCAATATCGCGATATCCTCCAGTTTGCGTTTTCTTGCTTGGCATAGCGATAAATAAACCGTTGTCTCCTTCAATAATACGAATATCATGAACAGCGAAACTATCATCAATTAAAACTGATGCGATTCCTTTCATTCGTGATCCTTCTTTTTCAATTTTTCTTACGTTGACAGATGTAATTTTCATTTGTCTATCCTCCTTTTAAAGCACTAACACTTTATAAGATCATTTTATACTATCTTTTTTAGAAATGCAATAAATTTTATAATATTTCAAGGCTTTCTGTCAATAAGTCATTATAAGAAAATGATTTGATTTTGGTAGGGGTTCCTTTTAAGCGAATTAAGAAGATAGCCGGATATGTTTCAATAATTTCTCCTGTGAATTCTTCCACTTGGTGGCGGCTGCCATTAAATTTGAAATGTAAGGTTTCTCCTTCTTTTTGTTTGATTTTTTCTCTTACGTTTTCAATATTCATCTTGGATACCCCACATACATCGTTCCACTGGTGATAATTCCGCCCATGCCGGCACTACCATAGTGAGTTTTTTCAATGAGGGAGAGCAAATCAATTTCTTTGTTTTTGGGAGAAAGAGCGACAAGAGAAGCAATAATGGCCGGATCTAGGGCATGAATATTAATTCTTTTGGGGCTAGAAGCAAAGTTTGAACCAGCTTTGATTAGTTCTTCATAATTGGATTGACAAGCACCTGCGATAATAATTAACTTATCTTGACTTTTTTCATAGTTTCTCGCCGCTTTAATGGCTTCGGCAAAATTAGAAGAGTTTTGATAGTTACTATTTTTTTGTTTATCTTTGGCTCCTTTTTTAAAAGAATCGTGTCCTGTAATAATTACAATATCTGGTTTATAAGTTTCTAAATATTTTTCAATTTCTTCGGGCATTTCTTTTTCTTTGATATTGATACCATAGGCTTCTAAGTGCATTTCTTTGTAAAAGGAAATACAACGTTCTAAATAGTCTTTGTCTCCATCTAAATGAAGAATCTTTCCTGGTAAATAAAAATACTCACTGCGATCCAAATTTAACATACTTTGTAATTTGTTAATATCTTCCCGATCTTCTTTGCTTGCTGAGGGTATATTTTCTTCGAATAATTCTAAGTCATCTAGTTCACTATCGGCATAAAGTCTCACATCAATTCCTTTTAAATAGGCAATGTTATCATCAATATCAATTATTTTAAAGAGTAGATCATTATTGTAGGAATTTCGAGTCACTAAATCTCCTATTTTAAACATCATAAAATCACCCACTTCATTTTATGCAGGTGACTTTCTCTTTATTCATATAAACCATTCGCTAAATCAATAAAAACAGGATATTCCATGGCTTCTGCTCTGGTGTTTAAGTCATAGCCATATTTTTTTAAGATTTCGGCGGCGAGATCTAAATTATAATTTTTTAGATTATTTCGAATCGTTTTTCTTTTAAAACGAAAACTATCATGAACAATCTCTTGGAAAAATTCTTCGCTTTTTAAATACTCTTTGTCTTTTTTGGGTGTAAAAGATACTAC
>ERZ1090861.1542-NODE-1542-length-11578-cov-25.486679_pt1 | contig 11578 bp, 8 predicted proteins | sample MGYA00478482_ERZ1090861 | MGnify/ENA primary metagenome ERZ1090861 (study PRJEB33644, sample SAMEA5815744) | chicken gut metagenome | biome: Chicken; feature: Gastrointestinal Tract; material: Caecum | place: Ireland | collected 2019-01-01 | study: A study of... | reverse complement strand
GGGAACAGGACTACAAGGCAATGCTGGATATGACGGAAAAGCAGGCGGGGCAGTTTATCAAGGGGCTGTGTGGTTACGCCTTCGACGGCGTGCCTATGGAAACGAAAGACGCCAAGATCGCGTCGGCGTATGCGTATGCAAAGACGGCGCTGGACGTATCGGTCAAGAGCCGCGAGAACGGCAGAAAGGGCGGTCTGCTCGTGGCGGAGCGTATGCGCGGAGCGAAAGCGTCGCCCGTCAAACCTTCCGCAGCGGAAAGCGATCCGATGGGTATGCTGCTGAAAGGCATTGTTCTTTCGGTTGCGGAAGACGCGGCGGAAAGCAAGGGTAAAAAGTGAGCGGAATCCTCTGTGCGGACGCGGCGGTAGGGCTGAAAACCCTGCCGCAGAAAAGCGTACAAATGTGCGTGACCAGCCCGCCGTATTACGGGTTGCGGGATTACGGCGCGGACGGGCAGATCGGTGTGGAACAATCGCCGGAAGAATATATCGCGCGGCTTACGGAAGTATTTGCCGAAGTACATAGAGTGCTCAAAGACGACGGAACGCTGTGGCTGAACATTGCGGACAGTTATGCGGGCAGCGGAAAAGGTCCGATGACTCTGGCAGTTGAAGCGAACGGAAAAAACAAAGATCTGTATGATATGAAAAGCCGCATCTACGAAGTGCCGAAAAAGTGGAAGGGCGTCAAGCCGAAAGATATGATCGGCATTCCGTGGATGCTCGCGTTCGCGCTACGGGAATTCGGATATTATCTTCGTTCGGACATCATCTGGCACAAGACAAACTGTCTGCCGGAGAGCGTAAAAGACCGTCCGTCAAAGTGCTACGAGCATATCTTTCTCTTATCGAAATCGCCGAAGTATTACTTTGATTACAAGGCGATACGAGAGCCTATCAATGACGTGACGGCAGAACGGTATAAGCGCGGCAGGTCGGGAAAGGCGAAGTACGCCGAAGCCGGGAAAGGTCAGGGCATCGACAAAAAGCAGGATGCGGTGACGGAAAAGGAGCGGCAGTACAAACGCAAAAGGGATGTATGGGAGGTGAGCACGAACACTTTTCGGATGGACGAGCATTTTGCAATGTTTCCCGAAAAGCTCATTGAGCCGTGTATCCTTGCCGGCAGCAGAGCGGGCGATACGGTGCTGGATCCGTTTTTCGGCAGCGGTACGACGGGAGCCGTCGCAAAGCGGCTGGGACGGGAATATATCGGCATAGAAATCAACCCCGTATTCTGCAAAAAGGCAGGGCTGCGCATCGAAAAGACGGAAACGGTGTAAAGGCGTAACCCGTGGCAAATGCTCGGAAATGGCAAGCAGGTTAAGAAAAGTGCCACAGGCAAGGCTGCGGCGCTTTTGAAGCCGCCGTCAAGCGGCGGAGAACAAGGCGGGAAACCCGCTTTTCTTTGAGGAGGAAATGGATAAGGAACAGACGAAAACCGACAACAGGATGCGGAGGTATATCCGCATCACCGACGGGGATATGTGGGCGAAGATCGACAAGATCATGACGCTTGACAAGTATTCCAAGAGCTTTAACAAAGTGATCATCGACGCGCTGTATTTCGGGCTGGACGAACTCATTGCCCGCTTGTTTGAAACGGTGGAGGAAGTCGAAGATAAGCCCGCCGGAACAAAACTTATACGCAGGGTGGACGGGCTGAACGAAGAATATTTTTCGGACATCGCCAAACTTCTGAAAGAGCTTATTATCGACGTTACGGTGAATAAATCCATATTATGTTCGCTGTACAACGAGAGGGCAAGGGCGCTGAACAAAGAGAGCGTGAGCGGCAAAAAGTTCGCGGAAGGCAGATATGCGGAAACACCCGATTATCTTTCCGACTACGAAATAAGAAGCCTGCGTTCGCTGCGCAAGTGAGGTAAGCGGGTATGAGCAACCAACCGATCATTTTCGATATTCAGTACACGCCGTACCGCTTAAAGAAAAACGCGACGGAAAAAGAACTTGCGGCGCACGCGGAGGCGCGGGCGTTTTACGACATGACGGGAACGAAGAACGTGTATCGTTACATAACGACGGAGGGCAAACGTGCCGGGAAAGGTGCGAATGCTCTGGACTATCTGCAAAAGAGTACGGGTGTATTCAACGGAAACGGTATGCTTTCGGAAAAGGAAGCAGCCGCCATGCAGGAGCGCGTCAAAGACGGTGAAAAGAACATCTGGCACGGCTTCATCTCGTTGTCGGAAGAGGACAGCCCGAAGATAGACACGCCCGAAAAGTGTATCGCGCTCGTAAAGAGTACGTTCAACGCATTTTTCAGGGACGCAAAGTTCAATCCCGACAATATAGACCTGATGTGTGCGCTGCACCTCGACAGGCCGCACCACCTTCACATTCACTTCGTCTTTTGGGAAAAGGAGCCGAAGTACAAAGGCAAAGACGGCAGGATGCACTACCGCAGCAAGGGCAAGATCGACAAAGCGGCGATAGACCAAATGTTTGTGCGCTTGGGGCTGTTCATCTCCGAAAGAAAGGACAGATTATATAAGGGCAGGGACGCGGCGATCCGAGAACTGCGCGCGGCGACGAATATCAGACGGACAATGACGGGCAATGAGGAAGTAAAACGCGAGATCATCGCGCTTGCAAAGTCGTTGCCGAACGCGGGCAGGCTTGCGTATGCAAGCAAGGACATGGAGCCGTTCCGCGGACGGGTAGATAGAATCGTAAAATTGCTTTTAGACAATAACCTGAAAGCACGGAAAGCGGACAGGCGGTTTTACGAAGCGCTGGAAGAACGCAAGCGGCAGATTGCCGCAATCTGCGGTCAGCCCGTTATTTTCTCGGACAAAAACACGCCGATGGACAGGCTGGAAACGCTGCCGCAATACCACGGGAAAATTGATACGGGAAGTATCAAAATCGCAGAGGAGATCGAAGCGGACTACAAGCGCAGACAGGGAAATCTCGTTCTCAAACTTGCCAAGTTCATTAAGCCGGAATTTTACGAGCGAAAGAAAGGCAGAAAATACAAGGCGAACGACAACCGCATGAAAAAGTATCTCACGATCTCCCGCCGTAAAGTCGGGCGTGCGATGGATAAGTTTCTGCACACTTTCGGAAGTGCGAGCGAAGACCTTGAGCGCGAATATAAGAGCCGTTTGCAGGAGATTGAGGAGGAAATGGAGCGAGAACGTGAAAAACAAAACCTGAAGGAGGGGAATTATAAAGAGTGAACAGAAAGACGGCTTTAAGTCATAAAAAGAAAAAATCCCGAAAACTGAACGCGCTGTTGTGGCTCATCACGTTTGCGTTTGTCGGGGTGCTCATCATGTTTTTGTTCACGCTTGCAGGCGTGGACAGCATTGCGGAAATCCTCGGCAACAGCACCTATTGGTATGCGTTGGGGTTCGTGTGCGGGCTGCTCGTCGTGGCATATCTCATGATGTACCGTATCGACGCGCAGAATATCGCCATGAATGAAAACGACCTCGAAGATACCGAATGGCTCACGCCAAAGCGTCTTCGGAACATGAAGGAGTTTACCGTCACGACATGGAACGGTATGGACAGGCACGCGGACGGGATCGTTATCGGTGCGGAGAAAAAGGGCGGCGGCGTGGAGATTTTAACGACCGATCAGCTCCATGCGCTCATTGTCGGCACGACTGGCAGCGGAAAGACGACGGGGTTCGTCGATCAGAATATTGCGGTTTTGGCGCGAAGCAAGACAAAACCCAGCCTTGTCATTACAGATCCGAAAAGCGAACTTTACGCAAAGCACGCAAGACAGTTGGAGAGCGAAGGGTACAAGATCAGCGTTCTCGATTTGCGCGAGCCGTATTCCTCGGCGCGCTGGAATCCCATGAACGTGCTCATCCGCCGTATCCGATTGGTCAAGGACTTGCAGAACAATCTTCAAAACAGGGACGGCAAGTATTACGGCGCGGGCGAAGTGTTCCTTTCGTACAGGGACGCGCGGACAAGGGTACAGGAACTCAAAGACGAGATATATGAAAACGCGCAAGACCTCGTATATACGCTCTGTCCCGTACAGAACAGGGATCAGCCGACATGGGAACAGGGTGCGCGAAATCTTATTTTCGGACTTGTGCTTGCGTTTTGCGAGGACTGTATCAAGGGCAAGATGGACGAAAAACAGTTGCTGTTATTCAACGTCTATCACAACATCACGCGCTACTGCTCGGAAGACACGACGGCGCTTCGGGAATATCTGCTGGAAGGACGTGATGAATTCTCAAAGGTGCGCGGGCTTGTCAATACCGTGCTCATTACGTCGGACAAGACGCTTACATCGTATCTCTCGGAAGTCAATGCGTATATGCAGCAGCTTGCGGACGACGGCATTTTGTCGCTTACGAGCGAAAACGATCTGGATATCGTAAACATGGACGAACAGCCGAACGCGGTGTTTATCATCGTGCCGGACGAACGATTCACGCGGCACAGATTTGTTACGCTGTTCATTACGCAGATGTACAAAGAGCTGGTCGAAAAAGCGAACCTGAACAACCGCAGAGGACAGACGGATACGGCGGTGCTGAGAAGGAATGTGTACTACATTCTTGACGAATGGGGCAACCTTCCAAAATTCGAGAATATCGAGGGAATGGTCACGGTGGCGCGTTCACGCGGCATACGTTTCCTGTTCGTGCTGCAATCGTTCAGTCAACTTACGGCGAAGTACGGCAGAGAGATCGGCGACATCGTAAAAGCGAACTGCAACGTCAAGATTTTTATCGGCAGCGACGATCCGGATACGCGCAGAGAGTTTTCGGAACTCTGCGGGCAGAAAAAAGTCAAGAGTTTTTCCGTCAATACCAATGCGGAAGCGTCGGCGTCGAGCAATACGGGCGCGGCAAACCAGCCGCTCATCACGGTCGGGATGCTGGAACGCATCAACGGCGACGAAAAGGGCGACGCCATCGTGTCGGTGCGCGGATACGAGCCGATCTGGTCAAGGTTCACGCCTTCGTACAAGCTGAAAAGCGTGTATTTCAAGGCAGGCAAGGCGGAAGCGGGAAAACGCGAGGCCGTGCTGTTCGACAAATCGGAATATGTATTTGATATTACGGGCGGAAAGGCATTGAGCGAGCGCGATAAAATGCTCGACGTTCTGGAAAAGGAAGAAAACGCAAAGAGCGGCGATGACGGCAGCGACAAGGAGCGTCTCGCGAGCCTCGATAAAAAGTGGCTGGATATTGAAAACGAGGTGCGCGACAGGCTGAAAAAGGTCGTGCCGATACTGGACGAGGAAGACGCCGCGGCGGTTAAAAAGGCGGCGCTCGAAAACAAAGTCGCACTTCTGTTTGAGATCGCAGCCCGTTATGAGGAGAGCGTAAAGCAGAGGATAGAGGACGCGGCTGCCGCGATAGACGGTATGCTGAAAGACATGAAAAAATTACAGGAAGCGGCAAAAGAAAACGCCGCTTAAAGAGGAGAAAAATGCAGAAAATCAAACACAAGCTTTGGGTACTGCTCGCGGGCGTTGCGATGTTCGCGGCAGTATTTCTTTTGACGGGAATGGCGTCCGGCACGCAGGCTTCGGCGGCGTCTGCCGAGGAAGTCTGCGTGCATGAGTACGGCGATGGGATCGTACACTTGCCCGATTGCACTTCGGGCGGATACACGGAATACACCTGTACGCTCTGCGGCGAGAGTTATAGGGATAATTACACGGACAGAGCGGAGCACACCTATTCGGAAGTCGTGGTGCAACCCACTTGCACGCACGAGGGCTATACTACGCACTTTTGTACCGTTTGCGGATATGAGTACACGGACAATTATACCGCCGCGCTCGGTCATGATTATCAGGACGAAGTAACTGCCGCGACGTGTACGGAAGCGGGTTACACCACGCATACCTGTACGGTTTGCGGGTATTCTTATGCGGATACCCGCGTGGAAGCGCTCGGTCATACATACGAAACGGACATGCTTGCGCCGACGTGTACGGACGGCGGGCATACAACTTTTACCTGTACCGTATGCGAGTATTCGTATGTTTCCGATTATACCCAAGCGACGGGGCATGATTACGCGGAAAATACGGTTGAGCCGACTTGCGTGTCTTACGGATATATCGAGCATACTTGCGCGAACTGTTCGGACAGATATGTAACCGATTACGTTTCGCCGCTCGGTCACGATTTTACGGAGGAACATAAGCAAGCAGCGGAAGGGCAGATCGGTTATACGCTTCATATCTGCGCGCGGTGCGATTACAGTTATGTTTCCGATTTCGTGACGAGCGGGGATAACGGCTATGCGGATACGCCAAATCCCGACGAACCCGAAAAACCTGACGGCGGTGACGAAACGACGGATGCGCCGGATGAAGACGGAGAGCCTGTAAATCCCGATGACGGGGGAAGCGAAGTGCCCGATCAGCCCGAAACGCCGGATGAAAGCGGTGATAAGGAACCAAGCGAACCCGATACGCCCGATGAAGACGACGAACAGGCACATACGCATTATTTCACGGCAGAAGTGACGCTTGATGAAGAAAATATGACCTTTACGGTCGATTATTTCTGCGAGTGCGGCGAGATTTCGGACGAGGTTTTGCAGGTCATTGCGCTTGACGAGAACGGAAACGAGCACGTTTTAACGGCAACGGACGGGAATATTTACGATTATTCGGCGTTTTCGGGGTATTACGAGATAGCGGTCACGGATTCGCTCGGCGAGCCGTTGTATTATTTTGAACTCCGTGCGGAAGGCTCGGAGCAGCCCGATGAACCCGATACGCCCGCCGAACCCGACGAGGGTGAAGGCGGAGGCGAAGAACTCCCCGATGAAGATCCGGACGAAGGAGAGCATGGCGAAGAAAAGCCCGCGGAAGATACGGAACCTGAAAACAATTCTTCGCTCGGCGTCGTCCTCATCGTTGTGCTTATCGTGCTGGCTGCCGGCGGCGTCGCCGTGTTTATCGTTATCAAGAAGAAAAATAAGAAGGACAAAAATTAAAAAAGAGGTAGAAAACGGAAATGAATTTATTGGCAGCGGGAACGCTCAATGAAAATTTGGGCAATATCGTAACAAAACTGAACGAACTCATGGATTCGTTTTGGCTGTACATCGTGCTTGCGCTCGCGGCAGTAGTCGTTGTGTGGGGCGCGTATGTTGGTATCCGAATTGCAGTTGCGCACAGGAACGAAGAAAAGATCAACGCGCGCGGCATGGTCAAAAGCCTTATCATCGGCATCATCATTATTTTCGTGATTGCCGTCGGCGCGCCGTTTCTCATCAACGGTCTGAACGCATGGGTTGGCGCAGACGCCGGCGCGGAAGGCGCGTCCATTGCAGCGGCAATGCTGAAAGCGTGACAGAGTGGAGGAGCAAACAATGGGAAATGTTTTATTGGCGGCAAGCCTGAACGAAAACTTGCAGGAGATCATCAATAAACTCAGCGAACTTATGGACTCGTTCTGGATATACATCGTCATGGCGCTCGCCGCGGTGGTGGTGATCTGGGGCGCATACGTCGGTATCCGAATTGCCGTTGCGCACAGAAACGAGGAGAAGATCAACGCAAGGGATATGGTGAAAAACCTCATCATCGGAATTGTGATCATTTTTGTAGTGGCGATGGGCGCGCCGCTTCTCATCAACGGACTGTCCGCGTGGGTCGGATAAGTTAAAATAAAACTCACGGAAGCGCAGGCGGCGGAATGTTTCTGCCGCCTCATGCTTTCGGGGGAGGGAAACAATGCTTATATTTTTGCAGGAACTTGTCTTGCAATTATTTTTATGGCTGTTGCAGCTCATCGACGGCATCATGGAAATCTTTTCCGCGATCTCTGGCGTGGCAACGGTCACATACCACGGCGAGCAGGTGAACCTCATCGAACTGCTCGTCGGCGATTCGACGGTCGGAGCCATATTTTGGTGTATCTTCATTCTTGCGGTCGGGCTTTCGTGTATCTTTGCGATAGTCGGGCTTGTCAAGAACATGGTGGTGAACAACCGCACGGTATCGGGCGTGGTGGGGAAGTTTTTTCTTTCCTTACTCGGTACAATGGCGATGCTCGTCGTTGTGGTGCTCGGAATCCTTATCGCAAATTCCGTATTGCAACTCATTGCGAATATCTTTCAGATCTCGAACACGACAAAATTATCGACGGCATTGTTCGATGCCTGCGCAGGGGATTGGATCAACGGCTATTCCAAAGCGGAGTTTGATGTATCGTCCCTGACGGTGCGCGATATTTACGGCGATTACAATGCGGCATTGTTCGGGATATGGCCCACAAGCTGGAAATGCAACGGGATGGTCGATCCGAATAAGTTTCTGTACTTTCCGTCGCTTGTCGCGTCGATTGCGCTCGGTATTGCAATGATCGTGGCAATCGTCAATCTTGCAAAGAGAATTTTCGAGATCGTGTTTTTGTATCTCGTCATGCCCGTTTCCATGTCAACGCTTGCGGCGGACGACGGGGCGCGGTTCAAAATATGGCGGGAAACATTTATCACAAAAGTCGTGCTTGCCTACGGCGCGGTGTTCTCCGTCAATGTTTTCGTGCTGATATTGCCGTTGCTGTCGCAGATGAGAATTGAAGGCATCGGCGGGTTCGGTAATTCGCTGTTCCTTATCTTTATGATCATCGGCGGTGCAATGGTCATTCCTGCGGGTATGACGTTGTTTGCAAGGCTGTTCGGTCAGGCAGATGATTGGCACGGCGGCGGTTCGTTCCTCAGAAGCGCGTACTACGGCTCGCGCTTTGCCGGGCTTGCAACGCTCGGACTTGCCGGCTGGGTGCTGAAAAAGGGCGTCGGCGCGGGTAAAGGCATTGCCAAAAAGATCCGCTCTAAAAAATCGGACAATGGCGAATCGGGCGACGGAGGAAGTGCGGACGGCGAGGACAGATATACGGAATCGCCCGCGCCGTCGGACGGAAGCGATGGGGCGGCATCGGGCGATGCTGCGTCTGCGGAAGAAAATACGGATACGGGAGGAAGCGAATGAGGATCATTCCCAAAAAAATCAAGGTTAAAAATACGGTATGGAAGTGCTATTCCATGCCGGACGTCATCGTGGCGCTTGTCATGTTTGCGATCATCTTTGCGTCGGTCACAACGGGGAATTGGGCGATTGCGGTGATACTCGGCATTGTAAGCGTGGTGATGTTTATGCCCACGCAGGACGGTATCTTCTACGCCTGTATCTTGGAGAACGTAAAATTTTTATTCTCCAAAAAGAAATATACGGCTGCCGCAAAATCGGCAAAGGAGAGTGTGGACGCACTCATTCCGCTCAAAAACATCAGGGATAACGGTCTTATTGAATACGCGGGCGGCTCGTTCGGCAGGGTCATCAAGATCGGACAAAAGAACTTCGGTATTGAAGACGCCGTGCAGCAGAACATCGACATCAATTATTTTGCCAACGCCTTGAAACTTATCGACGGCAATCAGAGCGCGGACATCGTAAAAATCGACCGCCCCGTAAATCTGGACGCCTTCGCAGGCGAACTTTTCGGGCGGCTGAACGATGTTCGTGAGAGTATGGATTCGGACGATGTGAAGTCTATCAAAGACGGCATTCTGCGCGAGCGCATCGACGCCATCGACCGCCTGAACAATATCCGGAAACAGTACATATCCGATTATTATATCGTGCTGTATGGCAGAAACGAATTGGATCTGGAAAACGCGGCAGTCAACGTGTCATCGGAGATCAATAAGTGCGGGTTGAGCACTAAATTGCTCGGCAAACGCGAAACGGCTGTGTTTCTTAAATACAGCCATTCCCGCTGTTTTGACGAGAGGGAAGCAAGTTGTCTTTCAGACGAGGAACTGCTCGAATGGGTAAAGCCGAAAGAAATCGCATTCAAGGCGAACAAGTACATGATCGACGGTGTGGAAGCGTCTATTCTTTCGGTGGCAGACTATCCTTTGCGCGTTAAGAACGCTTGGGGCGCAGAGCTGTTCAATATCCCCAACACGAAAGTTGTCATGCACGTCAAGCCCGTGGAAAAGTATAAGGCGATACGCAGGATAGACAAGTGCATTTCGGATATGGAAACAAAGCAGATCATGTCCGAAAAGGCGAGCGAAGCCAACAGTGCGGAAATACATAAAGAAACGATGGACGCGCTTTTGGACAGCTTGCAGGCGGAGAACGAAAGCCTGTTCGATGTCACGCTTACGGTAACGGCATATAACTACCTGAACAACACGAACTATAAAAAGAATACAAGGCGAGCCATGCTCACGGGTAACTTTAAGGCAAGCGCACTGTACGGATTGCAGATCGAAGCGTTCAAGTCGGCAGTCATCGCTCCGCAGAGCTGCCTGAAAAATTATGAGCGCGGTATCAACAGCTCGTCGCTTGCGGCAGCGTTTCCGTTTGTGCGTATCTTTGTCATGGACAAGGGCGGTATCATGCTCGGCGAAAACAAGACCAACCGATACCCGTTCATCTTTGATTTATGGAAAAGGGGGAACTTGTATCAGAACTCCAACGCCATGATCATCGGTAAGTCGGGTTCGGGTAAGTCGTTCTTTCTGAAAAGCCTTATTCTGAACGAATGGGCGAACAACACGCGGGTGATCGTATGCGATCCCGAAGCAGAATATCTGACGCTTACGAGAAATCTGAAAGGGAACATCATCGACGTGGGCAACGCGAAGGAGGGGCGTATCAATCCGTTCCATATCTATAAGATACTCACGGAAGAGGGCACGCCCGCCGATCCCGTCGTCACGTTCAATACGCATCTGAAAATGTTGGAGAGCTTTTTCAAGATCGTGCTTGTCGGCGCGTCGCAGGACGTGATCGAACTCATCAATAACCTTGTCGTGGAAACGTATGAGCGGAAGGGCATCACGGAAACGACGGATTGCTCCGGTTTCAAAGCGGAGGACTTCCCGCTGTTTTCGGATTTGCTCGAAACGCTGCAAGCAAAAGATAAGGAAAGTATGGACAGCCTTACTTTGCGCGATATGCGCACGGCGGAACTGTATCTCACTAAATTTGTAAGCGGGCGGTATTCGGATATCTGGAACGCGCCTTCCACGTTGAAAACGGACGCGAGCATCATAGATTTTAACTTTCAGAGCCTGTTTGCAAATAAGAACAATGTCGTTGCGAACGCGCAGATGCTCTTGGTGTTCAGGTTTATCGAGCAGGAAGTCATCAACGCAAGAGAGCTTAACAGATACGGAAAAAATCTGCACACGATGATCGTCTGCGACGAGGCACATTTATTCATCGACGCGAAATTCCCGATCGCTTTGGACTTCTTCTACCAGATGAGCAAGCGAATCCGAAAGTACAACGGCAGCTTTATCCCTGCGACGCAGAATGTCGCTGACTGGAACGCCAACGAGGAACTCAGAAGCAAGACGAGTGCGATCATCAAGAACAGTCAATATCTGTTTATCTTCAAGCTCGCCGCCCCGGATATGAAAGATGTATTGGACGTTTATAAAGCGGGTGACAGTTTCAACGAGGAGGAACAGCGCATGATCATCTCGGCTGTAACGGGGCAGGCGTTTTTTGTGGGCAGTTCGGAACTGCGGGCGTGTATCCGTATCAAGTCGGGGGAATACGCGCGGGAATTGTTTGAAGATAAAACGAATAC
>ERZ1090861.1537-NODE-1537-length-11605-cov-7.496797_pt1 | contig 11605 bp, 7 predicted proteins | sample MGYA00478482_ERZ1090861 | MGnify/ENA primary metagenome ERZ1090861 (study PRJEB33644, sample SAMEA5815744) | chicken gut metagenome | biome: Chicken; feature: Gastrointestinal Tract; material: Caecum | place: Ireland | collected 2019-01-01 | study: A study of the... | reverse complement strand
GGGGGGGGGCCCCCCCGCCCCCCCCCCCCCCCCCGCGCCGGGCCCGGGGGGGGGTTTTTTCCCCAACAAAACCCCCCCGGGGGGGGCGGGGCGGGCCCCCGCCGCGGCGCTTTTGCCGTTTTCCGAGTTCTGTCCCCGCTCAGTTGCCGGGATATTTGACCGCGATGACGCGGTTGTTGTGCGCGATGGTGCCGAGATACCCGCCGATGGTACGGATGTAACTGTCGCACTCGCCGGGGCGGTCGCTGAAAGCGCGGTAGCGCACGGCGTAGTTTTTGATCAGTTCGACGATGTTTGTCAGCGACTTTGCCAGTTCAAAATTGGTGAATTTGTAAAACTTGTCGTCGCGGATGGCCACGACCCATGCCGAGGGGTGCAGGATCTTGCTGGCAGCCGCGTACGCGGCGTGGCGGGCGCTCTGCCCGGCGATCTTCTGCAGCCCGTCTTTGAAATTGAGGCGGTATTCTTTGCCGAACCCTTCGCGGAAGCCTTCCACGTACACCAGCCAGCCGTAGTTGACGAAGGCGTTGCGCTCTTTGATGGCGTACGCCTTGCACTCTTCGGAAAGGCGGGCCTGCAGCTCTTCGGCGCGCGGATTCCCTTCCATGTTCAGGTATTCCATATGTCGCACGTAATGGGTAAACATGTCGTCGCCGCGCGAACAGAGCACGATGAGCACGCATTCCAGTTCGTGCAGGTGCCGCCACAGGATGACGGCGTCGCAGCTGTTGCCCGCCGCCAGGAGCTGCACGGTGCTCTTGATGGTGACCATCGCCTTTTTGAAGAGGTTGTTCAGCCCGTTCATGCGCGCGTCCGCACCGCGGAACCCGCCCAGCACGAACAGCGAGTAGCTGCACGCCATATTGAAGGTGGCGATCTCGGGCGAATATTCGGACGTGTTGGAGATCTTGTTGACGTTCAGATGCTCGTTGATGACGATGCGCACGGCCACGTCGCGCACCAGGGCGGCGCGGTACTTTTCGTCCTGTTCGGCGCGCGCCGCCAGTTCGGGCGGCAGGTGCGACGTATGGAAAAGATGGTAGTACCAGATATAGCTGACGATCTCGTCGAGGCGGGCGCCGTCGAGCGCGCGCAGGCGGATCTTGCGCCGCTTGAGTTCTTCGAGATACTGCGCCTTGACGCGGGCGTACATTTCGCGCACGAACCCGAGGTCGTACGCGCGGCCCGTCAGGCGCGCCAGCCGCGCGCACTGCGCCTCGAAAATGCTTTGCTCCATCCGGTCGATGATGTCCGCCATACCGTCCTCCCTATCCCGCCGCGCGGAACGACTCTTATTATATACGACTTTTCGCCAAAAGGCAAGGAAAAAGCGCCGCCGCGCGCAGGCGACTGCCCGCGCGGCCCCTGCGGCTCAGCGCGCCGGGCGACGTTCCCGGCGGAGAAAAACGCCGCTTTTTCGCCGCCCGGCATTGACTTTCCGCCGCGCGCGCGGTATAATGGAGACAAAAAACAGCGGATTCCGGACGCGGACGCGCGCGGAAAAAGGAGCAACAATGAAATACCGCAACCTCGGCAAATGGGGACTGAAAGTGAGCGAGATCGCGCTCGGAAGCTGGATGACCGACCTCAACGGGCTGGGCGCCGCCGAAACGGCGCGCCAGAGCATCCGCGCCGCCTACGACGCGGGGGTCAACTTTTTCGACTGCGCCGACGCCTACAGCGGCGGCGAGGCCGAAAAATTTCTGGGGACGGCGCTGCGCGACTACAAGCGCAGTTCGTACGTCGTCTCTTCCAAGGTGTTTTTCCCGATGGGACGGGGCGCGAACGACTGGGGCCTCTCGCGCAAGCACATCGTGGAACAGCTCGACGCCACCCTGCGGAACATGCGCCTCGATTACCTCGACCTGTACTTCTGCCACCGGTTCGACCCGACGACGCCCGTCGAAGAGACCATGCAGGTGCTCTCGGACATGGTGGCGCAGGGCAAGATCCTCTACTACGGCGTGAGCGAATGGTCGCCGGTGCAGCTTTGCAAGGCGATCTCGGCCGTAAAGGAACTGCACCTGCGGCCGCTGAGCGTCATCCAGCCGCAGTACAACATGGTCGACCGCTATATCGAAGACGAGATCGTGCAGATCTGCGCGGAAAACGGGATCGGCATCGTGCCCTTTTCGCCGCTGGCGCAGGGCCTTCTGACGGGAAAATACCGCAAGGGCCAGCCGCTGCCCGCCGGCTCGCGCGCGACGCACCAGGCAGACAAACAGATCAACAACCTCCTCACGGACGAAAACCTCGACAAGGTGGACGCCCTTTCGAAGGTCGCGGACGGGCTGGGCGTCTCCCTCTCGGTGCTGGCGCTGGCGTGGATCCTGCGCCTGCCGCAGATCTCCTCGGTCATCACGGGCGCTTCCAAACCCGAACAGCTCGAGGCCAACGTCGCCGCCAGCGGGCTCGGCATTCCGCAGGACGCCCTCGACGAGATCGAAAAGATCCTGAACTATCGCCCGTTTGTCCGTAAAATCGGCTGACGTATCTTAAAAACCGTACCATGCAAAGCGGCGCGACCGATCGGGCGCGCCGCTGTTTCCGTTGTTTGTTCACGTTTGCTTTCCGTTGGTTTGCCGGTTTCAGGCAGGCATCCGCTCCGGCGTACGGCCGCCGCTGCGGCCGCCGGAAACTGCGGCCGCGCGGATCACAGGCTTTCGCGGAAGATCTCGCGGATCTCGCCCGCATCCAGCACCTTGTAGCCGCCGGTCATGACGAGGGTGCTCTTCACCAGATCGTCGAGCATGGACTCGTTCGCGCCGAGGTCGGCGATGTTCATGACGAGGCCGAGCTTTTTCATCCAGCTTTCCATCGCGGCGAGCCCCTCGAGGGCGACCTGTTCGTCCGTCTTGCCGGCGGGGTCCACGCCCCACACGTTGACGGCATAGCGCCGGAACTTGGGCAGGCCGTACGGCAGGATGTGGCGGTAATACGGCATCGACACGGCTGCCAGCGTCATGCCGTGGGTGGCGTCGGTGATCGCCCCCACCGCCTGGCCGAGCATGTGCACTTCCCAGTCGGTATCCTTGCCCGCCGCCACGAACGTGTTGAGCGCCCAGGTCGCCGTCCACATGATGTTGCTACGCGCCTCGTAATTTTCCGGATCGTCCAGGGCGACGAGCGCGCTGTGGATAAGCGAACGCAGCAGCCCTTCCATCACGTAATCGGAGGTATTGTCGTCCGTGCCCGAAAAATACTGTTCGAGGATGTGCGACATGATGTCGTAAAAGCCCGCGACCATCTGGTACCGGGGGAGCGTGTAGGTGAACTCGGGGTTGAGGACGGCGAATTTGGGGAACACCTCTTCGCCGAACACGTGGCCGATCTTCAGTTTCTGCGCGCGGTTGGTGATGACCGAGCCGCCGTTCATCTCGCTGCCCGTGCCGACCATGGTGAGCACGCAGCCGACGGGCACGATCTCGCAGGTCGGCTCTTCGAAGCGGATGTAGTATTTTTCCCACGGATCCTCCCCGCAGTGCACGGAGACGGAAACGGCTTTGGCGTAGTCGCACACCGAGCCGCCGCCCACCGCCAGAATCAGGTCGGCCTTGGCCGCGCGGGCGCGTTCGATCCCTTCGGCGAGTTTTTCCACCGTGGGGTTGGGCATGACGCCCGCGTCTTCGAAGACGGTCTTGCCGTTGGCTTTGAGCAGGGATACGACCTTGTCGTAAATTCCGTTCTTTTTGATCGAGCCGCCGCCGTAAACGAGCAGCACGTTTTTGCCGTATTTGGGCAGTTCTTTGTTCAGCCCGTCGAGGGCCTCTTTGCCGAAATACAGCTTTGTGGGATTGCAGTACGTAAAATTGCCGAGCATAATATGCCTCCTTTTTGAATGAAATCGACGAATGGCGGGCGCCGCAGCCGGGCCGTGCAGCCCTCTTTCCCGGGGCACCGCCGCCCTTTTCACCGTTTACAGCCGCCGCCGGGCTGTTTTACGCCCGGCCGAGCAGCTTGCGTGCCGCGGAGTACACGATCTGATAGACGGACGGCAGAACGACCTTCACGCCCGCCGCTTCCATCGCCGCCGCCTGCTTTTCGGTCAGTTCTGTGTACGGATACACGCCGATCAGAAAGGGATAAAAGGCATAGAGAAAGCCCTCTTCTCCCGACTCTCCCAGCGCGGGGAAAAACTTCCGCAGGCAGGCGCGCATCGCGTCCATCGAGCGGCCGTACTCCCGTTTGAACTGCGTCAGCCGTTCGACGCGGCTTTCGGCCTCCATGTCGTAGAGGTTGACGGAGAGCAGTTTCAGCATAACGGGGCGCTCTTCCAGCGAATGCGCCAACGCGGCGGCAAATTCGTCGGCGGTCATCCTCCCGTTTTGCAAGAGGGCGGAAAGTGCGTCCGCCCAGAGCGCGTATTCGCGCTGAAAGAGGGCGAGAAAGATCTCTTCTTTCGTATGGAAATAATTGTAGATCGACGTGCGCGTGAACGACGTAACTTCGCCGATCCGCTTGATCGTGATGTCTTTGAAGCTCATCGTGCGGTACAGCGCTTCACAGGCGGAAACGATCTCCTCCCGGCGCGCGTCCGCGAGCTCTTGCGACCCCTTCGGCATAGGCACTCCTTCCGAAACAAACTGCTGACACCGTGTCAACAACTATATGATAGCACATCTCTGACACGGCGTCAACCATTTTCGCAAAAAAATCCGGGGCCGGGCAAAAACCGGCCCCGCGACGGGCAATTGGGGCCGGGCCGCCCGCACGGCCGCGGAGGGTACTGCGGCCGCCGGCGCCCGGCAAAGGGTTTGGTGAGCGGGATGATCATCTGCGCGCTTTGAGCACTTTGTTTTCGTACGCGCGCACCTGTTCGAACCAGTCGGCGCCGGCAAATTTGTTGCGGCGGAGATACTCTTCCCACACGTCGCCGTACGGGAGCGTCTTCATCTCTTCCTGCAGCACCATCTGCTCGGTGAAGTTGGCTTCGTCCTGCATCTTTTGCAGCGTTTTCGAAGGCTGCAGCAGCGCGTACAGGAGCGCCTTGTCCATATTCCTCTCCCCCACGACCCAGGCGGAGATGCGGTTGATGCTCGCGTCGAAGTAGTCCAGCCCGATCATGACCTTATCGGTCGCGTCGTTGCGGACGATCTCTTTGGCGATCTCTTTGAGCTCGTCTTCGAGCAGGACGACGTGGTCGCTGTCCCAGCGGACGCCGCGGGTGACGTGCAGCGCGACGGTGTCGTAGAAGGCCAGCAGAGACGGGATCTTGTCGGAGACGACCTCGGTCGGATGGTAATGGCCGTTGTCGAGCAGGCAGCAGATGCCGCGCGTCGCCGCGTAGTTCTGGTAAAACTCGTTGCTACCGACGGTGTAGCTTTCCAGGCCGATGCCGAACACCTTGCTCTCCACCGCGACGCGCACTTTGCTCTTGTCGTACGGGACGGAGAGGATCTCGTCCAGCGAATCTTTCAGGCGCAGGCGGGGCGTGAGGCGGTCGGCGGGCACATCTTTCAGCCCGTCGGGGATCCAGATGTTGACCAGGCAGTGGCTGCCCATCTCGGTCGCGAGGTATTCGGCGATGCGGATGCAGGCCTGCCCGTGGCGGATCCAGAATTTGCGCGTCTCTTCGTCGGGGCTGGAAAGGGACAGGCCGTCCTTCATCTTCGGATGAGAGAAGAAGGTGGGGTTGAAGTCGATGCCGTCCAGCCCGATCTCTTTGGCGAACTTCACCCAGGGGGCGAAGTGTTCGGGGCGGTAGGCGTCGCGGTCGACCTTGCCGGCGTCCTTGCCCAAAATGGCGTAGCTCGCGTGCAGGTTGAGGCGCAGTTTGCCCGCCATCAGCGAGAAGGCGAGGCGGATGTCTTCCATCAGCTCTTCGGGCGTGCGGGCGCGCCCGGGATAGTTGCCCGTGGTCTGGATGCCGCCGCTCGCCGCGCCGGCGCCGTCAAACCCGACGACGTCGTCGCCCTGCCAGCAGTGCACCGACACGGGGATGGTTGCCAGTTTTTCGATCGCGGCGTCGGTATCGACGCCGTAAGCGGCGAACATCTCTTTCGCCTGTTGGTATCTGTTCATCTTGATTCCTCCCAAAAATTTTTATGCAAACGTACGGAGCGGGAACGAATCTGCGATCAGTTCCCTGCCCGCCGCGATATCCTGCAGTTCGCCGCCGGCGATCATCTGCACCAGCAGGTTGCCCAGCGCCGTGGCTTCCGCCGGCCCGGCGATGACGCGGATCTGCGCCGTCCGGGCGGTACGCTCGTTCAGAAACGAATCCTGGCTGCCGCCGCCGATGACGTTGAGCGTTTCCAGCTTCCGGCCGAATTTCGCGGCCATGGCGTCCAGCGATTCTTTATAACAGAGCGCGAGGCTGTCGTAAATGCAGCGGAGGAGCTGCCCGTCCGTCAGCGCGCCCGCCTTCTCGCGCACGGCCGCGCACATGCTCTGCGGCGCGAGGAATACGGGGTCGTTGCAGTCGACGAGCGCCGGGCACTCGCTTGCGCGCGCCATCTTTTCGGCCTCGGCGAAGTTCAGCCCCAACTCTTTGCGCGCCGATTGCAGCATCCACAGGCCCATGATGTTTTTCTGCCAGCGGAAAGTAAAATTCAGGCCGCCCTCGTTGGAGAAGTTTTCTTCCATGCTGTTCCGGTCGGTATGCGCCTCGGGCTGTTCGATGCCCAGAAGCGACCAGGTGCCGCTGGAGATGTACGGCGAGCGGAAATCGGAGCGCACGGGCGCGGCCAGAACGGCGCTCGCCGTGTCGTGCGTGGCGCACAGGACGGCTTCCATGCCGCAGCCGACCTCGGCCGCGACCGCGGGCAGCAGTTTCCCCACGCGCGCGCCCGGCTGCACGAGTTCTTTTTCAAACAGCCGCGCAGGCAGGCCCAGCGCCGCGATGATCTCCGTGTCGAAGGTGTGCGTGCGGGCGTTGACCAGGCCCGTCGTGGTGGCGTTCGTGTACTCGCAGACCTTCTGTCCCGTCAGGCGGTACAGAAGGTATTCGGGCAGCATCAGAAAGCCTGTCGCCCGATCCAGCCGCCCGGCGAGCTTGTCGGCGTACAGCTGGTACACGGTGTTGAAGGGCTGGAACTGGATGCCCGTCTTTTCGTACAGCGTTTCAAAGGGAACGGCGGCGTGCACGGCCTCTACGGCGCCTTCCGTGCGGTCGTCGCGGTAGGCGTAGCACGGGAAGATCTCCCGATCGCCGTCCATGAGCACGTAGTCGACGCCCCAGGTGTCGATGGAGAGGCTTTCGATGGGCCCGCACTTGGCGACGGCCGCGGCGATCCCCTTCTTCACCTCGGAAAAGAGCGCCTCCGCATCCCACACGCGGTGGCCGTTTTCCTGCTTGTTCCCGTTGGGGAAGCGATACACTTCTTCGGCGACCAGTTTTCCGTTTTCGACGCGCCCGACGATGTGCCGGCCGCTGCTCGCGCCGATGTCTATGGCAAGATACTGTTTCATGTTCCCTCCTTTTTCTTTCATTATATCAGCCCCGAAAAAATTAATCAATGACAAGATTCAAGCAAAAAACTATCGCTATTTGACTTTTTTGCGGCGACGTGTTACAATGGCGGCATGGACAGGGCGATCATCGAAAAAATGGCGCAGCTCTCGGACGAAGAGCGGCAGATCTTACAGGGACGGGAGCGCATCCGCCGGGACGACTACTCCGAGACGGATACGTTCATCGTGAGCAGCGGCAAACTGCTCGGCAGCGGAAAACAGATCGATTTCCGCCTGCACACGCGCTTTGTCGACTTCCCCGAGCACGGGCACGACTATATGGAGTTCATGTACGTGTACGCGGGGAGCGTGACGCACGTGATCGGCGGGGAGCGGATCGAACTGCACGGCGGAGACATCCTCTTCCTCAACCGGCACATCCGGCACAGCATCCTGCGCGCGGACAGAGGCGATCTGGGGATCAACTTCATCGCTTCGAACGCCTTTTTGCAGTACGTGTTCCACAATGTGGAAAACAACCCCGTGATGAGCGACTTCCTTACGCGCAATTTCCACCCCCACGGCGAGGGCGAATACCTGCTGTTCCGCACGGCGGACATCTTCCCCATCCGCAACCTGATGGACAACCTGATCTACGCGATCGCGCGGCGGACGGCGGACGACGCCATCCTCACGCAGCTGGTGGCGCTGCTCTTTTCGTACCTGGCCTATTACCGCGAAACGCTGAAAAACAGCCTGCGCCTGACTTCGCCCGACCGCTCGCTGCAGCGGACGGTGGCCGACTATGTGGACCGGCACTACCCCCTCGCGCAGCTGGCGGAGCTGGCGGACAAGACGGGGTACAACTACATCTACCTCTCGCGCAAGATCCGCCGCATGTTCGGCAAAAGTTTCCAGGAACTGGTGCAGGAAAAGCGGCTGCAGGTAGCCGAGCGGCTGCTGCGCACGACCGACCTGAGCGTCGAAGAGATCGTGCACACCGTCGGCTACGAAAACCAGACGCACTTCCACGCGCTGTTCAAGGAGCGCTACGGCACCACGCCCCACCGCTACCGGCTCGCACACGCGGGCGAAGCGGCGTCCGCCGAAGAGGCGCTGCCGCCCGAATGAGCGGCGCGCAGGAGAATACCAACCATCGGCATGATTATTGCCGGGCATGGCAAAGCGCCGCCCGCAGGACGCGGGCGGCGCTGTTTTTTGTTCTTCGTTATCCGTTTTTGCGGCGCTTTTTCTTGCGCACCAGCAGCGCCGTACCGCCGGCCAGCACCGTGCCGCCGAGCACGGGAAGCGCGACCCCGCCCGCCGAACCGGCGCAGCCGCCGGCCTCGTCGGCAAAGTTTGCGGTAACCGTCACGTCGGCGTTGGGCATTTCGAAGCTGTAACCGCCGTCGTCTTCCGTCACGGCGACCTCGCCGCGCGCGGTAGAGACGCTGATCGATTCGAGCACCTTGCCTTCGGGCACGCTCACCGAAAAGCTGGCGGTCGAACCGCCCTTGGCGCTCGTCTGGGCGAGGGTCACCCCTTCGCCCCCGGAAACCGAATACGAGAGCATGTTGTTGTAGACGGGAGGATATTCCCTGCCCGCGCGCATGGGGCTGAGTTCGTCGCTCTCGATGTCCAGCCAGGTCGTATAATTGCCCGGCTCGCCGTCGACGAACCAGCCGGCGCTGGCATAGTCGACCAGCCGCACGGTCTGCCCGTTCCGGTCGGCGACGTCGAAGTACAGCCAGCCGCCGTCTTCCGCGGCGGAAGAAACTTTCACGTTCAGGAAATCCGTCGCGTTGAATTTGGTGTTGGACACCATGCGCTCCGGCTCGGCGCGCTCGTCGAGCGTCATCAGGATGGGCCCGTAATACGCCGAAGTGTACCCTTCGAACAGCTCTTCCCCTGCCCAGAAGTGCACGCTCATTTCCAGACTGATGCGGATCGTATCGCCGTTTTTCCAGTTGCGGGAAACGTCGTAGTAGCTGCCCGACTGCACGGACACGGCCGGTTCGTCGTTGATCTGCACGACGGTCTGTTTGGACCAGGACGGGATGCGGAAGTTCATCGTGAAGTATTCCGCCTGCTTCATATCCCCCAGGGTGATGACGATCTCGCCGTTTTTGGGGTATTCGGTCGTCTGTTTGAGGGTGATGGAATTGCCGCCCGGCGTGAGCGTATGCGCCGTGCTCGGGCCGTAATAGTTGACATACAGGTTCTGCAAATCGGTCGCCACGCCCCATTCGGAGAGCTGCGCCAGGCCGCGCGCCGCGTTCGCCTGGCAGCAGGTGAAGTCGGGCGAGCCGCTGTTCCACTGGAAGCCGATGTCGGTGGCCGAATCGATCTTGCGGCCGTCGTACGAGCCGCCCGTGGGCTGGCCGACCATCGGGGTGTTGTACGTCACTTCGCGGCGGTTTTCCAGCAGAGAGCCGAGCATGCCGTTGAAGAAGGAAAGCTCCAGTTCGTCGATGACGTACGGATTTTTGGAAACGGAATAATACTCCACCCCGAGCGCCATCCAGGCGACGGTGCAGCACGTTTCGATCTCGGCGCCGGCGCCGGAAAGGTACGGCGTGCCCTGCGAGCCCTCGCCGCTGGAATAGGAACCGGCATTGTGCCTGTCCGTCTTGGCGATGCTGTACCAGATGTGTTCGAGCGCGTCGTAATAATCCTGCTCGCCCGTCACTTCGTAGAGGGTGGCGAGCATGCTGATCGGGTGCAGAGCCTCCCAGCGGTGCAGGGGCGCCTGGTAGAAATCTTTGCCTTCGAGCGCTTCTTTGTACCAGTTGCCGATCCTGTCCCAATCGGTGTTGACCATCTGCAGGCAGGCGTCGAGATAGCGCTGCTCGCCCGTCGCTTTATAGATCAGCGCAAAGGCGTGGCCGATGGCCGCATTCATTTCCAACCCGCCGGAAGGGACGAAGCTTCCGCCGTTGTTGTCGTTCATGAAGGAAATAATGTAGTCCAGCGCGCGGGTGCACACGCGCAGCGCGCGCGTATCGCCCGAAACGCGCCACCACTGGTACATTCCGTAAATGATATGGTAATGGTTCCACAGGTCCCAGTTGTCCGCGCCGACCGAGAAACGCCCGTCGGTATAGGTGCCGATGTACCCGTCTTCTCCCTGCGCGGCGATGAGCGCGTCGACCAGCTCTTCGATCTTCTCGCGCAGATCGGGGTCGGCGGTCAGTTTGTAGCTGAACACCATGCCCGTCAGCAGTTTGCCGGCAAATTCGCCGTACCAGACCATGATCGAGCCGCTGTAGGTGTTGCGCGTTTCGGGATAGTCCATCGTCCACAGCTGGCGGAACTCTTTGTCGGCGAATTCGGGAACGTCGGTCGGAACGCCCGTGACGCCCTCGCGCTCGGTCAGAGAGGTGCCGACCAGGCTGAGCGCGTCGAGATAGAACGACTTGTTCAGCGCCGTGGCGTTGCCCTTCATGCAATACTGGATCTGGTGGATGTCGCTTTTATCGATCACACCGTTGCTCGTCGGGACGGAAGACCAATACTTTTCGTAGACCGCGTCGTTGAGCGGATAGCACACCCAGCCCTTGAAACCCGGCTCGATGGAAACGAAGCCCTCGGCGTCGGTGGTATGTTCGGTGCGGCTCGCGGCGCCGTCTTCGATGGTGTAGACGGTGACGTTCGCGCGCGGTTTCCACGATTCGCGCACGGCGGTCCCGGGGTCGCCCTCTTCAAAGGAGAGGCGGATGGGGATGTTTTCGGTGCCGAATTCGCTCGCGTTGACGTACAGCCAGAGCTCTTCGGCGCCGCGGCTGTCGGTGTTCACCGTCACGTCTTTGCTGAACGCAAAGTCGATGTCGGCAAAAGCCGTGACCTCTTTGCGGTAAGTGTACTTGATGCCCTTGCCGGCGAGGCCCTTGCCCTCGGTGTCCTGTTCGATCCTGAAGTACTCGCGCACGCCGTAAGGGTCGCTCGTCAGCGAAGAAAAATTGACGTTGCGGCGGGACGCGTTGGCGATCTCTTCGACGATGTTGGGGTTCTCTTCCAGCGCCTCCATCTGCCAGTTGGCGATGTTGCCGTGAATGGCGTCCCCTACATACCCGCCCAGCTCCATGTCGCTCAGATAGCAGACGGCCGGGTCGGACGAGTCTGCCGCGGCGCCCCCCCCCGCGGGGGGGGGCCGGGCGGGGGGGCCCAGCGGGCGCCCGGCCCCGCGGGGGGGGGTTATAAAAAAACCACCCCC
>ERZ1090861.1536-NODE-1536-length-11617-cov-10.083896_pt1 | contig 11617 bp, 14 predicted proteins | sample MGYA00478482_ERZ1090861 | MGnify/ENA primary metagenome ERZ1090861 (study PRJEB33644, sample SAMEA5815744) | chicken gut metagenome | biome: Chicken; feature: Gastrointestinal Tract; material: Caecum | place: Ireland | collected 2019-01-01 | study: A study of... | reverse complement strand
ACGACATCGCTCAGTGTCTCGTGGGCTCGGAGATGTGTATAAGAGACAGATACTTTAGAGGTAAAATATGCAAGAACCAAATATTAAAATTAACTGCCATAGCAGTATTTGTATTGATGATAACATCTTTATAGATCCGTTTAACATAGCGGAAAAGCGTGAAGCTAAGGCTATTTTTATCACTCACTCACACTTTGACCACTTGGATATCAATTCTATAAAAAATATTTTAACGCCAAGCACTGTTATAGTCTGCACTGAGGATAGCGCGGAAATTCTAGAAAAAGCTGGCATAAAAAATAATATTAAAATAGTAGCTCCAAATCAAACTGGCAAGGTTTTAGATATAAGTTTTCAAACTTTTCCATCCTATAACTTTGGGCATCATCATTTTAAAAATTTAGGTTTTGTGGGCTATACATTAGAAATTAATGGTGTTTTCTATACCATTTGTGGCGACACTGATGCAACACCAGAACTTGAAAGCTTAAATACCGATGTCCTTTTAATTCCTATAGGTGGCAAATATACTATGGACGCAGAAGAGGCGGCTAAAGTTACTAATATTATCAAGCCTAAATATGTTATTCCAACTCACTATAACTTTTTAGACGACACCGCAGGCAAAAAGGGAGAAGAACTCTTTTCGAAGCTAGTTGACAAAAGTATAAAAGTATTAATAAAAATAAATTAGAGGTGATAATGAACGATACAATTAAAACGCTTATAGAAAGAAGAAGTTGTAAAAAATTTAAATCTGAGCAGATTAAAGATGAAGAACTAAATTTAATCTTACAGGCTGGCATGAACGCGCCTACAGGAAAGGGGATGCAGTCGCCTATAATTCTTGTTTTGCAAGATAAGAAGAATATAGATAAATTAAGAAAACTTAATGCTAAAATTCTCGGCGCAGATGTTGATCCGTTTTATAATGCTCCAACAGTGCTAGTTGTAATGGCAGATAAAAATATGTTCACTCATGTTGAAGACGCCAGTTTAGTGCTTGGCAATATGATGAATGCGGCTTTCAGTCTTGGTGTAGGCTCTTGCTGGATACACAGAGCAAAGGAAGAATTTCAAACTGAAGAGGGCAAGGCGCTTTTAAAGGAGTGGAATATTCCAGAAAATTACGAGGGTGTTGGGCACTGCGTTTTAGGTTATCCAGCTATGGAATATATGCTACCAAAACCACGCAAAAAAGATTATATTTGGTATATAAATTAGCTATGCAAAAATTTTAGTTTATGCTATAATAAAAAATATGGAAAACACTAAACGACCACCACTTGCAGAGAGAATGCGTCCTACAAATTTTGATGACTTTGTAGGTCAAGAACACATAATAGGAAAGGGAATGTTACTTAGAAGAGCTATCGAAGTTGGAGAGCTTGGTAGCTGTATTTTTTATGGCCCGCCTGGCACGGGTAAAACAACCCTTGCTAACATTGTAGCCAAACAGTTAAAAGGTGAATTTAGAAAGCTAAACGCAGTATCCAGTGGCGTCAGCGATGCTAAAGAAATTATTAGAGAAGCAGAAAATTTAAAAGCCATGTTTGGCACTCAAACCTATCTGCTTTTAGACGAGTGTCATAGGTGGAGCAAATCTCAAAGCGATTGCGTTTTAGAAGCAATAGAAAAGGGAAGTATTGTCTTTATTGGGTCAACAACAGAAAACCCTTTTACTAGCATGACAAGAGCTATAGTTTCAAGGTGCAGAGTGTTTGAGTTTAAAGCGCTTGAAGATAGTGATGTCATTAAAGCCATGAAGCGCGCACTAGAAAAAGATGAAGTGCTTTCTAAAATGCCTTTAAAAGTAGATGATGAAGCATTAAAACATTTTGCCTGGGCATCAAGCGGAGATGTTAGAATGGCATTAAATGCGCTTGAACTTGCCGTGCTTACAACGCCTTTTAATAAAAATAAGGAAATAGTTATAACAAAGGATATAGCAGAGCAATCTATCCAGAAAAAAGCACTCTCAATAGATGAAAATCAATATTATGATATGCTCAGTGCCTTTTGTAAGTCTATTCGTGGGTCAGATACCGAAGGAGCGCTATATTGGTCGCAAAGAATGCTTTTAGCAGGCATAGATCCTATGATAATAGCAAGAAGATTAGTGGCTCATTCTAGCGAAGATATAGGAATGGCGGATAGCAATGCGCTTTTGCTTTCAACTAGCGCAATGTATGCAGTAGAAAAGATGGGAGCACCTGAGGGGCTTATACCATTATTTCATGCAATAATTTATGCGTGTGAGGCAGAAAAATCTAACTCTGTAATTATAGCGCGTGACCTATCACGAGCGGACGCAGAAAATGTGAAGGATGACAATGTGCCAGATTATTTAAAGAATCATCCAAGCACGAATGATACAAAGCATATAAAATATAAATATCCGCATAACTATGGCGGATATGTAAAGCAAAGTTATATGCCTGAAAAGTTAAAGGATAGGGTATATTATATTCCAAGCCAAAATGGAAGGGAAAAGAATTTAGTTAGGAAGAAGGATAGAAATAAATAGCAGATTGCCTCTGCTATTTTTTATAGATTAGTTCTACCAAGTAAATAGTCTAAAGAAACATCAAAAAGGTCCGCAATTTTAATTAAATTTTCTTGAGAGGGTTCAGAAGTACCATTTTCATACCTTATATAGGATGGCTGAGTTATATTTAAAAGTTTAGCCATATCTCTTTGTGTATAGCCATAAAGTTTTCTTTGTTCTAAAAGTCTATCTTGAAAAATTTTCATAATTTAATTATTTCCGCTTGACAAATTATAGCTATTTTTACAACTTTGGCTCAAAGCCTTCAAATATTATGTTGTCACAAAATTTTATAACTTTCATATATTCCTCTTGGCTTCTAACTGTCCAAGCAAGTAAGGGGAGTGTTTTATATTTTCTAACAAATCTATTTGGCAGTGTACTAGCTTCATAGGATATAAAATGTGGCTGACTAACTTTTTTGTTTAATGTCATGCGCTTTAAAAATAATTTCTTTAAAAAGGAAAGCTGTTCGCCTTTAAAATACCCAGAAAGCTGTCCGCGTATTACCTCTGGTGCGTTGTTTTTAAACCATTCCAAAACAAAGGGGTTAAAAGCTTGAATAGCATATTCTCCTTTATATTCCTTTAACTTAGAGTAAAGCGCGCTTTCAAGATCTCCAACTTTATTGTTGTTTTTAATTTCAATTAAAACTGGAACTCTGCCGTTAACAAATTCTAAAAACTCATCCAGTGTTGGAATTTTTTGATCTGTGCCAGCAAGACGAATGTCCTTTAAGTCTTCTTTCTTCAAATTTTTTACATAGCCGTCTTGCCCTGTCATTCTTTGAAGGGAAGAGTCGTGAAAAATAATTAATGTACCGTCAGATATTTGATGCACATCTGTTTCAATAGGATAGCCCTCTTTTATAGCCTTTTCAAAGGCGAGCATAGAATTTTCAGGGGCTTTTTCATCGTGTAAGCCTCTGTGTGCTATATAATCTTCAACAAGCCAAGTTTTAAATAGATCCATAAATAACCCTTTTATTTTAATATATCCATAATAACATAAAAAATATTATTTTTAAAACATTTTTAGACAATCTTTAAAATCTTTTTTGAAAATATCAAGATTTTTTAAAGGAAAATAAAAAAATAATATACTTTAAGTTTTAAATTATGTATAATTAGTTTTATGGATAGACAGGAAAAAATTAGAAACTTTTGTATAATTGCACATATCGACCATGGTAAAAGCACACTTGCTGACAGGCTAATAGAGCAGACAGGCACGCTTTCTAAGCGTGAGATGAGCGACCAGCTTTTAGATAGTATGGATATAGAGCGCGAGCGTGGCATAACCATTAAACTAACCCCAACAAGAATGTTTTATAACTACGAGGGTGAAGAATATACATTAAATCTTATAGATACTCCAGGCCATGTGGACTTTACCTACGAGGTATCGCGCTCGCTAGCTGCGTGTGAGGGCGCTATATTAATTGTGGATGCAAGCCAGGGTGTAGAGGCTCAAACGCTTGCTAACACATATCTTGCACTAGATAATAATCTAGAAATTTTGCCTGTAATAAATAAGATAGATCTTCCTAGCGCAAGGCCAGAAGAAGTTAAAGAAGAGATTGAAGAGGTTATAGGTTTGCCTGCCGATGAGGCTCCACTAATATCCGCCAAGGAAGGAATAAACATAGACAAAGTTTTGGAGCAGATAATAAAAAATGTACCCTGTCCAAAAGGAAGTGAAGATAAACCTTTAAAGGCACTTATATTTGATAGCTACTACGATAATTTTAAAGGCGCAATTAGCTTTGTAAGAATTTTTGATGGAGAAGTTAAAACTGGCACAAAAATTAAAATGATGGAAACTGGTAAGACCTATGAAGTTACAGAAGTAGGTGTGTTTACTCCTGCAATGAAGAGTGTGGAAAAGTTAGAGGCGGGCGATGTTGGCTATATTGCTGCTAGTATTAAGAATGTAGCGGATACAAAAGTAGGTGACACCATAACTCTAGCAGAAAATGGCGCTTTAGAGGCTCTTCCAGGATATAAGTCTGTTCAGCCAGTAGTCTTTTGCGGAATTTTTCTTACAGATGGCTCTAGATTTAACGATTTAAAGGATGCACTAGAAAAATTAAAATTAAACGATGCTTCTCTTGTATTTACTCCAGAAAATTCACAGGCTTTAGGCTTTGGCTTTAGATGTGGCTTTTTAGGGCTACTTCATATGGAAATTATAACGGAAAGGTTAGAGCGCGAGTTTAATTTAGATATTATAACCACAGCACCTGGTGTTTCTTATAATGTATATAAAACAAATGGTGATATGCTAGAGGTGTCTAACCCTACAAATCTTCCTAGCCCTGTAGAGATAGATAGAATAGAAGAGCCTATGGCAAAACTTCATATCTACACACCACCAGAATATGTTGGGGCAATCATGGAACTTTGCAAGGAAAAGCGCGGAGAATTTGTTGATATGCAATATCTAGATAAAAAGCGTGTTAGAATGGTGTATAAAATGCCACTCAATGAAATGATATACGATTTCTTTGATGGATTAAAATCTCGAACTCGTGGCTATGCTAGTTTAGATTATGAGCTTATAGGTTTTGAACCTAGCGATTTAATAAGGCTTGATATTCTCTTAAACGGTGAAGTCTGTGACGCTTTAAGTTTGATTGTACACAAGGATAAGGCGTACCAGAGGGGTAGAGCTATAGTAGAAAAACTTAAAAAAGTAATTCCTCGTCAGATGTTTGAAGTGCCCATTCAGGCAAGTATTGGAAACAAGATAATTGCGCGCGAAACTGTAAGTGCATTAAGAAAAGATGTTCTAGCAAAATGTTATGGTGGAGATATAACAAGAAAGAGAAAGCTTCTTGAAAAGCAAAAGGAAGGCAAAAAGCGCATGAGGCAGATAGGTAGTATAGAGCTTCCAAGTGAGGCCTTTATGAGCATTTTGAAATTGGATGACGATGAATAAACTAGGCATATATGTTCACATTCCATTTTGTGAAAGTAAATGTAAGTATTGTAATTTTATATCAGGGATATTTTCTCAAGACATTCAAAAAAGATATGTAAGCGCGCTTATAGAGGAGATAAAAAGAGAAAAAGTAGAAACCAAAGTAACCTCAATTTTTTTTGGTGGAGGAACTCCAAGCGTATTGACGGCGGAAACTATTGGAAAAATAATGACTGCCATAAAGGAAAACTTTAACCTCGCAAAAAACGCGGAAATTTCAATAGAATGTAATCCAAATTCTGTAACTAAAGAAAAGCTTAAGAGCTATATAAGTTTAGGTTTTAATAGAATTAGTTTTGGCGTTCAAAGCTTAGATAACGATGTATTAAAGCTTATAGGGCGTGTGCATAATAAAGCCCAAGCTTTGCAAGCTATAAAGCTAGCGCGCTCAGTGGGTTTTAAAAATATAAATGCGGATTTACTTTTAGGCATAAAAGAAAATAAGAACATTTCAAATGATATTATGGAGCTCAAAACAGCTGGCGTTACGCATATTTCAGCTTATATGCTAATATTAGAGCAGGATACGCCTTTGTTTAACGAGGCTCAGCAAAATAAAGTTAAACTTCTATCCGATGATGAAAGCGTAGCGCAGTATGAAAAGTACTTGAAAGCACTAAGACAAAACGGCTTTTACCGCTATGAAATATCCAATTTTGCCTTAAAGGGCTATAAATGTAAACACAACTTAAATTATTGGGAGTGTGGAGAATATTTAGGTTTTGGTGTATCCGCACATTCCTATATAAACGGCACGCGCTATTCAAACACGGAGGATATTTCAGAGTACCTAAAAAATTCCAAATATAAAAATTATGAAAAATTAACGAAGCAGGAAAAGCTAGAAGAACTTATAATGCTAGGGCTTAGAACAAAGCGAGGTGTTAGCCTTAAAAAATTAGAAGTGTTTGGCTATAAGGTATTAGAAAATAAAAACGCATTAAAAATGTTAAGCCTAGGCTTAATTAAAATGAATAGCACACATTTATATATAACCTCAAAAAACTTTGGCATAGCAAATCAAATAATATTAAAACTAGTAGAATAAGGCAAAAATTTAATGCCTTATTTTTTTATTAGAGATAATGTTATCATTTACTACACCTACCAAATTTTTGTCATTTCGACCGTAAGAAAATGGGTATGTTTTTTTATTAAAGTTAATGCTAGACAAAAAATAAGTATAATAGTAAAAGCTAGTATGAAGCGGAGAAATCTCATCCGTTTAACCCTGCATTTTTGTTCAAGCTTCAGGGTGGAAGGAGAGGGAAAATAAAAAAATTAGAAAAGCCCGTAATTTCGCTTGACAAAAATGCGGGGGGGGGTAGAATGACTTCGTCATTTGAAATAATAAATTTTTTAAATTTCCGAAAAAGCGTTAGGCAATAGTTTGAAAAATACGCTATACTAGAGCTGTAAGCTTAGTTGAAAACTCGGCAAACTTTACATAATAAAAGTAATATTAGATAAAATAACCAAATCAAAAATCTCATGAAATTCATGAGATTTTTTTGTTAAACACTTTACAAAGGCGTTTTTATATGTTATTATATTGGGTGTTAAATAAAAATGTTTAACAGAGGTGTTACTTGAAACTTGAAGAAATGCTTAGGCTAAACGAACTTTTTGATGTTTATGGCGAGCTACTTACAAACTATCAAAGAGATGTTCTCTCTGATTTTTTAAAGTATAACTTAACTTTTTCTGAAATTGCAGAAAATAGAAAGGTAAGTAGGCAGGCTAGTTTTATGGTGCTTAACAAATGCATTAAAAAGTTAGAGAATTTTGAAGAAAAAGTGGGCGCAGTTAAGGCTAAAAAAGAGTATAAAGAAAAAATTTCAGCTGTGGTCAATTTCCTTGAAAAAGGCAACGTAAAATCTGCATTAAACATTTTGAAAAAGGAGGTTTAATGGCACTATTCTCTGGTTTAAGCGAAAGATTATCTCACATTTTTAGTAAGATTACAAAGCGTGGAAAACTTACAGAGCTTGAAATTAAAGAAGCTATGCGTGAAGTTCGAATTGCGCTTTTAGAGGCCGATGTAAACTACATGGTGGTTAAGGACTTCATTAAAAATGTGTCTGAAAAAGCTGTTGGGGAAGAAGTGCTTAAAAGTTTAACCCCAGCACAGCAAGTTATCAAAATTGTAAATGAAGAGCTTACTGCTCTTATGGGTAGCACAAATTCAAAATTAGCTGTAAGCCCAAAACCACCAACAATAATAATGATGTGTGGTCTGCAAGGTGCAGGTAAAACTACAATGTGCGCCAAACTTGGCTATTATTTAAAAAAGAGTGGTAAAAAACCACTGCTCGTTGCCTGTGATATCTATAGACCTGCGGCAATAGACCAATTAAAAGTTGTAGGCAAACAAGCGGGCTGTGAAGTGTTTGAAAAGGGCATGCAAAACCCAGTGAAAACCGCAAAACAAGCAGTAGAACACGCGTTAAAGCAATACCTAGACACTGTTATAATAGACACGGCAGGTAGGCTTCATATAAATGAAGAACTAATGAAAGAACTTGCGGATATTAAAAAAGAGCTTAGCCCTACGGAAATACTTTTAGTTGTAGACTCTATGACGGGTCAAGACGCGGTAACCGTGGCGGAGACCTTTAATGAGAAGTTAGATATTACGGGCGTAATACTTACTAAGCTCGACGGCGACACTCGTGGCGGTGCTGCACTTTCAATTAAAGCAATAACAGGAAAACCTATAAAATTTTCCGGTGTTGGCGAAAAGATTGGCGATCTAGAGCCATTCTATCCAGATAGAATTGCAAGTAGAATTTTAGGCATGGGTGATGTGCTTTCCTTAATTGAAAAGGCGCAGGAAGCTGTCAGCGAAGAAGACGCTAAAAAACTTGAAAAAGCGTTCAAGGAAAATTCCTTTACTTTTGAAGATTACCTTTCTCAAATTGAAAACATGAAGAAAATGGGAAATTTAAAAGATGTTATAGCAATGATTCCAGGCCTTGGTTCTAAGCTTAAAAACGTAGATATAGACGAAGACCAGCTTAAACGCAACAAGGCAATAATTCAAAGCATGACGCCAAAGGAAAGAAGAAACCCAGAGCTTATAAAATCTGGTCAAAGAAAGCGTATAGCAGACGGTAGCGGAACTACTATACAAGATGTAAACACACTTCTTCGTCAGTTTGAACAAACTAAGGAAATGATGAAGATGATGAAAAATAAAAAGGGCATACGCGGGCTATTTTAATTTGGTATTTTCTTGCGAGTAGCAAGTGAATATATACGAAAATCGTATTAAATTTATAAGGAGGAAAACATGGCATTAAAAATTAGACTTACAAGACTTGGAGATAAAAAGTCACCATTTTACAGAGTTGTTGTAGCTGATTCAAGGTCACCAAGAGACGGCAAGTTTGTTGAAATTTTAGGAACCTATAATCCTTTAACAAACCCAGCTGAAATTAAAATTGACAACGAAAAAGCAAGCGCATGGTTAAAAAATGGTGCTATCCCAACAGACACAGTAAAAGATTTGCTTGTTAAGAGTGGCGCTATTCAAAAGTAAGGAGTAAACTTTGGAAAAACTTGTAGAATATATTGTTAAAAACTTAGTTGACCATCCAGAAGAAGTAGAAGTTACTTTAAAAAATGATAAAAACGCCGTTATAATAAATGTAAAAACAAATGAAGAAGATATCGGCAAAGTTATCGGTAAAAATGGTCGAATTATAAGTAGCATTAGAACAATAGTAAAGAATATGAGCGTAAAATCCAACAAAAAATTTATTGTTAAAATAGGATAAACTTTTGGAAAAGATTTGTATAGCTAAGGTTTTAAAACCACAGGGTATTAAGGGGGAGCTTAAATGTAAACCGCTGACCGAGGAAAGCATTTTTCAAAACTTGAAAGAGGTTTTTATTCAAGATAGCAGGTTTGAAGTTTTAAGCTCCGTTTATCGTTTTGGTTATGTTTATATAACTTTAAACGGCGTTATAACGCGAAATGATGCGGAAAAATTTAGAAATAAAGAACTCTATGCAGATAGAGCGCTTTTTTCTAATTCGCTTTTAATTTCCGACCTTGAAAACTGCACTATATTAGATGAGTTTTCAAATAATTTAGGTTTAATTTCTGGCGTAGAACAATATGGCTCGGCGGACATTTTAGATATTCAAGAACCTTCTGGCAGGGAATGTTCTGTTGCAGTTGTAGATGGGCTTATACTTAAAGTTTTGCCAGAGGAAAAGATGGTTATTGTAGATAGGTTAAAGTTTGACGAGCAGAAAATAGAGGGTTAAAATGAGGATAGACATATTAACGCTTTTTCCTGAAATGTTTGGCGCGCTTTCTGAAAGTATAATAGGTCGCGCTAGAGAAAAAAATCTGATTGAAATAAATGTTATTAATATCAGAGATTTTTCTAAGGATAAGCATAAAAAATGTGATGATGCACCATTTGGGGGTGGAGCGGGAATGGTTATGACTCCACAGCCTCTCTTTGATGCTATTACAAGCGTTAAAACAAAAGATTCTCTTGTAATTCTCACTAGCCCTCGCGGTCAAACCTTTAATCAAAAGCTATGTAAAGAACTTTCAAACTTTGATCATCTTATCTTTGTATGTGGTCACTACGAAGGAATAGATGAGCGCATAATAGAGCTTTGCATAGATAGGGAAATTTCCATTGGTGACTTTGTGCTGACGGGTGGAGAAATTCCAGCCATGGCAATGGTAGATGCTATTTCTAGATATGTAGATGGCGTTTTAGGTAATGGTCAGAGTTTGGAGGAAGAAAGTTTTTCCTCTGGGCTACTAGAGTATCCTCAGTATACTCGTCCAGCTGAATTTATGGGGTTAAAAGTTCCAGAAGTACTTTTGTCTGGCAATCATGCAGAGATTGCAAAGTTTAGAAAAGAACAGGCTGAAAAGATAACAAAATCTCGACGCCCAGATATGTTGTAGAGGAAAGATGAAGATAAATTGGTTTCCAGGGCATATGACAAAAGCCCTAAGAGAGCTAAAGGCGGAAGTAAAAAATGTAGATGCTATCATCTATGTTTTAGACGCACGCGCACCACTTGCTTCACTTAATCCAGAACTTGATAAACTAGCAGAAAATAGACCAGTTTTGTTTATTTTAAACAAGATAGACCTTGCAGATAAAGGAAAAATAGATAAGCTCTTACAAGATGAAGTTTTAAAGAAAAAATATTCTAATTCATCTGTAATAAAACTTAATGCAACGGCATCTGGAGCTTTAAAAATAGTGTTAGCAGAGCTTACAACGCTTTGCGCAAGTAAAATTATAAGATTTAAGCAAAAGGGTTTAAATTCATATATTCGAGCTATGGTTGTTGGTATACCAAATTCTGGCAAAAGCACGCTAGTAAACAACTTGTGCGGACGAGCCAAAGCGCTTACTGGCAATAAAGCAGGAGTTACACGGGGTAAACAATGGCTAACTGTGGGGAATGGCTTTCAGATATTGGATACTCCAGGAACGCTATATCCAAACCTAGAAAATCAAAGTGTAGCTAAAAAGCTTGCATATATCGGAAGTATAAACGATGAAATTTTAGATAAAAATGAGCTTGCTTGCGATTTTATTTCAGATATAAGAAAGGTTTATCCTAACGCTCTAGCAAATAGATATAAGATAGATGAGAGCGGTGAACCATATGAGGTTTTAGAAAAGATAGCCTTTTCAAGGAAGTTTCTATTAAAGGGCGGGGAGCCAGATTATGATAGAGCAAGCATAGCGCTTTTTGATGACTTTAGAAAGGGTAAACTTGGGGAGATAACGCTATGAACACCAAGATTTTGGGTAACATTGGTGAAGCGCACGCAGAAGCTTATTTAAAAGAAAACGGCTATAAAATTTTAGAGCGAAACTTCAAAAATAGAATTGGCGAGATAGATTTAATTGCTGAAAAAGGTGATGTTATAACCTTTGTAGAGGTAAAATCTAGATCGTCAAACAAATTTGGTATGCCTAAAGAGGCGGTAAATTTTCATAAGCAATTTAAAATTAAAAAGGTTGCAGAAAGCTATCTTTTAAGTGCAAAAAAATATTATTCTAAAGTAAGTTTTGATGTTATAGAGTATATGCC
>ERZ1090861.1533-NODE-1533-length-11635-cov-4.042142_pt1 | contig 11635 bp, 9 predicted proteins | sample MGYA00478482_ERZ1090861 | MGnify/ENA primary metagenome ERZ1090861 (study PRJEB33644, sample SAMEA5815744) | chicken gut metagenome | biome: Chicken; feature: Gastrointestinal Tract; material: Caecum | place: Ireland | collected 2019-01-01 | study: A study of the... | reverse complement strand
GATGGAGTTCACCCGTCTTCTGGTCGGCGCGAATGAGCGTTTCGTAAATCGAATAGGCGACGCGGTCGTTGGCGTTGTTGTTGACGCCCTGCGGCTCAACAGTGGGCGGGAGCTGCTGCACAGCGACAACCATGTTGTCGGCGCTCGCTTGAGCGGCAACAGAGAAGGCGCCCGCGAGGGCAAGGACGAGAGCGGAGACGGAATGCTTGGCAAATTTCATTTTTTCGAGCGATCCTCGGGAATCACTCTCAAAGCCATGAATGCTCGATATTCTCGATCGTTACGACAGACATTCAACAAGACTTGCCGATCGGACTCGAGAACATTCAATCGGCTTCGGTACGGATTCCTTCGGAATGGATCGGTAGATACTGTCGATTGAAAATTTCGCGTATTTCGCGATTCCTGCCTCGAGCCTGCCGGTAAGAGCGGTTTTCGAAGAAGCCCCTTGCCGCCATTCGCACCATCGGGTCGTTTCGAAGATTCTGCGAAAGAAGCGGTGCAGGCTCGAAAAGCTGAATTCGGGTCGATTCCGGACTTCCCCTGAAGCACATTCAGACGGCCTCCTTGTCGACAGGGCACATTCTTGCCGTTCGATATGAAGCCGCCGCTAAGGCAAGATGAAGATTGCGTGACGCTATATGACACTTGGCTGAAACGTGCAGAACGGGCAACGCGTCTGTCGCACTCGACGAGGGGAAAAATGGGGCGGGCAGATGCCGCATAAGGTCACTTTCAGCCATCTTCAAAAGAAGAAGCACGTCTTGGGCAGCAAATAATTCTTCGAAAAATCAACGTCCTAAATATCGCTTCATCTTTTTGTTACTTATTTGTGACATTTGGGCTACACAACCGATCAGTCAATCGCCGCGAGGCAGATCTGCAGCTCAAGCACGGTCCTTTCTGGGCCTGCTACAGAGGGATGACCGTTCACCATACGATGGGCGGTCTCTCTTGCAACGTCAAGGCGCAGGTGCTCGACTGGCAAGGAAACGTTATGCCGCGTCTTTACGCTGCCGGCGAAATCACAGGCAGCATCCACGGTACGAACCGTGTCGGCGGCAACGCGCTTCTCGATTGCTTTGTCTACGGGCAAATTGCCGGCACAAATGCCGGGCAGGAACGTGCGGCCTGACCTCGCAGGCGAAACACGACCTTTTGCACCGAATCGAACGCAAAGCACCACGCTTAACCCATCCGGGCTTGGTGAACGATTCGTGAGGTGAAGCAGCATCAAGGCGCTCGGTCATCGTTTCGACCGGGCGCTGTTTTGCGCTTTTGACCTCATTCAGCATTTCGTTTGTTGGCGCTTCGCATCTGTCTACATACACAAGATCGACATTGGCCGAGAGCGTCGGGTCTTCCCCGACCGCTCGGCAGTCTTCGACCGTCGCCGCGAGAATGATGCCGCCCTTATGACGAAAGAGGGCAGCGCCGGCGGGATCGCTCTTGACGGTGCGCGGATCAACGACGACGGCCCGCACCCCCGACGTAAGCGCTTCATGAAAATGACTGACGGCAAGTGCCGGCGTCGTGATGCCCGCTCGCAGCGCCTCGGCGTATTCGGCGTATTCGGCGAGCGTACCCGTCTCCACAATCATGCGCTCCGGGTGCGGGAAGGCCTTTAAGAGGCCCTCGTAGTCATCCGTCTTGTCGACGACAAGGACAAAACCGAGCCCATTCGGATCACCCGAAACGCGTTCGTTCAGATCCGAGAGCAAAAGCGGCGTGTAACGACCATCAATGCGGCGCTCGCGAACCGCTCTTTCGGAGACGGGCGGAATACGCCAGGACCAGCTCGCTCCCGTACGATCGTTCAATTCAAGCACGGAATGCGCCCCGAAAGAGCGGCCGCTCAGCGTTTTCTTGAGGTCGAGCTCGATGTAGCGGTAGCCCGCAGCGAGCGAAGCGTTGAGTGCTTCTTCCGTATTGAGATACTTGTGGCCATCCAATTCGCCGGCAGCGTGCGCAATGAAGCCCGGAGCGCCGTTCTTTGCCGACGCCTCGACAATTTGAAGGACCAAAGGCGAGGCGGGCGTTTGCAAAAGGAGCGCCGAATCCGAACGCTTGGCATGTTCAATTAAGACGCCTGCCGCAAGCGAAATCGCGAGCGACGCACCAACGGCAACGGTCACGATCCTCGGAATCGGCGACAAACGAAACCGATGCACAAAGAGCGGCTGGAGAACTGAAGCGAGTGGTTCGTTCATGTGCCGGCGCGAAGCCAAAGCATCAGCGGATACGTGTTCCGCCGAAGTGGACCGAGCGCACGATCGCGAGTGCGTCTCGTACATCCGACCGAAACATTCGGACCGTTCGGACCGTTGACCGTTCATCTCGCTGCTCCTCCCGTCGTTTTCAGGACACTTGCTGCACGAGAAAACACTATTGCGGACGCGTCAAAGGCGAGCCAAAGCCGCGTAAAGACAGCTTGAAGCTATCACAAACGCAGGCATCGGTCCGAGAGGCGGTAAGGATGAGAAAAGGGCGGACGGTGAATCGAGACTGTGGGTCGGAAGAGACGCGGGCAGCGCAGCTCGATTCGATTTCGCATTCCTCATTGAGCATCGTCAAAGGGCAAGGCGCTCTTTGAAGGCGGTTCGTGCATAGTTGACTCTCGCAGCACGTCGTCTCCATTCGACCGCTCATGACGGCGCTCTGCCACGAAACCGCACAAAGGACATCGCAGAAATGACCGCAGAAGTTTCCAAGAACGGCGCCCCCAAACCCGTCTCGGCAAACGCAAGCGACACGAGTGTCTCGCTTGTTCGCCGGGCGACGATGATCGGCCTCTTTGCGCCGATCTGCTGGGGCATGTCGGTGAGTCTTGTACGCGGCATTGCCGAAGGATTCGGGCTCGCCCAGGGACAGTGTCTTCTTTACTGCGTCGCGGCCGTCTTCCTCTTCTTTCTCGTAGGGCTGCCGGACTTTCGGCGCATGGACAAGCGCTACCTCTGCATCGGCATACCGACGGCAAACCTGAGTTCACTCACGTTCTGCCTGGCGATCTTCTTTTCCGAAGGGGGCGCCCAGACGGTCGAAGTCGGCATGATCAACTACCTCTGGCCCTCGCTCACGATTCTCTTTGCCGTCGTTTTTAACGGCGTTCGCACGCGATGGTGGCTTTTTCCGGGACTCGCCGTCGCCTTTACGGGGATCGTCGTAATTCTGAGCGGCGACCACGGCTTCTCGTTAACGGAATTCGCCGACCGTGTGGCGGCGCATCCTGTCTCTTATGTACTGGCGCTCCTCGCCGCACTCACCTGGGCTGCATTCTCAAGCATGACGCGCGCTTGGTCGAAGGGGATCAATCCGAGTACGTTCGTCTTCATGGTCGACGCCCTGATTTTCGGCTGCCTCTGGGCGGCCGGGATCGGCAGCGGCCCCGACGAAGCGTCTATGCGCGGGATTCTTTCCGTCGTTTTCGGCGGCCTTGCCATGGGCTGCGCCTATGCCGCGTGGACGCACGGGATGAGCAAGGGCAATATCACGATCCTGGCGCTCGCCTCCTACTTCACGCCCGTCCTCTCGTGCGTTTTTGCCGTCTTTTGGATCAACGCCGAGCTCGGAGGCACCTTCTGGGCGGGCGTCGCGATTGTTGTTGCGGGCTCGCTTCTCTGCTGGGACGCTACCGACCGCGGAATGAAAGCGAAGATCGCCCGCGAGAAGGCAGCTGCAGCAGAAAGCGGCAAATAAGCGCGAAAGCGCCGCAGCAACGGCATTGAGCCGCTTCTCGACGCGCCTCAAGCAACGCAGCACTTCGGGATCCGCGGCCATCGGCATTTTTTCTCTGCGCACGCTGCGCTCCGACATTGCCGGCCGAAGTAACACCGGTGAACACGTAAAAAAGGCAGCCCCAAAGAGCTGCCTCATAGGATTACCGAGGACCGCCGGGACGGCCGCCCGGACCCGGACCGGCGCCAGGCCCGGGGCCTGCGCCTCCAGGTCCGCCCGGACCACCCGGACCGGGACGACCCGGGCCGCCGCCCGCCGGAGGACGGTGATGCCAGTGATGGCAGCCCGTGAGGCCGGCGACGAGCGCTGCAGCCGACAGGGCAAAAACCGCTCGGCGAGTCTTTCGTGTCTTTGATTTCGTTCCTTGCATCTCGGGCACCTCGCGAAAATGAGTGAAAGACAATTCATGTGTCCATTATCACTGAAGAGCGCATCCATACCGGCGCCAACAATGAAAAGAAACGAAAAGAATCGTGAACGAACCGTCGTTGCGCAAAAGCGACAGGACGGGCGATACATACCCGTCCTGCACGCCAAATCGTGTCAAAGGAAAGCGGGCCGTGCATAATGAAATCTCGCGCCCGTCAGGGACAGAAGAAGTGACCACGACAACATGAGGAGGATTTGACGTGATCCGCATCCGCACGGCCTCAATGAAGGACGTCGACACGCTGACCGAAATCGAGGCGGAAAGCTTCCCGCCCGCCGAAAAGGCCACGCGCGAGAGTTTTGAAAAGCGCCTCGCCGCCTTTGCCGACTGCTTTCTGATTCTCGAAGAGAACGGCCGGGCCGTCGGCCTCATTGACGGGATGGTGACGAACGAGCCGAAGATTCGCGACGAGATGTTCGCCAATGCCGAGCTGCACGACCCACGCGGCAAATGGCAGAGCATCTTTGGACTCGCCGTCCGCCCGCAGGACCGCAAGAAGGGCTACGCCTCCGCGCTCTTGCGCTCGTTCATTGAAAAAGCGCGTCAGGAAGGCCGTGCGGGCGTCATCCTGACCTGCAAAGCGGAACTCATCGATTTCTACTCGCGCTTCGGGTTTGTTTCGAGCGGCGTCTCGGCTTCCGTTCACGGCGGCGCCGTCTGGTACGACATGACGCTCACGTTCGATCGAAGCGCACAAGCGCAGAACTAAGCTCAACGAGGCTGATCAGCACCTTGGAGAAACGGCGCGAAAAAGCGGCCGCAGCGACGAAAAGCTGCGGCCCTTTCCTTTTCCGAACTCGCAAAAAGCGCCGGCCAAGCTCGTGCCGGCCGGTCGCTTGCGACAGTAACAAGAAAAAACCGTTTTCAGACCGCACCGGTTTTCCAAAATTACTTTGCGACCCATTATTATTCGTATCCTCTTAACGTTAACGTTCGTTGTCTTAAGTTGCAGTTTTCGGCGACAAATGTCGACAATAGGCGCCCGCCGGTCGACCGTTGCGTACGTGCGACATTGCACGGACAGAAGCGAACGAAGCAGACGGAAAGCCGTCCGCTAGAACTCGGCAAATTCGCCTGAAACCACTGAATACGAAGCGAGTAGGCATTAAAATTTTGTGTAAAAACACACAAGAGATCGCCGAAAACTCTTGTAAACTGATCGACGGACCAGTTAAAACGCATTACCCGTCGCCAAAAGAACGGGAAGGCTAGAACATATGTCAGAGACCAAGAACACTCGGCAAGAAGACGCTTTTGCCGAAAACCGACACGATGATGGGGCGGCTGCGGCCGTGGACTCGTCTGCCGACAAGACCGTAAAGCCTGCCAAGAGCACTAGGTCGACAAAAGGCGGCAATCGACGCTCGCGCTCGGCGGGCAAGCACCTTGTCTATCGGACGCGCCACGCCTACATTCGCTCGACCGAAGAACTTGGCGCCCTGATCCGCGTCTTGCGGCTGCGCACCGGCATGACGCAGACCGAAGCCGCCAAGGCATGCGGCGTCGGACGTCGTTGGTTCAACGAACTCGAAAACGGCAAGGAAACGATCCGAATCGGCATGGTGATCGACGTGCTGCATCACTTCGGCGCCTCGCTCACGATCTCGGGCGAGGGCGCTCGCTTTACCGTTGAAGAACTCGAGAACGAAGCCGTGATGAAGCGCGACGGCGAACACGTCTGGGAAGCCGAATTCAAGGGCGAATACGAACCCAATGCCGAAGCCCAGCCCGAAGAACCGCAGACGGTTGTGCGCAAACGCGGCCAAAAGGCAGGCTACATCAGTCCGCGCACCAAAAAGACGAAGAACTCGGTGAAGTTCGTCGAAAAAGACTGAGAAAGTCCGCACCGGGGTAGCGAGAGCGACCATTACCGCGGCCCCGGAGAGAAAAGCGCTTGCGGCTCGCAGGCGCAAAAAACCGGAGCCCGAAACGCAGGACCGCGCGCTTCGGGCTTCGTCGTTTCTATGACGCTCAAGAAGAAGCAAACCGGGCAGCCGAACCGCTTTCAGCCTTCTTCAAAGACAGATGCCATCAGGTCGATCTCGCGGGGATCGGCACCGAAATCGAGCGCGACGCGCTCCCAGTCGGCAAGTGCACGGCGCATCTCGAAGATCGCGGTTTTCGCCTCGCCCATGCTGATCGCAAAATAACGAGCGTAGGCAATGCAGGCTTCGGGCGTTTCAAGGGGCGTGCGCCCGTCGAGCGTTGCGCCCGAACCCGTCGCCCAGTCGCGCGGCAGAATCGAGATCGAGTGCATCGGCAAAAGACGCCAACCGAGCGCATCGAGCGAGGTTCTTGCGAACTGCCAGTCGGACGTCTTCGGCTTGGCGCCAAGCATCACCGAAAACGCCATTCGCCGCCATATCGCAGGCAGATCGGTCTTGGGCGAAGCCCCCGTGCGGTTGAGTATGTCTGCGAGCGCCAAATAGGGGAGCCGCCCCGGCCGCGGCGCGGCAAAACCTCGACCCAGAGGCTTCACGGGAAGAAGCGCTTCCGCGGAAAGCGTCAAAAGCGGTGCCGTACGCAGTTTGGTCGTCGAATCGATCGTCCGGTCAAAGCGGTCCGTCAGCAGTGCGGCGGTACCCATTGCGCTCCGAATGGTGAAGTCGAGCGTCTCGATCCCGGCACGACGGGCCAAGGTGAGCGCCACGGCGCGCCAAACAGGCACGTCGATCGGATCATCGAGCCGGCGAAGCGTCACGGCGCACTCGCTTCGTTTATGCATGACGGATATGCGCGTCCGCCGACCGCCGAGGACCGCATCCGCCGCAAGCCGAAGCCGGTCGTTCGCATGCGCGCGACCGTGCTCGTTGGCGTGGAAAGCGTAGATGAGGGCGTCGAGCGACGTCGACTCTGAAGCCGTACGCGTACGAATGCCTCAGGCGGCTCCGTTCTCAATCAGATCGATGCCGCCCCCATGTCGAAACGCATGCGGAAGTCTTACGCCCGAAAGTTCCTCGGGCGAGTAGAGGCCGCCGGCAAACAGTCGGTCGACGCCGCGCCCGATCTCGAGTCCGAAGTCGGCAGACGAGGGGGCGGCATCGAGCGACGCATCCTCGGCATCGGCGGCGGCAGCACCCCCATCTTTGATGCGCGACTTCAAGCCGAAGCGGGAGAGCGTGCGCCGAGAACGCGCCGACATGCCATCAACATCGCCGGAAGCGTCCGTCAGTGCATCACGCAAAAGGGCAATCGCGACGCGGTCGATGGAACGCTCTTTCAAAAAGGCGAACGTACGCATGCCGTCGGGCGGGCGAATCGGCTCTGCACCGAGCGGCAGATCGGCCCCAATTGCAAAACCCGTTTCGAGCCACTTCTCGTCATATAAAAAAATGGGGCGATTGTCGAAATCGCTTCGAAGATTCAGTGAAGGATTATGACGAGATTGCTGGGAACGATCCGTTTGATATGGTCGACGCTCATTCGAAAAAGTGAAGCTTGATTCAAATTCGTTTCGTCGTTCAAGATTGGAATCGTATTCGTGAACAATTCTGGAATTGTCTCGCCGTCCGCTGGAGCGCTGCCCCGAGGTTTTCCTTTCAGAACCAGTATCGAGAACCGGAAAGAATAGGGTGCCTATTTTGGGCGCGCCGGGAATGGCCGTCGCCACGACTTCGTAAGCACGCTTCATTTTCGACATCAATTTTGCTGATTGCTAGGGTTATTCTGCATACGGATTCTTTTTCGAACGAACGCGTCTCGGCAAGCGCTTCGCCTCCAGAAGAAGCCCGGTATCATCAGTGCCGGCATCCGCGAGCGAGGCGAGGGGGGATTCAAAACCGAGCGCCTGAAGAACAGCTGCGACATTTCCGATCGCAATCCCGGGGTCGCCGTTCTCGAGTTTTGAGAGCGTGTTCACGGAAATCCCGGCGCGCTCTGCCACCAGTGCCTGGGGTAGGCGACGCTTCAAGCGCGCCGTACGGATATTTTCGCCGAGGAGGCGAACGGATTCTTCAACTGCGAACGATGCTCTCATACTTCACGAATCCTATGAATTAATTTGTTTTGTTCATAAGATACGTGAAATTATACGTCGGTCAACAAGCTAGGATCAACTAAGTGTTTACTTGATCTTCTTCTTCGATTATCAGTGAATTCCGAGATATTTAACAAAGCTGAATAATTTCTTTTATTCGCACTATATTTAGAGTTAAAAGGTTTTATTTACCTTATTTTGCGAATTGAGATTATTTCTATAAAGCGGGTTCGTCAGGTAATGACGTTGAGTTCCAGTTATCGATTGGTCAATGCCTGCCGTTTTGAGTGCTGTTTCCAGCTTTTCGCTCGCCTGTAAGTCTTCTTCTGTCGAGTCTTCTCCAAAAACCGAATTCCCGGACACGCGTCCAGTGAGTCACCGTTCAGCCGATATTGAGAACAGCTGCGGGCGGTTTCGATTTTGCCCTCAGTTAAAGACGCACATCACACTTCGATGCGTTCGTCGTGGCCTCACGCTCTCCTCTCGTTGACGGGACCGGTCTGATTTTAGCCTCATCAGCTTTTATGATGTCATTTATGAGGTGACGCGTTTAAAAGGCTTTTCAGAGCACATCTGCAGAAAGAGGACGCCTCAAGGCAAAGGAAATTCGTGCGAAATACGTTCGGCAATGCTTCCGATAGCAGGAATTTGAAGCGAAATCACTGCACTCCCTTTTAATTCGGGAAGGTCACGAAAAGAAGTTGCCTATGGTGCTTCAAGCCGCTTCGGGCAACGGCCTTCAATACTTCGGAAGATTTCTTTTTCGTTCTATTCGACTGTGTCGATTTACTTCGAATGATCGAAATGTTTGTTTGCGAAGTTCCGATGCGTCATTCGATCTTTCAGAATGATCTTGCGACATTCGTCTTCGATGTGCCGCAACGCACTCTTCGAACCGACGCCGTTGCAAGGTCGTTCTCGGGCTGCGCCGTCGATCAAGAGACGCACACTCAGATACAAGCCGGACGGGGTCGCTCGCTGCGACTACCTCGTCACGCTGCGGCCGTACCGCCTATAACCGCCGCGCAACGATCCCGGACAGCGGGCTGCTGCCGTTCGAACGACAAAGGATCGCATGAAGTCGCGTCCTTACCTACGACTTATACCCAGTGATAATCACGTTGATCAGATCATCTCTTCGGATGATTGCAAATCACGCCGGCAGCCTCCAATCCCTTGATTTCGCGCCGACGTCACTTTCGCATGCACGCCGCAGGGGGCTTTATATCGGGATTTACCCGAATTTTAGAACGCGTTCTTCAGGCTTCTCGCTTGCGAATATTCGCCGTGCCTCATCCGCAAGCAGCCCAACCTTTCGGCCCGTCGCCCCGAACACTCGGGGCATGAGGAACAGTCGGGCGGCAGATGCGCCGCTTCGGGTGAGGATCTTCGGTTTCTCCCTTCTATGGAAGGACCGTTGCCGCCGAGCAAAGCCTCCTTTGCGCTCGCTAGAGAGCTCCACACAGGCAGCCGAGGCTCGACTCGACCCGAATTCAACAAGCGCTCGGGACGCGATGCGCATCCGAGACGGTAGTTTTAGGCTGCACAACGTGCTGTGCGGTCCATAAGGAAGTCACGCAAATGGACCTTTCCAACAAGAAAATCGACGACTACGTGCTTAAGCTCGGCGAAAAGACCGTCAAGCCGATCTTCCAGGGCGGCATGGGCGTCAATATCTCCACGAAGGAGCTCGCGCTCGAGGTTGCACGCCTGGGCGGCGTCGGCCACATTTCCGACGCGATGATGCCCGACGTCGCCGACCGTCTCTACAACACGCGCTTCACGTCGTTGAAGGCCCGTCAGTGCAAGTCTATGGCCGGCATCGACCCCAAGCCCGACATGCATTTCGACCCGATCGAAATCGAACGCGCCACGCGCATGTACGTCCAGGACGTCATGAGTGCAAAGAAGGGCGACGGCCTCGTCTTCATCAACTGCATGGAAAAACTCACGATGAACGACGCGGGCGAAACGCTTCGCCACCGTCTCAATGCCGCGCTCGACGGCGGCATCGACGGCATCAGTCTTTCCGCGGGTCTGCACACGTCTTCTTTTGCGATGATGGCCGACCATCCGCGTTTTCGCGATGCCAAGCTCGGCATCGTCGTCTCGAGCGTGCGCGCGCTCAACATCTTTCTGCGCCGCACGGCAAAGACGAACCGTCTGCCCGACTTTGTCGTCGTGGAAGGGCCGCTCGCAGGCGGGCACCTGGGCTTCGGCCTCGAGGACTGGCAGAAGTTCGACCTCGCGACGATTACGGGCGAAGTCATTGCCTTCCTCAAGGAAAAGTCGCTCGACATCCCCGTGATTGCCGGGGGCGGCGTCTTTACCGGTACGGACGGCGTACGCCTGCTTGAAGCGGGCGCCGCCGGCGTGCAGGTTGCCACGCGCTTCACGATTGCCAAGGAATCCGGCATACCCTCGGCTGTGAAGCAGCAGTATTTCAACGCCGAAGCCGGCGACGTCGTCGTGAACGGCATTTCGCCCACGGGCTACCCGATGCGCATGCTTGCGAACTCGCCTGCGATCAACTCCGACGCGAAGCCCCAGTGCGAAGCATACGGCTACATGCTCGACCACGGCGACTGTCAGTACCTCAAGGCCTATCGCGAGGCGCTCGCAGCCGACCCGAGCGTGAAGCGCCCGCACATTGCTTCAAAGACGTGCCTCTGCTTCCAGATGCGCGCCTACAAACTCTGGACGGTGGGCGCTACTGCCGCTCGCTTGAAGGAAACCTCCGTTCGTCTGCCCGACGGCACATGGTACGAACCGCCCGCCGAAGCGATCATGCTCGACTATCTCCAGTCGACGAACGACGAAATTCGTTTGCCCGAAGTCCCGTCTTCGGTTCTCGCAGCGCACGCTACGCCGCAGAATTCGCCGATGACATCCTGCGCAGCGAGTTAACGGCAGGCGCTTGAACGCTCCAACAACCACACCCAAAAACGCCGCCCGCCGGGACTAAAAGCGGGGGGCGCCGTCTTTTGACAAACGTGATGGACTTTTCAAGCAGCCGTCAGAATCGCCTTGCAACATCCATGGCAATCTTCGCGAGCCCCGTCTGCGCGCAAATCACGCCGCAAATGATCATCGTCCCGCCCATGATGCCGATGTAGGAAATCGATTCGTTGAGGATGAAAATCCCGCCGAGAATGGTCGCCACGGGCGCAAAGTAGCTCCAGATCCCGGCAGCGGATGCACCGATGTTGCGCGTCACGACGTGCCAAAGCGCCCAGCAGATCGCTAGCGCCCCGACCGAGAGAAAGAGGAGGTTGCCGAGAACGACCGGGTCCGTGAGGAGGAAGGCTTCCGTCTTGAATTCCGTGTAATAAAAGGGGAAGGCCCCGAGAAGGCCGTAACCCATGGATTTGCGCAGCATCAGGAGGGGCGGCAGGTCGCCCGCTGCACGCAAGAGCATCGAATAGAGCGCAAAACCCGCCGCCGCCCCGCGCGCCCCCCCGATCACGGCAAGCGGCATCTCCAGCATGACGCCG
>ERZ1090861.1532-NODE-1532-length-11635-cov-8.411313_pt1 | contig 11635 bp, 10 predicted proteins | sample MGYA00478482_ERZ1090861 | MGnify/ENA primary metagenome ERZ1090861 (study PRJEB33644, sample SAMEA5815744) | chicken gut metagenome | biome: Chicken; feature: Gastrointestinal Tract; material: Caecum | place: Ireland | collected 2019-01-01 | study: A study of... | reverse complement strand
TCATAAATTATCCCTCCATAAATTTATTTATGATATTAAGTACTTGATTTAAATTTTCTAAGTACGCATAATGAGTCCCCGGCAAAATAATAAGGGCTCCATCTTTTAATAGTTTTTCTAATAGTCTTGCTTCTTCTACTGGGGCTTCCGTATCTTGCTCTCCCCAGATAAGTAAGGTTGGTACGGTAATTTTTTTGGCATAGTCCGATAAGTCTTCGTTTACAACTTGAACTAAGATATTTCTCATCATAGGGCTTGCGGCTTTGTAATCTCTGGAGCCAATGTAATTTTTGGCCACTTCAGCAATTTTTTTCATACCAGGCAGCTTTTTGGCAGCTTTTAAAGCTTTGACTTTTAAGGACTGTTTTTTATTGGTAATAACACAAGGGGCACCGAAAAGAATGAGTTTTTCGACTTTATATTGAGCAGCATAACGGATCGCTACTCTTCCTCCAAAGGAATGTCCAATAAGGGTGGGATTTTGAATCTCTAATTTTTCTAATAATTCGTGTAACATTTCGGCATAATCGGTAATATTCCAGACTTCTTTGGGTTCTTCACTTTTGCCAAAACCAGGAAAGTCTAAAATGGTAATGCGATAGTTTATGGATAGCGGATCTCCTAAAAATTGCATCATTTCAATATTTTGACCCCAACCATGTAATAGTACAATATCTTTTCCTTTACCATACTGTATGTAATTTATCTTGGTATTGTGTATTTCCACGTGACTTTCCTCCCTTAACTCTGATTATAGCATGAAAAAAAGGAAAAAGCTTTATAATTTCGCATTTTTCCTTTTTCTTGACAACTATTTTTTCTTGTAATATGCTCCTGTAAAATGACGTCCTTTTTTCTCTAGAACTCCTTTGGAAGCGGCAGAATTCGAATAATAGTTTGGATTTGTGATCGTATCGTCTTCATTCATATAATAACTTTCGAATTTTTGGGGATTTAATTGACTTAAAATCGCTTTGGTTAAGTTTATTTTATACATACCATTTTCTTCGGTAATGGCTCCTGTTTTTTCCCAAAATGATTCTTTGGCCCAAGCGGGCATTCTATCATAGGTCCAGTTAGGTCCAGCATGTGAACCAACATAAATAGAGATTTCATCTAGTTTACTATTGTGCTTACTTTGTAAAGCTTCTACCGTTAATTTTGGTAAGTATTTATCAATCATTTCTCCACTACAATGGGCAGTCGCCGTGATTCCTTGTCTTAAGTCACTGGCAATGATAACAGGACAGTCTGCCACTGGGAATCCAACGACTACACGTGGTGTTTTATCTGTCACCATTAGGATGTCTGCTGTAATATCTAAATCCCAACCATCCCAAGCGAAATCAACCATTTCTTTGGTTAAGGTTACCGCTTTTCCTTCTCCATTTTGACTTGGAATATAGAATTTGTATGGATCAAATTCCTTGTTGTAATAGGCACTCGCTGCTTTACGACGATCTAGAAATATTTTCTTACGATCCTCATCACTAATTTCTTCTGAATAAAAATTTTTTTTGGTGGTCATAGTACCGAAACGTGTTCCCGTTTCAAAGATCCGACGGTTTTTCACCGATAAGTTTCCAATTTTATAAATTTTTACCTTTTCCATTTCTTTTTCCCCTTTTTGAAATGTGGCTACATTATAACATATTTCCCTCATTTTGTCAAAATAAGCTTAATTGGTTCGATTCTGGTAGACCAGTAATAATACCCATAGAAACCATTTTGTCAATTAACGTTTTGGATACTTTGCCGCGTTTTTGCAAGTCTTCTTTGCTTAAGAACGGTTGTTTTTCGCGTTCTTCGACAATGGAAGTTGCTACGGCTCCTCCTAGACCATCAATGGTAGAAAAGGGAGGAATTAGGGTATTTTCATGTTCGTCATCAATTTTAAATCTGGTACTATCGCTTTTTTCTAAAGAAATCGGTCCAAAGTGAATTCCTCTAGCAGTGGCTTCTAAAGCGACATGAAGAGAATCAATGATACTGGTTTCTTTATTGGTGGCTTCAAAGCCTTTGGCCGTTAAATCTTCATAACGAGTTTTTATGGATTGATAGCCTTTGATCATTGTTTCAATGTCAAAGTCATCGACCCGAATGGAAAAATAAGCAGCATAATACCAAAGTGGTTTATAGACTTTAAACCAAGCGATACGAATGGCACTCATAACATATGCACAAGCATGGGCTTTCGGGAACATGTATTTGATCTTATGACAAGATTCAATGTACCAATCAGGAATGCCAGCTTCTTTCATTTTCGCCGCATAATCTTTCCAGGTTTCTGGGTCTTTGCTCGCCTTTCCTTTCCGGACGAATTCCATGATCTTAAAAGCTAATTTTGGTTCCATGCCCCAGTTCATAAGGTTTACCATGATATCATCACGACAACCAATAACTTCTTTAAAAGGTACAACGTTATTGCGAATTAATTCACTAGCATTTCCAGCCCAAACATCAGTACCGTGAGAAAGTCCGGAAATTTTAACCAGTTCAGCAAAGGTACTCGGTTTTGTTTCTACTAACATTTGGATAACAAAGTTTGTACCTAGTTCTGGTAAGCCTAAGGTCCCCGTCGGACATAAAATATCTTGTTCGGTTACTCCCAAAGGTTCTGGACTTGATAAAATGGCAAAGATCTTTTTATCATCCATCGGAAGTGTTGTAATATCAATCCCTGATAAATCCTGTAACATTCTTAAGACCGTCGGATCATCGTGACCTAGAATATCAAGTTTTAAGACATCTTGATCGATGGCATGATAATCAAAGTGAGTGGTTCGCCATAAAGAGGTATTATCATCGGCAGGATATTGGAATGGGGTAAAGTCAAAGACATCCATATAACCAGGAATAACAACAATTCCTCCAGGATGTTGACCCGTTGTTCTTTTGACTCCGGTACAACCAATGGCAAGTCGCTCGATTTCGGCATTTCGTTTTCCGGTAATGCCATGTTCTTCAAAATAGCCTCGTACATATCCGAAAGCTGTTTTTTCTGCTACCGTACCAATGGTTCCTGCACGATAGACATTATCGACTCCAAAGAGAACTTTGGTATATTCATGGGCTTTCCACTGATATTCTCCAGAGAAGTTCAAATCAATATCGGGAACTTTATCGGCATTAAATCCTAAGAAGGTAGCGAAAGGCATGTCTTGTCCTTCTTTGCTTAGTTTTCCTCCACATTTGGGACAAATTTTATCGGGAAGATCATAGCCTGAGGAATACTCTTTTCCATAGGGCTCTCCTTCTTCATTTTCAAATTCCGAATATTTACAATTTTCATTCCGACATAAGTAATGAGCTGGCAATGGATTTACTTCGGTAATTCCCATCATCGTTGCTACGAAGCTGGAACCAACGGAACCACGGGATCCAACAATATAACCATCATCGTTCGAATGTTTTACTAATTTTTGAGCGATTAAGTAGATAACGTCAAAGCCTCCACCAATGACGCCACCTAGTTTTTTCGGAAGTGTTTTCTCGATTTCTTCTTCACTCATTTCTTGGTTTGTTCGTCTTAAACTTTCCCGAATTTTATCTTTGACAGCATCAAATCCTTGTAATAACGTCTTATGAAGTCGTTGAAAGATTTCATCTTCATATTGTTCCTCCTTCAGATTTTCCTCTTTGGTTTCCTCTTTGATAGCATCAAAAATACCATCTCCATAAAGCTCTTTGCTAATTCGCTCTTCAATATTATGAGGAAGGGGATCTCCATACCAGCTGGAAGCTTTTCCAAAGACTAATTCGGTTACGGTTTCCACACTGTGATCAATTTTAGGTGAAAAAGGAATTCCTCCAGTTTCAATAATGACTTCAATAATATCTACCATATCCAATATTTTATGGGGGTTTTCGATAACGATTCTTCTTCTTGTTTCTTCATCCAAGAAAGAGAAATCTTCTAACATCTCGGTTGTTGTTCGAAAGTGATTTGATGGAATTTCCGTAATACCATTCCGGGCGAGAGGATGTCTTCCTCCTCCAGGTACTTTTTGATTGACAATAATTTCACGATATATTTTATCTTCTCTGGTTAAGTGATGAACATCTCCTGTGGCAACAATAAATTTTCCCGCTTCTTCAGTGGTTCGGATAATCTTTTCCAAGTGAGCAAGAAGTTCTTTTTCATTTCCAAAGTCTCCACTTTGAATTAAGTGATCGTAACATTCTGGTGGTTGTACCTCAATATAGTCATAGAAACGAATTAAGTTGGATAATTCTTCTTCACTCTTACTTTTGGCTTGTTGAAAGATTTCGCTTTCATAACAACCACTTCCGACTAAGAGTCCTTCACGATGTTTATTCAAGACACTTCTTGGGATTCTTGGGGTTTTATATAGGTAATTGGTATTGGCATAACTAATAATTTTAAAGAGATTTTTTAATCCTTTCTTATTTAGGGTTAAAAGATTAATATGATGGGTATTACCATATTTATACATTTCATCGGTTGAAACCATTTGACTTAAATCTGTCATCGTTTCAATATTACGAGAGTCTAGTTTTTCAAGCATTTTATAAAGAACTAGGGCCGTTCCTTCGGCATCATAATCTCCACGGTGGTGAGCAGATTCATCCCAAGGCACATTATAACGTTTTACTAAAGCGGATAAGCCATGTCTAGCATAGTTATTATCTAAGGTTCTTGAAAGTTCTAGGGTATCAATCACGGGATTTTTAAATTCACCGAGCCCATATTTTTGATAAGCCATCTCTAAGAAAGAAACATCAAATTTGGCGTTGTGTGCAACCATGGGTAAATCACCAAACCAAGCAATGAATCTTTTAATGGCGTTTTCTTCGTTGTCTTTCCCTTCTAGCATTTGATCGGTAATATTGGTAACATCAACGATTTTTTGAGGAAGTGGTCTTCCTGGATTAATCAATTCATCATATTTTTCTAATATTTCACCATGACACATTTTAACAGCACCAATTTCAATAATGGAATCAGCACCTCCAGCATTAAAACCGGTTGTTTCAAAGTCAAAGACAACATAGGTTTCATCTAATAGTTTATGATCATTGGGACGAATGACAATATCCACTTCATCATCTACCATGGTTAGTTCGGTTCCATAAATGACCTTAAAAGGTTCCTCCCCTTCTTTTAAGCCTTTATTATAATCTCTTACAAAATTATAGACATGAGGAAATGCTTGCGCACCATTGTGATCGGTAATAGCAATTCCTTTATGACCCCATTTTATCGCTTGTTTTACCAATGTGACTTCATCAACAACTCCATCCATTTGACTCATTTTGGTATGGGTATGAAGTTCCACTCGCTTTTCTTCTTCCAGATCTTTTCTTTCTTCTTTGGCTTTTTCTAAGGGCATAATATCTCGGGCATTTAGAACTAATTCTTTGGCAAAAGCATCATTTTTGATATAACCTCGTATACGAAAATTTTTTCCTACCTTTAGTTCTTTACAAAGTCTATTATATTCCTCATTATCTTTGACGAATACTTTGCAATAAATACTATCGGTTTCATCCGTAACTTTTAAAGTGATAATTTTAAAGTCACTTTTGCTAGATTCAAAGTAGTCTACCCCAAAAACATAAGCATCTACGACGACATTATTATCTTCGCCAGCAATCATACTCATTTTTATTGGTGCTTCTTTAAAACTTCTTCCTAAAACACAGCCTTCTTCGGTTGATTTCGGTGCCCTTGTATATTTAGGTTTTTCTTCTTTTTTTGGTTCTTGTTTCATCGGAATTTCAATAACTGCATTCTGTAATTCTTGATTAATTTCACTTAAAATAGAGTTATCTTCTTTTAAAACAACTGGAATATATTCGTGATATCCCAAAAGCTGATAAAATTCATTGACTTCTTTGGCAATTTCTAATAGTTTTTCTTCTTCTTTTTTATTGGTGGCTTGTAGTTTTAATTCGTCCTCTTCTAAAACAAGGGCATCTTGATAAATTTCTTTGATGGTAATTTTTTCTTGCTCTTTTAAACGTTCTAAGAGATAAGGAAAATAATTTAATAGAAGTGATGGATTTTCTTTTCTTACTTGATAATGAAAGGTTACTTGAGATGATAGATAATGCTTCTTTTCCTCGATTTCTTCTAAAGCTTCGATTGGTAAGTATTCTTCTAGTTGTATCATAATATCAAAGGCTAGGGTTCTGCTATTTATGATCACTTTTTCTAGTTTTGCTTCTTTGAAATAGGAAGAATTTTCTAGAGATAATTGTAGTTTGTCAATTAATTTTTTTATTTTTTCTTCCATAATACTAACCTCCATCTTGTTTAAATAATTTCTAGTTCATTAATTTTTAAAATATTTCTTTGATGTCGAATGCAAAAACGAATAAATTGATACAGATCAAAATTTTTCAATTCCCTTTCATAGTTATAGGCCTCTAAATCAAAAGGTAAATTATCACGAATCATACAGGTTTTCATTTCTTCTTTGGTATAGCCTACATACATTAACCAGTAAGGATAAATTTGTTTTTTTAAAAAGGATAGAGAATGATCGCCTTTTAAGTAACAACTTTTCTTTAAGATTCTCGTTGCTAATTCATTGTCAATGGCTAATTCAATAATGGCTTGAACAATTTCTTGGTATTCCTTATATTCCGGCTGACTTTTTTCTAATTTTTTTGCTAGAATAATATGAATTAAATTTAATAGAGCCATTTTATAGTCTTGTTCATCTTTTCTTCTACCCCAAAGAATAAAATATTCGGCACCTGTTTTGATTTCGATAATATCTAATTTTGGATGTAGTAATAATATATGACAAGGATTTAATTCCAAACGGATAATTTGTTTTAGTTCTTTTTCCATATTTTTCTTTTCTTCTTCATAACATTTTAAAAAATGGTTCTTATAATCTTCGGTTTCTTGTTTTAATTCTTGATATAATTCGGAGTTTCGAACAATATCAAAGATGGTATCATCGTTTGGAATATAGTTCTTTGGTTCTTTTAAAATGACCCCTTTTTCTTTGGTTAAGGCATTATAACTATGTTTATAATTTTTCCACAGTTTTTGTTTATAATTTTGGACATCTTTGGATATAGATGCTCGAAAAAGGAGCTCCCAAATAAGTATATAATCGTTTATTTCCCACTTCAATTGCATTTCCTTTTTCCCCCAAACTATCATTATTAGTTCTAATATATCACACTTTCCTTTTCTTCGACACGAAAAAAGAACATTTTTTATCATTTCCTTGTTCTATTTTTATTTTAAACTTTTTTGAAAGAAATTTCCATTTTTTCATGAAAAAACTAGTTTTTCACTAGTTTATTAATAATGCATAACAAAATAGTAAACGCCAAAGCCCACAGCTACTATAATAGCAATGGAAAGAATTAATTTTAAAATCGTTAAGATGACTGGTGTTTTTTGGACTTCCGTTTCTTCTAGATCAAAGTCTTCTTCAGAAAGATCTAAAGACTTGGTATAAAAAGATTTATCAATTTCTTTGGCAATGGTGTTTTCTATTTCTTTTGGCTCTTCTTTCTTCTCTATTTTTTCTATTTTTGCCGTGATAGGTTGCACCACTTCTTCTAGGTTACTTGTGGCCATGAGATCACTTAAAAGGCTTTTCTCTTGTGCTTGATCAATCTTTTCTCGTACTTCTTTTGAGGTAATTGTATGAATTAATTCTTCTAATTCTTTTTCGTTTTCTACGGGTTTGATCGTTTTTTTCACTTCTTGTTTAAAGCGCTCTAAATCCTCTCTGCTGCTTTCTAAAATATTATACTTTTCGTTATGTAATTTTCTCTTTCTTTCTAGTTCATCTTTTTCTCTTAATTCTCTCGCTTCTTTTAAGACTTCGTTTAAGTCATAATTTTTCTTTTCTTCGGTTGCATAAAGATAATTAAACTCTTCTAAATCTTTTTTTACTTTTGGTTTTTCTTCTAAAAAGTCATATTCTCTTACTTGATGATATCCTTCACGCGTATGATAATTTTTTTTGGCTTCTTCTAAATCAATGGCTTCGATTTTAGAAACGTCGGTAAAGGTTGTATATTTTTCTGTTTTGCCAAGATCTTGGTAGAGTTCCTGGTTGCGAGAAGTTCTCGTTTTCGTTCCTTTATTGATAGAGCCTTCTTCATACCTTTGCATTCTGCTTGCCACACTATCACCTACTTTACTATGATTTTATCATACCATAATCAAGTCAAAATGAAAAGTAGCGAATGCTACTTCTTGTTCTATTTGTCTGTTTTTGGCGATTGTCTCATGGTTTCACTAAGCGTAGTGCCAATGGTAGCGAGGTTTTGAAGTTCGCTTGGAATAATGATCTTAGTAGATCTTCCTTCGGACACTTTTACTAAAGCTTCATAGCTTTTATATTTTAAGACCGCATCATCCATGTTCGCTTCTTTTAGGTATTGTAAACCTTTCGCGGTGGCTTCTTGCACTTTCATGATTGCTTGAGCTTGTCCATCTGCTTCCCTAATTTGCGCTTCTCTTTTGGCATCTGCACGTAAAATGGCACTTTCTTTTTCTCCTTCGGCAATTAAGATGGCCGCTTTCTTTTCCCCTTCGGCTTTTAGAATCGATTCTCTTCTTTCTCGCTCCGCTCTCATTTGCTTTTCCATCGCTTCTTGAATGTCTCGAGGTGGTAAAATGTTTTTGACTTCTACTCGATTGACTTTGATTCCCCAGGCATCGGTCGCCTCATCTAAAATGGCTCTCATTTTTGTATTAATGATATCTCTTGAGGTTAGAGTTTCATCTAGTTCTAGGTCTCCAATGATATTACGCAAGGTCGTAGCGGTTAAGTTTTCAATAGCACTGATGGGATTTTCAACGCCATAAGTATATAATTTTGGATCGGTGATTTGAAAATAAACTACCGTGTCAATTTGCATGGTGACATTGTCTTTCGTAATCACTGGTTGCGGTGCAAAGTCTTTGACAATTTCTTTTAAGGATACTACACTTGCAACGCGTTCTATGATAGGAATGACATAGTGCGGTCCTGTTTCGATGGTTCGATCGTAAGATCCAAGTCGCTCAATCACCATCGCTTTCGCCTGAGAGACAATTTTTACTCCGGCAACGGCTAACAAAACAATCAGAATAATAATAACCCATATCCACATATTAATTTTCCTCCTTCTTTTCTACCAATACTTTTACACCCGTTATCTTTTTCACAATGACTAAGGTATCTTCGGGAAGAGGTTCCTTACTGATGGCACTCCATCTTTTTCCGGCCACTTTTACTTCCCCAACTTCATTTGGGTTTATGGCTTCCGTCACTCGCCCTGTTTTTCCAATAATCGAGTCTAAATTGGTAGGTATTTTGGGCTTCTTCTTCATCTTTTTTACGAGTGGTTTGGTTAAAAGAAAGCAAAGGCCACTTACCACAACAAAGACAATAAATTCTAGAAGAATGTTATCGCTAAAGCAAGATAGAATGGCAGATATTAAAGCTCCTATCGCAAACCAGATCGTTACTAAATTAATGGTTAGTAGTTCTATTACTACTAAAATAACAAAAAAGATCATCCAAAATACGGTCATATTCCTTCACCTAAGTCAATTATATGTTACAAAAGGAAAAGATACAATAGATTAGACTTCTATTTTTTGATAAAATTCGCTATAATGGTGTTAGGAGGAGATATCATTCATGAAAGTAAAAGTAAATCAAGATGCTTGTATCGGATGTGGTGCATGTGCAGCGATTTGTTCAGATGTATTTGAATTAAATGACGAAGGACTTAGTGAAGCTAAGACAGAGGATGTCAAAGAAGAAAATAAAGATGAAGTTCGGGATGCTGCAGATTCTTGCCCTACTGGTGCTATTTTAGTAGAAGAATAAAGCATGAAAAAACAATAGAATTAACTGCTATTGTTTTTTTATTTCTTTTAAAAAGCGGGATAAAACGGTAATCCAAAAGGGAATCGTAAAAAGAATAGAAAGAATATTTTGAGAAGGTTCTTTCCAAAGTATTAGTTCAAAAGAGAAAAGGAATGCTAGAGAAATGATATAGGGAAAGTATTTTTCTATGGTAGTGTAAAAGGAAAAGTGGCGAAGAAATGGCATGGTTACAAGATAGAGACCTACAAAAGTGAAGATCGAAGCAAAGAATTTGAACTCTATCTCTTCTATACTTAATATAGCATTTATTCCTACCCAAAGGAAAAAAATTCCTATTATTAATGTTATGATATCTCTATTTGATTTCATACTTTGGCCTCTTGGAACTTAAGGCATAAACTTTCGCTACTTCCTTCGGCGTTAAAGAACGATATTCCCCACTCTTTAAGCCTTTTAAATCAAAGAAAGCGACACGTTCTCTTTTTAATTTCAATACTTGATATCCAACACTTTCAAACATTTTTTTCACTTGATGATTTTTTCCTTCATGAATGGTTATTTCTACCATCGAAGTATTTGTTTTTGGATCCGTTTTTCTTAGTTTAATATGTTCTGCTTTTACTTTTTGACCTTCTAATATAACGCCTTGTTTTAATGTTTTTATGGCATCTCCTTTGACTAGGCCTTTGATTTTAGCCATATAAACTTTTTCTATTTTATTGGAAGGATGCATTAAAATATTTGTAAATTCTCCATCATTCGTTAATAATAGGACTCCTGTTGTATCATAATCTAAGCGTCCAACAGGATAAATTCGTTCCTGGCAAGGAATTAAATCAACAACGGTTTTCCTACTCTTTTCATCGGAAACACTTGTGATGATTCCTCTTGGTTTATTTAATAAGAAATAGACTTTTTTCTCATTTGTAATGGGCATTCCATTTACTTCAATTCGATCTTTTTCGTCTACTTTATAGCCTAATTCTTGGATCAAATTCCCATTTACTTTTACTTTTCCTTCTTTGATTAACTCTTCTGCTTTTCTTCGGGAAGTGATTCCAGCTTCCGCAATAGCTTTCTGTAAGCGCTTCATTTTCTTCTCTCCTTACTCGTCCTTTTTCTTCTTATAGAATATAACACAAAATCGGTCACTTGACAATTATGGAGGAAAAGAAAGGAAAACTAAAAATTTACGACAAAAGGATTTATGGCTGTCCCATCTCCGCTTGTGATTTGGATATTAGGGGATAGGTTAATGACAGGACGTACGTTGTAGGAATTTGCCAAATAATCCCAAACGCCCAGGTATCCTAAAGAGTCCACATGAAATGCATGAACCCTAGTATCAGAAGGAGAAAATATAGACGCTGACATCGTCCAATAGTTTTCTCCAGTGTATAGATAATAACTTGTATTGGCAACATTATATACTCCCCCGGCCATTGATACTTCATCTGCCGTAATTAGTCCAATCGGGTAATCTAGCGATCCATTTCCCCTACTACTATCAACCGTAAACCGATCAAGTGCTTGACTACATTTTAATGAAGGCGTTTTTTGAGTATATATTCGGTTATATGAGCTAAACAAGCTGCTAGGTGATAATAAATATCCTGATCCACTATGTAAACTCCGGTCATTACAAAATACTTCATCGCTTAAATAATCTGCATAGCTTCTTCCTTCTCCATCCGCTCGATTTAAAAGATTCTCTTCATACCATGAATCTATCTTTGTTTTAATCGTTGAATCAGTGGTATTTTGTAAGGTCCCTTCATAACTATTCGAGCTATAAGAGATTGGTTTTACTC
>ERZ1090861.1526-NODE-1526-length-11682-cov-5.638514_pt1 | contig 11682 bp, 8 predicted proteins | sample MGYA00478482_ERZ1090861 | MGnify/ENA primary metagenome ERZ1090861 (study PRJEB33644, sample SAMEA5815744) | chicken gut metagenome | biome: Chicken; feature: Gastrointestinal Tract; material: Caecum | place: Ireland | collected 2019-01-01 | study: A study of the... | reverse complement strand
CATATATTTACATAAATCACTGACAATAAATATTCAATACAAATATATCAGTTTTATTTGAACCTATTCCTCAAAACGACTATCTTTGTGCAAAGATTAAGATATAGATAAAAGATTTGCACTATGAAATATGATATTCCGTATATGTCGACAGAGGCTGTAAGCCTACTTAAATCGCTGATTAGTATTCCTTCAATCAGCCGGGAAGAAACCCAGGCTGCGGATTTCCTGCAAAACTATATTGAAATGGCAGGTATGCAGACGGGACGTAAAGGTAATAATGTATGGTGCTTTAGTCCGATGTTTGATCTGAAGAAGCCGACTATTTTACTTAACTCCCACATAGACACAGTGAAACCTGTTAATGGTTGGCGGAAAGATCCGTTCACTCCACGTGAAGAGAATGGCAAGTTATATGGGCTAGGAAGTAACGACGCCGGTGCCAGTGTTGTCTCCCTATTACAGGTGTTCCTGCAACTATGTCGTACTTCACAAAAATACAATCTGATTTATCTTGCTTCCTGTGAAGAAGAAGTTTCTGGAAAAGACGGAATTGAGAGCGTATTGCCGGGACTTCCTCCTGTTTCATTTGCCATAGTGGGCGAACCGACGGAGATGCAACCCGCCATTGCCGAAAAGGGATTAATGGTATTGGATGTTACTGCCACAGGTAAGGCAGGACACGCAGCGCGTAATGAAGGAGACAATGCTATTTACAAAGTATTAGATGATATTGCTTGGTTCCGTGACCATCGTTTCGAGAAAGAGTCACCCTTGTTGGGTCCCGTAAAGATGAGTGTCACTGTCATCAATGCCGGTACACAACACAATGTGATTCCCGACAAATGTACTTTTATCGTCGATGTCCGGAGTAACGAGCTTTACTCGAATGAAGAACTGTTTGCGGAGATTAAGAAACATATTTCCTGCGAAGCTCAAGCTCGTTCATTCCGCCTCAACTCTTCACGAATTGACGAGAAACATCCGTTTGTTCAAAAAGCTGTGAAGCTGGGACGTGTGCCTTTCGGTTCTCCAACATTGTCCGATCAGGCATTAATGTCCTTTCCATCGGTGAAAATAGGTCCGGGACGCTCGTTACGTTCACACACGGCAGAGGAATATATTATGCTGAAAGAGATAGAAGAGGCTATCGGGCTGTATTTGGAATTATTAGATGGGCTTCTTATTCAATAAAAGTCATTGGTGAATTGATAGTTGAAAGCTATTAGTATGATAACAACTATCAATTCACCCATACAATAAAAACAAGACTACGATTATTCAAACAACTTCGATAAAGCTTCCTCCAGCTTTTCACCCCTTAAGTTCTTGTCTATAACTATGCCTGTAGGATCTACAAGAAAAGTTCTAGGTATAGCATAGATACCATATATATCAGAAGCATCCACATCCAACAATTGTACCCAATTCATTCCAAGTTCTTCAATAGCCGCCCTCCAAGGTTTCAGTTTCCGATCTGTAGATATGCTAATCACCTCAAATCCCTTAGAAGCATATTTTTCATAGGCAGCTTTCACATTAGGCATTTCATGCCGACAAGGTCCGCACCATGAAGCCCAGAAGTCAATCAAGACATATTTTCCTTTGCCCACATAATCAGACAAGAGCTTCATGTTGCCAGCATTGTCTTTCACTTTAGCATCCGGGAAACGTTCGCCAATCTTTATCTTGGCATCCATTTCCTGCCGTTTCTTTTGTTCTTCACGCTGTTCCGGAGTCATTTTAAGTTCCGCCTTCATTCGGAGCTCTGCTTGGTTCTTCTTTTCCACAATATTTCTCACCAAATTATTTTGTGAAAACAGAGGCGAAGCTTCTTTCATCAAAATTTTCATATCCTCAAAAGGCATCATCATACCTCCAACGGAGAAAAGATATACACCCACTATACTATTCTTATAATCCTTTATACAATGTGATACTGAATCCATTTGTGCAAGAAAATTCTTCTCTATTTTATCATATCTTGCTCTAAATGCAGTATCATTCACCATCTTATCAGCAAATTCTTCAGATTTCATTCCAGTCATTAACTTATAAATACTATCTGATGTTTTCAACATATTATCCATTATTAGCTGCATACGACTTAAAGCTATATTCAATGAATCATTTAAAGGCGTTCCCCCTCTCTTATTCGCAGCAATATTTACTGATATTTCTCCTTTTTCGAAAATCAACGGATAGGTTTCTCCATCCATATCCTTGATGATTGCAATATCCGGCATCTGATGTACACCAGAAAAAGAGAACTTACCTTTTTCCACTGTTGTACTGTCCAAAACGACTTCTTTGGCTTTCTCTCCATCTCCCATCAGGCATAAATACAACAATTGATTATTCAATTCCTCATTAGCAATACCTCGGATAGAGAATTTCTCTTGGGCAGAAGAAAATATAGCAATAGCACAAAAAGTGCATAAAATCATAATTCGATTTCTCATATAGAATAAATTTATATCAAAAACAGTAAATTCTGATAATCATTTAAACTAATAATAGATCTTCTTATTTTTCTTATCGGAAATGGTCTGATAATCTTTCACCTTTATATTAAAATATGATTTAGACTTTCCATCATCATTAGAAGGCAACTGTTCTTCATCTTTTTTGTGTGGCAACTCAAGAATATCTATTTCTTTCACACTCTTCTTCAGTTTCGGGAATAAAAGACTGATATAAATATATTTATGATTAAATCCTTTGACAGCCAACAGCCTACCTATCGGAGCTCCACCATCATATCCTCGTACATTATACTCATCGCCACTTTTCTTATCGATAATCTTAAATCCCGGACTATAATACAACCATTGCCAGTCCCAATAAATAGGTTGTATAAATGTCACTTTAGTATCATTCTTTCTCCTTTCAATCGAATATAAAGAAGGACTTGTAGACATCCCATTTTCATACGCTTTCTCATACACTTCTTCAGGAACTATAACTATACTATCGCTTGGAAGCATATAGGCTTGTGCATATAATTCTTTATCACGTTTCTTCTTTTGCTCATATTCTTTCAACCGCTGTTCACCTCTTTTTACTCGTTCACTTTTCTCTGATCTAACCACTTTGAATGTCTCTGTCTGGAGTTGCTTCACTAACAACGGCATTGTCTCACGCATAACAATCAATGAAGCCTCTTTATATTTCTTACCTACGGGAGATTCATAAAATGCAGCAACAGCTTTTAATTCTTCCAAAGTTAAATGCTTCTCATAAACAGGCATATACATTTCAAACACCTTACTTTCTATTTTCTCTTTCCAGTTTTTAGAAAACTCATTCCAATAAGCCTCATCCTTTTCCGGCGCATTTAATTTCATCACAGATGTGATTTTTTGGAAGAAGTCATCCGTAGTAGCCGAAGCACCGGAAAGTACCATAATCTTTTTCAACGTTTCTTTGTACTCATCTGTCGCATTTGTATTTTGTGCAGAAGCTGGTAAAATTAAAGTAAACAGTGCAATTATGCACATCATTACTTTGGGAAGGAAAATGTTTTTCATAATTATCTGATTTTATTTATTTTGATTCCATATTTTATTTTGCATTTCCTACAAAGATACACATTAAATCTATATCATTTAATAGAATAGTACAATCAATGAGGCTACTATCCGGCTGCCCTGCAATGTATAGATAAACGAAATACCCCCTATTCATCCCTAATTATAACATTCATCCCCCTCTCTTATCAAAATGGCTTTGAACAATTCATTTCATCTTTTGATATGATATTATTATCTTTTTCTCACATACTTCGTTCATTTTTCGTAATTAACGCTATCTTTGCAATAGGTCGCTAAATCTAAATAAGGCTTTCAAAATACATAATATACGAATATGAAAAAGATTTTATTTTTATATATCATTCATCTAGGATTTGCCCTACAACCCATACAAATTCAAGCTTGTTGTCTCGACAATGAGGTTGTTCTCGCCAATGAAACTGCCATTATTCTACAATCACCTAAAGTGGACAATACCAAAACCATTCAGTTCATCAAAGATTTCTACGCAAACTACGTTTTTGGAGCAAAAAATTATGTTCCGGCAGTAAAAAAGCATTGTACAGCCAAATTGCAAAAGCAGCTGAAAGATAACTACGAGTATGACGGCGAAGGATATGCGATATGGAACTTTCGAACAGGTATGCAAGACGGACCAAGCGACATATCTAAAGTAACATCAGTAACTGCATTGGGAAATGGTTTATACAAGGTCAATTTCATTGATATGGGAATAAAGGGTAACCGTACTTTGAAAATTATCGACGTAAACGGGACACTGAAGTTCGATGCTATTAAATAATCCCCTCTAAGCAGATATATTATCAATTTAACAGATAACTAAAAAAGCCTTACTATTCAATCAAACAATGAAAGTAAATCATCTATAAGACTACATCCTTCACCGCTTTCACCTTCTTCCTGAAACCTCCACCCAAAGCAGGAAAGCGGGTGAAAGCGACCATGAAAAGCCCTTCCATCCTACTTTCAAAGGTTTCACCTACACACTTCAAATAGTTCCGCTTACCGCCGGAGCACATCACGAGACACCCCGTAATAACCTGCTGAAGCCACATAAATCGGCTGCATACGTTTGCCGATATTTTTCAATTTACCTTCTTCCAGCAATCGCCGGAGATGACGGTTAGCCGTAGTCCGTGTCATGCAGCATACCTCCTGAAAATCGTAACGAAGCATTACGTCATGATCGGCGAAATATTCCTTCAGCCGCATATCTATCTCCACTGCCGACAAGGATTCCGAATGGCGTGCATACTTGCTCCGGCTGACTTTAGCACCTCTAAGTTCTCCCCGCAAACGAGCGTCGGGACGAAAACCGATTGTTTTCAACTCCATTTTCAACCATTTATTCTTAGTGCTGCGAGTCACTTTTTGTGTACTCCGCAAGATTGGAGCAAAATAGCCAAGTCCCTCAATATGCACCTCACGTCCCTCGCGCAGTTCTTCACCACAAATTTGGGCAAGCATCTCGAACGCATTTTTTACATCACCTACGGAAAGCGAACTGCGCCCGTGAATCATCCGGCACAGTTTATCCGTTCCCACCTTACCATTCAAAAAAATGCGGGGATGCAAACCTTTCTCTTCCGAATCGTCGGACTCACCGGGATTCTCATACCAATCGTAAAGTATAGCCATTAGTCGTTAACGTTTTGATAGTGAATATATTTCATGTAAAAACTTTAAGTTTATCATCAAACCACTACTGTGGTTCATTTAAATCACGATCGTTATCCAATTAGATCACTCTTGTCATTTGATTGAACCACGAAAGTGAATCAACAATAACTCTTCGTCAAAGATACGATAAAAAATAGAGAAAAGGACGATAAGAAGCCGACTTCTTCAGGTACGTAGAAATTAATATTTTTTCCGGAGAAATACTTGCAAACCGATATCATCCTATAGTACATTCGCAGTATCAGCGCTGAACAATAAACCGATTTTAATCACTTAAAAATAGAAAAAACAATGAATGCAATAACATTGATATGGAAACAGGTATTGAAGGAACTAAAATTGTTTCAAACGAAGGAGAACAAAGAAGATGCAGGTGAGAAAACGGACAAAGAGCTACAGAAAACGCTAAAATGTCATGAAGACAAATATGCCGTTCCCCTGCCGGACACTGCACTGCCTACTGGAAGAGAAAAAGAGAAAGAGGCAGAACGAAAACAACCGGTTCGGTTAACCCAAGAGGTACGTACATTCCTGCAAAAACAGTATGATTTTCGTTACAACCTATTGACGGAAGAAACGGAATATCGTCCTGCCAACAAGCGTGCCGCTCCTTTCGAACCTGTAAATAAGCGGGAACTGAACACTTTCTGCATGGAAGCACACGACCAAGGTATAGCCTGTTGGGACAAAGACTTGAGCCGTTACATTTATTCCACTTGTATTCCTGAATACCATCCTTTCCGGCTTTACATGGAAGAACTGCCCGGCTGGGATGGGACAGACAGACTGGAGGCTTTGGCACGGCGTGTCTCTGACCATCAGCTCTGGATAAAAAGCTTCCATACCTGGATGCTGGGACTCACCGCCCAATGGATGGGCATGACGGGAATACATGCCAACAGTGTAGCCCCCATACTTGTCAGCAGCGAGCAGGGGCGACAAAAATCCACATTCTGCAAGGCACTGATGCCGCCGGCATTGTCACGTTATTACATGGACAACCTGAAACTGTCTGCACAAGGAAAACCGGAAAGGCTGCTTGCCGAAATGGGACTTCTGAACATGGATGAATTTGACAAGTACGGAACGCAGCAAATGCCATTATTGAAGAATCTGATGCAAATGGCAAACCTGAATATCTGTAAAGCTTATCAAAAGAATTTCCGCAACTTGCCGCGCATCGCTTCTTTCATCGGTACAAGCAACCGCTTTGACTTACTCACCGATCCCACCGGTAGCCGGCGATTCATCTGTATTGAAGCGGAACATCTGATCGATTGCGAAGGTGTCATGCACGATCAGATCTATGCCCAACTGAAAGCTGAACTACTCTCCGGCATCCGCTATTGGTTCACCAAAGAAGAAGAACGGGAACTACAACGCCATAACGCTGCTTTTTATCATCCGTGCCCGGCAGAGGAAGTCTTTCACGCCTGCTTCCGGATAGCTGAAAACGACGAAGAGGGAAGCGAACGGCTCTCGGCTTCGGATATATTCAGGAGACTGAAAATGTATAACCCCGCTGCCATGCGCGGAAGTAATCCGGCTACATTCGCGCAAGTTTTGCTTGCGGCAGGTGTCACCCGCAAACATACCAAATATGGAAATGTGTATCTAGTGAAACCGATGAAAGCGGCATAAAGCTCCTGACAGGGGAAGGGTTCACCCGTAAGAGACTGGGGAGTAATGGTTTATAACAGGAATGAAAGAGGTGAAAGAAGTAAAAAGAGAAAGAGGACATTAAGAGGGAAATAAGCTATAAACAGTAAGATTTTGAATAGAAAATCAGGAAAAACTTGATCTATTCAAAATCTTACTGTTTCCGGATATTTATCCTATGATCCATTTACTGCCCGGTATAAACGAGATTATCTTAGTTGTTACAAAACAACAGATAAACGTAACGACTGCGATACATGGTATAGCGGCAACAGTAGGAAGCGCCAATGTGTCCTTGAACACTGTCACCCACAATCCGAGCCAGAATATGTGCATAAGGTACATACCATAGCTAAGTTTCGATGTTTCCGTCACTAGTGTCGGAGCTTTCGGACGTTTGATACATGTAAACATGAGGAATGTACCCGTTGTGAGAAGCACACAGTTGATGGTGCAGAAAGCCCATCCTATTTCTATTACAGGTGTGGAATGAAGTACGCCGGGTATAGCCTGCACATAGAATGAATAAATAGTCCATACAGCACCGATCACCATTAAAATGGTTCCTATAGTGAAACGTTTGGAACGGTTCCAGGTAAGGTGTACACGAATGTAATGTGCCAGAACAAGATAGCCCAGATAACCGGAGAAGTACCACAACATGTGGTATTCATTCCAGAAACATTGTCCCCACACTTCACCGCACCAACGGTTGAGATAAGGCATACAGGTTGACAACACGAATAGCCCGATAAAGAAACGTTCTTCTTTAGCCGTGGCTTTTCTCAACCAGGGGGATATAACAGGGATAAACAAGTAAAGGCTTATCAGAGGATACATAAACCACAAGTGTCCGGCCAGCGTCGGGAAGTTCAGTAATATCCGCGACAAGTCCTTCATGGATGCTTCTCCGTCTATCTGTCCCCACAACATGGGTAGAGTACTGTACAGTATCATGAATATGAAAAACGGTGGAAGGATGCGAAGACAGCGCTGGCGATAGAATTGCCACATAGACTGTTCTTCCTTCATCGGTGCAAGCAGGAAGGCGGAGACTATCATGAACAGGGGTACCGCCATACGTGAAAAACCGTCGTATACTGATACCCATAGCCGGTCTGCTTCATTCGCTAGAAAAGACTGCGGTCCTGCCATATCGGTGGATCCGGGAGCACCGTAGAAGTTCTCACTGGCATGAACAAGGATGACGAGAAAGCATGCAAACACACGGATGTAATCTAAAAAAACAATACGTTTCATTTATTCTAAGTTTTCTAGTTATTAATTTATTCTTTTGTATTTGGGAACGCAGAGATTCTCAACCGTGCTGCCCCCATAGGGATCAATGTTATTTCTTCTTTATCACCTTTCACTGCATCTTCTTCCGGCAATACGCCACACAGTCCTGTTTCGTCTATCTTCCATTCAGGAACCGGACGACCGATAGCTTTTACTTCTAAAGGTACACTAGCTCCTGTGAAAGGATAATTGTCAGTCGGCCAGGATTTACGGATTACCTTGAAGTTCTTCAAAGGCTCTGTCTTATCCAATACCAATGAATAATTCCAGGGGCTATCCGGATAGATTTCAGTAGTAGGCCATTTCTGGGGATCAGCACCTTTCTGCCATTTTGAATCACCGATAGCAGTCTCGCGGCTGTCTTTCTCTACATATTTTTCTGCAATCTTAAGAGACAAAGTGAGCGGTCCGTAATCTACGCTTATGCTATTTTTATTAACCTGCCAAGTACGCATAGACAAAGACATCGGAAGAGTCAATTCCACACGATCACCATTCGCCCACTCGCGATGGATGCAAAGGTATTTTCCCGCTACGGGAGCTGCACTTATCTTCTTGCCATTCACCCGCACTTCCGCCTTTTGAGTCCATGAAGGAATACGAAGATAAAATGGGAAAGCAACCTTTTCATCGGTAGAAACAGTGAAGGCAATGCCTTCTTCAAAAGGATAATTCGTCTCTTCGTGAAGAGTGATTTCCTTTCCGTCGCCCACTTTCACTGTAGCTTTGCAAGCTGCATAAATAGCTGTTGCCACTCCGTTGTCGGGAGTTGCCAGTACCAGATGTTCGGCAAAGTAAGGCCAGCCTTGTGCATGGTTGTGTTGGCAGCAACGACTGCTGAAAGGATTCATCGAAAGGAACGGGCCACGATTGTCAATGCCCGGATGATGATTCTTCGAATCACTGACAGCATGGTTCGGACAAGTGATATAACGCAATGCTTTAAAGTCCGGCATCACGGCAGCCGGATAAAAGTTGAACGCTACTTCTTCACAGTGTTCCGCCCACATGGGGTCTCCTGTCATGCAAAGCATGATTTCATCAGAAGCCATTTGTTCAACCAGTCCGCAGGTTTCCACTCCCTGGCGGGGATCGATATATCCCAGACGGGCATTTTCGTCCGCACCGAACATTCCTCCGGGAACCTGACCAAAAGTACGCCGAATCAGATGATGGACATTATAAGAGGCTTTCAGCATCGCCGAATCTCCGGTCAGCATATAATAAGTGGCAGGTTCACGGAAACATTGGGCGATATTGACATTGTGCCAGTTAGGTAAGGAGGTGGATTTCGTCCAGTCGGCTGTGTTACGGTGAATCTTCTCGGCTAATTCGAGTAGGAAAGCATCCCCGGTATGGTTGTAAAGCCAGTAGATACTGATGAGGTTATCACCGCCACGGCTTTTCTCCCAATAATCTTCCAGAAGCTGGTCATCGGGAACAGTCATCTGCCACTTGAAGTAATTCGTCATCAGGTCAATGACACGCTGATCTTGAGAATACTCATAATAAGATTGCAGACACCAGAGCATAATCATCTGTGCCCAAAGTTCGCGTTTGCCGTTACGTTCATTGACCGGACCGAAATAGCCATCCGGCTGGCGACTGGCAAATACACCTTCAATCCAATATTTGGTTTCTTCAATCATCTTCGGGTCATTCAGAATATATGCCAAATTACCGTACCCTTTGAGCCAGTAAGGAACTTCCTCCCAACCGTGGTCTCCGCCAGTTGTCAACCAGGCATTATTATCCTTTTCCAGCCAAGCGCTGATTTCTCCCAAGTGTCCGGTCAGACCGTCGCGCTGCAATTCCAGATACTTCTTCACCCAGCCTTCAGGCTGAATACTACCTACCGGCAACTTTATAAAATTCAACGGTCGAAGCGGAGCGCGATACCCGATGTAATTGGTATTGACGGACTGTATGTCCGGTCGGTCCACTACTGTCACCGTACCACTGGAGGAAGCAGACGCACAAGCTGTAACCACCACTCCAAGCACTATCGATGCAAAAAGTCCTTTAGTTTTATTTTTTTTCATTTCGTCTATTCTATTCTCATTTAGATTATTTCAACTCTCATTGAACTGCTTCAAGACGCATATTGTCAAGATCCAGTAGCACTTCCTTTCCTATGCTTCGATAAAAGCCATGTCCTATTACTCCATCAAAGAATACGCCAGGAACGAAATGTCCAAGGGGATATGTCTTCACAGCTTCTATGGTAGGAGGCTGCATCAGCTTGTTATCGAATATTACCACAGGGTCTTTTAAGGATTTATATGGGACCGCACGTGCCTGATGCAGCATAGCTACCCCAAATGTGTTCTTCTTATTTGTAAAACCAATTGGCATCTCTTCCTTATGTTTCTCATAAAATACAGAATCGACTGTAATATAAGTATCAGATCCAGTATCGAGATTTGCCGTAAAATCAATTCCATTAAGCTTTATACGCATATACAAGTCGTTCTTGTATACATAGAGATTTGCTTCTTTAGAAATGGGAGCCTTGAGATCAGAGACGGGGAAACACATTCTATTATGTTCATAATCAGTCTGTATTTTCCCTATCAATCTCATTATCGGCAGTCCAAGAAATACACACTCCGAAAACCATGCACGCGCCGAATCTATCACAGCCCGTGCCTTCTTTCTCCTCTTCCTTTTCTTAATTAATGATTCGGTTGCAAACGGAATACTTTCAGATTCCTTATAGATAAGGGCAGGAATATTATAAAAGGTGATATTTCCGACGTCAATAGAATCGATGATACTTCGAGCACAAGCCAAAGTCTCATTCATCACTTCTTTACTCCTTTCAATGCTATCATATCGAATACCCATCTCCTCGGCCAACCTGTCACTCAAAAGACAGTATGGCTGCATCCCTGTATCAAAGATAGTGGTCTGTGATATCCCATTATACTTTGCTTGAAAAACAGGTTTGTCATATCCTTTTATATTTATATCTATAAAAGAAGATGTATTGCTCCGTTTCATTTTTATAGGGGGCAAATTCACGGCACTTTCAGCATAAGATAAGAATTTTTCAGTAGCAGTTCGCCAATCCTCATCTTTTTTGTCACCTGTATGGATATTTGAAAGACTTTCATTCCAAATCCGTTTCATTTGTTGATAAGTACACAAAGCTTTATCCCTATCCCCAAGCTCTATGTAAGCATCGAATAAATGAGAGTAAAGGATTAGTGCTTCATCCCCAAAATCTTCATAATAGTAAGGTATATACTTCTCCAAATAGTAAGCGGCACTGTCCGTCTTATTCAAAAACTGCGCCATCCGAAATTTACAGAACAAATCGAGATCAGAAGGAATAGTTGTAGTATCAGATAGATTCTTGTACAACTCTTTTGATTCAAAATATTTTCCATTATACATTAACTTGTCCAATTCCTGTAATCGTTCAGCATCGACCTGTCCGTGTAATGTAAATGGAGTAAGCATACAAATAAAACAGATAATATAATAT
>ERZ1090861.1525-NODE-1525-length-11686-cov-11.249334_pt1 | contig 11686 bp, 16 predicted proteins | sample MGYA00478482_ERZ1090861 | MGnify/ENA primary metagenome ERZ1090861 (study PRJEB33644, sample SAMEA5815744) | chicken gut metagenome | biome: Chicken; feature: Gastrointestinal Tract; material: Caecum | place: Ireland | collected 2019-01-01 | study: A study of... | reverse complement strand
ATCGAACAGATCCAGCAGGACGAGGAGGCTGGGATCACGGATGGTTTCTCGACAAATAGAACGGTAGAGGCGGAGGAAACAGAAGACCTTGGAAATGTTGGGGAGGGGGCAATAACGGAGGTTCAGGGGAAGGCTCTTAATGGAGCCCAGACACAGAGCCTTATCGCTATTATGTCTCAGTTCAGCGCCGGAAGTCTGACAGAAGGGCAGGCAGTCAACCTGATATCTACGGCTATAGGGATCAGAAAAGAAGAGGCACGAGCAATACTGAATGGAGATTTATAAATGAGTTACTGGACGAACCGACAAGAACAGCTGAAGAAGACGGCGGAGAAGGACGAAGCGAAGCTTAAGAAGCGGCTATCGTCCTTTTATGACGCTGAGTTCAAGCGGCTGGAGAAGGAAATCGCCGCATACTATCAGCAGTACGGAGAAGACAATGTCATATCTTACCGCAACATGCTCCAGAGCTTGTCGGACGAAGACCGGCGGCTTCTGATGGAGAGGATGGATGAGTTCGCGAAGAAGTATCCACAGTACGCAAACCTTATGCCGGTCAGGGAGTCGATCTACAAACTGGACAGGCTCCAGGGGCTCCAGTACTCCGTCTACATGACAGAGGCGGAGATTGCCGGGTATACAAACGAGCAGATGACGGAGTACCTCACAAAGCTTTCCCAGAAGGGCGTTAATTACGGCATGGAGACGCTGGGGTTTGGAAAGAACTTCTATTCGATCAATTCGGACGTGGTGAAGCAGTTCGTAGACGTGCCCTGGTGCAATGGCGAGAACTTTTCTACCCGAATATGGAATGACACTCAGAAATTGGCACAGTATCTTTCTACAGACATTGCACAGGGGTTCGCTAGGGGCGACAGTTACGATAGGCTTGTCCGCAATATTCGGCAAAGATTTAGCCGTGTAAATCGAAAAGATGCCTATAGACTGATTTATACAGAGGGCACTTATGTGATGGCAGAAAGCAGTATGCAGCCATTCACAGAGGATTTCGAGCAATACAGACTATCTCCGGTACTGGACGGAAGAACTTGTCCGATATGTCGGGGATTGAGGGAGCAGGTATTCATCATCTCTGAGCGGCAGCCGGGGGTCAACTTCCCGCCGATCCATCCGTGGTGCCGGTGTTCCTGGGAGATTGTGGTTGATGATTGGAATAAATGGATGGATGACTATGTCAGGAAACACGGAGGGAACCCTTCGACGCCATCGGATGTGCAAAAGCCGGAAGGGGTAAAAAAAACAGGATTGTCTCAAACCGCAGGGCGCGTCTTGACTGTGCTCGGCGCAGCGGAGATGATCCGGAGAATATTGGAGGGGGATGAATTATGGAGCTGAATGTATTATGAGAAAGCTGCTATTTTTTCACGCTTACTGGTGTACACCATGTAAACGGTACGAGCGTGAGATTATTGATCCTTTAGAAAAGATTGTAGGCGCGGATCGTATCGAGCGGATTGATGCCTGGAAAGAGCCGTGGAGGGCTGAGCGATATAAGATCGATAAAGTGCCCACCATCGTCCTTTTGGACGAAGAAACGGTTTATATGAAGCGCACAGGGGGCGGGATAGACATTGACAGGATGGCTGAATGGCTGAAAGGAGCGGTTGATAATGATTAAAGAGAGATATGTGATTATTGCAAAATACCCAGGCGGAGGGCATATGCATTTTGAATTTGATGCAGATTCTCACGAAGTATCACTGATGGACGGAAGAGTGATTGTAACAGAGGAAGATAAATGTGTATTTTACGCAAAAGAGGAAACGGTGTTGATGATGCACCAAGAACAGTATTTGTCTTTTCCGCAATTCGAAATTGATAAAAATGGAATTAAATTATACTGAAAGGCGGTGATCCTCACATCTCCCACGGCATGGAAAGCCGAACAGTAAAGGAGTGATGTTATTTGATTGCAGTGAGCGTCCGATTGGACGGAATTACGGTAGATGGCCATGCAGGGTACGCAGAGGCCGGAAAGGATATTGTGTGCGCCGGCGTGACCGCGCTTGTTGAAAACCTCATTGATTCGATTGAGGGATTGACAGTAGATACAATTCAATATGAGGTATCACCCGGAAGGGCTGATATACATTACAAGGATCTGTCGGAAGAAGGAAAGCTTCTGGTGGATTCTTTCTTTTTGGGAATTTGTGCTGTAGAGCGTGATTTTCCCAGATATGTAAAAATCATTTGACCGAAATGTCAGTAAACTATCAGCAACGGCACGGACATGCGACGGGTCGGGGCGGAAAGGAATATATGAAATATAGAGAATACATGATGTTACAGCTTTTTGCAGAAGGCGAAGGGGGCGGAGCTGCCGGTGATCCGGCTGGAGACGGTTCCGGTGCAGGCGCAGGAAGTGGAACTGGTAATGAACCGCTGTCTTTTGATGACTTTCTTTCCCTGGAAGGGAATCAAGCAGAATTTGATCGCCGCGTCCAGAAAGCGATCCAGACTGCTGTAGCGAATGCGCAGAAGAAGTGGCAGACGCTGACGGACACGAGGGTATCTGAAGCAGAAAAGCTGGCTCAGATGACCAGCGAAGAAAAAGAGAAGTACCGGGCTGACAAGGCAGAGAAAGAACTTGCCGACCTGAAAAGACAGATTGCCCTTGGCGATATGGCGAAGACGGCCAGAAAAATGTTGTCTGATGAGAAGATTTCTGTTCCAGATGAAATTATCGCGAATCTGGTATCGGATGATGCAGAGAAAACCAAAGCCACCGTAGAAGCATTTTCCGCAGCGTTTAAAGATGCCGTACAGATTGCGGTAAAGGAAGCGCTTCGGGGAAATCCGCCGAAGGCCGGAACAGGAGGAAGCACGTTGACGAAAGCACAGATCATGGCAGTGAAAAACAGGGCAGAAAGGCAGCGCCTGATCAATGAAAATATGGAATTATTTAAGGAGTAGAAGCTTATGAAAAACAAAATGAAACTGCAGCTTTTTGCTGCGCCAACTAACACCACGGTAGCGGCAGATCTGGAACCTGCGATCTCGGTAGATTTCACCAGCAGGATAGCTCAGAACATCGCGGAACTCCAGAGAGTGCTTGGCATTTCGGAAATGCTTCCGATGTCTGCTGGCACTGATATCAAAATCTATAAGATTACCCGAAAGAACACACCGGCTCAGGTTGGTGAAGGGGAACCGATTCCGTTGACTGAGATGGAACGGAAGCTGGTGAAGACCATTACAATGGATCTCAATAAATACCGGAAGAATACCACGGCGGAGGCGATCCAGAAGGTAGGCAGAAACCTGGCTGTGAACCAGACGGATGAAAAACTGATTTCTGAGATTCAGAAGGATATCAAAAAACAGTTTTATACTGCATTGGCTACCGGCACCGGCACGGCTACGGGGACGAACCTGCAGACTACCCTTGCCAATTTGTGGGCCAAGTTGCAGACCTACTATGAAGATATGGATGTTTCGCCGATCTACTTCATTAACCCGCAGGATGTGGCGGATTACCTGGGGACTGCACAGATCACCATGCAGACCGCTTTTGGATTTACCTATATTGAAAATTTCCTTGGACTTGGTACGGCTATCGTATCTCCGCAGGTAACTGCAAAGACTCCGATTGCTACGGCTCAGGAAAACCTGAACGGAGCGTATGCGCCTGTGTCTGGAGATGTGGGACAGACATTTGGCCTGACGTCGGATGAGACCGGTATGATCGGCATGACGCACCAGATGAAGTCTGAAAATGCTACGATTGACACTCTGATTATGTCTGACGTGGTATTTTATCCGGAATTTGCGGATGGTGTGTTTAAAGGGACCATCCAGGGGGAATCCTGACCCCACTTGAGAGCGTAACAATAAGCGGCACAGCTCAGGTGGGGCAGACATTAAGTGCAGCGGTACAGCCGGAGGGAGCGACGGCTACATACAAATGGAAGCGGGCGGACACGTCGGATGGGAGCTATTCTGACATCGCGAGTGCAACCGGCGTTTCCTATGAACTTACAGCAGAGGATGAGGGAAAATACATTAAAGTAGAAGCAACCGGGACAGGGAAATATAACGGAATTGTATTGTCTTCTGCGACAGCGGCGGTGACAGCCGCCGGATAGGAGGGATACTCATGGATGGATTGCTGGAGCGATTGAAGACACGTCTTCCGGACACAGAGCTGACAGATGACCAGCTGATGGAGTACCTGCAGACCATGAGCGACCGGCTTTGCCTGAGGCTGGGGGTAGAAATACTCCCGGCTTTATTTGGCTCTATCTGTGTGGACGCAACGGTGAAAATGGTCCGCCGGACTTATTATGAGGGCATCTCTTCCGAGGGAGTGGCGAACCTCTCGACCTCATTCGTGGATGATATCCTGGCTGAGTATGCGGGAGAGATTGCCGACTGGAAGAACGGACAGGCAGCCAGCGGGAACAGTAAAAAGGTGGTGACGTTCTTATGATCTGGAAACCATGTCAGCTACAGATCATTATCGGACAGAAAAAAGATGAGCTGGGGAATTTTGTAGGAGGAGAGTTTGAGACGGTCTGTGAAACAAGAGCCAGGTTTACGCCCTGGACAGACGAGCAGATTGCGCTGGAAGGGCGGGAAGTGACCAGAAATGAACAGCGTTTTGCAATCCCAATATCCTACGACAATTTCCCGGACTGTACTCATGCGGTCATTGACGGGGTTCGGCAGAAGATAAAGGAAAAGATTGATCTGACACCGAGATATACCGTCATACAGGTGGAGGTGTACAAGAAGTAATGGCAGGAATAAAAGTTACACTTGTAGGCGTTGATGTTCTTGAAGCAGAACTTGCGAGACTTAATACTATTGAGTTAGAGGCAATCCAAAAGAAACAGGTCACGCAAATGCTGAATAGAGCAAGAAACAGAGGTAGCGCAAATGGGACTCCTGTAGATACAGGAGAGCTCAGAAACAGCTCGAGCGCCGACATGAACAACATGGAAATGGGATATACCGCTGAATACGCCCCTCATGTTGAATACGGGCACAGGACACGAAATGGAGGGTATGTTCAAGGGCAAAGATTCCTTCAATCAAATGTCGATAGACAGAGAGAAATATATAAGACGGATATTCGCCGTGCGTTGCGCAATGAAAGGAATGGTGGATAATGGCATATCAGAAATTATCGCCTGTCACGCTTGTCGCGGCGGTACAGGATAAGGTTGAAACTCTCACAGAACTGAGATGTTATGACTATGTACCGATTAACGAAGCAAGCCCTCTGTATTTTGCAGAGATCACACGGATTCAGCCCGAAAACAGCAAGACGATGTATCGGGATGTGTATTCTGTAGCAATCCACTGCATTGCAGAGGAAAGCCCGTCTTCCGTGGGCGTGTACAACTTAATCGAAAATTTAGAATCGGCTCTGAGCGAGGATATAACCCTCCCGGAACCTTTTACATTGGTTATGCAGACCGACAACGGTGTACAGACCATCAAGACGGACGAATCCGGGGAAAAGCACGCAATAGTTAATTTTGATTTTATGGTGAGCTACGGATTCCGATGCAAAGTCTGAAAGGAGAAGAAGATGAAACACAAAGAATATGCGGCGCTCCAGGCGTTCGCATTTGACAATAATGATTACTGTGATTTTACTACCTCCGCGGCGAAGGCAATCGCGGGGAAGGATATCCTGCTGTGCATCTGGTCCATCGATGGCACGGAGCTGCTGGCAATCAGCGGACAGCAGGGCCTGACGATCAACCGGTCCGCAGATCAGATCGAGATCACGTCCAAAGATACGCAGGGCGGCTGGAAGTCCTACCTTGCGGGGATGAAAGAGTGGTCTATTGATAATGACGGTCTGTATGTGCCGAATGACCAGAGCCACAGGATCTTGTCCCAGGCGTTTGAGAACAGCGATCCGGTGTGTATCAAGGTGGTAGACGGAAAGAGAAAAGTCGGGATGTTTGGCGGGCTTGCAGTGGTTACGGATTATCCCATCGAAGCGCCCTACGATGATGCGGTTACATATTCCATCACTCTTTCCGGTATGGGGCCGCTTGTGGATTTGCAGATTGATCCCGTATCCCCTGATACGATGCCGGATGGTTCTGCTGCGCTCGAACCGCTTACAGTAGTGTCCGTCGCAGGAGATACGGCTGGCGGTACCAATATCTATGTAAATCCTGTACTTGGGTCCGGGAATAAGTATTTTTATAAGACCGGTACGGCTCCTCTGGATTATCCGGCTTACGGCGAGACGATTTCTGCTATAGCGTGGGACGGATCCGCAGAACTGGCCGGATTAACGGCAGGAAACCAGATTATGGTCATAGAGACCGACAGCACAGGAAAGGCCCTGAAAGCTGGTGTGGCCGAGATCACGACCAAAACAGAATAGGAGGGCGAGGATAAATGTTCTCATATAACGGGAAAGAATATGAACTTAAATTTACGCTGGAACGGATTGAACTTGTGGAAAATTATCTGAAGATGCCCACTGTGGCTGATATTGTCCAGACAAATGGGGCATTTTCGATCGGTGCCATCAAGACATATTTCGGATATTGCCTGAAAGAAGCCGGGAGCGATTCATTTGTGACGCGGAAGGAAGGAGCGCAGATCGCTGTTGACCTGATGGAGAAAGAGGGATATTTGAAGGTCAATAATATGCTGATCGAGAAGATGTCCCAGGATTTACCTTTTTTATTCCAGGGCGCCTGATTGAATACCAGTATTTTCAGGCAAAAGAACAAGATCCCGAATATATAGAAATGGCGGAGCCTTACAGAAATGTAATGGACTTCGCCTTTTTTGCTGTCAATTTTGGCTATTCGAGGCGCGACTATGACAGCCTTACGCCGACAGAAAAGGCGTTTATTTATAAGGCATGGGAGGACAAGACCGTATCTGAATCCACTGTGCTGAGGGATGCTGTATTGAACGCCGTAAGCAATGCGCTTCGGAAGAAAAACGCAAGGTTCCGGAAACTTTGGAAGAAAGTTCAAGAGCCGATTGATAAGGAATTGGCCAGAGAAAACCTGAATACGGCGCGGGAGATTGAAGAAAAAGAGGGTAAATCCTGGGTTGATCGGATTCTTCGCGCCAATGGGATAAGAAGAGGGGGAATTTAAATGCCGGATTATACATTATCTGCAAAGATCACAGGCGACTCTTCGGACTATGAAAAGGCTGTAAAAGATGCAGACAGATCCACAGAAGATTTCCAGAAAACAACAACAAGTTTAAGTTCCCGACTGGCAGGCGGTTTGAAAAAAGGGCTTTCTGTTGCGGCAACCGCAATCGGGGCAGTTTCTGCGGCACTGGGAGCGGGTGCTGCCGCCGGCGTGAAATACAATGCCACGATTGAGCAATATCAGACCAGCTTCGAAGTTATGACGGGTTCTGCAGAGAAAGCTGTTGAAGTGGTGGATCGCCTGAAAAAACTTGGCGCAGAAACGCCATTCGAGCTTCCTGATCTGGCAGAAACAACGCAGCTTCTTATGAATTATGGATTTACGGCTGATGAAGCTATAGAACGCATGCAGATGCTTGGGGATATTTCCCAGGGATCAGCTGATAAAATGCAGCGGGTTGCTACAGCTTATGGACAGATGTCATCTGCTGGAAAAGTCCAGCTGGAAGATGTCAAGCAGATGATTGAAGCCGGATTCAATCCTCTTCAGGAAATTTCCGAGAGTACCGGAGAGTCTATGCAGTCGCTGTATGAAAGAATCAGTGATGGGACTCTGGCGGTGGATGAGATTACTGCATCAATGCAGAGAGCGACATCTGAGGGCGGAAAGTATTTCCAGTCAATGGAAAAGCAAAGTCAGACCATCAACGGACTAATTTCAACATTGAAAGATAATGCCCAGCAACTTCTTGGAGAGGTTATTCAGCCGCTGTCTGAGGGATTCAGAACCGAGGTATTGCCAGCTGCGATCAATGCGATAGATGAGTTAACAACAGCTTTCCAGGAACGGGGATCACAGGGCTTAATAGAAGCCGGCGGCGGAATTGTTGCGGATATTATTCTCGGTATTGCACGGGCTGCTCCGAATATTATAACAACATCGGTTCAGATTCTTGGCTCAATTATAACCAGTTTGAAATCCAATTTGCCACAGATTGTGAGTGCAGGCGGTGAAATACTACTTTCGCTTATCAGTGGAATTGTTCAGTATCAATTTATGCTGCTGGATCTGACCGCTAACCTTATTTATGAAATAGTTTCCGGACTCATTAACAACGCCCCGCAGCTTATGACACAGGCAAATACCATGATGACGGATTTCTGCGCCCAGATCAGAGAACGGTTTCCGGATCTGCTTCAAAGTGGTGCGGATGCGATATCCAGCCTGCTGACGGGACTGCTCGACAATGCGCCTTCGGTCATTGAACAGGGCGGGACTATGATAACTACATTCGTAGATACAATATTGAGCATGCTTCCGCAGATCCTGCAGGCCGGGGTTGATATTGTCCTGAACCTTTTGAATGGGATCGTAGCAAACGCGCCGGACATTATCCATCAGGCTGCTGAGATAAGCATAAACTTCATCTCAATGGTTAGAAGCCATCTCCCGCAGATCCTGCAGACAGGCATTGAACTGATCGGAGAACTTCTGGCAGGGATCATCCGGTCTGCGCCGGATATCATAGCGGCCATCCCCGGTATTATCTATGATGTGGCACGTACCTTCTTGAGTTACAACTGGAGCAGCGTTGGGGCGGACATTATTGCCGGTATTGCCCGTGGAATTGCCAATGCCGGAGGTGCTATCGTGGATGCGGCGGTGGATGCGGCAAAATCGGCTTTTAACGCGGCGAAAGATTTTCTTGGAATTAATTCCCCTTCCACTCTTTTCCGGGATGAAGTTGGCCGGTATATGGCGCTTGGAATGGGTGTAGGCTTTGAAACCAACATTCCGATTGATGATATTAAAGGAGGTCTGGACGGCGCAGTGAACCAGATTTCCAGGCATTATACGGAAGTGGGTCAGAGGATCAATCCGGTAGAAGCGATCACTGGCATGAGCCGTGTGGCAGAAACTTACCAGGCGGATGTGAGCAACATTTTTGAAGGCGTTACCATTGTGGTGGACAATACCACAAATCTTGACGGCGCACCGATCTATCAGAAAGCTTCTGAGTATACGATCCGCCGGATCGGAAACCAGCAGAGGGCTGTCCTGAAAGCAAAGGGGGCATATGCGTGAAGAATGTAACGGTCATATACAATGGAAGCACCTGTGAGGACTTTGCATGCTTTCTGAATGATTATCCCGCGTTCTCCGGTGGCGCGAAGGTGTATAACACCTACGCTGTTCCGGGGAGGGACGGGGAACTTGTGGAAAGCACAGATTACCTGCAGAACCTCACAGTATCGTGTACATTTTCCATTATTTCCAAACAATTTATGGAGATGCTGCGGTATATCCGGAAATGGCTGTCCGGTACTGGCCGGCTGATCATCTCGGACAACCCGGATGCTTTTTATAAAGTCCTGAAGGTAGAGCACGGGGACATTACCCGGGAGATCCGGAAGTTTGGGACGTTTACAGTATCTTTCGTCTGTGTTCCGTTTGAATTTCTCCTGAGCGGGCAGGAACCGGTGCAGGGAACCTCATTTTATAATGCTCAGGATACGGCGAAGCCGGTCTATACCATCACCGGAGAGGGATTCTGCACTCTGACCGTTAATGGGTATGGGTTTACAGCGAACATCGGACAAGGGGCGGTTATTAACTCGGAGCTGATGCTGTCATACAAAAATGATGGGCAGTCTATCAATACGGACGTGACAGGGGACTACGAAAAATTGTGGTTCCCGCCGGGAGACATCGAAGTGTCTGTGAGTTCCGGTTTTATGCTGTCAATCGTTCCTCAATGGGGGTACAGAATATGATACAGGTATACAGCCGGGAGAATACGAACTATACGGCGAACGGTGATATGACGCTCCTGCCGACCTCTTGTGTGTTGGCGTGTGAATTGAATGGAACCTGGGAGCTCACCATGAGCCACCCGATTGATTCAGACGGCAGATGGAAATGCCTGGAAGAAGAGTCTGTGATTGCATGCCCGACATTCCAGGGGGATAAGCAGCTGTTCCGCGTGGATAAATGTATAAAAACAGAGAGTTCTGTGGAAATAACCGCATATCCGATTTTCTTTGATTCTGCAGACGACTGTTTTCTGCTGGACGTGCGGCCGACGGATAAGAGCGCACAGGATGCGCTGAATATCATGATGTCCGGAAGCAAATACAGCGGTACCTCTGATATCATCGGGAACAATACCGCATATTTCATCCGACGGAACCTGATGGACGCCATTAACGGAGACGACGAACCGAACTTTATCGGGGTATGGGGCGGTGAGATCCTTTTTAATAATTACCAGATCATCATCAATGAGCGCGTGGGTGGAGATTACGGAGCAGAGATCCGGTACGGGAAAAATATGAATGGATTGTCCCATACGGTGGATATGTCCAATGTCGTTACCCGGATCATCCCGGTTGCTTATAATGGCCGGATGATGAGCGGCAGCAGCCCCTGGGTGGATTCTGAGAATATCAATAAATATGCAAAGAAGTATATCCGTGAAATAAAATTCGAGGATGTGAAGCTCGCAGAGGATGCGGAGGACCAGCAGGATGGCGATATCATCTGCCAGACCCAGGAGGATCTGGACGCAGCGCTGACGCAGAAATGCGAAGACATGTACGCCGCCGGTGTCGATCTTCCGGCTGTGACCATCGAAGTGAATATGATCGATCTCTCCAGGACAGTGCAGTATCAGGAATTTCAGGATCTAGTAACCGTGGCCCTGGGCGATACTGTACACTGTTACAACAGCCGCCTGGATATATCCACGGATGCACGCTGCATTAAACTCACATGGGATTGTATCCGGAACCAGCCGGAGGGAATGACGCTCGGAGATTTTGAGTACAATTATTTTTCTGACCTGACATCCAGCATGCAGTCCATTGATAAGGTGATCCGGCCGGATGGGACGGTCATTGCGGAACAGGTATCCGGAATCCTGGATGCGATCAATACGCAGATGCGGTATCAGAAAAACATCGCCCAGAAATCAGACGTTCGGGCGATCCTTTTTGAGGACCTGGATCCGGACAGCCCGACATACGGGGCTATGTGCTGGGGTACGCTCGGGTTTCAAATCGCATCTTCGAGAACGGCTGACGGAAGAGACTGGGACTGGAAAACATTCGGAACCGGTCAGGGATTTTTCGCAGATCTCATTGTAGCCGGAACCATGCTGGCAGACCGGATCCAGGGAGGAACATTGACCCTTGGCGGATCAGGGGATGGGAATGGTGTATGCAGAGTACTGGACGCCAATGGAAATGAGATAGCTCGGATAGACCGTACCGGGGTAACAGCGACCCAGGGGAGCTTTTCCGGAACTATTACCGCTTCTGACGGGAAGATCGGCGGGTGGAACATTGGTTTGAACGAGCTGATGAACCAGATCGGGAACAACAAAGTCACGATCGCAAACGGATCGAATCAGAATATGGATTTCCTGGTTGTCGAGACGAGAGATCAGAATGGGAATACCGTATATCCATTCTGGGTCCGCGCGAACGGCCAAGTGGGGATTAACCTGGTAGATCAATCGAATTCCACGCCGGCATTTACAATCGGGAACATAGATGGCGCCGCGATCCGGATGGGCG
>ERZ1090861.1523-NODE-1523-length-11694-cov-6.534067_pt1 | contig 11694 bp, 11 predicted proteins | sample MGYA00478482_ERZ1090861 | MGnify/ENA primary metagenome ERZ1090861 (study PRJEB33644, sample SAMEA5815744) | chicken gut metagenome | biome: Chicken; feature: Gastrointestinal Tract; material: Caecum | place: Ireland | collected 2019-01-01 | study: A study of... | reverse complement strand
GATTACGGCTTTCATTGAAATTGCTCCTCATTTTGATGAGGGTATTATAACATAGGATATATGACAGATATAGTCATATATTAAAAATTTTTTCTTGCAATTTTGGGATAGCGAGGTACGCAAGTGGCAAGCCACTTGCCGAGCGTAAACGCTCGCCTCGTCAGGGGAAATTTTCCCCTGAAACCCTTTTCTCTTGCGTGGAATAAAAGTCTCGCAGAGCCCACGATTTCGCTTGCGAAGTATAGTGGGCTATACTTTGTGATTAAAATCCTATTAACTAGAATTGCTCCAAATTACTTTTCCCTAAATTACAGTCTTGGCAAAGTGTCTGGAGATTATCTATTACTGTTTCACCACCTCTTGACCAAGGTTTAATATGATCAATGTGTAATTCTAATCCTGGTGTGGTTGCTGGTGACCTCCCACAAATGCAACATTTGAAATTATCACGTTTCATCACCAAAAAACGCAAGCGAAGATTAATATCTCTACTTGTTTTATGTGTTTCATTCAATGATTTGTTTTCGTTGATAGGTAAATGACTTTCTGATTGAGTACTATCGCTAATAGTTCCATTTTGTTCATCTGAATTGATATAATTCACAAAAAATTCTAAGGCTTTACGCCAAGAACCAAATTTGCGTGCATATGAATTTAAAGAAAACTTACTTTCACCATTTTTTATATCTGTTGATGTGGGTTGTCTTCCCAATTTGATCCATGTTTTTTCAAGGTCTTCTAACAATTCTTCTACACTGACAGAAGCGCGAAATCCTGTAGGTTCAAGACCTGCCTTTAGTAGAGCTTTTTCCCACGTTCCAAAACGTTCAAAAATAATTGTATGCCCGTGTTTCCCATACTTATTATACTGAGTGGTTGTAATGCTTAAAATATTTAATGTTTTTGCAGTTGCTCGTAAGTCATCAAGCAGTTGTTCGTCTGATACATTGATATTATAAGGATTGCGTATACCGCCATGTACAGAATATAAGCCCAATTTACTAAGAGCATTTGTCCATGAACCAAAACGTCGTTCGATAGTAGAAGGGCTATATTTTCCATATTCTTTGTATTTCTCGCGATATAAAACGCTAGTGTTTAACATTTGAGCTACTCGTTTCACATCGTCTAACAACTCTTGAGCACTAACATTACGGTGATATTCATTCAGTTTAAATTCCATACCCAACCTGCTGATATAGTTTTATCCATTATAACATATTTTGGAGTAAAAAACAATCATAAATATAAAAATAATCCGAACGCTCCGCCGACTAAAATCGGTTTCAGGTTCGGATTATACTCGTTTGGCGCAGAGAAAGGGATTTGAACCCTTGGTGCTCTTGTAGGAGCACACACGATTTCGAGTCGTGCGCGTTCGACCACTCCGCCATCTCTGCATCGGCGGCGCAATTTTTACGCCGTACTTAAAGATTATACCTGTTTATTTCGGATTTGTCAATCTTTCTGGCAGATATTTTATGGCAAAACAGGTCAAAATACCGACCAGAATGCCCGCGGCGACGCTGAACGCGCAGACAAAGGGCAGCTGCACGAACAGCCCGGGCGCCTCCGTCACGGCGACGGCGACGCAGGTGCGCGCAATGTTGCTCAGCACCGCCCCCGTTACGCTGATTGCCACCAGGCTCACGCGCGGGAACACCGCCGCGTACAGCGAAGCCATCGCCAGATACGCGCACAGGCTCCCCGCCAGGTTGAACAGAAGGGTAAACCCCGCGCCCGTGAACGCGGCCGTGAGCAGGTTTTTGCCCAAAACGAACAAAAAGGCGTCGCGCGCGCCGAACACGGCGATCACGAACAGGAGGAAACAGTTGGCCAGCCCGATCTTGACGTACGGCGCCATCGGCAAAAGCGGCGGGACCAGAGATTCGATCAGAAACACGATGCTTGCCGCCGCCAGCAGCATTCCCAACTCTGCGACGCGGCGGGCGGAAAATTTTTTCATACGTCCGTCTCGACCCCCGCTCCTTCGACCTCGACGCGCAGTTCGTGCGGCACGCACACGATGACGCCGCTGCCGATCGCCCCGAACGACTCGCAGGTGTGGTCGGGACAGTCGGCCTCGCGCACCGAGACCTGCCCGCCCGACACCTCGATCACGTTGTAACCGGAATAGGCCTTCCCCTCTTCGTACCGCCGCACGGCGCCGTCTTCGGCCGTGAATACGAACACGGCGTCTTCGCTCAGCGAGGCCGTAAAAATCGTTTCGCCCCGCCAGATCACCGAAAACCGGTCGCCCGGCGCGGCGCGGTACAAAAACGCCAGGAGCGTGAACAGCGCCACCAGCAAAAGCGCCGCCGCGTACACCGCGACGTCGCCCTTCCGGAAAAACGTTTTCTTTCGGATCTCTCCGATCTTTTCGGCTCTGTCCATGCCACGCAAGCTCCCCGGCGTTCAGCGCGCCTGCCGATCCGCCATCGCGGCGATGTATTCCGTCTCGCGTGCGTCGGGCGGCACGTCGTCGGACGCGTCCGCAACCTCGGCGCGGGCAAACACCTCTTCCGAAAAATACCCTTCGCTGCCGATCATCCCGTCAAACTTGGTGCGGCCGTAAACGCTGCAATTTCCGATGACGTAGTAGCGAAAATCGCGCGTGATGACGACGGCCGCCACGCCCTGTTCTTCCGCCAGGCGTTCATAAAAAGCCAGCGTGTCGGTCAAAGGCATGCAGAACCCCGCCGTCGAATAGGCGTCCGCCGCGGAGGCGGCATACGGCACGCCGAGCGGCACGAGCACGGTGACGCTGATCACCCCGTTGTCGGCGGGCTTGCCGTCGGACGGGTCGATGATGTGCGGATAGATCTTCCCTTCGTACACGTAAAACCGGTAATTGTCGGCGCTGGTGCTCACGGCGACGTCGGACAGTCCCGCCAAAAACAGCGCCTGCCCGGCCCCCGCGCCGGAGGTGACTGCCGAGCGCGGATTGTCGACCGAGGCGGTATAGCCCAGGCCCGTTTCATCGTCCTGCTTTTGCCCGAGGAGAACGGAGCCGGACATCACCGTGACGGTGCACGAGACCTCGTGCCCCGCGTATTTTTCACGGATGTACGCCGCCGCGACGTCGCACATGTATCCCTTGGCAATGCCGCCGAGGTCGAGCCCCGCGCCGTCCGTCTGTTTGACGGCGCTCCCCTCACCGAAGGAAAAACTCTCGAACGAAGACAGCGCGAGCGCCTCTTCGAGCGCCGCGGCAGACGGCTCTTCGCGCGGGACGGAATACTGCCCTTCGAAGCGCGGCGTGAAGCCCCACAGATCGCTCAGCGGGTACAGCGCGGGCGAAAACGCCCCGCCCGTCTGCCCGTACAGGGAGGCGGCCAGGCGGAGCATGGCCTGCGTGTATTCGCCGACGGCGACCGATTCGCCCGCCGCCGCGGCATTGACGCGCGAAACGTCGCTGCCTTCGCGGTCGGAAGAAACCTCGTCTTCGACCGCCCGCAGAAGCGAGGCGATCTCCCCTTCCAGCGCGTCACGTTCGCGCGAAGAGAGGGGCGCCCCGTCGACATATACCTCGTCCGACAGAGAAAATTCGATGAAATAATCGTCCGCCGCCTGCCCGCAGGAGCACAGCGCGAACAGCCCCGCCGCGGCCAGCACCAGGGCGAGCGCCCGTCTGATTTTTTTGCCGAACCCGGCGAACTTCTGCAAACTCAGCGGTCTCCGTAAAAGATCAGCCCGAGCGTGCCCGGCCCGCAGTGCGTGCCGATGACCGGCCCGACGATCTGGCTGTCGACCTGCACGTCTTTGCCGAAGGCGGCGCGGATGGCTTCGACCATCGCGTCGCCCGTTTCGGGGCAGTCGGCCTGCATGACCTTGATGCGGTAATCGGGGTTGCAGTTGTGCTCGCGCATGAGGCGGATGAATTCCGAGATGACCTTTTTGGAACCCTTGATGCGCCCCACGCTCTGCAGCGTGCCGTCTTCCATGATGGAGATCAGCGGCTTGATGCCCAGCAGTTTGCCGAACGCGGCCGTCACGGCCGAAATGCGCCCGCCGCGCTTGAGATAAACCAGGTCGTCCACCACAAAGTAGACCACGGTGTGCGCGCGCAGCTGTTCCAGGTACGCTTCCAGCTCGTCCATCGAAGCGCCTTCTTTCCACTTTTTGGCGGCGTAATAGACCTGGAACCCCGTGCCGAAGCTGATGGCCCTGGTATCGAAGGTGCGGATCACGCGGTCGGGGTATTTGGCTTTGAGCGCCTCGATCGCGCGGTCCATCCCCTCGAACGTGGCGGACATCTTGTGCGAAAAGCTGATGTAATAGATGTCCTGCCCTTCGCGGAGCACCGGCTCGAAATAATCGATGTAATTCTGCTCGTTGATGGCCGAAGTCGTCGGCACGGCGCCCGCGCGCATGCGGTCGAAAAAGTGCTTGAAGTCGGTCGCTTCGCCGAGGTCGTAGTCGTATTCCTGCCCGTCGAGCACATAGGGCATGCGGATCACGCGCAGGCCCAGTTCCTGCGCCTCGGTATACCACAGCTCGCTGTTGGTGTCGCAAAATAGTTGATACATAGACCGTTTTCTCCCTTTCGCGCGGGCTTGCCGCCCGCACGGACGTAACTGTTCCCATTATACAATATTTGTTCGGAATTGGCAACCGTTCGCCGCGCATATCCGAAAAACCCGTCCCTAAAATCGCTTGTGCGCGGGCTTCGCCTTTTCGCGTTCGAGAAGGCGGCAGTTGAAGATCACGCCGGTCACGAAGCAGATCATCAGCACATACAGCCAGAGCAGAAACACGATGAGGAACACCGCCGCCCCGTACAGCTTTTCCATGGAAGACAGTTTTGTATAGATCGAGAACCCGAAGGACGCCAGCCCGCCCAGCAGCAGGGTGAGCAGGCTCCCCCACACGGCGCGCCGCGCGCCGATGCGGTACGGGCAGATGTAGAGATTCAGGAGAAGGATGAGCGCAAACATGATCACGCCCAACAGCGCGTACAGCGAAAGCTGCGCCACGAACGAAGGAAAAACCCTGGAAAGCACGGCATTGCCGAGCAAAAACAGCGACATGCCCGCGATCAGCAGCAGCATGACCAGAAACATCAGCACCAGCGCCGAAAACCGCACCACGATCCCCCCTTTTTTGCGCCGGAACTCGTAGATGATCTCGCCGCTGCGGCGCATGTGGTAGAACAGGTTCGTCGAAGAATACAGCGTCGTGGCGACCAGAATGACGGAGGCGCCCGCCGTGGCCGCGCGCGCCGATTCCTGCAGATAGGCGATGATGTCCTTGACGTCCGCAAAAATTTCCAGCTCGAAAATTTCGGTAAAATCGATGTTGAGGCGCCCGAACAGCAGCGTGAGCCAGAACAGAAAGGGAACCACCGACATGATGAGAAAAAACGCCATCGTGCCCGCGAGCGTCGTATATTTTTTGGCCGAAAGGTAAGAAAACGCGCCGCGCACCTTCCGATACGCGTCCTTAAGGTGAAACTTTGCGCCGGTCATACCACTATTGTATGCGATTTGCGCCCGAATTTTTCGTCTCCCTTCCCCTCGGCCGGAGCCCCGCCCGCGGCAGCGGAACCGGCCGCCCGGGCAAAACGGCGCGCGGAACGGTACGGCCGCTCGTTTGCAAAGGGCGCAAGCCGGCAAAAGCCCCGCCGGCGCAGAATGCGCGGGCGGGGCCGGTCATCTTTGATTGCGTTGTTTTCCGCCGTGCCGGGCGGGCTGCGGCGCGGGGCCGCGCCGCGAAAACGCAAGGCGCGCTCCGGCGCGTTTGCGTTAATGCCTGGCTTTGCGCGGGATCAGAAGGCCGATGTCTCCGTTCGAGCGCAGGTACACCACGCGCACTTCGCCGGTGTCGGCGTCCTGGAAAATATAAAAGCTGTGCCCGAGCAGATCGAGCTGTTCGGCCGCCTCTTCGGTGGTCATGGGGGTCAGGTCGAACGTCTTGGTCTTGACCAGCTTGCTTTCGGGCAGGAAGTCGTCGCCGAAAAAGAGCTGTTCGTGCGCGAAGGCATCCTTTTTGAGCTTGCTCTCGATCTTGCTCTTGTGCTTGTAGATCTGCTTTTCGATCTTGGGGAGGACGTCGTCGATGCAGTCGTAAAAATTGTCTCCGAGCACCTCGGCGCGCACCATGTTCCCCTTATAGTAGACGGTGACCTCGGTTTTGACGCTCTTGCCCTCCTGTTTGAGATACACCGAGCACACCGCGTCTTCGTCGAAATACTTTTCCAGGCGCGAAACCTTTTTGGTCACGATGCCGGTCAGTTTTTCGCCCGCCCTGCAATTTTTTTCGCTGATTTCGATACGCATTTTGATTACCTCCTTACGATCGTTATGCGCGCGGGCGCAGCGGCGCCCGCAACCTTTTCTCCAAACATTCTTTCCGCATTACGGCACGGGCCGGAAGACGATCTTCCCCCCTTCCGCGTCGACGGAAATTTTTTGCCCCGGCACGATCTTCCCGGCGAGGATCTCCTCGCTGACGGCGTCTTCGATGCGGCGCTGGATGACCCGCCGCAGCGGGCGCGCGCCGTATACCTCGTCGTACCCCTCGCGCAGCAGCTCGTCTTTGGCGGCGGGCAGCACGTCGATGCCGATCTCGCGCCGGCCCAGCCGTTCGATCAGGGTCGAAAGGAACAGGTCGCACACTTTGGCGGCGTCTTCGCGCGTCAGTTTATGGAACACGATGATCTCGTCGATCCGGTTCAGAAATTCCGGTTTGAACTGTTTTTTCAGCTCTTCCGAGATGCGCTCTTTCATGCGTTCGTACTCGCCGCCGGAGTCCTTGCTCTCTCCGAAGCCGAGGCTGCGCACCTCGTCCGCCTTGCCCGCCCCCACGTTCGACGTGAGGATGATGACGGTATTTTTGAAGCTGACCACCCGGCCGCGGCTGTCCGTCAGCCGGCCGTCGTCGAGGATCTGCAGCAGGATGTTGAACACGTCCGGGTGCGCCTTTTCGATCTCGTCGAACAGCAGCACCGAATAGGGCTTGCGCCGCACCTTTTCGGTCAGCTGCCCGCCGCGGTCGTCGAACCCGATGTAGCCCGGGGGCGCGCCGATGATCTTGCTCACCGACTCTTTTTCCATGTATTCGCTCATATCGAGGCGGATGAGCAGCCGCTCGTCGCCGAACAGCGCCGAGGCGAGCGCCTTGGAAAGCTCGGTCTTGCCCACGCCCGTGGGGCCGACGAAGATGAACGAGCCGACCGGGCGGTTCGGGTCTTTCAGCCCCGCGCGGGCGCGGCGGATGGCCTTCGCCACGGCGGAAACGGCCTCGTCCTGCCCGATCACGCGCTTGTGCAGCTCCTCTTCCAGCCGCAGCAGTTTGTGGCTCTCCTCTTCGGTGAGTTTGACGACGGGGATGCCCGTCCAGCCCGCCACGATCCTGGCCACCTCTTCCGACCCGATCGTCGCGCGGCTCTCGCCGCTGCGGCTGGCCCATTCTTCGCGGATCCTGGCGATCTCCCCTTCCGCCTTCTTGATGCGGTTGAGGATCTGCTGCGCGGAGGCGAAGTCGTCGCGGCGCACCGCCTTGTTCTTTTCGGCGTTCAGCTGTTCGATCTCCGCTTCCAGCTCCTTGATGCCGGAAGGGCCGTTGTAGCTGTCCAGCCGGGCGCGGCTGGCCGCTTCGTCGATCAGGTCGATGGCCTTGTCCGGCAGAAAGCGGTCGGTGATGTAGCGGTCCGAAAGGCTCGCCGCCGCCACGATCGCCTCGTCGCTGATGGTCACTTTATGGTGCGCCTCGTACTTGTCGCGCAGGCCGCGCAGGATCTCGATGGTCTCTTCCACGCTCGGCTGTTCGACGTTGACGGGCGTAAAGCGGCGCTCGAGGGCCGAATCCTTTTCGATGAATTTGCGGTACTCGTCGATGGTGGTCGCGCCGATGGTCTGCAATTCGCCGCGCGCGAGCATGGGTTTGAGGATGTTCGCCGCGTCCATGCTGTTTTCCGAACTCGACCCCGCGCCGACGATGTTGTGGATCTCGTCGATGAACAGGATGACGTTGCCGTTTTTCTGCACCGCGTCGATGGTCTCTTTGAGGCGTTCTTCAAAATCGCCGCGGTACTTTGCCCCCGCGAGCATGCCCGGAAGGTCGAGCGCGAACACCGTTTTGCCGAGCAACAGGTCGGGCACTTCGCCCGCGACGATGGCCTGCGCCAGCCCCTCGACCACGGCGCTCTTGCCCACGCCCGGCTCGCCGATGAGCACGGGGTTGTTTTTGGTGCGCCGCGAGAGCACCTGGATGATCTTGTCGATCTCCTTTTTGCGGCCGATGACGGGATCGATCCTGCCTTCGCGCGCCTTTTGGGTGAGGTCGGCGCCGTAGCGGAAGCCCGCCGCCGGCGCCTTGCGCTGCTGCTCGAAGGACGCGTTCTCTTTCGGATGCAGGTGCAGCGCGTCTTCGATGCCCTGCGGCTCTTCCGGCAAGTCGTCGCCCATCAGTTCGCCCAACTCGGCCAGGATCCCCTCGATGTTCGTGCCCAGCATGCGCAGAAGGCGCACCGCCACCGACTCGTCGTCCATCAGAATGGCGAGCAGCATGTATTCGCTGCCGACGCTGGCGCGCGGTCCGTCGTGCTCGACGGCGCATTCGAGCGCCTTTTCGAACCTGTTTTTGGTGCGCGGGGTAAAGCCGCTGATCTTCACGCGCTTATCCAGCGTGCGCACGAACACGCTGCGGTACGCCGGTTCGCTGACGCCCGCCGCCAGCAGCAGTTTGCCCGCGCGGCATTCGGGCACGTTCAGGATGCCGAACAGGATGTGCTCGCTGCCGACGTATTCGCTCCCGTAATATTTTGCCGCGTCGAGCGCCAGTTTGATCGCCTTTTGCAGGTTCATGGAAAAACGATTGAAATCGTACATAATCTTCGCTTGTTCTCCGTCAATGGTAAAAATTTCAGCCTTCGGGCGCCAGCCGCACCCCGACCATCGCCTTCCGGCAGGCCGCGGCGCGGCGCACGTCGCGCGCGTCCGCGTCCGAAGCGCCGTCAAAGCGCAGGTCGATGTTCGCCGGGCGCACCGCGGCGCTCAGTTCGTCGAACGCCGCAAAATCGGCCGTGCGCAGGAATCCGAGCGCGACGCCCAGCTTCACGTCGGAAATGCGCTGCAAAAATTCGGAATACGAGATACGGTAGCACGTTTTCAGGACGCCCAGGGCGCGGCAGCACTCGTCACGCACGCCGTCGTCGCCGCGGAACGCCTTGCGCGCCTGCGCCTCGAGATTGACGATCTCCAGAACGGCGCGCTGCACTTCGGCGAGGATGTATTCTTCGTCCACGCCGAGGGTGACCTCGTTGCTGACCTGGTACATGTTGCCCTCGGCCGCGCTCCCCTCGCCGTACACCCCGCGCACGGTGTGCCCCAGGCGCGAGATCTCGCGGATGAGCCGCTCCATCTTGTTCAGCCGCGTAAGGCCGGGCAGAAACAGCATCACCGAGGCGCGCATGCCCGTGCCGAGGTTGGTCGGGCAGGCGGTCAGGTACCCCCAGTGCGCGTCGTACGCAAAGCGCAGCGAGCGCGACAGCTCGTCGTCGACGGCGGAGATGCGCCGGTACGCCGGCTGCAGGTTGAGCCCCTGCACGATGTACTGCTCGCGCAGGTGGTCTTCCTCGTTGATCATGATGGAAAACTTCCCGCGGGGCGGCTCGCTCTCCTCTTCGTCGATGAGCGCGGCGCCGCAGGCGCGGTTGCGCACGAGTTCGGCGCTGATCAGGTGATCGTCGCAGATCGCCTGCGCGACCACTTCGGAGATCTCGTCCATGCGGAAGAGCTTGAACCCGCCCAGCCCGCTGGCCGCCGAATCGACCGCCTCGATGATCTCGCGGCCCTGCGCGGCGTCTTTGAGTTTGTTGGGGAAGGGATAATCTGCAAGGTTGCGCGCCAGACGGATGCGCGAGGATACGACGGTTGTCTCGATGTTGTTGAGCGTCCGCAAGGCTACTCCTCCCCGCCGAAGTCGTCGTGATAGAGCATGCGGCTGATGTCGCGGATGTCGCGGTTGAGCCGCTCGGCGTCCTTCATTCTCTTTTCGCGCACGGCCCGTTCCAATTCGCCGCGCAGCCGCTTGCGCTCGTCGAGCAGTTCGTACAGCTTTCCGTCGCCGAGCGGGTGTTTGCCCGTGTGGATGGTTTTGCCGTGGATGCGCCGCACGGTCGGCCGGAGCTGTTCGCGGAAGGTCTCGTAACAGGCCGCGCAGCCCAAAAGCCCGGTGCGCGCGTAATCCGCCAGCGCCGTGCCGCAGACGGGGCACGCATGCCCCTCGTCTTCCTTCGGCTGCAGAAACGTGACCAGAAACCCCGGGTCACTCCCGAAATATCCCGCGGCGGCGCCCAGGCGTTCAAAACATTCGTCGCACAGCGAGAGGGGCTTGCCGCCCTCGTCTTCCAGCGTATGCGTCGCCTCGTTTTTTTGGCAGTGTGAACACAGCATCGGTCCTTTGTGGTCCCCTTTTTTCCGGATCCTCCGGCGGACGGCCTGTCCTGCCGGCGCGCCGCACCGGCCGCCGCGGAAACAAAAAGCGCTCTGCCGCACGGGCAAAGCGCCTGTTTCCCTGCTCCTGCCCGTCCATCCCCGGATAACGTTTTGTCAATCTTATTATAACACGCGAACCGCCCGTTGTAAACACTTTTTCGGAAAATGCCTGAACACGGACCGCGCCGAATGCGCAAACCGCCGCCCGGCGGAGGCGGAGCGTTCTGCGGCCGCGGCGGGGCGCGGCGCCGGGCTGCGCGGCGGCGTGCCGGCGGCGAAGGCGCGCATGCCTCAGATATAGTCGCCCCGGTCCATCCGCGCGCGCACCTTTTCGACGGCGCGCTTTTCGATGCGCGAGATGTACGAGCGCGAGATCTTCAGAAAGGCCGCCACCTCGCGCTGGGGCATGGGCGCGCCGCCCTTGAGCCCGTAGCGCAGGCACAGCACGGTGTATTCGCGTTCGGTGAGCGCCTCTTCCAGCACGCGCATGAACCGCTCTTTGACCATGTTCGACTCCACCGTTTTGAACACGCCGTCTTCCTTTTCGAACAGCAGGTCCATCAGGGTGAGTTCGTTTCCCTCCTTATCCACGCCGACGGGGTCGGAAAGGTACACCGTGTTGCGGTGTTTTTTGTTGCTGCGGATGAGCATGAGGATCTCGTTTTCGATGCAGCGGGCCGTATAGGTCGCCAGCTGGGTGCCCCGCCCCTCGCGGTAGGTGTTGATCGCCTTGATCAGCCCGATGCTGCCCACCGAGATCAGGTCGTCCGTTTCCGCCGCGCCGCTGTATTTTTTGACGATGTGCGCCACCAGCCGCATGTTGTGCCGGATGAGTTTGTCTTTGGCCTCCTTGTCGCCCTCGCGCGCGAGGCGCAGACAGCGCGCCTCTTCTTCGGGCGGGAGCGGTTTGGGGAAGGAACCCTTGCCGCCCACCGCCGACGTGAAAAACAGGATCTTGCCGAACACGGCGCATAAAAAATCGAAGAACATCGGATATCCGCCTCGTTTTTTGGGATATCACTAATGTATGAGCGCCGCGGCTTGTACCATGCACCCCGCCCCGCAATTTGCCGGAAACGTGCCTTTTGCCTGCCGAAGGGCGCGCCTTCCGCTCCGCGGAGGGAAGAAAACGGGAAGAAAAAAAGCGCAGAAAAGGGCGCGGCCCGGGCCCCCCCCCGCGCCGGTGTGGTTTTTTTGAAACCCCGCCCGGTTTTTCGCCCCGCCCCCGCCCCGCCACCCAAAAAAGACCCGCCCC
>ERZ1090861.1519-NODE-1519-length-11713-cov-7.418682_pt1 | contig 11713 bp, 10 predicted proteins | sample MGYA00478482_ERZ1090861 | MGnify/ENA primary metagenome ERZ1090861 (study PRJEB33644, sample SAMEA5815744) | chicken gut metagenome | biome: Chicken; feature: Gastrointestinal Tract; material: Caecum | place: Ireland | collected 2019-01-01 | study: A study of... | reverse complement strand
GTCAAAATCATCGATACGCTGATGTAGCTCAGGAGGTAGAGCACTTCCTTGGTAAAGCCGGCAGGGGGTAAAAACGCAGGCAGACTCAGGTCGCCGCAGACAGTCAAAATCATCGATACGCTGATGTAGCTCAGGAGGTAGAGCACTTCCTTGGTAAGGAAGAGGTCGCGGGTTCGAGTCCCGCCATCAGCTCCACTCAAAAAAGCCACTGTTTACAGGGCTTTTTTAATTTTCCAAAACTTCAAAAATCAATCGACTAAATTCGATTGGCTGTCAAAAAAACGCCCATTGGCTGTCAGGTATATTGTCAAAATTCGATTGAATTTTTGAAAAATCAATCTCCCTTTCCCGACCTGCCCAAACCGCCCTAAAACCCCCTGTTTTTCACTCATTGGCTACAGTTGGCTGTATAAAAATTATGTGGTGTTTTCTTTTGTCAAAACATGTGTTAACATCAATGAGAGGTGAAACATGTTAAGCGGAATTGAAATTAAAAATCATCCTTTTTTAGGTGATGTGCAACTTTCGTTTATAGAAACAAACGGGGAATGTTTTTCGACGGTGTTGTTCGTCGGAGAAAACGGGTGTGGGAAAACAAGCTTGTTGGCTGAACTGGCAAATTATAACGAATCGAGATATGTCGTTAATAGGCAACAGTAATAGTATTATACTTTTTCCTTTTTATATGGTTGCTTGCAACCATATAAACGTGTATATTCAAAATTAATACACATCAAACGGCATATGAAAAGAATGCCGAAAATTCATCTGGCGAAAATTAATATAAATCAAACGGCATATGGCTGTCCGGAAATTAATTTTTCGCAAAAAAACATTGCGGGCAATTTTTGGTACAAGCACATTGTTATAATCAAAATGGAGGACAAGATTTTGAGCCGCAAAAAATATCTGATTCTGTACCTGTTGAAGATTCTGGAATCGAATACGGACCGGAATCACCCGATGACACAGACGGAGATAGCCGAATGGCTTAACGACGTGATGCCGTGCGACAGGAAGACTGTCGGACGCAATATCGAAGCGCTCATCGAGATGGGATATCCGATAGTAAAGACACAAAAGGGATGTTATCTCGGAGGGAAAAAGTTCGGGACGGAGGAGATAGCCTTTATTCTCGGGGCAATCCGCGGAGACACGGTCTGCGAATTGTCATCCGAAAAGCGGGTTGATTTGGCAGAGCGCCTGCTGCCGATTCTCACCAAAATATACCGCTTTGATGAGTAATAAAAATGCGGATGTGTATGAATAGGAATTGAAGTTCAATTGTTTATGCGAGAATCGGTGCTTTATTTGGATGCAACAAATACTATTGTTCAAGGCTATTCAATGTGGGTAGACGAAATTGTCATCCCCGAAGGAGTTAGATTAATTCGTAATGAGGCCTTGCGGGGAATGCGCAAACTCAAATATGTCAGCTTGCCAGAAAGTCTAGAGGCTATTCAGTCACGGGCTTTTATGGGTACTGGTTTGAGAAAAGTAACAATACCTAAGAATGTCGCGGACATCAGGCTTGGAGCATTTGCAAATTGCGGCAAATTAGAAGAAATATCCGTATCAGATAAAAATAGATTTTTTACATCTGAGGACGGGATTCTTTATAATAAGGAACAAACCATTCTCATACAATATCCCGCAGGTAGAGCAAAGGAAGCTTTTTCGATTCCCGAAGGTGTCATTCATATTATGCCCAAAGCATTTGCCGGATGTCGGAAATTAAAATGCATTTATTTGCCTCAAAGTTTAACAACCATTTCGGAAAGAGCTTTTTGTGAATGTAATGGACTGGAGGAAATTGTTATCCCCGAATGGATAAAATATATTGATAAGAGGGCATTTGCTTATTGCAAATCTTTGAGGAAAGTTTTTTTAGCGCGTGGTACATATATTGACTATTGCGCATTTGAAGACAATGTTGAAATAATATACGATGATGATAGGAGGCAAACGGTCAATTATCCCCAAAGACCTTTGAGAATTAAAATGTCCGATGATTTTATTAGATTAAAGCTTAAAAGGATAAAAAAGGTTACTTTATCGCGAGGTATAGTAGAGGATGATTCGTTTGCTACGGAAATTAATCATATATTTTCCACAAGATGCGAAATAAATAAAGCTACGGGTTTGAATGACGAGATTTATAAGGTTGCGGAAGTCGGCAAATTTGTGCTTCCAAAAGAAGTTCTCATTGGCAAAACTACTGCAGTACCCGGAACATCACCTGAATCCAGATTTTTGGCTGCTATGTTTGGCGATAAGCTGCCCGTAGATTACAAGGATTCGTCTGTGTTGGTTCCATACAATGTTGACGGAGTTGTAACAAACGTAGAGATTGAGTATGCAAAAGATAAAAACGGAAATCAATTACGTCCAAAAGTTATCGAAAGCGTTACAGTGAAAGTAAAGCAGAGTGTAAAAGCGGAGGTCGGCGATATTCTTGTCGACGAAAAAGGGAACGAGTGTATAGTAGAAGCAATAAAAGATGACTTGCAAGGTTATGACTTGATAGCAAATTTTCCGGTTGCAGGAAAACTGACAAAAAAAACATCGGCAAAACAAGCATTGCAGTATCGTGCCGTAGGATATTATTCAGTGAATGGAACGCCTATCCCGACAAGGGAAGATTTCGGAGCTGCGTCACATATTGTTGCAGATGTTCCCCAATATCTGACAAACGGTGATTTGGTAAAACTTGTTAATCAAGGATTTTCGGAAGTTGCCAAAAATATAATTCTGAATCAAAGCCGTGAGCGTTTTAATAGTGTGGAACTATATGCGAATGTAGTGTATGGCAAAAAAACTAGTGCTTTTTATATGCCGTATTCTTTTGTGAATCGTTTTATTAATTTTATGTATGCAATGTGCATAAAGCCGGTTTTCCGCGATAAAAACAAGCGCGAATTGGAATTTTCTTATACTAATATCTCAAATACGCTTAATCAGCATTACGGAGAAGATATAACATTAGAGCTGGTAGAACTTGATGACAATGAAATAAGGGAAAAGTCTTACGGCGAGGTGACAAGTTCAGAAATGATGAATTACCGAACCTCAGAAATTGAAGAGTGCGGGTTATTAAGCGAAAAAATTTTTGGACCCACCCGTGATTGGGAATGTCGGTGCGGTTATCGTAATTATAATCTGATGCGCCGCAAAGAGACTGTTTGCAAAGAGTGCGGCGTAGAATTTTGTGAGTCCAAGGTGCGTTATGAACGTATTGGGCATATTGAATTGGGCGTTCCCGTAAAGCATCCTTTTTTGAAAAACAAAACCATATCAGCTTTACCTGTGCTGCCGCCTGAATTACGCCCGCATATAAAATTAAAGTCAGGGCGGTATCTAACCGACGACTTGAATGCCTTATATAAGGAAATTATCTTATTGAACAACTATGTGCGGCGTTTGGGAACTTCGTCATACACTGAGAGGCTCCAGAACGCCGTCAATAAGCTTATGCTCGGCGACGAAGCACATTCTTCGCTACTTGATAGGTTGGCTCATATATTTGTCAATAATATGAATAATGTGGCGCTTGATTATTCGGCAAGTTGTTTGGTGATGGCCGATATGTCCTTATCCAATGAACAATGTGCTTTGCCATATGAGATTGCAGCTACTGTCTTTAAGCCTTATTTGATAGCAGAACTTTGCAAACAAGGTATTTGTTATAACATCAAAACTGCCGTTAGGTTTGTTGATGAGTCGATATGCGATGTGAATTATGAAAATCGTCCGGCAGTAATCAAATGTTTGGAATCGGTGATGAATGAGAAGAAAGTTTTGTTATTGAGTAATGCGAAAGATGGAAAAGTTTTGGCACTGACGCCGATGTTGACTACTTTGCACATCGCAAAGCTGAATCTGAACAACTATAGTTTACTCGAACCAAAATTAGACGAGACAATAAAAGTGATTTTGCCAGTCAGTGATGCCGCTCGAAACATATTGCGCGATATAAAAGAAGTTAGTAGGACTGCGCCATCGTTTTACGACATCGAAAATGATACTGATTTCATCAAGGAAATATCTGAGTTGGCTAGCAATAAGCAAAATATTATTCCACGCCTGAGCGAAACGATAAGAGACAAGGAAGTTTGTTCCTTCAAAACGTTTGTTTCCCGATGGCTTTTCGGAATGCCGGCTGGGTCAACTTGGAAAATCTATGAATTGCCTGTTGAGAAAGGAAAAACGGATACTTTTGTCGGCGGAGGGCTAAATGGATTCAAAGAAGTGGACATCCTCGGCGACGCGCACATCTTCGACGGCTTTGCGAAGGAGAGCACGGGCATCGACAATATGTTCGACACCGGCGAAGACGACGACGAGGACATTTTCAGCGCGCTGACGGAAACCATCCCCGATGTGTTCAGCAGCATATTCGGCGACAAGGACGATTCCGACGTGAAATAAGGAGAAACCTATGGAAAAATTCACCAAAGAACAAATTGATAAAAGGCTCGCAAAACTGCGTGAATCGCGCCTTGCTGACGAGACTTACGAGTTTATACGTCCGGCAATGGCAATGTGCTATTCTATATCAATGCCCTATTGGATGAGTGAAAGGCGGCAATGCGCATCGTGTGGGAAAATTTTCGCAATTACAGTGTCATCTGACAACACTCTTAAGCCTAAAACAGCAGATGAAATTGCGGAGAAATTCCGACGTATAGGGATGGAGGCGCAGTTCCGTTGTAATTGTGACGAATGTGTGAACAAATTAAATGCCGCGCGGTATGAAATGCTTGTAAAGGCAGGGGATGAGTTAAAGTGGCATATAAGTTTTCCCGATATCAGAGTTTTTCATAATGAAAATGATAATAATGATTATACGAGTGCGCTTGAATACGAACTGGTTTACAATTTTCTGACGGTGCCGGAAAAAATTGAGGATATTGCAGGTTTTTTTGATGAATTATATAACAAAAATTTTCGGAAACAAAAGCTTGCTTTTTATGTCGGGCAGGAATGCATCGATAGTCAGCCGACATCGCCTGAAACCTCTGGTTTGGAAAAAAGATTTGAGCAAGAGCGTGCTGTTATAAATAATCCGGAAATTTTCTATTCAGGGAAACCGCCGATCGATTTTTATGCCGAACAAAATCTGACGATCGATGCGGCGATTGAAATTATAAAAAAGCATATTGGATTTCGCGAGGATGAAGAAAATAGTATTTTTAGCTGTTTTCAGGATTTGCTGAATCACGCGTATTGTATTTTGTCTTATAAAGGACTGAGTGCGGGAGCAGATAATCACTTTCATTTAGAAGTGTCAGGTTTTCTTAAAACGCAAATAGATTTGGCACTCTTTAAGGTGCTTGGGCTGAACATAATGTATGATATGGCGGAAATGCGCAAAAATATTGCATTAATTTGGGAGACGGACGGATACCGCGGCTTGCTTCCGTTGGCATATAATGCGCTTGAAAAGACTGGTATACAGCAGTTTACCGTAAATAATTATTTATCTTTTATGTGGCATATACAGGAAGAGATTTTGGAACCTGCTGAAAAGGTGTTAGACGTTGCTAAAAAACTTATAAGTTATGAAATTACCGACAACACAGTATTAATTGGCGTCATGTTAGAACATATACAACAATGGATGGTCCAGCAAAAGAGAGTGACAATTACTGAAAATGAGTTGATTAACTATTTGCACAATGAACTTTATCCCGGGGTCAGATTCGATTTTAAGACAGTTGAAGCGGCTTTCAGAACAAAATATGATGTGCAGACGGACCCTGATTATCCTACACTCGTGTATTTCGAGGATGCTATTGAAAAATTTATAGCGTCAAAAATACCAGAACGCAGTTGGAATATCGATAAGAATTATGTAAAGAAGATGACAAATATGTTGATTGATAAGGAGAGCTGGCTTTTTGTCCCTCTGTATAAACGGAAGCGCAAGAAGAATTTGTCTATACAGGAGCTTATAACAATTCAGCGCGAAATCAATGCCGAACTCGAAAAATACATAAAAATGCCACACATAAGTATTATGCGTGAAATGAGGGAACAATGATTCTTCCTCGTATTTTAACGGCGGAACTTACATACCGTTGCAATCACTCTTGCCTGTTTTGCAGTTGTCCGTGGGAAGCAGACAAGTCTGTTAAGGAGACTGAGCTCTCTACAAGAGAATGGCAGAATATTTTCCGTGTTGTCAAAAAATATGGTGTGGAACAGGTGACATTTTCAGGTGGAGAAGCGACTCTTCGTAGTGATTTTTTCGAAATCCTCGATGCAGCAACGGCATTGGGGTTGTCGATCGGGGTCATTTCGAACGGATGCAGAATTGACGAAACCTTTTTATATAAGCTTCAAAAATACCATCTTTTACTGAGTATAAGTGTGCCCGGGATTGATACATTTGCGCGAACAACGGGACGGGATAATATTGAGCACATCCTAAACCTCTTCGATATGTGTCGTAAAATCGGTATTCGGACAGTAGCTAATATCACAGTTACCAAGATTAATTTTGAGGAACTTTATCAAAACATAGCTCTGCCGCTTATTCACGGTGCTTCTTATGTGCTCTTGAATCGGTTTCTTCCAGGGGGCAGGGGACTGGAAAATACCAAATACTTGCTTTCCATTGATGAGATTAATCAAATGTTTGATATTGCCGAGGAAGTTTTGGAGAGGGCGGGCGTTTATGGGCACGTTGGAACCGAACTTCCGTACTGCATTATCAAAACCCCGGAACGTTATCGGTGGTTGCAAATCACTTCTCTTTGTGCGGCGGCAAAATCATTTTTTGTCATAGACCCGAGTGGATATGTCAAAGTGTGCAACCACAGTCCTGTGCGCCTGTGTAAATGGAAAAATATTGAAACATTGGGCGATAATGAATATTGGAGGAAATTTACCTCTAGCATTTATATTCCTGATATGTGCAAGGGGTGTATACATTTAGGTACGAAATGTGACGGTGGTTGCCGCGAAGCGGCTCATGTCTACTTTGGCAATATTACTGATAATGACCCGTGCTTCATTAAAGGCAATGCATAATGTAAATTATGAATGGTGCAGTATGCCGCTGGCAGAGGCTCCTCCGCGCCTGCATTCGTCATTACATCTCAAAACAACGAAAAAACCGAACCTTTCGGTGCGGCTTTCGGTATTCTGCGGTGAGGTTCAGTGTTTGAGGCGGTCGACGTTTTTGAAGGCGCCGGCGACGATGACGTGGTCGTCTTCGCGGAAGATGTAGTCGCCTGAGGCGAGGACGACGGAAGAGTCGCTCTTTTTGACGGCAAGGACGTTGATGCCGTATTCCTTGCGCACATTGGCTTTGACGACGTCTTTGCCCACCCATTCGCGGGGGACTTTGATTTCGAACACGCCGTAATCCGCGCCGAGTTTGATGAAGTCGAAGATGTTGTCGGCATTGAAGCGGAAAGTTTTTGATTTGAAAAAACCGCTTCGCGGGTGGAGCCAAATGGATGAAAATACATACAAGGATTATCAAGAGGGACTGATAAAGAAAATAATCAAAAATCCCAATCCGCCTTACGGAGAAGAAGACGGGAAAATACCGTTTTATTGGGAGTTGATGGTGTGGTCAAAACCAAAAAATTAGAAAAAAAGTAAACGATTAAGGAAGCATATAGCCTGCATTGATGACATCCGACCAGAGTGAGGAGAGAGGGGTGCCGTTGATGTGGGCTTTTTCGTGGAAGGCGGTGACGGAAGGGTATATCTGATAGTTTTCGATAGAGTGGAAGAGGTAGAAGTGTACGGCGTCGTTGTCTCTTATCAGCACGCCGTAAGTTTTGCCGTCGTAATCGAACTGCATTTCCTTGTAGAACTTTAAGCCGTCTATGAAATCTTCAAAAGAGGGGGAGAGAGGTTTCCCTTCCGCGAAAAGCCGTTTTGCTTTGTTGAAAGCAACGATATTCGGGTAGCGGACATCGTCGGGGTATTTGTCATACTCCCTGTTTTGAACCCAGCCGCAGTTTTCGCAAAAGCCGTTGCCGTACGGGTCGACAAGGACGTTTTTGCCGCACACTTGGCAGGGCGCTTGAATTTTGGAATTCGTATTATTCATTTTTTAGTGTCGCTGTTGTCCGGGATAAACTCGTGTTCGGAAAGTTCGATAAAGTCTTCTTCCTCCGACGTCATAAAACAGCGCCGAAGATAATCGTGACCGCCGTCTACGGCGCATTTGCCGCACGAACAGTATTTAAAATCGTGAACGTGGCACGACTCAATTATGTCGCCGCAATGTTTGCATTGTATGACATTCCGCTTGATTACGCATTTCATAGGCAAGGTATGTTTTGAGATAATCTGGCATTGCCGATTTTGGGGTATGGGGTTGATTTTTTACATAAACAGTTTAATATATGGCGGTGAGAAAAGCAATGGGTGAGCCTTTGTGAGTTGGCAAATTTCGGCTATAAAAACCTCGCAAGAGCGGGGCAGAAACAGGCAGTTTGAAAGGCGGGAAAAAGCGCGGAAAAACGGTGTGAAATCGGGATTGGCTGTATTTGGCTGTCAAACTGGGAAAAGGGCTGACAGCCAGAGAAATTCGAGGGGAGAAAAAGCACAAGATATTGTGGTATTTTGGAGATTTGGAAGGGGTATTTTGCGGCGGGCAATGCCCCTTTTGTTTCGGGTTGTACCTTGGTAAAGTCAGGGGCAGAAAGGCAGGTAGGAGCAGGACGCCGCAAACAGGCAAAATAATCGATAAGCGGTGAAGCTTAGTAGGTAGAGCACTTCTTGGTAAGGTAACAGGCGGCGTTGACAGTGGGGTCGAAGCCATCAAAAATCGGCGGAGAATTGTATGTGCTGCTATGGTTCAGGTGGGGGAGGGTTTCCTAGGTAAAGAAAGTGTTTGTATAAAAACAATTGAAAAACGGGGGTGAAATCGTTTTACTTTATCTTGTCCGTGTGATAATATAGGCAAGGTACTTCTTACGAGGTCCGTCCGAAACTCCGTGGTCGGACTTGGTTTGGAGCGAATCATTTATCCAACGAAGGAGGTTAAACAATGGATAAACTTCAAAAACAGGAAATCATCGCAAAGTACGGACGCAAAGAGGGCGACACGGGCTCTCCCGAAGTGCAGATAGCGCTGCTCACCGGCAGAATTCAGGAGCTCACCGAGCACCTCAAAGTCCACACCAAAGACCATCATTCCCGCAGAGGTCTGCTTATGATGGTCGGTCAGAGAAGAAGCCTGCTCGACTATCTCAAAAAGACGGATATCGAGCGCTATCGTGCCATCGTTGCGGCGTTGGGCATCAGAAAGTAAGAAAAGGGTCGGGTGCGTTTTGCGCACCCGATTTTTATAAAACAGGGGCATGACGGAATGCCCGGAAGGAGTAAAAATGGAAAGAAAGATTTTTAAGACAACAGTCGGCGGCAGGGAAATGAGCGTTGAAGTCGGCGCTTACTGCGGTCAGGCAAACGGCAGCTGCATAGTGCGCTGCGGCGACACCGTGGTTATGGTCAACGCCACGATGGCGAAAGAGCCCCGCGAGGGAATGGATTACTTCCCCCTGAGCGTGGATTACGAAGAGAAAATGTATGCCGTGGGCAAGATACCCGGCGGCTTCAAGAAGAGAGAGGGCAGAGCGTCCGACAAGGCAATCCTCACCGCGCGTCTTATCGACCGTCCCATACGCCCCCTGTTCCCCAAGGGAATGTACAACGACGTGTCCGTGGTCGCCACCGTGCTTTCCGTGGACACCAACATCCCTCCCGAAGTGTTCGGGATGATAGGCTCGTCAATCGCACTGTCCATATCCGACATACCTTTCGCGGGTCCCACGGGTTCCGTGGTGGTAGGGCTGGTTGACGGCGAATATGTCATCAACCCGGACAGCGCACAGAGGGCGAAATCCAAGCTGCATCTCAGCCTTTCCGGCACGCGTGACGCCATAATGATGGTCGAAGCGGGCGCGGAAGTCGTCACCGAAAAGGAAATGCTCGGCGCAATTCTGTTCGGTCACGAAGAAATCAAGAAGATTGTTTCCTTCATCGACGGTATAGTTGCGGAAGTCGGCAAACCCAAGGTGAACATCGAGCTTGAAACCATCCCCGAAGACATCAACGCCGCAGTCCGCGCGTATGCCGACAAGAAGATGGACTATGTGCTCGAAAGTTTCGACCGCACCGAAAGAGATATGAGGGAAGACGAGCTCAACGCCGACGTGCTTGCGCACTTTGCGGATGAGTTCAACGACGTCGCGAAGAAGACGAAGTTCATCCTCGACAGCCTCTATTACCTCAAAAAGGAAAAGGTCCGCGCCAAGATTCTCGACGGCGGCGTGCGTCCCGACGGAAGAGGTCTCACCGACATCCGTCCCATCTGGTGCGAGGTCGGTATGCTGCCCAGAGCCCACGGCTCCGCGGTGTTCACGAGAGGGCAGACCCAGGCAATGACCGTTGCCACTCTCGGCACGATTTCCGAAGTGCAGAAGCTCGAAGGGCTCGACGACGAGTACTACAAGAGATATATGCACCAGTACAATATGCCCGGTTATTCCACGGGCGAAGCGAAGCCTCTCCGCAGCCCCGGCAGACGCGAAATCGGTCACGGCGCACTCGCGGAACGCGCGCTCGAACCCGTGCTTCCGAGTGAAGAGGAATTCCCCTATGCCATCCGCACCGTCAGCGAAATTCTGAGCTCCAACGGTTCGACGTCCCAGGCATCCGTGTGCGGTAGCACCCTTGCTCTTATGGACGCGGGCGTGCCCATCAAAGCGCCCGTAGCGGGCATTGCAATGGGGCTTATCAAAGACGCCGACCATCACAGGGTCGCGGTGCTCAGCGACATCCAGGGTCTGGAAGACTTCCTCGGCGATATGGACTTCAAGGTGGCGGGGACTTCCGAAGGCATCACCGCCATTCAGATGGACATCAAAATCAAGGGCATCGACGAAGAAATCCTCACCAAGGCGCTCGAACAGGCGCGTCTGGGCAGACTCTTTATCCTCGACAAGATGCTGAACGTCCTGCCCGCACCCCGTGCGGAACTCAGCAAATGGGCGCCCAAAATCGTGTCCTTCTCCATCGACCCCGATAAAATCCGCGACGTCATCGGCAGCGGCGGCAAGACCATCAACAAGATTATCGACGAAACCGGCGTCAAGATTGACATCAACGACGAAGGTCAAATCTTCATCGCCTCCAACGATATGGACGCCATTGCAAAGGCGCGCACCATCGTCGAAAACATCGTGCGCGATGTCGAGGTCGGCGACGTGTACGAGGGCAAGGTCGTCAAAATTATGGAAAACGACAAGGGACAGTTCGGCGCCAGCGTCAACTTTGCTCCCGGCAAGGACGGCATGATTCACATTTCCAAGCTCTCCAAAGAGAGAGTGGACAAAGTGACCGACGTCGTCAACGTCGGCGACATCGTCCTCGTCAAGGTCATCAAAATCGACGAGAAGCACCGTGTGGATTTGCGTCTTAAAGAAATCCTCAAAAAAGCCTGAACGGCGCTATTTTGCGAATAACTGCGTCAGGCACTCTGCCGCGACTGCTCACGTACGAGAAGTACGCCACGCACCCGCGGACAGAGTGCCTTTCTTGTTCTTCATCAAAATATCGCCGTTCAGTAAACAATGTTTTATAGTATCGGGGTCCCCGTAAAACGGCGCGCCCGTTTTACGGGGTGGATTAGCGAATTGCTTTGTCAGCCCCCTCATTCAGACCTCTTACGTACGGAAAGTACGCC
>ERZ1090861.1517-NODE-1517-length-11717-cov-4.969131_pt1 | contig 11717 bp, 10 predicted proteins | sample MGYA00478482_ERZ1090861 | MGnify/ENA primary metagenome ERZ1090861 (study PRJEB33644, sample SAMEA5815744) | chicken gut metagenome | biome: Chicken; feature: Gastrointestinal Tract; material: Caecum | place: Ireland | collected 2019-01-01 | study: A study of... | reverse complement strand
CTTCATTGTGTGTGCTTCTACTTGGTTTGATGGAGAACTTCCTACTTATTGGGACGAACTGTTGCCGGAACTCCGGACAATGAAATTAAAAGGTAAGAAGGTTGCTATTTTCGGTCTGGGAGATCAGATACGCTATCCGGAGAATTTTGCAGATGGAATCGGTCTGTTGGCGGAGGTATTTGAAGAAGATGAGGCTACTTTAGTTGGTTTTACTTCTTCCGAAGGTTATACTTTCGAACGTTCCAAAGCTTTACGTGGTGAGCAGTGGTGCGGTTTGGTTGTCGATTTGGATAATCAGTCCGAGCAGGCGGAAAAGAAAATAAAAGCATGGTGTCAACAGGTAAAGAAAGAGTTCGCGTAACAACTTTGTTTCTCCTTATAAGATAGTGACGCTATCCGATACAAATAGTGACGGTATATGCTTGGGATAGCGTCACTATCCCAAGCATATACCGTCACTATTTTTTCTACATCCATCAGGACTCTTATCCTTTATAAACAAACTTCACCTCTGCCCAACGATTCTTCTCTTTATAATGAACGAAAGTCAATCCGTTCTTTTCCGCTTCTTCGCGGATGGCGGCAATGTCGTCTACATAAAATCCACTCATGTAGAGTTCGGAATCCGTATGCATGCAGGTAACATATTGCTTCATATCATTCAGTAATATATTCCGGTTGATGTTGGCGATGATAACGTCGAAAGGTCCTTTTCCTGTAAGCGACGAAGCATCTCCTTGTGAAACGGCAATATCGTCTACGTGGTTCAATTCGATATTTTCGATGGAGTTTCGTACACACCATTCATCAATGTCGATGGCTGTACAGGGGCGTGCGCCCCGCATACGTGCGAGGATGGCAAGAATTGAAGTTCCGCAGCCCATATCGAGCAGAGATTTATCTTTCAATTCGCTGTCCAACAATTCTTCAATAATGAGGCTGGTAGTCTCGTGATGTCCTGTTCCGAAGGCCATTTGAGGATTGATGACAATGTCATATTCCGCTTTGGGAACATCTTGGTGGAAAGTGCTGTGAATCACACATCGGTTTCCGATAATGATGGGTTGAAAGAAATTCTTTTCCCATTCTTCATTCCAGTCCTTATCTTCTGCTTCGGTGTATGTATAAGTAATATCCGTATCGGGTAGGGGGAACTCGGTGATGGCAATCTTGATGGCGTTTTCATCACAGATTGTCTGTTGGATATATGCGGTCAGTCCGCCTTCACACTCAACAAAACTTTCAAACCCGACTTCACCCAGTACGGCAGCCAGTACGTCAGTGACGATTTCTGTGCAAGGGTGGGTGCGGAATGTGAACTCAAAATACTTCATAGTTGTTTTTAATTCTGGTGAATAATGGACAAAGATAGTTAGAAATAGGGATTTCCCTATTATCCTTTGGGGAAAATCTCCCTCGGACGAAAAATCTCTTCCTTATCTTTGTAACATGAATAAGTTTAAGTAATTACATAAACCGAGATGATATGAAAAAGATTGTTTATTTCTTGCTATTTGCCTTGTGCCTCCCGATAGGCTTGATGGCACAAAGCGTTGATGACGACCTTTACTTCATTCCTTCAAAAGACAAACAGGAGAAGAAAGAAACTCCGGTTAAGAAGGAAACGAAGAAACAGGTGACCAACATCTATACTTCACCGGGTACTACAGTAGTGGTTCAGGACCGTAAGGGAAGAACACGGGATGTGGATGAATATAACCGCCGTTACGATGCACGTGATAATGAATTCGTAATGGATAATGATACCTTATATATAAAAGAAAAATCTAATCCGGATTTGGACGGAGAATGGGTGACAGGCGAATTCAATGGTACGGAAGACGACTATGAATATGCTGAACGTATCATCCGTTTCCGCAATCCGCGTTTTGCTATCAGCATCAGCAGCCCGTTGTATTGGGATGTAGTTTACGGTCCGAATTCATGGGACTGGAACGTATATACCGACGGTATGTATGCTTATGCGTTCCCGACATTCAGTAATCCACTCTGGTGGGATTGGCGTGATGGCTCTTCCGGCTGGGGATGGCCCTTTGGCTGGGGCTGGACGCGTCCTTACTACGCTTGGGGATATTCTCCGGGTTATTGGGGCGGCTGGTATGGCGGCTACTGGGGTGGCTGGTATGGCGGCGGTTATTGGGGACATCACCACCATTGGCACGGTGGTCCTAGCTGGGGCTGGGGCGGAGGTGGAAGCAGTCATTGGACAGGTCCTACCTATACGAATCGTCGTTCTTCCGGACAAAGCAGTTACAGAAATTCGTCTCGTCAATATGGTTCGAGTGTTACCCGTTCAGGTAGTGGTTCTTCTGTTCGTTCTTCCGGTGCGTCTTCTTCTTATAGTAGAGGAGAGAGCTCTGTAAGACGTGTAGTGGGTACACGTACTTCAGGCGAACGCGGTAGTTCTGTTAATCGGGTAGAAGGATCGTCACGTCGTAGTAGCAGTACTTATTCTCGTCCGAGCAGTACACGGAGTAGTGGAGCAAGTTCTACTTACTCTCGTTCTTCATCAGGAGCAAGAAGCACTACCGGCAGCAGTACAACAAGATCTTCATCATATAGTCGTGGAAGTTCAACTGCTCCACGTAGTAGTTATTCTAACGGAAGCCGTAGTTCTTCCTCATCTTCTTATGGAACTTCTCGTTCCTCTTCTTCCTCACGGAGTTATTCACCGGCTTCTTCCGGTAGTAGTTCACGTGGCAGTTATTCTTCCGGTGGTGGCGGTGGTTCTACCAGATCTTCTGGTGGTGGCGGCTCCTCCCGTAGTAGTAGAAGATAGGAAGTCAGATGTTTAATTAAAAGGTATGAAAGGTATGAAAAAGATATTTACTATAGCTGTATTGGGGTTATTGGCATCGGCAACCCCGGTTGTGGCACAAACAGTTTATGATGGTGCCAAACTGACCGGAAAAGATTTAAACGGAACTGCACGTTTTGTAGGTATGGGCGGTGCTATGGGAGCTTTAGGTGGAGATATATCCACCATGAGCACGAATCCTGCCGGTATTGGACTATTCCGTAGTAGCGATGTTATGACTTCCTTCGGATTTTCAGCTTATGGAACCGAAAGTAAATACTTGGATAACAAACTGAATTCAGATAAATCGAGAGCTTCGTTTGATAATATTGGATTTGTATTTTCTTCAAAGATCGGGAATAACACTCCTCTGCGTTTTGTGAATTTTGGATTTAATTATCATAAGGCAAAGTCCTTCTATAAGAATATGAATATGAAGGGTAATCTGGGAGATTATTCCCAAACTTTCTTGATGGCTTCGCAAGCTGGAGGTATTGAGGGGTGGGGAGACAACCCTTATGATGATCCGAATATCGGCTGGCTTTCTGTTTTAGGATATGATGGTTGGGTGATAACAGATATAACGACGGATAAGATTAATCCGGCAACAGGTAAGCCCAATAATATTTATACTGATAAGGACGGAAACCAAATTAATAATTTTGAAGGTAAACCTTTGTATGTTTCTCCTGGAAACTATAAAGGAATGTTCCCTTATGGAAATGCTAATTTCCGTTCTGAAGAGCGCGGTGGTATTGACCAATATGATTTTAATGTTTCGTTCAATATTAATGACCGGGTGTATTTAGGATTGACTCTTGGTGCATATTCTGTTGATTACAGTAAGTACACATTTTATGAAGAAGTCTATGAAAGTAATGAAAGGTATGACTTACAAAGTTGGAACAAGATCACAGGTTCTGGTTTTGATGTGAAATTAGGAGCTATCATTCGTCCGTTTGAATATTCGCCTTTCCGTATCGGACTGGCTATTCATACTCCAATCTTCTATAGTCTTGATTATAAAACAAGCGCACAGATTGCATCAGATGTGATTAATGAGGAAACCGGTGAGATGGGGGGAGATGTAGTAAAGACTTGGGATCATGTTCCCGGAAAGGCTGATATGGTTCGTTCATTCAATTTCCAAACCCCATGGACTTACAATGTAAGTTTAGGTTATACAGTAGGGAACAGTCTGGCTTTAGGAGCTGAATATGAATACCAGGATTATTCTTCTATGAAGTTTAAAGATCCGGATGGTTATTCTTCTTCTTTTGAGTTTGAGAATAGCACAACGCCTATGTTGAAAGGAGTTAATACAGTTCGTTTAGGCTTAGAATATAAGGTGATTCCACAATTTGCTCTTCGGGCTGGTTACAATTATAGTACTGCAGCTTTCCATAAGGATGCTTTCAAGGATCTGCCGTATAACTCTATTCAGACAGACACGGATTTTGCCAACTCTAAATCAATGAGTAATTATACATTGGGTATTGGTTATCGCGGATCAATGTTCTATGCCGATCTAGCCTATAAATTCTCTACGTATAAGGAAGACTTCTATCCGTTTGTAAATGGATATACAAATGAAGATGGTGATGTAACTATTGGTTCACCAGAAGCAACGAAAGTTACCAATACGCGTAGTCAGGTGTTGTTTACCGTAGGTATGCGCTTCTAATCTAATAAAGAGACAGTTTTCAATTTCAATAATAACTTTTGTGTGTAAAAAATCCCTGGAATGCTGAGTGTCTACAGCGGTTCCGGGGATTTTTATTAGTATCACTTTTATTCTTTTGTTTTATCTGCGTAACGGAGTCCGTTCATCAATAATTCCGCGGCCTCCGTAAAGTCTCATCGTAACAGGACTTCCGGCTTCTATGGTAATATCCTGATCTGCGATGATAGGTTCTTCCTTATCGTCTACAATTACAGAACCAATCTTCTCACCAGCCTTGATTATCTGTGGAATCAAATTAGTCAGGATACCTTCTGAAATTTTCCGGATACTGATATATTCCGGGGTTGCATTCTTGTCAGCTTCGATTTTACCGTTGAAAAGATCCTGCACACCTTTGTTCTTCAAGAAAAGTTTAACGATTGCTTTACCTTCGTACGGGTTGCCTTTTTCATCAAGTAGAATAACGGGCGCAGTCATTCGCTTGAATGTAAGGGCTACATTGCTAGAACCTTTGCTGGCTTGGGCTGTGCCGAACAAATATTCTAAACCGCCTTTGATGTCACGGTAGCGACTAAAGAGGGATCTAGTCGTTACATCACCGGACAATTCGGGATAATGAGCATAGAAAGTTACAGCTTCCGCATCTGTAGCTGTCTCGCTCCAATTTTGGTTATCTACTCCCAAAGTAAAAGGCTGATATTCCTGCTCGGAAACGGACATTGAAATGACGTCTCCAGCTGAAAAACTACTTTTTAAAGGGAGTGACAGGTTACTGCTGCTACGAGTAACAGCGTCAGTGATACTTTCATTGTCGACAGTAGTAAGAAAGTTGATACCTTCTTTACTGGGATCTTGCAGTTCTTCTTGCTGTTGACAACTGAACAGGCATACTGATGCCATGACAAATAAAAGGCTTTTTCTTTTCATTTGAGGGGTAATTAATAGGTTAATAATAGTGAGAGGTTTTTAATATTCTACTCTGTCTTCTTTGGCCGCCCAGGCTTTGAAGGCAGTAAGGGCTTCATTATGCAATAAGATTTCGGAAGGAAGCTTTCTGTCTTCAGGCTTCAGTTCCAGTTCGTCATAGATAAAAGAGTCGTCGAAGCCAATATTCTTGGCATCGGTCTTATTGTTTCCATAGTACATTTTATCCAATCGCGCCCAGTAAATCGCACCGAGACACATGGGACAAGGTTCGCAGGAAGTATAGATTTCGTATCCGCTAAGATTAAAAGTACCGAGTTTGGCAGCTGCGGCACGTATCGCACTCACTTCGGCATGAGCAGTTGGGTCACAAGATGCCGTAACACGATTTACTCCTGTTGCAACTATTTCCCCCTCTTTCGTGGCAATCACAGCACCGAAAGGACCTCCACCATTTTCAACATTTTCTTTGGAGAGCTCGATTGCTTTCCGCATTAAGTCTTCTCTAGTCATGGCACAAAAAATATATTGTTAGTTTCATTTTCCCTTTGCTTCTTTTTACAAAGATAGAAAAAACTAACAATATACAATGGAATATTCCTATTAATTTTTTAACAGTATCAGTAAACTTCGCAAGAAAATGATACTTTTTTTTGCTTTTTTTCGGGTTATAGTTTACCTAATATCTTGTCCATTACCCAGTTAGTGAGCGTTGCACTTTCTCCGTCGCAGGAGCAAACGGACTTACCTAACAAGTGATCGACCACTGCCTGAATAAGAGGTTGTTGCACATGTTCCGGGTTACCGATACAGATTTCTTCCCGTCCTTTTTCGGTATGTAAGCCGATAGGCTCATAAGTAAAGACAGAGAAACAAATCATTCCCTTGTCACCGATAATTTCAATACGGTCTTCGCGGGCAGAGTCATGGGCTACGAAACACCAGGAACCGCTACCAACCAATCCGCTATCAAATTGGAAACAGGCGCTTAATGTATCTTCAGCAGGATAAAGTCCACCTCGATTGCTCTTATAACCGCTTGCTTCGAGGATACAACCGAACATATCCTGCAACAAATCAATTTGATGCGGAGCAAGGTCGTAGAAGTAGCCACCTCCGGCAATGTCAGCCTGCACACGCCAGGGAAGGTTGTCACGATTGTAATCCAGATCGCGTGGCGGCTGGGCAAAACGAATTTGCACATTGATAATATTACCGATAGTACCGTTCTCTACCAGTTCCTTTACTTTCTGGAAATAGGGGAGATAACGGCGATAGTAAGCAACGAAACAGGGAACTCCCGTTTCATTGGATATGCGGTTGATGCGCGTACATTCTTCGTACGTCACAGCCATTGGTTTCTCAATATAGGCAGGTTTGCCTGCTTTCATGGACATAATGGCATACGTAGCATGTGAGGAAGGAGGAGTGGCAATGTAGATGGCATTTACTTCCGGATCATCGATCAGTTCTTGTGCATCGTCATACCATTTTTTGATTCCTCTCTCTTTGGCATACGCTTTCGCTTTCGCACCGTCACGACTCATCACGGCTACGACTTCCGAATGTTCTACTTTCTGGAAAGCGGGACCGCTTTTGGTCTTGGTTACTTCTCCACAACCAATGAAGCCCCATTTGATAATCTTTTCACTCATAATATATACCTATTGTGTCTGCTTTAACAAACCCCAAAGATAAAGCTATTTTTTGTCAAGAGCAACTTTATTGATTATTAACTTGGCAGAGACAGTGGTAAAACAGACATTACGTTTTATTTCAATAGAGGCTCTGTTTTACCTGAACTGACGGTCTGTTAGGAGAGAACAGAGCCTCTAAAAGATGGCAACGCACACTCTAATTCCGGTAAAAAGCAAGGTGAAGACCGCTATGCACCGGATTGAAGGAGAATGAACACCGGGCAAAACTGAAAGGAAAGCCGGGGTGGGGGAACTTTCCTCTCTATGAATATGATTTTTTCTTTGATATATAAAAAGAAAGGAGGGAATCACAATTCCCTCCTTTACGTGCAGTTTAATTGAAACTACTTTATCATTAACTCTGTAAAGATACGACATTTGGAAGCGAAAGTCAAGTCTTTGAGAGTTTATTTACTTTCCTCTTTCAGGAAAAGAAGATTAAAAAGATCTTTCGGATTGCTTTTCCGGAACTGCTGATATGCCTTTAAATAATCGGTACGAGTGGAATCTAGCAGATACAGTCGATACAGGTCTTTACATAATTCCTGTTGTTTACCGTTCCATTCGCTGATTTGCTTGTAAGGCCATTCTTTGACTCCTTTGCCGAGATATGGCTTCAGAAAATCGGCAGCTTTGTAAATGCTTCGTCCGTCAGCAGAACTGACAGAAAGAACAGGTACATGGGCTTTTTCTCCCATAGTCGCAATATCTATCAGATGTTGCAGATTAAATTCTGAATATCCGAAAGCCAATGTCCGGCGTAATTCTTCGGGCTGTTTGCCGTCCGGTTCAATCTGTTTGAATACCCGCTTCTTGGGAACTTCCCGAAGTATCCGTTCGGCTACTTTATGATTACCTGTATAGAGTGCAAATGCAATGGCTTGTGCATCATAAGCAGTACTATGATTGTTGGGGCGGCTGGCTTCTTCTTTTCCTTGTTCGCTAGTCAGAATCCAGTCCAGTAATTGCCCGAACCATTTTTTTAGCAGCTCTGAATCTTTCGAGGTGAACGAACGGGATTTTTCAAGAAGCTGAACGGCATCCAGCATTTCCACTAACGAATAAGTATCTATCACACCATAGCAACGGCCAAGATCATTATTATGTCCGGGCGCAACCTGCGCATATTTCAGATGTGGGTTCATGCAGGTTTTCTTATCCAGAAACCAGACACGAATCTGTTTGGTTGCTTTCAGTGCATACTGTTCTTTGCCACTGAAATACCACGCAAGTGCGAGTGTCGTGACATTATTTGCCATCTCTCCCAAGCGGTTACGGTCCAGTTTATCCAGTTCCGGATTGGATACACCATCGCGGCTGATATAAGGTTTACCGTCCGGCTTGGTCGGGTCCGGCCAGAAATAGCGTGCCTGGCTCAAGTAGTCGTGTTTGTCTCCGCTTGGTGGCGTTTTATCTTTCATCATAACAGAAAGATAGTGGGCGTTCAAAGCCTTGTCTGCCTGCTTTAGTAAGTTCTGATAAGTGGCGCTGTATGCGGGTTGATTGAGAGACTTTTTCACTTGTTCCAGATGTTTCGCATTCCAGATGCTCTGGGCGCAAACAGTCATTGCAACAATGCTGAAAGCCAGTGACAAACGGATTCTCTTGGAGTAGTTCGCTCGTAGATTCATGGGATAATATAACTTTTTGGGTACTCGTTTTATTGTATTGTCTATTTCTCGTAATATACATTCATAATGATGGTGTTCAGTTTTCTGTCTGTTTGAATATTCAGCTGTTTCACCCAAATCAATCCGAATTTCTCCTTATGATAGAAGTAATACACTTCTCCTGCTGCAACAGTCGGAGTATTTGTTTTGATATCAGACGCTTTCACATCTCCGATGTCATCCCGGATATTGGTGATTTCACCGTTTGTCACTTTGGTAATCAGTGCGTCATCTGTGACTTTTTTGAACGGAGTTGTCTGTGTGGATTCTTTCCAGATGGCATAATCATTCAGATTCAAAGCTGTACCATTGCAAAACTGACTGTTCAGAAGATTGGTTCCGATATTGGCCGGGTTCAACAGACGCGCTGTGGGTGCACCGCTAGTATTATCCATTGCGAAAGTAACCCATTCTTTATGTTCGACTACATCGCATGGAGTCATCGTCCGTCCATTCGTAACATCAAAGAAAGCATTCTCCGTTCCATGACTTCCCAGTTCGATATCCTCCCAAAGGACGTATGGCAGGGTAGGTGTCGGTTTCACAGTTACGCTTCCCGATACGGCTAGTTCCTGATTATCTCCCAACACGTTGTCATACACTAATACTACGTTGTCGATTACTAAATTTTCGGTAATGTCTTCGGGAGCATTAAAAGAAAGGCTGGTAGCGGTAGCTGTAAACTCGTAAGATTGACCGTTTACCATTAGTTTCTTGATAATATTCAGGTTGGTTCCGGCCAGCGTAATAATGGCTCCTGTGCCCACTTCTCCTTCCAGAACAGTGGTGACAGTAGGAATAACCGGTGGCACGATTACTTCAAAATCATTAGATACATTCACGGTATTGGTGGTATACGTAACGCTCAACTGGACTTTTTTAGTTACATCGAAAGTTGAGGGTACAGTTACCATAAGTGAAGTATGCGAACGGTCCGGATTGGGATCGAAAGATACCACTTGATCTCCGAAGTTTACCTTAGTAATCAGGTGCATATTCTTTCCTGTAAGTGTGATCTTATCTCCGATAGTAGCAGAACTTACATCAGTGGTGACACCCGGCACTACCACTTCGAATGCATCACTCAAAGTCAGTTTGTGTACCGAATTGTAAGTGGCAACGACAGAGATATGCTGTGTCACTTCAAAATTATCGGGCACCGCCACTATCAGCGTGGTTTGTGAACGGTTGGATGGCTCGGTGGTGATGTTGACCACCTGATTGTCAAAAGCCACTTTAGAGATCAGATGCATATTCTGCCCGGTAAAGGTAACCTCGTCACCGATTGCTACGGAATAATCCGTAGCCGGTGGATTGACAGACGTTTCCGGAATTATAATTTCATTGTCACGGGTACATCCGTACAACAAACCTATCAGGCAGAACAAGACTGCCGATAATGCGGTAAATTTATATTGTCTTTTCATTGTCTTTCGTCTTTTTTAGTAACGTTGATAATACAGGTCGAAAGTAATCGTTGCATTGGCATCATTCGTCGCCTTAACAGCGTCAAAATCTACATTGACAGAACGGATAATCATGATACCGAATTTATTCTTCTTCAGATTCTTGAACACAACGACACTGCCTGCCTTGTATATATTCGATGCTTCTTTATCCTCTGCTTCCGTTTTCTGACGGCTGCGTACCGAGTTGGAACCTTCCGCGTCCATATCAATATTGAATAATGCTTTGGTAATCTCGTCGGTAGGAGATATTTCTTCGATGTTTCCTTCTTTAATGTTTCTAATCAGTTCACCATATCCTTTGCTTTCCTGAAGTACAAGAAGTTTGGTGACAGTAGAAGTAAACTCACCAAAGTTTTCGTTGACTTCGGCTTCGGTAGAAGAACTTTTCAATGGAGGCAATGGAGTACCGTTACACCAGTAGTTTCTCAAATTAGCCTTTACGTTCTGCGGACCGTTCAATGCAAAGTCATTATTACTGTTGTGTACCGCTGCAAAATCAATCAGGGCACGGGAATCTACATCTTTCAGGATACAAGTGGTGGAAACCTGTCCGGCGGTTCCGTTAATCATATTACCAAAATCTTCATTGCGGTGTGCACCCATTTTCAGATTCGGATAGCTGAATACTCTCGGAATAAATACATAACAGTCATTCCGTAATGTCAGACTGCCTGTTCCTTCATAATATTTGGCCAGAACATCCACAGTAGCACTCTCCGGCAATTCCGGAACACGGAATACAATGCTGTTGGCAGTCTTCTCAACGAAGTTAGTCACTTTCACTTCATCCCCGAAATGGATGCTTTCAATCAAATTCAGGAAAGTTCCGTTGAGGGTAATCAGACTTCCCTCGGTCACCCGTTCTGCCATTGCGTCAATGGTCGGAATATCTTTGATGATCTCAAAAGCAGGACCCTCCGGTTGAATGAACTGCTCTCCTGTAGAGTCAAGATAATAGAGGGAGATAGGAGCGGCATCCGTGATGACGAAAGGAATGGTTGCTACGATTTCTCTTTCGGACTGATAGGAGATAGAAGCCTCTTTATCACCGAAACAAACTTTGGACACGATGTCCAGATTCTCACCCTGTATTTCAATCTGATCTCCCACGTGCGCTCCGGCAGGAACATTCTTCACTTGGGGAACCGGATATACAATCGTAAATGACTGCTCACTTTCCGTCTTTTTTTCTTTCGTACTAAGAACGATTTTCCCGTTTCCGGCATTGGCGGGAACTACAATAACAATCTCCTGTTGAGAGAGCTTATAGCGTATCGTAGCTTCTACGCCACCAATCGTTGCCTTTTGTATATCGCGCAGGAATTCTCCTTTGATAGTGATTTCCTGTCCGAACTTACCGCTTGTCGGGGTGAACTCTATAATTTGAGGATCACCCTGCTCGATGACATCAGTCGATTATTTTTCGTTGCAGCCTGCCAGCGCAGTGAGAACGAA
>ERZ1090861.1516-NODE-1516-length-11719-cov-3.827246_pt1 | contig 11719 bp, 16 predicted proteins | sample MGYA00478482_ERZ1090861 | MGnify/ENA primary metagenome ERZ1090861 (study PRJEB33644, sample SAMEA5815744) | chicken gut metagenome | biome: Chicken; feature: Gastrointestinal Tract; material: Caecum | place: Ireland | collected 2019-01-01 | study: A study of... | reverse complement strand
CTGCCCATTCCTGAGATACACTAAATTCCGCCTGCAGATAACCCTGTGTGCCAGCTACAATTCCGGAGAAATCGCAGTCCAGGTCTTTCTGGATGTTCTGGGCGGTTATGATAAATTTTAAAGTTCGCATATTACCTCCTAATCTACAAAATAAGTTAAATTAAAAGGAAACCAACTTTCTGTGTCCGCATTGCTGTACTTATCGAATCCATTTCTGAATCTGGAAACCGTAACGTCTCCATCGCTTCCAACTTCGAAATACCAAATCCCTCGCAGTGAACCTTGACATAATTGAGGTATTTGAACCTTTGGAGTAAGTTCTGCCGGAACGCTAAAAATTGTTATGGGGTCTGGCCCTACAAGGATATTTTTGGTTGGCCGAACCGCTCCACACACCTCAACAGTATTTCCAACTCTCCGGTATCTTGGACGCCATCCGGATGTATAAGCTTCAAAATTACCTGATATGTCTGGATAAATCCATTCGCTATCCTCATTTGTACTGCACAGATTAAGCCGCTTCCTTACTTCCGTTACATTGATTCCGTCCAGTTCTACCTCAAATACCGGGCAATCGTCAATCAAATCTCCATTCCTAAGGTCTCCTTCCGTATATGCCGGAACGGTTGGATTTGACTCTGCTGGAGTTCCCTGGATGACAACCCATTCATTTTTTTCGATTTCTGTCTCTTCCTCGACAGTATAACGGTTTACAACAAGGTCAATCCGTTTCATTCCCTGCGTTCCATTTTGGATTGTAATCTCATCATAAGTTCCGTTGTCTACAGACGAGATGTTCCCATGGTGGCACATCATCCCGGATTTGACTCTAATCAAATTGTTTGACGCCAATTCCGGCTCCAGATGTTCTCCGGTCTGTAAGATACAACTTAGGCTCCCAACAGTACCTTCAATAAACTGCCGGAACTGCGCCGATGTGACATGAGCCTCCGTCCCTCTCCCTGATACTATCTTCATGATTCTTCTCCTTCCAGTTTGTAAGTCTTTGATTCCACTCCGTTTGTGATTGCATAAGTAATATTCTCAACCGGTTTTGACATATACATCCCGGTAAGATAATCTCTGCCGCCGACAATATCTCCGATTTTTACATCCAGACCAAGAGATGCCACATCCATTTTAAATGTCTGCTTATTCATCAATTCCTGCAGCTTTTCCGTGGATGTTTTCTCCAGCTCTTCTGTCTCTGTGGATGTGTTTTCGTATACTTCTGCAATCTCATCTAATCCGGTATAATACTGCTTCTTTCCAATACTTCCATCCTTTTGTACATACAGATGTAATACGTTCCTGTCCTGCAGTTCTCCTTTTCCGGTAACCACCAAATGGTTGACACCGTCACGCACATCCTGCATGTTATAATTCAGCTGACAGTCTTTGGATAATTCAATTTCAGGAGAATAATCCACAATCGGAACGGCTTCAACAAATACTTTTCCCGGTTCTCCGGCATTCCTGTGGAAATAAATATGCAGCTTATATCCTTTACTTTTCAACATTTTCGTGATTCCGTCCAGTAATGTACAATATCTGTCAAATTGGTAATTCGTGACTATAACTCCGGTGTCTGTATCCGGTACATAAAAAATAGAGTCGGTACTTTCGTCTCGCCCGAAAGCCGGCTCTATCAAATCTTTCATGACTGCGTTCAGTTCTCCCGAAACTTTTTTATAATCCTGTCCAGATGGTGGCTCAATAATCTTTTTGGCCAGACGGCCACGCCAGGAATGTCCTTTAAGTTCCACGTAATCTAAAGTGGTATCTGTAAGCATCTGACCGATGATCCCGCCATACTCTGTACCTGGAATGTATATATAATAGGAAAAGGTTAGCTCAGGAACCCAGTTAGACCGTGCAATCTGAATAGAAAAGTTACGGTTTGTATTCAAGTCGATTGTAACATTCGAATTTTTAATAGATCCAATTTCTACCCTGTTTGGGTCTGCCAAGATTACCATGCAGCCTCCCTCCTCTCTAAATATAATGTCAAATCAAAGCCAAAGTCTCCACTCCAATTAAAATTAAGCAATCCAGATGGAATTTTCTCGAATATGGAATGCTCTAGACCTCTGTTGTGGAAAAGATTCTGGACTGTTCCGTTATTTAAGTATTTATAGACTGTATCACTCTGGCTGTCTATAATCATATAATCCCCGGCATCTAATGTGGTAAAAACCTCATACGGATATCCATTGATTAGTATTCTAGGATTTACGCATGGACCATATACGATCATCCGAAATTCCGAAGAGGTTGGATGCTCGATGTTCCAGCTCACCTGCCCCTTCTGACTCGGGGCAAAATTAAAAGGGAAATTAAACGGAAAGTTCAGTCCGTCAAGTGTCGTTTCCTGACGGACAGAGAACTGCTTTCTGGCTTCTCTTATCCAGGAAAGTGTCGGCGCTTCAAACGTCAGCTCTATTTCAGAGTATACATAGCCTTTCCATCCGCTCTTCTCGGATGTCTTAATTTTGCATCTCAGAAAAGTGTCGTTCACATACAGCCTTCCATATGTATCTTCTTCTGCGTCAACGGCAATGATCTGATACAGAGATTCCATATTGCTCTTAAATTCTGCACGATCACCAAAAACATCTATGGACATCTTCATTTCATATCCATCGCTTTCTTCTTCCCAATTGGCATTAAACCAATCAGCTTCTACTGTGCGATATGGAGACTTCATGAAATTTATGGTCTGTCCTCTTGAATTTTTATAATATGCTATCATGTCAACTGCGGTACTGCTCCTTTCGGTAATGGCCTGTCAATACGTTCCGTGCCGAGGTAAATCGGTCGGTTACTCTGTTCTTTCGCAACCTTTCTTTGAATTTTTTCAAATCTATCGTAATCAAAGTCGTTTCTATCATTTTTCGGGTATCTCGGATCAGCTTTAATCTTTCCAACTGATTTATCCTGTTTTGCTGATGTTGCAAATTCTACATCTTTTTTCAGCCTGCTTACAGCTTCTTCTACTCCGGCATTCATTGCCTTGATCGGGATATTCTTCTCGAATCCAATTCCCATTCCAAGAGCCATCATCTTTCCGACTTCATCACGGAATACTCTGGAAGGTGATTTGATTCCCAGTTTTTTCTTCGCAGCATTCAGTGCACCGCCCGCAACATCCTTTAGCTTATTGAACAATGCTCCTGCTGCAGATCCGATACCACCAATAATTCCTTTTATGATGTTTGTTCCGACGCTTCCCCAGTTAATACCCCTGAAGGCAGTTATAGCTCGCTGTGCTAAGCTTTTTGCTGTGCTCGCTATGCTACCAGCCAAAGACTTCAAACCAGAAATCAATTTTGTTATGATTGTTTTTCCAAGGCTCAGCCAGTTTGTGTTTCTGATCGTTGTTAAAATTTTTGTTGCAAGAGTTTTTGCCACAGTCCCTGCGTTTCCGATCAAACTTTTAACCCCGGAAATCAGTTTGGAAATAATACTTTTACCAAGGCTTAGCCAGTTTGTTGAAGTAATCTTCTTCCAGATATTTTGAGTCAGCTGGTTGAAGGCATTGATAATATTCCCTTTCGCAGACATAACGCCGTTTTTCAGGCTGGTTATCAATGCTTTCCCGGCGCTCAGCAAATTAGCATGCGTAAATACATTAATGATAGCCAGGATAATCTGAGGCAATGTGGCTATCAGCTGCGGGATCGCCTGTACAATTCCAACGATCAGATTTACTATAATTTTTATGCCGGCCGCAATGATTTGGAATAATCCGGTATCAATCGCTGCGCAAAATCCGTTGATAATCTGTGGGATGTACGTTATAAACTGAGGAATTGCATTAATCAGCCCCTGCGCCAAAGATGTTATAATCTTTATTCCAGTACTGATTATGGTTGGCAGCATGCTTACGATTCCCATCGCAAATTTGCCAATCAGTTCTACAGCCTTCGGTATCAATGTCGGTGCTGCAGATGCAATTCCGTTTCCAATGGATGCGATCAATTTCTTTCCGGCCGAGATTAACGCTGGCAGACTGCTGCCGATTCCATCAGCCATTTTGGCGACTGCCTCGGCTCCTTTTGCAATCAATGTCGGAGCTCCGGAAGCTACGGAATTTGCAATCTGAGTAATCAGCTTTACTCCGTAAGTTGCTAATCCAGGCAGTCCTGTTACAATTCCCTGCGCAATCCCCATTACGATTTTTGAACCTGTAGCCGCCATTTCGCCTACATGACTCTGAAGTCCCGTTGCAAGCGCACTGATAACCTGTGGAATTGTCGATGCTAGCCGTGGTATAATTTCACCCAGCGCCCCAGCTATGTTTCCAGCGGCAGTGATAACGGTCTGCGCAAAATCATCTGCAGATCCTGAGCCGTTTAAGAAGTTGTCCCATGCTGCTTTTGCAGAATTAACAGACCCTTCGATTGTCGTCGCTGCTTCTTTTGCTGTTGTCACTGTTATTCCCATGTTCTGCTGGACAGCATGCAGGGCTCTTACAATATTGTCAAAGGACATACTGTTTGCATCGACGCTTTTATCAAGCTCCGCAGCATCTTTTATCAATCTCTGCAGCTCTGCTTTTGTGCCGCCATACCCCAGTTTTAAATTATCCAGCATTGCATAATTTCCACGAGACAAGCTTTGGTATGTCTGAATGATCAACTCCATGTCCGTTCCCATTTTATTTGCATTATCGGACATGTCTCTCATTGCCATATCAGCCATATCGGCTGCCTTTTCGGTGTCGCCGCCTAAGCCCTGTAATAACGCTGCGGAAAAACTGGTCACGTTTTCCATGTACTGGTTGGCTGAAATCCCGGCTGTTTTAAAGGCGTTATTCGCATTTTTTATAACTTTATCTGCGCTATTTTTAAACAGTGTTTCGATTCCGCCAATGTTCTGTTCCAGGCTAGCAACGGATGTAAGCGATTGCTTTGTAATCATCCCAAAAGCAGTTACAACTCCAGCCACGGCCGTTCCAACGGCCGCCAGCCCTGTCTTGGCCACACTTCCTAATTTTTTTATTCCAGAATTAAATCCGGACTCGTTTATTTTTGTGTCAAAATTTAAGGACCCGTCTACGCCCATACTAATCTCCTTCCTGATTAGCACGGCTCACGGGCTCACAAATGCTTAAATCTTTATTTCGACCTCCCGACCACAATTTTTACATCTTATATACACGCCATAGCTTTCTGCAACATTGTTGTAGATCAGCAATTTCTTACCACAATACTTGCACCGAAACCATTTTCGCTCTATGGGAGGCCCCATCTTTCTGCTTATTCTCACGCAAAAACATCTCCTATGTCGTAGTCACTCATTTTCTTCTTATGCAGAGCGATTTTTCTCTGTATCATTTTCACTCTTTTACGCTCTTCTTTATCCTTTATTTCCGCTGGATCAATCGTGCGGTACATCATTCGCTGTTTTATCTCTGTATCTTCCGGCAGCCCATGGAACAAAGATAAGAACTTCCACCAATGCATGTACGGAATTTTCTGCAGATCTATTCCGTAACATTCGACAAATGCCGCATAAATACAGCCGGCATCTTCGTCAAAATCAAATGCCGGCTTATTTGAACCTGATCCTTCATTGCCTCGATCCGGATACATGTCTTTTGCAGACAAAAAATCTCCCAGCGCATATATTGCCGCCTCTAAATCTTTCGGTACTTCATGATACCATTCCATCATCAGGCCGCACTTGATCCAGATCGGAACACTATCATCTTCCGTAAGTTCACAAAATCTTATCCACTCTCTGAAATCTGTTTCAATTTCGTATTTTTTCCCATGGATCAGCACAGAACCCGGCAGATTCTCATACAGGATGTTCATTTCTATCTCCTGCCTTTGTTTTTATGGTATTTCTGGTATCTCCGCTGTTGCCTGTTTCCACGGTTCTGCACCCTGTATTTATCATAAGCTTCACCGATGTTCTTGTTTTCTGCTCCGACAAAAGAATAAAAGGAATCGGCCGCTTCCAAACATTTCCCCAGGCTTCTCTTGCCTTGCATGATTTTTTCTGTGGTACCGTCGCCAAAAATGGTATCAAAAAATACAGTAAAGCACCGGATCTGGGCTTTGTAAATTTCGCTGGTTTTCCCATCGGCCGGTACCTTTTTAAACTCATCGCTTATTTTCTCCTGTGCAAGTTCTAATGTTTCAACAACATCAACATCTGCCAGATCGATTTCTGCTTCGAAATCTTCAAATTTCCATAGGCTCATTGGCTCATACCTCCATTTTTTATGAATCAGATTTTTCTGTAAATGTACATGTCTTCCACTTATCCTTCGTTGTGCAGGTTCCAAACGTAATTTCTGATGCGGCTTTAAGTGATCCGCTGTAAATCAATGCGTCTGTTCCGTCTCCGCTGGTATCCGGAATAACGCTGTATGTTCGCTTTCTCGCTTCGCATGCGCCGCCCTCTGCTTCTGTAAACAAATCCACGGTCACAATATCTACCTGCGCTTCTGTTCCTAAAATTTCATTGTCTGCAATTTCTGCAAGCCTTTTTGTTACCGGATCATTTGTATATCTGTCAAATTCATAGTCAACACTCGTGGCGTATCCAACAACATCCGTTCGTTCAGTGTCCTCATCGACATACTGACGGCTGTATTCCACAGGTTCTTTCCCCTCGGATAAACTTGTGAATCCCGTCATCCTCGTGAACGTCTGGCTGCCTCCACTAGCACCGGATGCGTTCATAAACGAAAGACGCTTACTGCGCCCAATTAATTTTTTTGCTGTTTCTGCCATCACATAACCTCCTGTGTGTAAATTAAGCGGCACTCTATCCGATATTTGGCATTGATTCCATTAACATCATATAGATAGCCGCTGTTTAAAGTTTCCAGTGATATAGGGATCTTCCCTGTTCCTAATTCCGGGAAATTATCCGAAAAATTCTGTTCTTCCAGCCACTCTTCAAAAGACTGGAAAAATCCGCTGTTATCAATATTGATTCTGGCGTCCTGGTCATATTCTTCCTGGCTGGTAAACGCAAACTGAAACTGCTTCTTTGCTCCGCCATCCGTATACCTCTGTACGACCGGATCGCAAGGCAGTGGATCAATGGAATATCCCATTTCTTCTCCGATATAATCTACGTTAACTCTTCCATCCTGGAGAAACGGGCAAGTCAGGATAAAATTTCTGATACTATCAATTAGAGACATATTTCGCTGCTCCTTTCAAAATAGAGTCCTTGTTTCGGTTCTTCATTCGTTCAAACCAGTAGGACTTCTCTTTGTGTTCATAATATTGCCGGCGGGCATACGGAACTACCTGATGTATTTCTCCGCTTCCGATCGCCGTTCCCAGCGTGGCTGATTTAATCAATGCGCCTGTCAGCCTTGGCGTGTCCGGCGCCATTCTTCTTATACACTCTGAATCAACAAATTGTTGTGCGTTTTCAAATCCTTTTTCTTTTCTCGGAGCAAAATCAGGGTTCCATTCAAGTTCCGCTGTAACTTTCCCGCCTTTTCCTGCATATGTATAGATAGTTCCTTTCGGGGTTTTTACGACAAACTTCTTCTTTCCTGCCATTTCTAAGCCCCCTTTATCTTTATGTGCGGATTGCTCCCGAACGTATTATAATTTGCCGCTGTGACCTTTAATTTCTCATATCCGTTCAGATCCTTTACAGTATGCATCTCAACATCACATTCACCTTTTACAATATAATCATCTCTTTTTACAGATACGGTTATATCTGGAATCCTTACTGTGTACACGTCCGCCGTCTTAAGCCCGTCAGTAGTAACGGATGCCTTGTTATCACGAAACCACCAGGCTTCTGGAACATACTCTGCGCTCCATACATCCTGTCTGGTCTCCGGATCATACTGTCTTCGGAAGATTGTAATATCTGTATTGGTAATCATTCGCAATCATCTCCAAAATCCATCATTCCGGTGTTCCCAAGATAGACATAAGCAACCTTATACAGCCTCGCATTCTCTGTGATCGACGTGTCATAGGATACAGAATATCCATCCGTATTTTCGGATGTCTTTCCTGACCGTTTTCCTTCTGCCTGAATAATCTCAGCCATCTGACAAACGGCACTCTTTGCCTGATTTTCCCACTCCTGACCGCTCCACTCGTCGGGGATCCGGTCAAATGTAAAGTGTTTCAACCATTGCTCTGACCTCTGGGAAAGCCTTATCCAGGCTTCCTCAGAGATTTCATTTCCGCCATATGAATCAACATAAAACCTATAATCTGTATTCATAGATCACTCCTATTATGCTTTTGGAACAGTATGAGAATAAATGCCTTCCACTTTATTATCTTTGCATTCAGCAATTCCGACTGTACGATATCCAAATTTCCATGCATCAGCATCCTGATTTGCTTCAGGTGTGATAATCTTAGATACTGTATGTTTCTGGTACTGAATAGCCGCCTGTTTATCCACGATCAGGAAGTTCATGTCTAATCCATCTGTCGTATCTTTTGTATATCCTCCCGCTCCGCTTGCTGTTAAAGAAACCTTGCTATAAAATCTTTTCTCTGGAACCTTTATAATACCAGCGAAACCTTCGATCGCCTTCTTTGATGCTGTCGTGTCCAGATCTTCAATCATACCAAGCACTGTTGGATTAATGAACAGATAGCAGGTTGCAAGATTTGCTTCTGCATTTTCAATCGCTGTCCTTGCTGTTCTGAGTGCTGCCAGAGACGTTTTTCCGTCTGTTAATTTTGCGCTTGCCGTCCCAATGCCGGAAACCTGTGCATAAGACGCTAATCTCCATGCATCCAGTTCAGGAACAACCTGCGTCCTGAGGAACTCTCCAGACAGACGCCCGAACGCAATACCAGCAGACTCGATATTGTCCATCGCATCTACTGTGAACATACGACCACGATCGTAGCTGCATTTTTTGGTTTCATATTCCAGTGTTACATCGCCTGCGACATAACCGGTCTGTTTGTTATAATCCGCAAGCCCCTGCATGGACATCTTCGGGATCAGGATCTCGTTTGCGTTTGCTCCTTCCTGAACCAGATCGTTCGGTCCATCCAGAACCGCGGTAAGGGATGAAAGTTTATACACCTCATCCAGCAGTGTAGAGTACTGTTTTCTTAAAGTAATTGAATTTGCCATTCTCTTTTATTCTCCTTTCTTTTCTGGAAGCCCCATTGCTGCACGGATGGAAGCCAGCGCTCCCATGCTTTCGTCTCCGCCGCTGCCGCCTGTAGGGCCCACCGGATTATTGATAGGCTCCTTTTTTCCAAAAAGATAACCGTCTGATTCTTTCGCTGCATCCAGCGCCTTCTTAATATCTGCGCTCTGGTCCTTGGAAGCTTTCAGTGCATCAATATCCAGTAATGCCATAACTGCTTTTGTATTTCGGCCGCCGGCGGTCTGGATTGCATCCTTTAATTTTTCGTTGAATACACGATCCGCTTCCTTTGCAGCATATTCTGCATCCTTTTTCTTCAGATCGTCCTGAAGGGTTGCGATCTGCCCTTTCAAATCTGCCACATCTACACCATCGAACTCTTTCAGCTTTGCATTCACAGTATTAAGAGATGTTTTATATTCATCTCTCTGTGATACAGCCTTTTCATACTCTGCCTTTGTTCGATAATTTTCTTTCCAGGCTTTGTCGAAGCCTGCTTTTTTATCTTCTGGCACTTCCAGTTCAAATTCTTTTAAAATGTCATAAATATTTTTCATAGTTACGATTCCTCCTGAAATATTTTGTTGACCGATCTTTCATCGGTATGGGATATAGCCCGATGGACCCCGGGCACGGTAGCAACCCAGTTTAGTGTCGTATGGCAGGACACAAAAATAAGACGCATAACCCTGCGTCTTAAAGGGAGATATTCGGATCACCATCCTTCCTACTTCTTTACCATCTGTTTTCTCCTTTCTATGCAATTCTTCCTTTGCTGTCTAAATATATTCGCTCACGTTCTTGTCGCAAGCCCATCTTCTTTGAGAATGCACCGTATTCGCTTAGCTGGCCTCTGTATTTTGCTCTTTCCAACGTAATCCTGTCCTGATCTGCGCCGCCATCTTTTAAAAGCTGCACTTTTTCTCTTTGCGCTCTCATTGCAGTTTCCATTTTTCTTTGCCTCTGCTTCGCCTCATATACGGTATACTCCTTACCCCTGAAATCCTTCGGCTTATTTTCCTTCTGGTTCATCTCTCTAAGCCAGTTGTCTGTCCAATTTCTTTTGGATATGCCCGGAATAAACGGATATCGCTCATGATAGCAGTTTGCTCCTTCCAAGCCTGTTACGGTTCCAAGACCACATACTGTTACCAACTGCTCTTTGCTCCAGACCTTGCCTTGCCAGACTGCGTGCGAAGGACGTGCACCGGCATGCCAGGCTACTTCAAAATACTCTGTCCCAAGCTTTTCGGCATTCATGTCCGATATTTCGCCTGTAAGCTGTGTGATCCCGGTCATGACCGCTCTTCTGGCAGCCACATCCACTCTGTTCGTCCATCCTGATGCATAATCTATTTTTCTCAAGCCGCTGTTTGTTAATTGGCCAACTACCCTCCGCAGAACGCTGTTATAATCAAACGCTCCTGATACAATGTCCATACTCGCAGAATCAAGATATCTTTGATATACTTCCGCAAGAGGAGTTAATACCTTTTTATTGCCTCCGTAATCAAGGTAAAATCCCAATGATTGTGTTATGTTCTGCAATTCATTTCTTGTCTGCCTGGTCAGAGACTCCACAATCTGCTGAAGCTCTGTATTTCCTCATACGGAATATATTCCGCATTGATCTGCTCATAAATATCTTTGCTCCTGACATATTCCCAGTCGATCACTTTGTCGTACAACTCAAACATTTCCGGGTACGACGCATCCAGAGTTTCTTTCAGCATCTTCTCAATATCCTATGTTGAATTTCCCAAGATTATAAGCCGATTAATCTGCCAGTCCGCTGTACTGGTTATTTCCCCGGTTTTGCGGATTCTGCGGACAATATCCTGCATAACCCTCATCTCAAGATCCAGATAATTCTTCTCTATCTTCCTTGAAAGCTTTTCTTTGTATTCCCGGTTCATGCAATCACTCCATTACGCTGTTCTGCTCCGGAAGATTTTCGGCAGCAGTTTCTTCGTCTTCGTTGTACCACTTCATTCTGTACTCAAGGTGCGACATAACTCCCATGCTCACATCCTGGCGATCCTGCTGGCGTTCAGACTCTTCATCCGTCAGAATTGAATCATTGAACTTGCACATAAACTCGTATCCGGACGTATAAAGCCCATTATAGAAAGCCAGGCCAGCGGCAAAATCTTCCAGGCATTCTTCCAAATTGCTCTGGATCGCAGTTACGCGGTTATACTTTCTGGCTTTTGATATTTTGATCTCCGTTGCAGTCTTTTCTACCTCCTGCGCATCTGATAAATCTCCATATGCAAGGCCTACAATAAACTCTATTTCTCTCTTATACTCTTCCAATCCTCGTTTATATGCCTCGTCCCTCATTTCCGGAGAATATTCTTTGTACAGTTCTTTGTCTTTCCCATCATCAAGATTAAGTCCCCTGTACAACCTTTTATTCAGCTTAGCCATTCCAAAACGGCCGGTCTTTCTGTCTTTCTTCAAGGCTCTATCATCGATATGGATCGCCCTTTCCCCTGAATCATATTCCCAGTCCAGGCGCGCTCCCTGGATATCAGCGTTCCTGATCCGCTCCCTGGCCAGCCTTGCGTACTCGTCTGTGACCTCGATGCCGGTAGC
>ERZ1090861.1515-NODE-1515-length-11721-cov-5.890537_pt1 | contig 11721 bp, 5 predicted proteins | sample MGYA00478482_ERZ1090861 | MGnify/ENA primary metagenome ERZ1090861 (study PRJEB33644, sample SAMEA5815744) | chicken gut metagenome | biome: Chicken; feature: Gastrointestinal Tract; material: Caecum | place: Ireland | collected 2019-01-01 | study: A study of the... | reverse complement strand
CTAAATTACTTCTCAACTTTCCAGTAACCCTTTCTATCCGATCCGACACGCTTAATCCAGCCATTTTTCTTAGATTTAGATGTCGAATTATAAAATTTCTTTTCCCAAAAAAGTAACTCCCTGCGAATAGAGATTTCTTTTTCGGGCATACTCCTTGCCTGCCACTCCGAGCGCCATGCGTTTATTTGATGATCTGCCGGCCGCGTCTATTACTTGCTGCCCGTAAGCGGCCCCAAGGTAATCTATCGCCAATTGCATGTTTTGATATTTCCGTTTTCTATCGTGATTTTCCCCGTCAGCCGTATATCCTGCGACGATGCGCCGACGAGAATTTCATACACGCCGTCCGTGATCTCCCAGCGGTTCTCCGAAACCGACCAATGCGCGAATGCACCGGCGTCGAGTCGGAAGGCAAACTTTACAATCGCTCCCGCTTTGACCTCCGACTTGGAAAAGGCTTTCAGTTCCTTTTTCGGACGATATACGAGCGGCGCGCACTCATGCACATACGCTTGCACGACTTCCTTGCCGTCCCGAGCCGAAACGTTCTCAACGGAACACGAAACGCGCAATCCGTCCTTCTCTGCGGTCAGAGACAACTCTTTGTATGTAAATTCCGAATAACTCAGTCCGTGGCCGAACGGAAACAACACGGGCACACCGTAGGTATCAAAATATCGATACCCCACGTCCAGCCCCTCCTGATACCGCGTGACACCTGCGACGCGGCATGCATTGACGGCGGGCACCGTATCTTCAGACAGCGGAAATGTTTCCGAAAGCTTCCCGCTCGGGTTGACCGCGCCCGTCAAAATATCCGCAACCACTTCGTCTCCGCCCATTCCGGGAAAACCGGCATACAGGATTGCTTTGACTTTATCCGCCCAAGCGCTCATATTCACTACGCCGCCCGCAAATACGACCACGATAGTGTTTTCATTCTGTTCCGCCGTTTCCAGGATCGCGCGCTCCTGCACTTCGGGCAGACGCAGGGTCTTGCGGTCACCCGCCTCGTACTCCACGGGATTTCCCGTTCCGACGCAAACAATGTTCACGTCGCTTTTTGCGGCATTCAGCAAAGCGGTACGGGCATCCTGACTAAAAGATTCCACCCCGTCGTATCGGAAAGCTCCCTCATACACGACGGCATATCCGCGCCTTTCGAGCGCAGCGGGAATATCAAACGTCTTATCCATCCATTCCACGCCCGCGCTCCCACCCCCGCGCAGCATTTCGATCGTATCGGGCTTTGCAAAACACCCGCTGACGGAAACGGTTTTTATCCCGCTCAAAGGGAGCACGCCGTCGTTTTTGAGCAGCACCATGCCCTCGGCGGCGATTTCCTTTGCGACCTCCGCACGCTCCTGTTCCGTTCGGATCACCTCTTTTCCCACCCGCATCTTCTTACAGCGGTCAATAAGATCGAGCACGCGTTGCGCGCAAACGTCCAGTTCCTCGTCCGTAAGCCGTCCAGCCGCATAATCCGCGCGCAGTTTCCGAACATGTTCCTCGCATACGGGCATTGACAGATCCAGTCCCGCCTTTGCGGAAGCCGTCCTGTCGCGCACCGCGCCCCAATCGGAGAAAATCGCGCCGTCGAATCCGAACTCATCCCGCAGAACGTGAAAGCCCTTTTTGTATTCCGCGGCATACGTCCCGTTAATCCGATTATAGCTGCACATGACGGAAACCGGCTTCGTCTCACACGCAATCTCGAACGGTTTATAATAGATCTCCCGCAGCGTACGTTCATCCACGTCGCTCGATTGGTGCAAGCGGTCATATTCGAGATTGTTGCAGCAAAAATGTTTCAGACATACGCCGACTCCCTGTCCCTGCACCCCTTCGATGTAGCTTTTCGCCATCCTTCCCGCAAGATATGGGTCTTCCGAAAAATATTCAAAATTCCGACCGTTCAAAGGATTGCGTTTGATGTTCACCCCCGGCGCAAGCAGAATATCCACATCACGGTCAAGACAATCGTCGCCGAGAGATGAACCCATCTCTTTCGCGCTTTCTGTATTCCATGTATTTGCCAAAAGCTGGATGGACGGATAGGCAGTCGCGGGATAGGAAGTTTCCGTTCCGTCCTTCCTGCGCTCTTTTACCACGCGCAGTCCTACAGGCCCGTCTGCGACAGTGATCTGCGGAAGTTTCCCGCCCAGATCGTCCGTATGCCAGAAATCCTTACCGCAGATCAGGCGCATCTTCTCTTCCGCCGTCAATTCTTTTACCGATTTAATCATGTCATCGCTCCTTTCAATTTTATTCTCCGCATCCGCGGTTCTTGCGTCTTACAAAGCCACCAGTTCTCTGAACCGCCCGTTTGCCCGAGCAAGCATTTCGGGAAAATCCGAAAGTTTCATCTTCTTTTCCATATCCCGAAATTCCGCCATGAACTGAAGTGTTTTCGGCTCACCTTTCATCCAGGCAATTTCCGTGCCCGTGAAAATGCCGCCGAACACCTCGTTGAACGCCTGCACCGCCTTCGGGTTTTCAAACACTTCCAAAACCGTGCTCTCGGGCGTAAACGGCTCGCTGCACAGCTCTTCCGAATCGCGCTCGAACGTATATTTTCCGCCGACGACCGAAACGGGCGGTTCATCCGGCAAAACAATTTCCGCCTCCGTCCCTTCCGGAATTTCGATGACATATGTGATTTTTCCGTCTTTTTGCCGATATTCCGATATGATTTTACCGCGCACGCTCTTATATTCGGCATGAAATTTCGAAAGTCCCTTTACGGGGTGCGGCGCAACGCATATCTTTGCAAACCCCGCCTCTTTTGTTTCTATCCCCGCAATGCGGCGGTAGACGAACTCCATGACAGACCCGTAGGCATAGTGATTATAGGAGCACATATTGTCCGGGTTGAGCGTGCCGTCGGGACGGATGCCGTCCCAACGCTCCCAGACGGTCGTCGCGCCCATGTCCACTTCGTACAGCCAACCGGGAAAGCCGTTGTTGAGAAGTACGTGCCGCGCCGTATCCCAATAGCCGTTGTCGGCGAGGACGAACAGAAGATACGGCGTGCCGATAAATCCCGTCACCATGCGGCATCCGTGCTTTTTTACGTTTTCGTTGAACTGAGCCGCGAGCTTTAAGCGGAACTTTTCGGGAATGATGCCGAAATGCAGAGCGAGTGCCTGCGCAGTGATCGTATCGAATGCCAGTCTGCCGTTCGGCGTAACATATTCGCGGCGCACTTTTGCAAGCAGACGCTCATACTTCCTGCGGTATTTTTCCGCATCCTTGTCGCCGAGTATCGCCGCCGTATCCGCCACGATCTTCGCCGACGCAACGTAAAACACGTTGGAGATATAACATTCGTCCGTCCTGCCGAACGGGGAATCGGCAACGGATTGTTCCCTGTCCATCGCAAGCCAGTCACCGAACTCGTGTCCCTTTACCGTCAACCCGTTTTCCGTGTTCTTATCGCGCGCGGCGAGGAACTTTTTCATCGCCGCGAAATTTTCGCGCAGGAAAGAAACGTCGCCGTACATCTCGTACATCCTCCACGGAACCATGGTGATCGCGTCGCACCACATGGCGTCCGTGCCGTGTTCGCCCGTCGCGTCGGGCGCGAAAAATGGAATTTCCCCGTCCGCTTTCTGATCGTTCCGAAGGTCCGCAAGCCACTTCTTGGTAAACAGGCGGATGTCGTAGTTATATGCCGCCGTGCGGCAGAACGCGTTGAAATCCCCCGTCCAGCCGAGGCGCTCGTCCCGCTGCGGACAATCGGTGGGAATATCCACAAAGTTCCCTCGCTGCCCCCAAACGACGTTTTCGTACAGTCGCTGAAAACGCGCGTTGTCCGTTTGGATATACCCCGTCCGTTTCATATCGGTATGTCGGACGAGAGCGGTGAAACACTCTTCGGGCAGCTCCGCGCCTTCGACTTTCAAATAGCGGAAACCGTGAAAAGTGAACTCGGCAGAAAGCGTATGCGCACCCTCGCAGGTAAAGGCGTCCGTCGCCTCGGCGGAACGAAGATTCTCCGTATAGAAATTTCCGTCCACCAATATTTCGGCGTGCTGCAAAATAAGCGTGCCGTCGAAATCGTCGGGCGTTTTCACCTCGACTACGCCAGCGATGTTCTGCCCGAAATCGTATACGAGTTCCCCTTTCGGCGTGCGAATGACCTCTTTGACGGACAATCGCTCCGTCGTGCGCACGGGCTCACATATCTGCGGCACGAGCGCCTCTTTGCCGAACGGGACAGCGACGGGCGTAAGGGGCTTTAAGTCCGCCGTAAAGTCCTGCGTTTCCCCGTCATAGATGCCGCTTGTTCGGATAAAACTCTCACGAGCCGTCCAGCTTTCGTCGGTGAAAAAGACGAGCGCATCGTCGGCAAACACATCGGCGCAGACGGCGGTCTGTTTTCCGTATATATCGCACTTTCGCTCCCAGGTGAGCGGACCGCGATACCATCCCTCGCCTGCCGTGAGCGTGAGAACGTTTTCTCCGTCATTTACAAGCGCCGTAATATCGTACTCCTGCACCTGCAAGGTCTTGTTGTATGACGTCCAACCGGGGGCGAGATATCCGTCCCCAACGCGCACGCCGTTGACTTCGGCAAAGTACAGTCCCAAAGCCGTGGCGCGCAGCGTCACATTTTTTGCGGAACGCAGCGTAAATTTGCGCTCCAGAACAAAGACGTTCGCATCTTCCTTTATCCCGATAAATTTTCCGTTCAGCATATATTATTTCCTCATTGTCGAAAGGGGTACGGCGCGATTTTTTCGCCATACCGAAACTCTGTCGCTCCGAAAAGTTCAAAACTCCTCAATCACGCACCCGGCATACTCGAGCTGCACCATGTAAATATCTTTATACGCACCGATCGACGGATGTACGCCGTCGTCTCTCAAATACATCTCTGACAGCAGACCCTCGACATCGATAAAGGTGATCCAATCTTTGTATTCACACCATTCCTGCATGGCGTCGTTCAGAGCGGAGACTTCCGACGAATAATCCGTATAAACGCGTTGCGCAACGGAGAAATACCAGATATCCGCATCCGGCAAGTTCACGTGCATGAGCGTAAACAGACGCTGCATGTTTTCGATCGTCTCCTCAAGGGTGGCTTTGTCGTCGTAAAAGTTGTTCGTACCTAAATCGACAACCACGTTTTTGGGATTCATATTCGTCAGGAAAACGCCGTCCAGCATGAACCGTTCCCAGTCGTACGACGTTGTGGCACTGATACCGCAGCAAAGCGCATCCATTCCGACGTAACAATCTGAATAAAAATCAGACCAGAACGACGTATCGAAGAAGGAGTCGCCGACGAACAGGGTCGTCTTACCGTCCGTCCCTGCGCCCGTATAACGGCTCTTATGAGTCCGTGCGGTATTCAGATATTGCGAATTATCCCACGGTGCGCCTGTCTTTTCCACCGAGCGCGCAATGACGTTGAAACTTTCCTCAAAGTTCTCCGAACGCACCGTAACGGTATATGTTCCCTCTTTCAATGCCTTAACGGTGTGTGCCGTTGCATCGAGTTCAAGCGCCGTTTCATCGTATTCATACCTGACGAATTCTTCCGTGCCCGTAAATGCGAGCGTATATTCGGAGGCGGGATATGCTTCCCCAAGCCAGGAATACACGTCGTCTACAATCAGGCGGCCTTCAGAGATGACATCAGCTTCCGCCGCAGGATCGACCGCACCGATGATGAATGCGCTCGAAAACACGGCAGGCATATCCCCGCTTACATAATTATTTTCATCCGTCTGAAAGGTGAGCGAACGGACATTTCCCACAATGACGCCGTTCATTTCGTTGAGAACGGCATCATATGCGCCGTCCTGCCCTTTGACGAACAGAGTACTTACGCCGTCCGCAGTGACGAGCGCAAAATCCAGACCGCCATCCTGGCGCAAAACCGTTCTGTATTCCTCAGCAAGACGCGCCGTCTGCCTGTTTCCGTAGACGGATTCTACAGCGATCTGCGCACTGCTGCCATTCCCGGAGAAGGCAACCGTACTTGCACTCGTACCGTTCATGCCGATCCGCACGCTTGAGCCAATCCCTCTGCCTGAAGCGAGTTCGTCTATGTCGCCGCTTGTCCCGAGAAAGAATCTGAAAACAAGTCTCTCCCCTGCAATGTCGCCCGCAAAACACTCCTGTGAGGCGCCGCGCACCATCAGAAAACCGTCCTCAGCGACTACTTTGACGGGAAGATAGGTATCATCGGGCGAAATCTCCGTTTGAGCGGCTTCATCCGCAAAAAGTTTGCCGCAGCCATCGCATTCCCAATACTGTGTCCTTCCCGCACGGTTTGCCGTCTGCGCCACGGCATCATGGCGCTGCAGAGAATGTTCATGCGGCCCCGACCCGCCGCATGCAGCAGTCGTAAAAGACAGCACGAGCACGAGGGCGGCAGCCAAACCCCTGATCACTTTCATTTTAACGCCTCCTGATAAATTTTGAGGGCGGCGAACCCGCCGCCCTCGCCGGTCAAAAACCTTTCTGGCTTTTGATTATGCCTGCTGTTCCGTACCGACGGTGACGGAGATGTCCGAGAACGTCCATTCCGCCGTAACGCCGTACAATACGATGTCGAGTTTGTCTTCCGCGCCGCAAGTAACGCTGCCGAGACTGACCCATTCCGTGCCGTTGTTCGCATACAGCGTGAGCGTTGTCCCGTTGCGCACGACGCGGACCTGCAAGCCTTCGCCCGCCATCGCGGTGTACATCCAGCCGATCCCCGGTTCGTCTGCATTCACGTCAGCGTTCTCCTTCATTGCATCGGATATGCACTCTTCGGAAAATTGACGAATATGCGACTTATCGACGCCGTCGGACGTCCAAGACCACAGATAGAAACCGGCGTTGCCGTCCGTCATCTTAATTGCCCAGCGCTGGTTTGCCGTCCAGCCCCAGAAATCCCCGGGATTCAGCCCGGCGATCTTCACCGTCATCTCGAGCGTGACGTTCTGCGCGTCCTCCGCCCCTTCGGGAAGAAGAAGCTCTGCGCTGCCCGTCCAGGCGTTATTCTGCGCTTTCGCCTGCGACGCGATCGTAACCGTATCGCCGTCGACGGTCACCTTATCATTGCTTGCCACGGCGCGGTCCGCATACAAGTTTATCGAAATCGCCGCCTCCGCTCCCACTGTAAAGGCGGCATCGCCGTACCCTTCCGCGGAAAGCGTGTATTCGCCTTCATAAATATCGCTGACGGCGATAGATCCGTTTGCGATCGAAAGACCTGCTTGGCTGTACTCATAATCGCCGCGGACGGAGATCTTTTCGGTCAAAGCGGCATAGATGGAAGAAAGCTCGCCCGAATCGGTGATTTGCGCCCCCGTAATGTCATAGAACGCAACATTCAGCGTTACGCTGCGCTCTACAAGCTGTGCTATCGTGACTTCCGCCAATGTGGTTTCTTCGCCGTTCGGCAGCCAATAATTTTCGCCGTCCGTGTAGTACGCGATATTTCCGGACTCCGTCGGCGTAGGTGCTTTATACGCCACCGACTCGCCCATATCGTTAAAGGCAAAATCGGAGAATGTGTAGCTTGCACGCACGCCGTACAACACGATTTTGAGAGTATCGTCTATGCCGCAGGCGACGCTGCCGAGACTGACCCATTCCGTACCATTATTTGCATACAGCGTGAACGTCGTTCCGATACGCACGATGCGGATCTGCAACCCGCTTTCGCTCGTCAGCGCAGTATACATCCAGCCGTTTCCTGCTTCATCGGAATTAACGGCGGCGTTCTCTTTCATTGCGTTCGTCAGATTGTCCGCACTGAACTGACGGATATATGTCTTTCCGACGCCGTCATACCATGACCAGAAATAGAAGCCGGTATTGCCTTCCGTCATCTTGATCGCCCAGCGCTGATCGGAACCGCCGCCCCAAAGCTCGGTCGTCGTATTCGCCATTTTCAGCGTCGTTTCAAAGAGGAAATTCTCTGCCTCCGCCGCGCCTTCCGGAAGGATCAGTTCCGCGCTACCCGTCCAGGCATTGTTGAGCATATTCTGCGCGCCGATCGCAACCGTGCCCGCCGTATTGTCCACCGTCACTTTTTCATTGCTCGGATAAGCGATCGTCCGGTAAAGTTCCACCTCGATGTCGCCCTCGCCCGATACGACGAACGTATCGCCGAGATATCCGTATGCGCCGACGGTATATTCGCCCGCATACAAGGGTCCGACGTTTATCTTGCCGTCCGTAACGGTAAATCCGGTCTGTTCGTCATACGAACTGACAAGCGAAATATTTCCGGAGAGCGCCTGATCGACCGCCGACGTATCCGTAATTTCTTCACCGTTCAAGCCGTACAATTTCACCGAAACCGTCACCTCGAAAGGCGTATCCTCCACGATGACGGGCTGTACGCTGACCTCCGAAGAATTCCACGCCGTTACGTCGGGGATGGGAACGGAATAGACGCGCGCCCCGTTCTCGCCGTCGGTCGCGGCAAAGAAGATGCCGTTGACCGTAAGACCGAGCAACATATACCCATCGTCCATAGCGGACGCCTCGACCGTATCCGAAAGAGAGCCGTCCGACGCGATCGTTTCGGGGAAGGAGAGCGCAGCGTGTTCGTAAGCGCCGACGATCACGTTGTATTCTTTCGTGATGTTGGTGAACGTATCCGTGAATCCGTTCTCCGTCACGATCATGTACTTCTGGTCAGCCCCCGTATCGGCGTAGCCGTCTTTGCTCCACATCTGCCATGCGCCGCTTTCCATTTCCGTGCACACACTCGTTCCGTTCGGGGAAAACGTATCCGTACCCGCCATATTGCCGACAACGGTCATCATGGCGTTGTAGCCCGTTTTAAGAACGGTGTCGCCGTCCGCATTCGTTCCAAACGCATCCGCAAAAATCAGGTTGTTCGCTCGTGCAAATACGCTGTACGGCATATAGAATTCCCATGTCGTCGTATAGCGCGCCGCCGCCTCTGCGCCGTTATCTTTTACATTATAATACTGATAGAGCGCGACATTGTGCCAGCCGATCGTCCCGTTCAGGCGCAGTTCCATCAGGACAGACTGCTGCGAGCAATCCCATGCGCCGCCGGGCAGATTATAATTCTCTTCGTTGCGGAAATTCATATACAGGGCGACTTTGCCGTGATCGCCTTGCTGCTCATCCGCCGAAACATTGTGGTTGGCCACAACGTGCAAATAAATACCTTTTTCTTTCAGCGACGCATTTGCCACGATTCCGGGGCCGCCGTCGGTAACATTTTCCGCCCCGATAACAAAAGCGTTTTCCTGCGTGTAAAATCCGTCCGTGAGAACTCCGTCGATGGTTTCATCGATTTTTTCGATGACCATCTCCTCGTCGGTAAGGACGCGGTCGCCCCATTCGTCGGCATATTTGAGATGACAGGAACCGCACTCATAGTATCCGACCGAACCTTCATTTTCCGCAGTCGGGTTTACCTGCGCATGATACGTCATGTCGTGCGCCACGGTCACGCCGATCTCTGCAAGCGTAGTCGTTCCCGCTTCGTCCGCATAATACACGCCCTCTTCGCGCGAGCACGTCCAATATTCCACATTGCCCGGCTGCGTGCAAGTTGCCGTAGCTGCGTCGTGATGATGCATGTCATGCCCGAGCGCCGCGATCGTGATGTCCGACATCGCGACCTCGGTTTCCCCGTTTTCGTCCGAAAAAATCTTGTCGCAATCGGTACACACATAATAGGATTGATAACCGTCCTCGGTACACGTAGCCGATTTTCCCTCGATATAAACGAGATTGTGCTTTTCCTCGCCGCAGCCGACCAATATTCCGGCCGACAGGCAAACGGTGCCGAGAGTACAGAGTACAGTTATTCCGATACCTCTTTTTGCTTTCATGTTTTCCTCCGCTTATTTTATTTCAGTCCGTATAAGACCGATTTCCCGTTATTCAAACGCCGCAACGACCGTCATATCGCCGCTGCAGGTCACGGAAAGCCTTCCGCCGGAAACGGAAGACGTTCTGTCAACGCCGTTTACGGTGATACTGACGAGCTGTTTTCCTTCCTCGGGGACGATGTTAAAATTCACGACGTCGCCCGTGATACAATAGTCATACCCCCATTCCTCGGTGACGGAGCCGCCGCCCGTCGCCGTAATCGTGAGTTTATTGCTGACGAACCCGTCCGCGTCGAACACATACCCTTCGTTCGGCTGTCCCCACTGAAAGAGCGTTCCGAGCTGCCGTTCGCTGAAATTATACCAGGTGCGGTTCGCGGAATTACCGTATTCGTCCATGTCCGCCGAAATCATCGTCGGATTGAAATAGACGCTCGTCGGACGGTATCCGTCGTATATTTCAAAAACCTCCCAGGGGATATAGTACTCCACGTCGTAACCGTAACAGGTGCCTTCCAGAATATCCCCGTGGCGGACGACCGCGTGAAGGGGCATCTGTTCGGGCGTAAAATTCATTACGATCAGCCCGCCGTTCACAAACTGCGAGATTTTGAAACGATTGCCCGCCGTACATTCGATTTCGTACACGCCGTCTGCCTGGCTCTGCGCCGTTCCGAACGCAAAATATCCGTTGAAACACGTCTGATTGCCCGTCGCGATCTGCTCTGCGCTGTGGATGGCGGCGCGGCTGTCCCGTATCTTCGCCGCGACCACAATCCCCTTCGGGGCAAAGTACGTCGTCATTTCCAGCGTACCGTCTTCGTTGTTGTAAATCTTATGCCCGTAAAACCAGCTGCGCCCCTCGTAAAAATCTTCGTCGAACTTTCCGTCGATTGTGATTCCCGCGTCGGGAACGACCGCGGAATCCGACGTATTGATCATATACGTTTCTTCCGTGGGGATTACGGTATATTCATAGACGGGGCCTTCCGCCTGCAAACCGCTTCCGCAACCGACAAAGGCACACAGCGTCGCCCCCGCGACAACGGCGGAACATAACGCAGCTATCTTTTTCCAAATCGATTTTTTCATGCTGACCTCCCTTATGCGTTTTTCAATCTGCCGACAAGCGCCACTTCCTGAATCGCCGCCGAAGCCTGATCCTCGGGCACTTCCAGCGTAAAACGGATACTCTTGACGTTGATGGCCGCAAATTCGGCGTAAACGGTGCTCGCGTAGACCACTTCGTACCGTTCGTTCAGAATATCATACGAAAGGCTTGTATCATCGCTGCGCACCAGCTCTTCGATATAATAGATTTTCTCATGCCCGTTTTCTTCGCAGATGAACGCGATGTCCGCGATGCGGTCGAACATGGTGTCTGCGGAATTGGAATTGTAGAACATGATACCGCGCAGCTCCGTCGGCTCTTTTAACGCGATCTCGAACGTAGAAGTGACCGTAGCTTCGGTGCTCTTTACATAATTTTCTTCAAACGGCCGGCCGACCGTCGTATAGTAAGAAATCAGACCGTCCGCAAGGTCATCCGCCGAACTGCCGTCCGCAAGGCTCCCCCGCACGAGCGCCGCCGATTCGATAGCGTCGGAAACGTCCCCGTAATCGCTTTCATAACCGAAGCCCGGCTGTACGGTGACCGTCGGACCGTTGACGTGCATCACATCGAGGTCGTTGCCGTCGATGTCTTTGACCGTAACCCACTTTACCTCGTCAAACTGAACATGCCGCCCGGTATATACATTGACCATGTTATGCGCGTGATACGCCATGATGAGCTTGACGGTGCCGTTCACGTTGAGCGTAAAGAAAGAGTGATGCCCGGGGCCCGCCACATTCGGATTTTCGCCGATATCGTTATTGATGAGCATCCCGT